>ERZ1090865.347-NODE-347-length-27750-cov-10.655064_pt1 | contig 27750 bp, 28 predicted proteins | sample MGYA00478478_ERZ1090865 | MGnify/ENA primary metagenome ERZ1090865 (study PRJEB33644, sample SAMEA5815715) | chicken gut metagenome | biome: Chicken; feature: Gastrointestinal Tract; material: Caecum | place: Ireland | collected 2019-01-01 | study: A study of the... | reverse complement strand
CCCCCCCCCCCCCCGCGCACAACCCCCCCCCCCACAAAAAAAAAAAACCCCCCCCCCCCCCCCCCCCCCCCCGGCCCGGCGGCGGGGTTTTGCGTGACGGGAGCGCTTGCGGTACAGTTTGATCGGAAATAATACATATTGTATATTACACAAAAACAATACAAAAGGGTAAACAGAGCCGCGGATCATCTCTTGCCCCGTTGGTTTGCCACCAGGACCATGGCGACCCCCAGCACGGCCAGCAGGCCGCAGACGGCGGTGCCGGTGAGCAGGTTCATGAACTGCCGGGTTTCGGGGGGCGTATCCTGGCCGAAGGAGGCGAACATGGCGGTCTGCAGGGACAGCATGGACACCAGGGAGGTGGCAAGGCTGATGTACTTGATGGCGGCGATGGCCGGTGTGTGGATCTTCCGTTTTCGGATGAGGTAGACAAGGGCGGCCGTCAGGCAATAAAAGTCGTAGAGGGCCACCGCAAAGATCAGGTACCCGTGATAGCGGAACCCCTGGCCTTCCTTCACGATCAGGATGGCCACCCCCTGCAGCGCAAAGGAAAGCACCACCAGCAGGCAGCCGCACAGGCGGTAGGTCTTCCATTCCCGGGCGAGCCGGGATTCTCCCTTTTTGAGCGGCCTGCCGGACCGGGTGCTGCGCAGAATGAGAAATCTGGTGACGCACAAAACCAGGTAGTAACCCGCCAGAGCCATCAGCCACCGGGAGGAAAACCACCAGCCCGCCAGCATCTTGGAGAGGGCCAGGATACTGTTGCCCGCCAGGGACCCGTACCCCGCAGCCACAATGCGGAAGACATCGTCCTCCATCCAGCGGGCGAGAAGGCGGTGACGGCGGATTTTGTGCCGCAGTTTTGCGGGCAGGTGTTTGTGGTTGCGCTCCATAGGCCTCCCAACTTTCCCAGACAAAAGCACCCAGGCAACACCGCAAGGAGTGCCCGGGTGCTCTGGTTTACTCCAGACCTTTCACCACCGGGATCAGGCAGAGCAGCAGCACAATGCCCGCAAGCCCCACCAGAATGCCGGGCACCAGCAGATCCCACAGCATCGTCATGCACATGCCCAGACCCAGCACCAGCGCCCCGACCACACCCAGCAGGGTGATGCCCACCGTTCTGGCGTTCCAGAGGATGGCGGGCTTGCCGTCCATTTTGCGGCGCACGACCAGCATCGCCGCCAGAACGAGGGCGCCGACGGCACCCACCGCGACGCCCTGGCGGAAGACGCCCCACGCCGGCAACAGCGCCATGCACATGCCCAGGGCAAACAGAATCCCGCCGATGGTGCTCAGGATCAGCGTGACAAAATCTTTCTTCTTCATGGATCAATTCCTCCTGTAAGGTCCCCGGCGGCGGGGCCGCCCGGGATTGGTTCTCCTGCTGTCAAAAGCGGTCACTTTTTGCCGTGGCGCCCTTTGACGGCGTCCCCGTCGTCCTCCTTCTCCAGAAAGGCGTTCACAAAGGCGTCTTCCACCTTCTTGTAACCGCCCACCACGGCATCCTCCACCTTCTGGCAGGCGCCGGTGACCTTCTCGGCCATGCCGCCGGTTTTCAGGCTGCCGTCCTCCTCAAGAAAGGTGTCCACAAACTTCTCTTCCACCTTCTGGTAGGCGCCGATGGCGGCCTTGCCGATCTTGCCGGGCTTCATTTTATACGTACTCATGGGATAACCTCCTTGTCTGCATCCCCGTTCTCCGTGGATGTGCCCTTAGTATAGAGAAGGTTTGTTTCCCCATTGCTTCGGTTTTGTTTGGGGAATGTTAAAAGCCGGCGGTGCGTTTTTTCGCACCACCGGCTTTGTCACAGCAGGGAATGACCCTTTTCACACAGCTGGTCGATCTCGTTGTACTTGGCGTCAATAAAGGGCTGCAGCTTGCGTCGCTGCCGCCGGAATACCCGGCGGTAGACCGGCAGGGCCAGCAGCCACCCCGCAAAACCCGGAACGGCCAGAAGAATCATGGCGAGATACCGGGGCGGCTCCCCGGTGACCGCAAAGACCGACCCGGCCATAAAGGCCGTGCCCAGAAGTGCTGTGCCCAGCGCCCAGACGGTGGCCGTCTGCCCGGGGGCGCGCTCCATCTGGTGGATCTCCTCCATGCAGGATTCAAAATTCCGCTGCAGACGGGTCAGCTCCATCTTGTTGATGACCTTCCGGCTGCGCTTGAGATGCAAGGTCACCGTGCCCCGGCCGGGATCGGCGGGACGGGGATCTTCCGGCAGCCAGCCGAAGTTTTCGTAGGCGTCCCGGCAGAGGGAAAGGTCCCTGGCGGCCACCTGGATTTCCTTGTATTCATACCCAATATAGGTGTTTTCGGGCTGGGAACTCATACTTGCTGCGCCTCCCGGGGAAGGGATCGGGGAATCTTCACCGTGAACGTGCTGCCCCGGCCGGGCGTGCTGGTCACCGCGATGGTGCCGTCCGACAGTTCCAGAATGCGCCGCACCAGCGCCAGACCCAGGCCGTTGCCCTCGGTGGCGTGGGAGGTATCCCCCTGGTAGAATTTGTCAAAGATTTTCTGCATCGTGGCCTCGTCCATGCCGCAGCCCGTGTCGGCCACCGTGACGGTGATCTCCCGGTCGTCGGAAGTCTGGGTCAGCGTGACCCGGCCTCCCTCCGGCGTGAATTTCAGGGCGTTGGACAAAAGATTGGTCCACACCAGTTCCAGCAGCCCTTCGTCGGCACAGAGCAGCGCCCGGTCCTCCAGGTCCGCCTCAAAATCGATCTGCTTTTTCTCCCAGACGTTTTCAAACTGCAGGGCGCAGTTGCAGAGCTGGCCGCAGACATCGTACTCCCGGGGCAGTGGCTGGATGACCTGTTTTTCCAGCTTGTTCAGCTTGAGCATGTTGGTGATGAGGCTGGACAGCCGCCGGGTGGCCTGCAGGATGGCGGCAGTACACTCCTGCCGCTGGGCTTCGGTCAGCTGCTTTTTCTGCAACAACTCGGCGTTATTCTGGATCACCGCCAGTGGGGTTTTGATCTCGTGGGAGACGTTGGAGAAAAAGTCGGTTTTCAGCGTTTCGATGCTGCCCAGCTCCTCCACCATCTTGTTGAAGTCCATGAACAGCACGTCCAGGTGGGTGGTCTTGTCCAGGGGGTGCAGGGGCGGCAGATACACCGAAAAATCCCCGGCGGCCACTTTCCGGGCCGCTTCGGAAAATTCCTCGATGGGTTTCTGGTAATGCCGGCGGATGGTCAGCCCGGTGAGCAGGGTGAGGCAGACCGCCGCCACCACCCAGAACACCAGCACTGCAATAACATTTCTGGCGGGCAGGCTCTTGTAGTCGATGGCCTGGCCGATCATCACCATCTGCAGGGTGGTGAGCAGGGCGAACAGCAGGAAAAACAGCACAAAGGTGGAAAGGGGAAAGAGCCCACGCTTTACCCGCCGGTCGGAAAATCTGCCGTGGGTTTTCATGCCAGCACCGCCTTGTACCCCAGCCCGCGCACCGTCCTGATGGCGAAACCGTCGCAGCCGGAAAACTTGTCCCGCAGCTTGGTGATGTAGACATCCACCGCCCGCAGGCTGGTCTCGGAGTCCACATCCCAGAATTCGTCCATCAGCTGCGCCCGGGAAAAGGTCTTGTTGGGGTAGGACAGCAGCTTGTAGAGGATGTTGAACTCCCGGGTGGTCACCGGGATCTCCTGCCCCGCCACCGTGGCCGTGACGGCGTCGGCGTCCAGGGTCAGGTTGCCCACCGTCAGCCTGCGCTCCATCTCGATGTGGGCGCGGCGCAGCAGCGCCCGGATGCGCAGAATCAGCTCGTCCAGCTCGATGGGCTTGACCATGTAGTCGTCGATGCCCAGCCGGAACCCCCGCTGCTTGGCGGGCAGATCGTCCCGGGCCGACATGAACAGGATGGGGATGGCCTTGTTTACCCGCCGCACCGTCTCCGCAAACTCGAAACCGTCCACCTCCGGCATCATGATGTCCGATACGATGAGATCATACAGATGGTTGTACAGCTCGTCGTAGGCCGCCCGGGCCGACAGGCAGCCTGTGGCGGAAAAACCGCTGTCGTTCAGATAGGTGCACACCGCCCGGTTCAGCCTGGCGTCGTCCTCCACCACCAGAATGTGGACCATACAGATTCCTCCCCGCTGGTTTTCGTATGGGATCATTATATACCCTGCCTTTTCCCGGACGCAATCCGGGACAGTCCCAAAATACAAAGACAATTGTAGCGGGGATTTGTTTCGGCAGGGTTTGGGGATTGTTTGAGAATTGTTAATGGGCGGGGAAAAGGGGCTGCGGCGGCGGAAACCGCCGCAGAGGGAACCCTTCCATATTTTTTTTCTGATCGGCCGCTTGCAACGCACAGGCGGACATGCCGTGCAGAACGCCGCCCTTTTTGCCCCCGCCCGGCTCCCATCAGGGCGTTCCCGGAATCCCGCGGCCGCGGCAAGGTAAATTTTTTATTATACCAGATTCTGCGGCGGATTGCCAACGGATTGACAAAACAGGCAGGATTTCCTGCAAAACTGACAGGAAGGCGCGGCAGCCGGCCGTTCCGCGGCAGAACCGCCCCCCGCGCCGCGGGGCGGACAGGAGAACGGAACGCCCTTTTGCAGGGCAGACGGGGCAGCTGCCGGAAACCCGCCGCAGCCGACGGACGGCGGTTTTCCGGCGGCGGAGTTGCGCCATTTTGGATTGACACAATATGACCAAGAATATATAATTTCCTTATATACTTCAAATTTTCACCATCCTGTCAACCGGAAACGTGGAAGCCGCTTATGCTTGGCAAAGATATGAGGAACCGTTATGATTGTTTGTCTGGGCTTTTTGGATCAGGACGAGAGATATCTGGATAAAATCGCTGCCTATATTTCAGCGCATCCGGACGACACCATGCGTCTGGAACTCTGCCTGTTTACCAGCGTGGAAGAGTGCAATGCCTATCTGGCGACCAATGCGCGGATGGACATTCTTCTGGCCACACCGGAAATGCTTCCCGATCCCTCCGTGCTGGTGCGTCAGCCGATCCTTGCCTATCTGAGCGACGACAAAACCATGACCGCATGGGCCGATCATCCGGCCATCTGCAAGTACCAGAAGGCATCGCTGCTTCTGCGCTCTGTCCAGGGACTGGCGGCGAACATCCGCAATGCCGGCGGCAGCTACACGCTGGGCGGCAGCGGTACGGCCCTGCTCTTCATGGGCGCCTGCGGCGGCGTGGGATGCTCCACGGCGGCCATGGCCTGCGCCGTGCAGCAGGCCGCCCGCGGAAAAAGGGTGGTCTATTTCAGCTTGCAGCAGAATGCGATGCCCGAGCTGTTTTTCGGCGATCAGGGAAGGTCCATGTCCGATGTGCACTATGCCTACCAGGAATGGCAGCATCTTCTGCCCCAGGACAACGGCCAGGACAACATCCGCGGCCTGCAGCTGAAACTGAAGAGCTTGCTGGTTACCGATGCGCGCACAGGGGTGGACTTCTTCGCCGGCTTTACGCTGCCTGTGGATGCGATGGACTTTACCGGCCGCGAGGCGGCGGACCTGGTCAGGGCGCTGGCGGCACAGTATGAGTGCTGCATTGTGGACGCGGATAGCCAGCTCAACGGGATGCTGACAGAGATTCTGCCCTGTGTGCAGTGGCTGACCGTGGTGAGCGACGGCACCTCCAAGAGCAATCAGGCCATGGTGCGGCTGCTGGAATCGCTGAAGGTGCTGGGCGGGTCACAGGAAACCAACATGAACTGCGAGGTGGCGGTCCTGTACAGCCGTTTCGGAAGCCAGGCCGGCCCGGCGGAAAATGTGCCTGCCTATGTGAGGAAGCTGGGGCAGGTCCCGCGGTACGGCAACGCACTGCAGAAGGATATCGTGACGGAAATTTCCAAAGGTACTTTTTTTGACGCACTGGACAAGTAAAGGAAGATTGCCATGACACCGGATCGTTTGGCGGCTTTGCAGCAAGCAGTGGCGGATTCTGTCGGCCGGGAGCTGAAAGTTGCCCACATGAAAGATGAGGACCTGCGCAAGGGAATTGAGGACCTGGTGCGCAGCAAGGCCGCCGGCGAGTACATCACCCCTACCCAGCGGCTGGATATTGTGGAGCATATCTTCAGTTCGTACCGCGGCCTGGGCGGCCTGCTGGATGAAATCCTGCAGGATGAAGAGATCACCGAAGTGATGATCAACGGGTCCCAGAATATATTCGTGGAAAAAAAAGGCCGGCTGCAGCGCCTGGACCGCCATTTCCGGGACGAAAAGGAACTGCGGGATATCATTGACCGCATTGCCAAGATCGCCAAGCGGGAAATCACCGACGCGGAGCCGATTCTGGATGCGCGGCTGAAGGACGGAAGCCGCGTGAATGTTGTCTTGAACGGCATCTCCCTGGATGGCTCCACCGTCACCATCCGCAAATTCACCAAGGACCCCATGACGATGCAGATGCTCATGGATTTCGGCTCCATCACGCCGGAGGTGGACGCCTTTCTGCACAAGCTGGTCCACGCCCGGTACAACATCTTCATTGCGGGGGGCACGGGCTCCGGCAAGACCACCTTTCTCAACGCCCTGTCCAATTATATCCCCAAGGATGAGCGCATCATCACCATCGAGGATTCGGCGGAACTGCAGATCAAGGAAGTGCCCAACATCGTCCGGCTGGAAACCCGCAACAAGACCGCCTCGTCCGACGAAAATACCGAGATCACCATCCGCGACCTGATCCGCTCCAGCCTGCGCATGCGGCCGGACCGGATCATTGTGGGCGAGGTCCGCGGCGCCGAGGCACTGGACATGCTGCAGGCCATGAATACAGGCCATGACGGCAGCCTTTCCACCGGCCACGCGAACTCCGCGGAGGATATGATCAGCCGGCTGGAAACCATGGTGCTGCAGGGCGCCGCCAACCTGCCTTTGAAGGCGGTCCGCCAGCAAATCGTGAGTGCGGTGGACATCATCATTCATCTGTCCCGCCTGCGGGATCACAGCCGCAAGACGATGACCATCTCGGAAGTGCTGCCCGGCCTGGACGCCGAGGGCAATGTGCGGCTGAATCCCCTTTACAAGTTCTACGAGGACGAGACCTCCACCGTCAAAAAGGTCTCCGGCAGACTGATCCGCACCCACTACCCCATGACCCAGGTGGATAAACTGCTGCGCGCCGGCTATACCCCGCGGGACATTCCTGCCCCCAACCCGGCGGAAAAGCAGTGGGAAGAGAAAGAACATCAGCTGTTTGTTCAGGAGGAAGGTGCTGCCCGATGAATAAGAAGCCGCAAAGCAAAAACAGGAACGGGAAAAAACCGGCCAAGGCCAAAAAGCACCGGGAACCCCAGTGGGTCCAGAACCCCGCGCAGGAGAGGGTGCTGAACTACCGCGTCTACCGGATGACGCCCGGTGAGACGCTGCTCTATACGGCACTGGCCTTCATCCTGGGCGGCGCGGCGGGGCTGGTGTTTTACGGCGGGCTGTTCAGCCGGGACGGAAAACCCACGGCCCTGACCCTGATTGCCAACGTGGTGGTATTCGTGGTGGCGGGCGCCGTGGCCAGCCGCGTCTTTCTTCCCCTCCGGGAAGAACAGCTCAGGAACCGCCGGCAGCTGGCCCTGCGGTCCCAGTTCCGCAGCCTGATGGAGTCGCTGGCCACGTCCATGACGGTGGATACCGTGGAACAGTCCTTCCGCACGGCCTACCAGGACATGATCATCCAGTACGGGGACGAGGCCTACATCACAAAGGAGATGCGGGAAATCGTGGCGGCCGGCAACAACGAAATTGGGCTGGAAATCATGCTGGAGGACTTTGCAAAGCGCAGCGGATGCGAGGACATCCAGGATTTCAGCAATGTTTTCAGCGCGTCCCGGCGCCGGGGCGGAAAGATTGCCCAGATCGTCCGGCAGACGCATGACATCATCGGCGAAAAGATGGAAATCGAGGATGAAATCACCAGCAAGATGAGCTCCAATCAGGTGGAACTCAACGTCATTACCGTGGCGCCTCTCGCCATCGTGCTGATGCTGCGGGTGACCAACCAGTCCTTCTCGGAAAACTTTGCCACCCCGTTGGGCGTGGTGGTGATGACCATCGCCCTGTGCCTGTTTTATATGGCCTACAGGATGGGACAGAAAATCGTCACCAGCGCTAAGAAAGGAGAGTGAGCACCATGATGATCAAAGTGATTTTCCTGGCCATCGGCACGGTCATCTCGGTGTTCTACATTCTGCTCCTCCTGCTGGGAAGCCGCTATGACAGCAAGATCGAAGGCCTGCCCCAGGAGGGGTACAGCGACAAGGAACTGTTTTCGGCGGGATACCTTTTGCAGTACCGGGTCCCGTGGCTGAGCATGAAGTCCAAGATGGGACAGAAACTGATGGCACAGGCACAGATCCTGCACCCGGAAAATCAGGGGCGCTTCGCAGAGTACTGGGCGCGGCTGTACTGGGCGCGCACACTGTCCCTGTCCATACTGGTCATGGCCTTCGTCTTTTGTGCGGCGGCCTGGATGGAGGGCATCATGGTATACGCCACCCTGCTGGTGGGCGTGGTGGGCGTCTATGCGGTGTACAATCAGGGCGCCAACGAGATGGCCAACCAGATCAAGAAACGCAGTACGGCCTGTCTGCTGGAATTCTCCAATGTGGTGTCCAAACTGGCGCTGCTGCTGAACTGCAATGAAACCATCATCGAGGCCTGGCGCACCGTGGCGTACAGCAAGACAGGCCCCATTTATGATCTGATGCAGGACGCTTCCGTGGATATGGACAACAACGTGCCGCTGGAAAGCGCAATCTATAATTTCGGCGTCCGGACGGCTTCGCCGGAAATCCGCAAGTTTGCAAGCATCATCATCCAGAACGCCGCCCGGGGCGGCTCCGACATGACCGTCTTCATGCGCCAGCAGGCCCAGGAAATGGGGGCCCGGCGCCGGCAGCTGATGCTGCAGCGCGGTGACGAGGCTGCCGCCCAGCTGCTGATTCCCACAACACTGATTCTGATCGGCATCATGGCCATCATCCTGGTGGCGGCTTTGGCCAATATGAATCTGAGCCTGTGAGGGGCTCGTATCCGTTGGTTTCCTTTGCGGTTTGCATAGAAAACAAAATGTTCGTTGTAAAGGAGGAACATGTAAATGGTACATCTCAAAGAAAAAGCAATGCTCGGGGCGATGAAGCTCCGCGCCGGCCTGATGGAGGTCAAGAAGGAAGAGTCCGGTATGGAAATCATCCAGGTTCTCATTCTGCTGGCCGTGGGTCTGGGCCTCATTGCAACCTTTATTGGTTTTGGCGACCGCATCACCGCGGCGGTCACCACGAAGGTGGAGGATTTCTTGGGCACCTTCGGCGCCTGAGAAGCCTAAACGGACAAACGGAAAGGCACTGACGGCAGGGCCTGCCAGAAAAGGCAGGCCCTGCTTCCCAAGGGCTGTACGGCGGCAAACGGTACAGCCCCTGGGAAGCGGATGTCTGCTGCAGAAAGGGGCTGCTTGTGATGTACCTTTGGACGATCCTCACCGCGGTGGCCGTGGCGGGCGGGGTATGCTTTTCCCGCAGGCAATTCCTGGCCCTGCCCTGCCGGGGCAGGGGCTTCTGGCTGGAACTGGCCGGCGCCCTGGCGGCCGGCGCCCTGATCGGCTGGTTCGGCTGGCTGCGGGTGGACGGCAACCCCCTGTCCTGCCTGCGCCTGCTCCTGGCGGCCGGCGCGGTGGCCGGTGCGGCCCGCTGTGATGTGAAAACCCGTACCATCCCCAATCTGTATCCGGCCCTTGTGCTGGCGGGCTTTGTGCTGTGCACGGCACTGGATATCCTGTGGCAGCGCGCCCAGTGGACGGCCTTCCTGGGCGGCGCGCTGGGCGGCGCCGTGGTGTTCGGCTTTCTGCGCCTTTGCAGCCGGCTGTCCCACGGCGGGATCGGCGGCGGCGACATCAAGCTGATCGCGGCGCTGACCTGCCTGATCGGCCTGTACGGCGGCTTCAGCGTCCTGCTGTTCGCGCAGCTCAGCGCCGTGGCGTTTGTGCTTGTCCTGCTGGCGCTGCGCCGCATCACCATGAAGAGCAGCATTGCCTTCGCCCCCTTTTTTTACCTTGGATTGCTGATTACCGTCTTTCTGGGAAGTTTTTGACGGCGCCCTGCCCTTGCTTGCGGCAACTGGAAAGGCGACCATCGCGGAGGAATCGATATGAAACAAACACGTCTGGCTGTCATTGTCATGCTGATTGCTGTGTGCGCTTTCAGCTGGTTCCTGCTCGGCCGGCAGTTGGCGGAGGGAATCAGCAGCGTCCGGAACCTGATGGAACAGGGCGATTCCTACCAGGAACGGGGACTGTACCAGAAAGCCATTGAATCCTACAACGATGCCATTGCCCAGCGCCCCAGCCGGGATCTGTATCATTCGCTGGTGCAGGCCTGTGAATCCTACTACCAGGAAGAGCCCACCAACACGGTGAAAAAGACCCTGCTGGCCGCTTACCAGGACGCCACCGCCGCCTACCCTGACGAGGTCTCCTACTGGGAGCGCGCTGCGCAGATCTATCTGGAGGAGGAAGAGTTCTCCCAGGCGGTGGATACCCTGCGCCAGGCACAGCGCGCGGAGGTGAGCAGCGATACCCTCTCGGTACAGTGGCGCCAGGCGTATTACAGCGTGAAAGAGCGCTATCAGAAGTACGAGAACATCACCCCGCTGGAGCATGAAAACGCCTATACGGTGGAGACAGGGGACCTGTACGGGGCGGTGGACCCCTCCGGCAATGAGGTTGTGGACATGAAGTACCGGTATACCGGCCCCGTGGGGGAGGAGGGCGTCGTGCTCTGCTCCACCGAGGAGGGCGAAGTCCGGCTGTTTGACGCCGAGGGCGTGATGATCGGGCGCTTCCCGGGGACTGTGGAACAGGCCCACGCCTACAGCGAGGGTCTGGTCCCGGTGCGGCTGCAGGGACGGGAAGACTGGTGCTATCTGGACAGCAACGGCCAGGAGGTCCTGGGCGGCTATCTGCAGGCGGGCTGCTTCCAGGACGGGACCGCCGCGGTCCAGCTGGATAGCGGCGCATGGTGCCTGATCGGCACGGACGGAACCCAGGTCGGGGACGCCACCTGGGAGGATGTCCGCCTGGACCCGCTGGGACGCTGGCTCCAGGATGACGTGATGCTGGTCAAGACGGAGGGAAGCTGGAAAATTGCCGGCAGCGACGGCGCGCCGGTGGAAGGCTTCTCCTGTGAGGATATAGACATCTGCACGGCGGGGGAGGCCATCGCCTTCTGCCAGGATGGCAAGTGGGGCTTCGTCCAGAAGGACGGCACGGTGCTGCTGCCGCCCGCCTATGAGGCGGCGCACAGCTTTTCCGGCGGTGTGGCGGCCGTCTGTACCGGGGGCAGCTGGGACTTCATTGACCCGCAGGGCAATGTGGTCATTGACGGCGATTTTGCGGGAGCGGGGTATTTCTCGCCCGATTCCGGCACCTGCCCGGTGATGGAGCACGCGGATGCGCCGGAGTGGTATCTGATCGCCTGGAATGTGACCCATTGACGGCGCAAAATCGGAGGACGGGGATGGAAATACAGGCAGCCTTGTGTGCATGGTTTGCCGCGCTGGCGGTGTCGGTGCCGGTGATCGTGGCGGCATGCCGGCGGGGCCTGTCCACGGCGGGCGAACGGACCGTCCGCCAGGCCAGGCAGGCGGGCAGGGTGGTGACGGCCACCCTGCAATCCAGCCGCTTTCTGGTGGGGGACCCTTCCGGCAACCTGGAACAGAGAAAAAACCAGTACCGGGTGGTCTACGAGTATCAGGTGGACGGCATCGGCTATACCTACCGCGCGCGGTTCCGCTCGGTGCCGCCCCGGTGTATCCTGCTGTACTATCCGCAGGGCAGGCCGGACAAAGCGGTGCCGGAAAATGACCGCACCCCCGGCATTCCCTACACCCTTGCGGCCCTTTTGCCCCTGGCGCTGTGGGTTGCATTCTACTATCTGGTTTTCCGATAACACAAAGGAGGGATGGCAATGGGACGGCTCAGGACGTGCCTGCTCCGGCGGGAGCGGGGCATGGAGATCGTGGAAGGCATGATCGTGATGACCCTCATGGTTTTTGTGCTCACGATGTTCCTGTCGTTCGGCTTTTTGCTGTACCAGCAGCTGGTTGTGTCCAGCGTGGCCAACGACACGGCCTCCCGCCTGGCCCAGAGCTACGCCTACCCCGATTCCGACCCGGTGATGGGATTCATCACCCGGACGATGAAATGTTCGGTCAGCCCCTTTCGCTACCTTACCGGCCATTTGTCGGACAAGAATGCCGAAAAGGGAGAAAAGTATGCCAGGTGGAGCCTGGAACAGATCAGCTTCGCCAACGAGGTCTCGCCCCCCGACATTGAAGTGCGTACGCTGAGCGACTCCTTTGCCCAGCGCCATGTGGAGGTGGAAATTTCGGCCACCTATGAGATTCCCTTCGGCGGTGCGCTGGTCTATTTCGGACTGCCGGAGACGGTGACCTACCATGCGGTGGGGTATGGTTCCTGCGTGGACCTGAGCAATTACATCCACTCGGTGGATACGCTGAACAATCTGTTCACCCTGGTGGACAGCAAAGCCGTGGGCGCAATCGACAGCATCTTCTCTGCGATTCATAAAATGGCCGGTCTGTTCGGGTCCTGACCCATACGTCAAAACAACTGTATCGTTCCCTTCCGTGCGGTGCGTGACAGGAGGAAGAGCAAATCATGCGGCATACAAAACGTTTTTGGGAAAAACTGCGGAAAGGTTCCAAGGGCGCCATCTCCATTTTGCTGGCGGTGGTGCTGCTGCCCTTCTATTCGCTGGCCGCGGTGCTGGTGGAGGCCGGCCGCTACCAGAACGCTGTAAAATCCCTGGACACGGCGCTGGGCAGCAGCGCCATTTCCACACTGGCAGAATATGAAAGCTACCTGCAGGAACGTTTTGGACTGCTGGCCGTGCGCCAGACGGAGGATGTCGGGCTGATCGATGAAGAGGTGAACAAATACCTGGGCTTGCAGGACACGGTGGATGTGCGCGGCGTGGATGTGAGCAAGGTGGAAGCCCAGGGGCTCTACCCGCTGTCCGACGTGGATGTCCTGCAGCAGCAGGTGCTGGACTCGGCGTCGGTGATGGCGCCGGCAAAATTCGCCGTGGAAGTGATGGAAATCGACAACATCGTCTCCCAGCTGGAAAAGGGCCTGGGCATCTCGAAGATTGCGTCGCAGCTTTCGGCGGGGTCCAAGCTGGTCTCTTCCGAGGCGGACCTGATCAGCGAACTGGATTCCGCCGACGAAAAGCTGGACGGTGTGAAGGAAAAAAAGTCCGCGTATGATTCCCGGTACACCGAGTTCTCGGAAAAGGTCAGCGCCCTGGTCAGCCATCTGGCCACCGAGAAACCCGACCCTGCCCAGGATGAGGCGGGGGCCGACGAATGGGAATCCACCGCCGAGAAACTCCGGAAGGAGGCGGCCGAGGCCCAGCAGGCCTATGAGGAGGCCATCCAGGATACCATCGACGAACTGCAGGACCTGCACGACAGCATGTCCGGCGTGGTGGAAAAATCCAACGCCATGGAAGCACAGATGGTTTCTTTTACCACCGCCTCCGAAGCCGCCCTCCTCGAACCGGAAGAGAATGCCTCGGATGAGGAAAAGACCGCCTACAGCAACATGTCGGCCATCAACAGTTCTCTGAACAGCGCCGCAAAGGATGTCTCCAACGTGGTCTCCACCGTCTCCGATACCTTCACGGACGACAGCTTTACCCAGGCGATCGGCGACCTGCAGAAGGAACTGGAGGCCACGGAAAAACTGGACGTTAACGCCCTTACGGATGCCTCCCCCGCACTGGGGGATTCTGTCTACCATGCCGCCGATCTGAACCGGTTCACAGACTCGGAGGCCATGAAGACCCTTCTGACGGAGATGGAGTCCGGCATAGAGGATGAGTCCAGCACGGGTTCCCTCTTTGCCCTCTTTGACGTGCTGACCGAACTGTTCAGCACCGAGCTGGTCTGGGATGGACGGCTGAATTCCCGGCTGAACCTCACCTATTATCAGAGCGCCTACGGCGGTCTGCCCAGCAGCAAGGGCGCCCCTGCCGACCCGGATTTCCTGGCGGAGGATGAACAGCGGGCAAAAGAATATCTGGCGGCCATCGACCCGGACTACGACCCCGACGACCCCTTCGGCTATGACAGCACCGGCATGTCCAAGATGGAACAGTTTATCCAGACGCTGGAAAATTTCGTCAACAGCCTGGACGCCATTCAATCTTCCCCCAACCTGTTCGACAAGATGAAGGCCTGCGCCAATACCATGGCCTATGGAGCCGATCTCTGCCTGCAGATGTCGGGGCTGGGAACGCTGATTGTGGACGCGCTGGAAAGCTTCGCCCAGCGGGAGGTGCTGATGGGGTATCTGGCCTACAATCTGCCCAACCGTACAAACTTTACCAGCGGCACCACCCTGACCGGGTATTCCTTCTCCAAAATCGCGCTGGCTCCCTGTGCCGACGGCAGCAATGCCCCCATCTACGGCGGCAGCCTCCCGGAGCAGGAAAACTACTGCTTCAACGGCGCAGAACTGGAATACATCCTGTGCGGCAACCCCTCGGAGTCCTACAACCAGACGATGGTGTTTACCTATCTGTGGGGAACCCGCATCCTGCTGGACCTGGTGCCGGTGCTCAGCAATGCGGAATTGCAGCAGATCCTGAGCTCGCTGCAGAGCGTCCCCTATGTGGGACCCATCCTGTGGCTGATTGGCGAGATCACCGCCGTGCTGTTCGAGCCGCTTCTGGATTGCTACGTCCTGGTCAACGGGGAGTCCGTGCCGCTGTACAAAACCAGCATTTATCTGTCGCCCTCCGGCGTGTTCGATCTGGTGGATGTCATCACCAGCATCGCCATAACGGACAGTAAAAAAACGGAACTGACCCAAAAGCTCCAGAAATGGTCCGGCGTGGAGGTCTCGAAGGAGAGCTCCCAGACATCCACCGACAAACCGTCCACAGGCGGCAGCACAGACGGCAGCACAAAGAAACCGATCATTGATGTGAGCAAATGGGGCAAAGAAATCCTGTCCCTGGATTATACAGAGCATCTGCTGCTGCTCATGTCGCTGTTTGGCAGCGATGATACCTATCTGGAACGGCTGGCGGATCTGATCCAGTGCGAGATGACACAGCGGAACCTGGTGAGCAATGTGACCATCCAGCAGGGCATCACCGGGGAATATTACGATTTCAATATCGACGAAGCCTATACGGCGCTGCGGGTCCACGCAACCGGCTCCACCGTACAGGTGCTGCCGGTGCCGTCGCTGTCCACCAACAGCATGTTCCGCTTTGACCGTGTGGTATACCGGGGCTATTAAGGAGCCCCGTACAGGGAGGTGCAGTATGCGTCATAACGATACCAGCGGCGTGATGGCCATTGAGGCATGCATCAGCCTGACCCTTTTCATGATCATCATGTATGCGCTGTACAGCATGGTTACGCTGTTTTCCGCACAGAGCATCATCGGTCATGCGCTGAGCGAGAGCTGCCAGAGTCTGGCGCTGGAAAACTACAGCGCCAGCAAATCGGACGGCGCATGGAGCGTCTCCCAGCTACCGGCCTCGCTGGTACGGCTCTTCAGCACCAGCCCCGAGCGGGACGACCTGTTCACAAGTGATGAGAATATCGGCAAGGCGGACGATACCACGGTGCAGAACCTTTCCAAAACCCGCTTCGCGGCATTCCTGGGCGGGGATGTGAAAAATGCAGATACCATACTCAGGGCGCTGGGCGTCCAGGGCGGACTGGACGGCATGGATTTCAGCAAAACGGCGGTTAAAGGGTCCGACCTTACCATGAGCGTCACCTATAAGATTGCCCTGCTGATCCGGGCGGATGCCTTCCATCTGGGGGTGTACACGACGACACAGAGCGTGTGCTCCCGCCTGTGGGGCAGTGCAGACTGACAGACCGGGGCCGCATCTTGGCCGAGAGGAGAGGGAATGATGTACGATTTTACCACAGAAACCCAGGGGAATGTGACCTATCTGGTATTGCGCCTGCAGCCCGACGACGCCATGGATCCCACGGCATGGGGAATGATGAACAATAACAGGATCCAGGGCATCCTGCCGGTGGCCAGGCGCTGGGAAAAACAGAGCTTTGCCCTGTATTATACCATCTCGTCGCTGACGCCGCTGCTTCATTGCGCGGGCCTGTTCGGGGATGAACGGCGGGTGACCCGGCTGCTGCGCAGTTTCTGCCAGATGCTGGTGGAAAGCGAGGAATACCTGCTGGAGCGGAGCAGCATGCTGCTGGACCCGGAGCACGCGTTTGTCCGGGCCGCCACCGGGGAGCTCTCGGTGATCTGCCTGCCGATTCTGGATTGCAAGACCGGTACGGACGCCAAGCAGTTCCTCAACCAGCTGATCCGCAGCGCGGTGCAGGAACTGCCCCAGGACAGTCCGCTGGTCAACTTGCTACTGCGGGAAAATTTCCGGGAGGATTTTGTCCCGGCAGAACTTCTCCAGCGCCTGGACGGTCTGCAACCGCAGCCGGTCCCCCAGCCTTCCCGGCCGCCCCAGGCGGCCATGCCGGAAAATCCGCCCCGGCCGCCCCGGCAGGAGAGCCGCCCGCCGGTGGCGCCTGCCGCCGTGCGGGTGCCGCCGGCTCCCAAGCAGCCGGAAAAACGGACGGAGGAAGCGGCGGAAAAGCACGGACTGTTTGGCTTTGGCGCCAAGAAGGACAACGGCAAGAAGAAAAAAACCAAAAAGAAGGAAGTCCGGCTGACGGAGGAGGAAAACTTCGACAACCCCTTCGCCACAAACGGCAAAATCCCGCCCCGCGGTCCGGTGACCCCGCCGCCGGAGCCGGAGGAGGAACCGCAGGACGCCGAGCGCCGCCAGGAAGTGGCCCTGGGCGTGCTCTTCGGGTTCGGGGGAAACAAGGCGCAGGGCAAGAAAGGGGAGAATCCCCGGGAAGACGGGGAGGACAATCCGTTCGCGCAGAAAGCAAACGCGGCCCCGGGGGAAAAGGCCGCCCGGCAACCTGCCCCGCAGCCGCCCCAGAGCGGCGGCATGTACCAGGCACCGGCCGGAAGCGGGTATACGGTCAATTTGCAGTCGCCCGCCGGTGCATCCCCCCAGGCCACGGTGGCGATGGACCTGCGCTCCGCCCCGGAGGGAGCGCACCAGCCGTCCGGCTTCCCGGTGGTGTGGCTCGAGGAAAAAAAGAGCGGCAACCGGGTTCAAATCACCCACGACAACTTCCATGTGGGCCGCAAACTGGATACCGATGACATTGTGGATTACGCGGTGCTTACCGCCACACCCTACATGGGGTCCGACCACTGTTACTTTGTGTGCCACGGCGGCCGGATGTTTGTGGTGGACAACAACTCTTTCAACGGCACCTGGGTCAACGGGCAGCGGATCACACCCGGCAGGGAGGTCCCCATTGAGCAGGGAACCGTCATCCGCATGGCCGACGTGACCTTCGTTGTGCGATAGGCGGAGGACCCGCTTATGGCTATACAACTGATCCACTTTTCTGACTGCGGCCCGGTACGCACCGCCAATCAGGATGCCTACTGCGCTTTCTCGGCCAACACGGCGGCGGGGACCTATTCCCTGCTGGCTGTCTGTGACGGCATGGGAGGGCTGAGCCAGGGGGAAGTGGCCAGCGCCACGGTGGTGCAGGACTTCGCAGACTGGTTTGTACAGCAGCTGCCGGTCGGGCTGCGGGAGAGCGGCCTGGCGCCGGAAGCGGTGTTTGCCTCCTGGAACCAGACGCTGCAGGGGTGCCACCAGCGCCTGAAGCGCGCCGCCGAGGCCCGGCAAATCCGCTGGGGCACGACGCTGTCGATGATTCTGCTCACGCCGGACAGCTATTATGTGCTGCATATCGGCGATTCCCGGATCTACCTGGAAAACGGCACCGAACTGCAGATGCTGACCAAAGACCAGACACTGGCCATGCGGGAACTGGAGGCGGGGCGCCTGTGCGCCGAACAGTATGCGCAGGACCCCAGAAAAAATGTGCTGCTCCAGTGTATCGGCGACCGGTCCGTCACGCCAGCTTTCCGCATAGGCGCGCGGCCCGCCCGCGGCGCCGTGCTGCTGTGCAGCGACGGTTTTTACCATACCGCTGCCCAGGAGGAACTGCACCGGATCCTGGTCCAGGCCGGGGACCGCGCCGCGCTGCAGCAGCAGGTCTTCCGGCTGGCAGACAGGGCCCGCCGGTGGGGAGAGACGGACAATATGACCGCCGTCATTCTGCGCTGGGACGAGGCGCCTTCCTGCAGGCAAAGCACGCTGTCCTTGTCCGTGCCGGAGGCCGCCCATGAAATGGACTGTGTGGCGAAGGTTGTGTCCATCCATGCAAAGCCGCTTCAGGCGGGAAGATGATGCAGCAGGGGGAGAGAAAGAATGGAGCAAATGAATCAGACGGAAGTGCTGGCCCCGATCCCGGCTGAAGTTTTGGGAAACGATATTGTGGATATCAAGCCGCTGAAACAGCAGGGCGGATTCAGCAATTTGTTTTCGGGGCATAAGGTCGGCCTGGATACCGATGTGGTCATCAAGCGGGTGCGCAAAGTTTACCATGGCCACATGGATGATAAAAGCGAGGCAAAAATCCTGACGGCCCTGCGCCACCAGTATCTTCCCAGGGTGTTTGACGTCAAGCTGGCCAGCGACGGCTACAACTATACCATCATGGAAAAAATCCCCGGCTGCACCCTGCGGGAGTATGTGGAAATGCACGGGGCCCTGCGGCAGCAGCTCGTGCTCAAGTGGACGCGGCAGCTGTGCGAGGTGATTTCCTACATGCACGGGCATAAGCCCCGGGGAATCGTCCACAGCGACCTGAAGCCGGAAAATGTGATGATTACGCCGGAAAATGATATCTGCGTCATCGATTTCAACGCCTCGCTGGAGGTGGAGGAGGAAGGCGAGGGCAGGGACGCCCTGGGCGCTACGCCGGGCTATGCCGCGCCTGAACAGTTCAACCTGCCGCCGGAGCGCTTCCCGCCGGACGATCCGCTGCTGCCGGCCGTCCGGGCGGCACAGGGCTACGGCAAGGTCGGCTACCGAACGGATATCTATGCCATCGGGGCGCTGGCCTATTTCATGCTCACGGGCTATGACCCGAAACTCTGGTGCGACGGCGTCATTCCGCTGACCCGGTTCCAGATCGTGCTGGGCGACGCTTTCCGCACGGTCATTGAAAAGGCCATGCAGGTCAACCCCAGGGAGCGCTATGCCACGGCGGCCGCCATGCTGAAGGCGCTGCAGAATCTGACGGTGATTGACCGCCGCTATCGCCGCTGGCGAAGACAGGCCAATCTCATGACCTTCATCGTGGGCATCGGCCTGGCCGCGAGCATCTTTACGGTGTTCCTCGGCTACCAGTCGCTGCGCGAGGAGCACAGCTCCGCCTATCTGGATACCGTGGAACAGGCCCGGAGGCTGCAGGAGGAAGGACAGTACGACCAGTCCACAGAGCTTTTGATGGAAGCGGTGGCCATGGAGCCGGAGCGCATCGACGCATACCTGACCCTGGGCACATTGCTCTACCAGGAGGGAGAATACCAGCAGGCCGTGGACCTGATGGACGGCGTGGAGTTTGAAGCGTCCGACGCGCTGGATACCAAGGCGTTCGAGGAGGCGGAAGGACAGGTCGCCTACATACTGGCAAACTGCTACTACGAACTGGAAGACTACGCCAGCGCCCTGACCAACTACCAGCTGGCGGTCCATTTCATCCCCGACCAGCAGCAGTATCAATGTGAGCTGGCCATCTGCTACGCCAAAACCGGAAACCGCGACATGGCCGAGGATATGCTGACGCAGCTGCAGGCGGAAAACTGCCCCCAGGAGCTGCTTTCCATGGTGACCGGTGAAATCGAGTTTGCCTATGGCAATTATGAGACGGCCTATGACAGTCTGTGCCAGGCCGCCGAACTCACCACCGACAATACGGTGGCTTCCCGGTGCTACATCCAGGCGGCGCGCTGCTGCCAGCAGCTGGGAACCGGCTGGATTGACACCGAGATCTCCCTGCTGGAAACGGCCTGCGGCCGGTTGGATGCCGCCACAAGCAGCGTGCCCTGTCAGATGCTGGCGGAGGCCTATATCAACAAGGCCGCACAGCCCAATACCGACACGGCTGCGTACTACAACAAAGCGCTGAGCTGCCTGGAACAGCTGGAGAGCAGGGGCTATGCCACCTTCGCCGTCCGGCAGAACCGGGCCGTCGTACTGGAGTATCTGGACCGCTTCGAGGAGGCGGAGACCGTGCTGACCGATATGCTGGCGGATTATCCTTACGATTACCGGGTCCCCATGCGGCTGGCCCTGCTCTATGCGGATGAGGCGGGGGAACTTTCGGACGACAGTGCCCGCAGGGAATTGTACCAGAAGGTGGCCGTAAACTATGACGCGGCCCAGCAGCTGTACGACAAGGCAGCCGCCCAGGACGGGGAAATGATCCGCCTGAGCGACCTGGTTGTGCAGCTGCAGAACGCAGGCTGGATGTGAAAAAAGGAGGCCCTCGGTCATGACTTACCAGATGCTGATTTTGGCCGGTGCGGCAGGCATCGTGCTGTTCCTGCTCATCGGCCTGATCTCCTTTGTGGTGCTGCGCAGCAAGCGCAAAAAAATTGAGGCTCAGATCCACAGTGAATATACAGACACTGGGGTTTGACAAATATAAAAACTAACGTGTTGGAGGAACAAAAAATGAAAATTGAACAATTTTGCCAGTCCCTGAAGGAATACCTCTCCCAGTTCTCCGTCGTGCGGATCCTCATGCCGCTGGCGGCCATCATCCTGTACGTCTGCGGCGCGCTGTACGCACTGAACGCGCTGATCTCCCTCGGCTCGCTGGTCATGGCGCTGGCTTTCTGGCTGGGCATCGTAATGGCGGTCCTGGTCCTGGCCCAGTGCCAGTTCCTGTCCCTGGCCATCGGGTTTGCCCTGTATGCCCTGTATGAACTGATCAGCTTCCTGAGCTCCCTGATCCAGTTCCGCTATGTCTCCTACGGCGCCCTGGTCTATCTGGTGTGCTACGGTCTGCTGGCCTTCCTGTCCTATCGCAAATCGCTGTCTCTGCACTAAATGGACAGTCCGGTGCGTTGCTTTGGCTTACGGCAATGCATCCCCCTGCTTTAGTGCCATAACAGAGAGACGGAAAGGAACCATCTGATGAAAAAGATCGTCAAACGGATATTTCTGGTTCTTCTGGTCGTGGTAACTGCCTATACGGCGGCGGCAACTGTGCTGGTGCACGGGGTGAGCGTTTACCGCCTGAACTCGCGCCTGGGAGCGGTGCTGGCCATCAGCAGGCAGGTGACGCTGCTGGCGGCGGTGGTGCTGTGGATCGCTGCGCTGATCCTGCTCGGGCGCTGGATCGCTGCCCGCAGGAAAAACCGGGCGCAGGCCAAGTTTCCGGCGGGGGCAGCCGTGCAGGCCGGCCCCGCAAAGGGCAGGAAGAACCGGAAAAAACTCATGGGGAAACCGGCGGCTGCGGCAGACAAAATTTCCCCCAGGGGCGTTGCGGCACCTCAGCCCGCTCCGTCTGCGGAGGAGGGCATTCCGCCCAGGAGAGGAACCATGCCCATGCCTGCCGGTGCGCCGGCCGGTTCCCCGGCGGGGGCCACGGTGCCCATGCCCGGGCAGGAGGAACAATCGCCCGCCCCGGTTTCCGCACCCGGCGGGGAGGCCGCTCCCCGGACCGGCGCGGATGTGACCCCGGCAAAGAAGAAAGCGCCGGACGCCGCGGCCGGGAACGCCGGGCCTAAACTGCCGGCTTCGGGCTCCATCTGCCCCCGGTGCGGCAGCATGGTCCGCGCCGGTGCCAAGTTCTGCACAAAGTGCGGCTGCAGATTGGAGGTGCAGGTATGATTGCAAGGCTTGCCATTGTGGCGGCAGGGGTTCTTCTTGTCCTTGTGACGGTCCTGCTGTGGAAAAAGCTCTCCGCCGCCTGGAGGGCCGGCATGCTCGCCGGCGCCATCCTGGTGGCTGGTATCGGAGGCGCCTTCACCTATGGCCTGTGGCAGCAGGAGCAAAGAGACCGGGAATATGTCTACCTGTCGCTGCGCTATCTGCAGAACTCCGATACGGACACGGCCTCCTACTATCTGAAGAAGGTCGGAACGGATACCTTCCAGTCCCTTTCCGCCGAGGCCCTTCTGGAAACGATGCGCAGCAACGATGTGCTGGCGCGGATGAAACTGGACGGGGCCAACGCCCTGGCGGAGGATTCCTCCCAGGAAGCGCTGGCCGTGAAGCTGGGCGCCCTGGGCACCGATTCCCAGGCCTGGCAGGAGATGGCCCAGTCCCTGCTGGACGCCGCCGACTTGCCGGAGAAGGAAGCCCAGGCACTGGACTCCCGCTTTGTGTCGGAGAGCGGCTATTATCTGGACGGCGTGGATGTGGTGATCCAGGATGACGCCGGAAACCACGAGGAAAACATCCGGCAGCTGGTCAGCCGCAACCTGGGCAGCTCCAACTTCGGCGGCGCCCTGCAGGAGGCTGTCTCGCTGGTGCAGGAAAACGCCTCCGCGAAGAACCGGCTGCTGCTGGCGGAAAGCATCGCCGAAGCCACCTACAGCGGCTACGAACTGAGCGGTTCCGAATTCGCCGCGGACGATACGGCCGGAACGCCGGAAGAGGACCCCGAACGCGAAGAACTGTCGGAACAGCTGGAAGAGATTTCCGGCCAGGTGGCCGACCTGGATACGCTGCTGCAAAGCGAAACCGAGGAAGAATCCATCGCCGACCTGACCCGGCAGAAGGAAGAACTGACCACCCGGCAGCAGTCCCTTCAGAATGACTACGATTACATCTATATCCACCGGGCCTTCAATTCCATTGCGGATATCCACAGCCTGGATGCGGCCATCGTTCGCGCGCGCCTGTACTTCGCCATGAACGATTATGCCCGGGCGGTGGACGTTCTGCAGCAGGCCAGCACCTCGCTGCCTGCGCGGCTGACGCCCAATACCTCGCTGCGCAATGCACTCCAGGTCCTGAATGCCAGCTATACCGAAGGGGATACGCTGGGAGCACAGTCGGAGGAATTCCGCGGGGCCGTCCATACGGTGCTGACTTCCGGCGCCATGGACTACGCGGGCATCAGCGCCACGCCCCTGACCGAGGGATTCACCAATTACATCATCAGCGAACTGCGCAACTATGGCCGGGATCTGTATGCCACCGGCATCGACCTGACCAACTATCCCGATGTGGTGGTTTCGCTGTCGGGCCGGGACACCCTTGTGCAAAAGATTGTGGCAGGCAGCCAGCCCATTGTCCGGGATACCCGCCAGGATGTGGACTACACCGTGGAAGCGGTGGATACGGAAAATGCCCAGCGCAACGTGATCTGCATTGTGGATGAGAGCGGCAGTATGTCCGGCACACCGCTTCGGGACGCACAGACCGCCCTGCGGGGATTCATCTCCTCCCTGGATGACAACCTGCAGATGGCACTGGTGAGCTTTGACGATATGGCGGACACCCTCACCGAAATGGGGGATGACAAGGCGGCGCAGCTGGCGGCGGTGGATCTGCTGGGAAGCGGCGGCGGAACCAACATCACGGCCGGCATTCAGGCCGGCCTGGATGTGGCGGAAGGCCAGGAAGGCAGCACAACGGTGCTGCTGATGACCGACGGCCAGAGCTCCCTGGATATGAATGTGGTTCAGGAGGCGACCGACCGGGGCATGGTGATCCATACCATCGGCTTCGGCAGTGTGGACGACAATTTGCTGCAGCAGATCGCAGACGCCACAGGCGGCCAGTATATCCGCGCGGACAGCTCCTCTGAGCTGACCAGCGTGTATCTGAGCCTGGTGGGCATGATCGGCAACCAGTTCCGCGTTCATTACACGGCGCCGGATCTGCCGGAGGAAAGTCAGCGGTATTTCTTCCTGAGAGACGAGGAGGAAAATGTCAGCGTCCGTGTGGATTACACCCTGCCCACCGAGGAGGGCCCCGAACTCACCGGTGTGAGCCGGGCCAGACTTACCCCGGATGACCTGACCTACGCCCAGGAAAACGGACAGACCATCCAGCTGACCCTGTTCGGAGAGAAACTGCAGGAGGTCGCCGGCGTGACCATTGGCGGACAGACCGCCCAGATCGACGAGGACAACCGCACAGAGACTTCGCTGAATGTGGAATTCTCCCCGCAGCTGAGCGCCGGCTGGCAGGCCATCGTGCTGACCCAGGAGGACGGCGCAACCCAGACCTATGAGCACATGCTTGTGGTGGGCGAGCCGCTGTCCAGCTACAACTACCAGTTCGGCCGCCTGCGCATCCGCGCCAATGGCGTGCTGCTGGATGACGGCACCCTGGTCCTGACGGACGGCAGCATCGATGATTCTTCCGTCGGCCCGGATGCGGCCGATACGCCGGTCACGCTGTCCATGTACTTCAACGGAACACTGTTCACCCAGGTGGATCACGACAGCTTCCTGGCTTCCCTGGAGGCGCTGTCCTACGACGACGCTGCGGTTCTGGATGCCGGTACGCCGCTGCAGGGCTGCGGCTCCGCCTCCCTGAACTACAGCGACAGCGGCTACGACAGCTCGGTTTCCAGCATGGTGGTGGCAGGCAATTACCTGCTGCAGACCGATGGAGATCAGGTCAAACTGATTCAGCAGTAAAGCGGAGGAGGACGAAACATGGAACAATTCAAACGGTATCGGCTTCCCGTGCTTTTTTGCGTGATCCTTGTGCTGCTGGCGCTGGGGGCCGGGATTGCCATCAATCTGATGTCCGGTATGGGGTCCGCGGCGGAACATGTGTCCATGGGCCAGCGGTATCTGAACGATCTGAACTACTCGGAAGCAATTCTGGAATTTACCAACGCCATCGAAATGAACCCCAGCAGCCGTGAAGCGCGTCAGGGCCTGTCCACCGCCTATATGGCCACAGGCAACTACAGCTTTGCCGCCGATGTGCTGGAAGATGTGCAGGACCCCTATCAGCCGGACGAGGAGATCTCGTCCTCGCTGGCGGATATCTACTATCAGGCCGGCAATATCGGCAAAGCGGTTCAGCTTGTCAATCAGCTGGTGGACCTGACGGATGACGATCAATACTACGACCAGCGTGACGAACTGATGCGCGAATGGCATGGCGCCGCCCGCACCCGGGCGGCTGGCACGGACCAGGAACTGGCCATTTCCAATGGCAGCGTGGTCAGCCGCGGCCGCAACACGCTGGGCCAGCTGGGAACGGACAACGGCCTGGGCGATCCGGAATACGAGCAGACGGAGTTCGCTTCGGCACAGTTTGACGGCACGCCCCGCAGCGTGTACTGCGCCGGACGCACCAGCTATGTGCTGGATACCTCGGGCAATCTGTGGGCGGCCGGCGAAAACCGCTGGGGGCAGATGGGAGACAGCTATGCAACCACCCTGCCGGAAAGCGGCTGGATACAGCTGACCGACACAGGGGATGTGCTGGATGCCGCCGGGATCCCCGGCCGCATGCTGGTGCTGAAAGCGGACTGCAGCCTGTGGGAAGCGGGCGCCGGCGCGGGCCAGACCATGCGCCGTATATCCGATCTGGGCGCCGTCGTGCAGATTGCCTCCTACGGGCAGGCGCTGTACGTGCTTACCGCCGACGGCGGCCTGTATGAGAGCGGTTACGGCAGCTACTACTATTCGGCAGGCAATGCATGGAATTCGGTGGCCAATGACGTGGTGGCCTTCCAGGTGTGCAGCGCCGGAGCCGTCTGGCTGACCAGTGAAAACACCATCGGCAGCAACTTCGCCGTGCCTGTGCCGGAAGGCTGGACACAGCAGGAGGACGGAACGGTCCTTCCCGACCTGGAAGTCGTTTCGGTGGCCAGTGACGGCAGCGATTTCTTGCTTTTGTGCTCGGACGGCAGTCTGTATCTGCTGGACGGCAACACCGTTACCTCTGCCGGGGACATCGGCAAGGTGACAGATATGTATTATACCGACAATATGCTCTGCGTTGCCCTGGAGGACGGAAGCACGCTTGCCCTGCAAGACGGGCAGCTGCAGCCTGTCACAGGGTGACACCACAACAACGGAAGACCGACAAACAAGGAGGAAATTGAAATGGCTGGATGGGCTGAAAAATTATCGAAATTTACGCAGAATGCGGTGACCAAGAGCAAATATATGGCGGAGATTACCCGCATCAACATCGAGATCAGCAATTATGAAAGCAACGTCAAACAGCTGGTAGGCGAGATCGGCCAGTATGTGGTGGACAACGGTCTGCTGCAGGATGTGCAGGAAATTCAGGAAAAGGTGGCCCGCGTCCGCGAGCTGAACGCCACCATCAGCGCCAACCAGGCAACGGTGGAAGCGCTGCGCAAGGCCAATATCTGCCCCAACTGCGGCGCCACCCTGGACGTGGATGTGAACTTCTGCCCCAAGTGCGGTGCCACCCGCAACCCGGTGCCGCTGCCCGACCTGCAGCCCAACCGTCCGGCGGCGGTCTGCCCCAAGTGCGGCACGAAGCTGGAAAACAATGAGGTCTTCTGCCCCAACTGCGGTACCCGCGTGGCAGAGGAAGGCTGACAGATTCTCCAGGTAGATCCTGGGATACGCCCTTCACGGTGCACGGCAAAAGGCCGGCGCCCCGGAGGGCGTATTTCTGCCATTCCGGACAGGCAGCAATATCCCGGTATCCGCCGCCCCAAAAGGAGGAACTTTCATGTCTTTGACCAGTAAGATTGTCTGTGCCATGTTCCGGCATTCCGACGAAAAGCGGGATGCGGGATGCACCACCCCGGCGGATGTGCGCCGGTTCGACGATATCGCCTACGGGCCGGACCCCCGGTGGAACCTGCTGGACGTCTACCGTCCCCGGGATGCCCGGGGCAAACTGCCGGTGATCGTCAGCGTGCATGGCGGGGGCTGGGTCTACGGCGACAAGGATCGCTACCAGTTTTATTGCATGAGCCTGGCACAGCAGGGGTTCGCGGTGGTGAATTTCAGCTACCGGCTGGCCCCCCAATCCAAGTTCCCCGCCCCGCTGGAGGACACGAACCGGGTCTTCGGCTGGCTGCTGGACCAGGCCGACCAGTACGGCTTTGACACCCGCAACGTCTTCGCGGTGGGGGACAGCGCCGGGGCCCATCTGCTGGCCCTCTACAGCGCCCTGTGCACCAACCCCGCCTACGCCGCCCTCTTCACGGTGCGCCCGCCGCAAGGCTTCGCCCCCCGGGCGGTGGCGCTGAACTGCGGGGTCTACCGCATTGAGCTGGACGGCAAAAAGGACCTGACCACCCGGCTGATGGGGGACTACCTGCCCGGCAAGGGCACCCCGGCGGAGCTGGAGCAGATGGACGTATTCTCCCACCTGACGGCGGACTTCCCGCCCGCCTTCGTCATGACCGCCGAAGGGGATTTCCTGGTATCCCATGCAAAGCCCCTGGTGCAGCGGCTGCAGGCCCTGGGCGGGCAGGCGGAATACCACTACTACGGCGACGCCGACCATGTGCTGGGCCATGTGTTCCACTGCAATGTCCGCTCGGAGTTCGCCCGGCAGTGCAACTGGGAGGAGTGCGACTTCTTCCGGGCCCACCAGATCCCGTAACGAAAATACGCCCCCGGGCGGCAGACCCCATCGTCTGCCGCCCGTTTTCTGTGACAAAAGGGGCACTTCCCCGCGGGTGCGTACTTGCTTTTTGGCTGATTTGGAGTATGATGGAAACAGTGCGTCCCTGCGGGGACAAAAGGGGAGGGAACTGCGGGCGAAGGGCGGACAGCCGTCCTTTGCCCCCGAAGCTATGAAGGAATATACCACAACCCGGCAGCTGATG
>ERZ1090865.344-NODE-344-length-27997-cov-10.532066_pt1 | contig 27997 bp, 22 predicted proteins | sample MGYA00478478_ERZ1090865 | MGnify/ENA primary metagenome ERZ1090865 (study PRJEB33644, sample SAMEA5815715) | chicken gut metagenome | biome: Chicken; feature: Gastrointestinal Tract; material: Caecum | place: Ireland | collected 2019-01-01 | study: A study of the... | reverse complement strand
AGCTTACTAGCTTACATGCATTTAAATTTAATTGCATACATAGCTAGTAAGCTTTTTATTTTTGCTCTTTAATTGAACAAACATTCGTATAAATAATTAATAATTTATATACTTTAAAACCTAATTTAAGACGCTTTAAAAGCCTTTTTTAGATGATAGATAGTTAACTATCATTAATATTAATAAGCTTAAACAGCTTTATATAAGCACACACAACAAGCGAAAAAAAGAAGCTTTTATATGTATCTGCTACTAGTCCTATAAAGCGGAAAAAATACGGAAAAAATGAGCATGTGTGTGTGTTATATTGTTAGTGTCAAAAAAACTAGCAAGTAGCTAAGTATAAAACTTTTTTTAGTTGTTGCTAGGTTCTGTATTTAAAAAAGCTTTTAGGATCCTATTTGATGGGATCATCTAAGAGCTTTTTTTATTTTTTGCTTAATGGGTTGCTTTATTGATAGGCTTTAAAAGCCCATATAAGACCATATAGCAAGGCTTTTTATTTTGCATATAGTCTACTATAGTACGTGTTAAAAGGGGTGTGAGGCTCTAAAAGCCCACAAAATGAGACGCTATAAAACGAATTACAACCGGTTTTACCATTCTAGGGAATGGAAAAAACTCAGGGAAGAAGCATTAGAACGCGATGGCTATTTGTGCGTTGAATGCAAAAAGCGTGGAATTATAACACCAGCCAGTACAGTGCACCATATTAAACCGTTAAGACTTGACCAAACACGGGCATTACAACTATCAAATCTTGAAACTGTATGTACAGCATGTCACAACAAGCTACACCGGGAGCGTTCACAAACTCTAAAAAAGAAAAACGCGAACATTAAAAATCAAAAATCTAAAAATATTGTGGTTTTTGGTTCAAATCCTGAACAATGGTAAGTACCCCCCTGGGGTCAAAAATGCGAACTAATGTGCGCTGGGAGCGGTGCCAGGCTGTTTTTCGCAATAAATTCGTTTTTCAAAACTTTTTTGTGGGTCCTACGCGCGCGTGCGTTTCAGTAAAATGGAGGTGATTTTCATGCCAAGAAAAGCCAAATCAGCATTGCTTCAAATAGTTGAGGGAAACCCTAACAATAAGCCAAAGAAGGAGCTTGCTAAACGTGCTAAAAACGAGAAAAAATTAAATTTTGGCACTAAAAATCTTGTCCCTCCTAAGTGGCTAAGTGCGGGTGCGAAAAAGGTATTTAAACAGATTGTTAACCTTTATTCTGATACCACTTTTTTGAACGACGCTGACCTCGTAACTTTGACTCAATATTGTGATTGGTATTCCGAATATTTAGCTTGCAACCGCAGATTACAGAAAAATGGGCGCTCTTTGGACGGAAAACCTAGTGGAGATTTGAGGTTAAAACTCCAAATTTCTGCAGAATTAGATAGATTAGCCCGTGAATTAGGCTTAACTCCTGCTTCTCGTTCAAGTTTAGCAATTAGACTGTCAGATGATGATTCTGACCAGTCTGATGAGGATGATGAGTTCGATGATTAGTAAAGGGGATGATTAAGACGGCAAAGTCAAAAACAAAATATGATTATTTGCACGATCCTAAAAATCCTTTAAACATGGATACTCACCACATTGAGCAATGGGTAGCTAATTGGAAAGAAGAGCAAAAAAAAGAAGCCCACATTTTAACCAAGCCCGCTCCATGCTTATTAACAACTGCTTATGCAGAAGACGTTGTTAACGGTTTTCAAACTGCTAACCAATGGATTAAGCGTGCTTGCAAAAGACACTTAATGGATTTGAAGCGCTCAAAAGAAGATCCTGAATTTATGTGGAGATTTGATGAGGAAAAAGCTTATCGTCCTATTAAATTCATTGAAAAAAAGGCAGTTGCCTCAAAGAGTGAAACTGGTCACTTAGCCATGCAGCCTTGGCAGCATTTCTTTATTGGCTCTATTTGGGGGTGGGTTCATAAGGAAACTGGTGTCCGACGGTTCCGTGAGGCTTTGATTTTCGTAGCTAGAAAGAACGGAAAAACTACAGTGGAGTCAGGTCTTGCTGACTATATGGCAGGATTTGATGGTGAAGAAGGAGCAAACATTTACTTCTTGGCCAACTCACAAAAGCAATCATCAATTCTTTATGAAGAAGCTGCAAACATGATTAAGTCTTCTCCATGGTTAAGCGAGCGATTTGAAGTTACTCGTTCTGAAATTCGCTATCCTAAAAAGCACGGTAAGATCGTGGCCATGTCTGCTGAAAAGAAAGACAAGGATGGAGAAAACCTATCCTTTGGCGTTTTCGATGAAATTCATGAATACGAAGATTATGACTTGATTAACGTTATGAAGCGGTCAAGAGGGATGCGTAAACAGCCTTTGATCGTGTATATCACTACTGCTGGAACCGTTTTAGATGGCCCACTTGTTGATATGGTCAATGCAGGGCAGGATTGTCTGAAAAACCTTGACCAAAATGTTGACGAGCGGACTTTTTATTTCTTAGCTTCTGTTGATAGCGAAGACGAAATTTATGATCCAAATATGTGGATTAAAGCAAATCCTAATTTGGGACTAATGGATTTCGCTGGATTAATCGGTGACTTTCAACATGATAAAAAATCCCCACGTCAGTTGGCTGACTGGGTAACTAAGCAATTCAATTTATTTGCCGAAACTGATGATCTTAGCTTCATTACTCCTGAAACTTTAGCTAAGAATAATCGTCACTATGACATTTCTAATCTTGAAGGCATGGATTGTATCGGTGGCTATGACTTATCAGAAACAGAAGACTTTACTTCTGCATGTTTGGAGTTCCCACTTGATGATGGTTCAGTCTTTATCCTTGAGCACTCTTGGATTCCTAATAAACGCTATATGCGTGATAAGAATCCAGAGCGAATCAAAATGTGGGAAAGCCAGGGCGAAGTTACTATTATTCCAGGAGATTTTGTTGATTATAGCTATGTCTTGGACTGGTTTAAAAAAATGGCTGATAAGTACAACATCTTACAAATTAATTATGACCCTGCTAAGGCTATTCGCTTAAACAAGGAATTAGAGTTTGCAGGCTTTACTACCGAAGTTGTGCGTCAGGGGTTCTTCACTCTTGGCGGTCCAATGCAAAACTTTAAAGAATTGCTTCTTGATGGTCGCGTAATTTTCAATGAGCAATCAATGTTCAAGTGGTATCTAAACAACGTCCGTTTGCGTAAAGACCGCAATGACAACTGGCTGCCAACCAAATCATCAAGATCGAGAAAGATTGATGGCTTTGCAGCAGCTTTGGACGCACACGTAACAGTGATTAATATGTTAGTTCAGCCGACACAAGAAGATGAAACTGATCAACCTCACTTCATTACTTGGTAGGCAAGAGAGGGGGTGAAGCTTATTGGGCTTATTAAATATCTTCAAAAGCATTGCAAATCCTAAGCAGATGGCTAATAACAGCAATACTGCGCCTAACAGCACTAACTGGAGTGGTAATAGTTTTGATTTTTTTAATTGGCAAGGAAGACATTTTTATGGTGATTATGCCAGTACGATTAGTCAAAACCCAGAAGTCTTTAGCGTAATTTCACGTTTATCCAGCGTATTTGCCAGTTTGCCCATTCATGCATACAAGAACGGTACTGAAAAAGACGGCCCGATAGCCAATCTGCTTCGGGTTGAGCCTAATCCTAATATGTCGGGCTTTAAGATGATGAGAATGCTTGAAGTAGACCGCAACAAGTCTGGGAATGCCTTTGCTCTCATCGTGAGGGATGATTTAGGTAATCCGATTCAGCTTTGGCCTATCAGTTCATCTAATGTTTTGATTAAACGAAATACTGATGATAACTCAATCTGGTATCAAGTAACGAGCGAACAGTTTAAAATCTTGATCCAAGATAGCGAAATGATCCATGTAAATCAAATAGAAACAGCCGATAACTCCGATTGGGGAGTTAGTCCCTTAGATGTCCTGAGCGGTTCTTTGAAATTTCAAAAAGCTGTCCAAGATTTTTCTATGGCTGAAATGGCTAAGAAAAATGCCTATATCGTCAAGTATGAAAGAAATGTTTCGCCAGAAAAGCGCCAGGCAATCCTTAATGACATTGCCAATATGGAACGCAACAACGGTGGTGCGCTTCTTGAAGAAAGCGGTTTTGACATTGAACGATATGAAAGCAAATTCCAGCCAGCCGACTTGCAAACATCAGAAGCTGTCTCACGTACGAGAATTGCCAATGCATTTAACGTACCGCTCAGTTTCTTAAATGATGGACAGGCTAAGTCAACGGCCAACGTTGAGCATATCATGACGGAGTTTGTAGAAATGACTTTAACTCCAATCGTTAAACAATACGAAGGTGAATTGAATCGAAAGCTACTTACCCGTAATCAGCGTTCACGTGGTTGGTACTTTAAATTCAACGTCAACGGCTTAATGCGCGGTGATACCGCTGCTCGTACTCAGTTCTATCAAATGGGTATGCGTAATGGCTTATACAAGATTAATGAAATCCGCAAGTTAGAAGACTTGCCACCTATCAAGGAAAAGAATGCTGAACAAGTATGGTTCTCTGGCGACCTTTATCCATTGAGCCAAGCTGGTAAGCGTGTTCCTTCTGCAAACAACATGAAGAAACAGCCGAAAGGGGGTGATGACTCGAATGGCACAGACAATCAAGATGCCAACTCAGAAGACGATGCCGACATATCTGACAGTTAAGCAAGAAACTAACCTGACAGCCGATATGTACATTGATGGTGAAATCGTCACTGATGAATACGAAGACACTGATACTTCTGCGGCTGGTTTTAGGGATGCTCTTAAGTCACTAGGAGACGTTAAGACAATTAATCTTCACATCAACAGTCCTGGTGGTAGCGTGTTTGAAGGTGTTGCAATCTATAACATGCTCAAACAGAGCAAGGCAAAAGTAAATATCTATGTTGATGCTTTAGCAGCATCAATCGCAAGCGTTATCTGCATGGCAGGTGACGCTATTTTTATGCCTGCAAATTCCATGATGATGATTCACAATCCTTACACGATGGTTGTCGGCAACGCTAATGAACTTAGAAAAGCTGCTACTGACATGGATCAAATCACTAAGGCAAGTGTTCAGTCATACATGGCTAAAGCGGGCAACAAGCTGGATGAAACTACTTTGAAGCAACTAATGGATAACGAAACTTGGCTAACAGCTCAAGAAGCACTTGCTTATGGCCTTTGTGACCAAGTAATTGATGCTAACAAGGCTGTAGCTTCTTTGAATAATCCATTTGCTAAGCACTTTAAGGCAATCCCAAAACAATTGCTCACCAAGCCTATCAAGGCTAACAAGAGCGATGTTTCAGAGAAGACATCCACAACTAATAAGGAAGAATCAGATAATTCTGACTCACAAAAAGAAAAATTAGCTCTCAAACTCAAACAGATAAGAGAAGAAGCGAGAGCACATCGTATGAGCATTAACGCTCAATTAATTAACATAAAGGAGACGTTGTAAATGGCTGAAATGACCAGCTTCGAAATGAAGCAAAACCTTTACGATTTTGGCAAAAAAATCGAAGATTTAGACGCAAAAATTGAAAAAGCTACTGTATCAGTAGAAGATGACGCATTAGATACTATTGATTCATTATCAAAGACTCGTGCATCTTATCAAAAACGTTATGACACTATGAAACAACAACTTGACCGTCGTATGGCTCAAGAAAAAGCTAAGATGGCTCAAGCTAAGGCTGAAAAAGTTCCAGAAGGCAAGGGCGACAAGAAGACTAACGCATTTGCTAAGTTGATTCGTCAAACTATGGCTAAGGAAGCTGTTTCAGCCGATGTTTACGATGCTTTAGGCGACGATGATACTAGTGGTGGTAACAAGTTCTTACCAAAGACTGTTTCAACTGACATCATCAGTGGACCACAAGAACACAACCCACTTCGTCAAATTTCAAAGGTTACTCAAATTACTAACCTTGAAGTTCCACGTATTTCTTCAACTTTAGATGATGATGACTTTATCGCTGACGCTGAAACTGCTAAGGAAATCAAGTTGAAAGGTGACAGCGTTCAATTTACTCGTAACAAGTTCAAGGTTAAGGTTGGTATTTCAGAAACTGTTTTATTAGGTACTAACGCTAACTTAACTGCTTACGTAACTAACGAACTTAGAAATGGTGTAACTCGTAAGGAACGTAAGGTTGCATTTGCTGAAAGCCCAGCCAAGCAAGCTGAAAAGCACATGAGTTTCTACGATGACTCAGTAGGCATCAAGAAGGTTTCTGGCTCAGATCTCTACGAAGCAATTACTAACGCTGTTGCAGACCTTCACGAAGACTACCGTGAAAACGCTACTATCGTTATGGCTTACAAGGACTACTTGAAGATTATTCGTACTTTAGCAAACGGTTCAGCAACTTTATACGGTGCTCAACCTTCAGAAGTTTTAGGCAAGCCAGTTGTATTTACTGACGCTGCTGTAAAGCCAATCGTTGGTGACTTTAGCTACTCACAATATAACTACGACATCAATACCTTATATGACCAAGATAAGGACGTTGATACTGGTATCAACAAGTTCGTTCTTACTGCTTGGATGGACCACCAAATCTTACTTGCTAACGCATTTAGAATTGCTGATGTGACTTCACCAAAATAACTTCCCCATCTGGCAATAATAACGGTGGGGGACCAAAGCCTTCACCAAGTCAAGGTGGGGATAAAACCACCCCAACAACCAGTGGATCAAACGAGGGCAGCCCTTCCGCTAAAGACGCTGGTAGCTCTAGCTCCACTGGCTTAGGTAACTCAGACGCTTCAAGTGCTTCCGACTCTTCAAAAACTTCTGGGTCACCAACACCTGCAACACTATCAACAAATAAGCCTGCTGGTAGTGTTGCAGGCGCATCATCTACGGAAGATTCAGTTCCAACTTCTGCTAATACAGTTGCAGAAATTAAGGCATATCTTGACAGACACCACATTAGCTACCCAACTAGTGCGGTCAAGGATGACTTATTGAAATTGATTCCTAAGAAGTAGTTAACTCATGAGTATTCAGAAATTACTTCATACCGTAGATGATGTTGCTCTGGAACATGTTCGTAACTATTGCAAGGTTGATCCGCATATTGATGACGAACTCCTTACTTTAGAAATTTTGGCCGCAAGAAAAGACATTATTGGTCAAGTGGGCGATCGTCTGGATTCTTTCTTTGACGATAACCCAGAATTTGAAGCTGCAGTTTTGATTGAAGTGTTTACCCACTACAACAACCGTGACATGGATTCTACGGCTGATATTTTTAAACATCCTGCTTACCAAAACTATATTCTGTCTATGAAAGCCGATTATTTAGAAATCATTCAGCAATATGGCGATGATTATGACGTAGGAAGCGATTCCGATGGTTCAAGTCCAACATAGAATTAATATTTCTCGTATGAGATTGCGCTTACAGTTTGGCCATTATGAAGATACTGACCAAGTTAATCCCAATACGGGGATGCCAGTCAAAGCATTTAAGGCTAATAAGGACTTAACACGCTGGGCTGGGCGCTGGTCTTTAACACAATACGATACTTTGAAATTAAGCGGTGCAAACATTAAGGATGCAGTCGCTTTTTTTATTCGTCATGATGAAGCTATTACCAGTGACTACTTGATGAAATTAGGCGACAAGCTGTACACAATCGACCATATCGAGCGTGATATAGATCCAACTCGTACTCAGTACGATACGATCTATTGTCACGTTTATATGCCTCGCAAGCATGGCTGACAGCTTACATTTTTCATCAAGTTTAACCACTGGCAATATGGATGAAATCCTAGATAAATTAAGCAAAGGCTTTTCTGAAAAAGAGCGCTGGGAAATTAATAAGCCAGCAGCTCAAGTCTACGAAAAGTCACTCAAATATCATCTAGCACACAATCTTAATCCGACTAAGAATGGGATTGAAGTGCCCCAAGATGATGGTACAGAAAAAGAATATGTAAGAAATCGTCATCACAAAGAAGAGGATCAGAATACAACTGACACTAAAATCATGGGATACCGTCCTAGAGATCGGCAAGATCTCTTAGATGCTATTGATTACAACAAAGAACATGGTGGAGCAGTCAAGGTAGGGTTTACCAGAAAAAGCGAAAAGGCTTATATTGGTCGCTTTTTGAATGATGGCTGGGATCCGCGCAACCAGCATGGTGGGCCTTACCAACATGTCGAAGGTGAGCACTTCTTTGAAAGGAGTGTTGACGACTCCGATGAAGCCATTAAAGAGACTGAAAAAGAGTCTCTTTTAAAAGTCCTCAAGCGCAAGGGATTGTAAGGGAGGTTGATTATTAGATGGCTACTCCCGTTGCCGATGTTGTTCAGCTTATTCGTCACAACATCGGCATTTTTCATGGTCTCAGTTCTGAACACGTTTGGCCATACATGATTGACCCTGACGATGATTCGCAAACAGAAGCAATTGTTGTGGTATCAGAACTACCCAGACGAGGGCATGTCTATGGAAACGGCATTCCCATTTCAGAGCGGAGACGGATTCAATTGACACTTTATTATCCCCGAGATTGGTTAGGCGACATGGAAGGATTGGAGCATGAGCTTCAATCCTTTTTACTTACGCATGGCTATTACTGCTATGCGAATGCAGGCCACGTCATGACCCCAGATGGTCAGAACATAACCAATTCTCTTAAATTTAATTTCATAAAGGAGACAGTTTAAATGGCCGTTAGAGGTTTAAAAACTATCTACGTTGCATTAAAGGACGCATCAGGTCAAACCTTAATGGGCGCAGATGGATTAAGTGAAAGCGGTGTCTACGAAATTGACACCAACAAAGCAAATGGTAACTTGGGTTCACGTACAGCCAACATTTCTAACTTGGCTGGTACCACTACTAAGGTTCCTGGAAACAACCAAGTAGTAGACGTTGAAGTGGGTGACGCTGCACCAACAGTATCCATCGACTCAAACGCTATCAACCCAACCATTATGCAAAAGCTTTTGGGTAGAGAACAATCTGCTTCTGGTGCTTGGATTCCTAAAGACGGAGTTACAGAATCAGCATTGATTGTTGAAACCCAAGAACGTATTACTGGTAAGCGTGTTTGGTTTGCATTTGGTCGAGGCATCATGACTCAATCATCACAAAACGTACAAACTGACACTGATACCGCTAAGACCCCAGAAGACGATAACCTTACATTTACCGCAGAAGGCTACCAACCTTGGAACAACAAGACTTTTGCAACCTACTACGAAGGTGATACCAAGACTGATATTGCCAAGGTATTTAAGGAAGTCTTCCCAGGATCTAACTACACGCCAGCAGGCGTTACACCAGATCCTAAAGCTGCTGGTGTACATGCTTAATAAATAAAACAAGAGAGCAACAAACAGGTGAGATTTAGTTGCTCTCTTTTTCTTTGATCGGGTGCGATGGTGGGAATTTTAACAAAGAAAGAGGGAAATGAATTATGAAACAAGTAGAATTTAAGGCTTCAGATGTATTCGGTAGAAACTTCACTATTCAAGACACTATGAACAATATGAAGATTGTTCAACAAGGCATGATTAATGTTAATAATGCTATCAATAAGCTTGAAGAAGAAAAACAAAAAGAAGATAAGAATGCCGTTATTTATTGGGTTGACTATAGTGTAGCAATCACTCCAGTAATCTTAAATTCAGTTTGCACATTATTAGGCTTAACTACCAAAGAAGATAAGAAAAAGATGGAGAACTTATCATATTCATACATCCAAGACTTCTTCGTAAAGACCTGCAAGGAATTTACTGGTATCGAACCTAACACAGTTCAATCAATGCAAAGAGACATGGAAAGAGCTAGAGAATTGCAAGCTGGTGCATCTAATGATAGCAACGAAGAATTAGTCGACCCAAAATAGCCCGAAATCAAATCAACGAGACGCTAGAGAATAACATAGCTGACATTGATTATATGGCACAGCAGTTTGTTCAAAACGGAATGGGGGCTGTGCCGGATCAGTTCTACAATAATTCATTCTCTAATTGGCTTGCAGCTCAAAATGCTACAAGCCCGAAAGAGCGCATGTCCCCATTGGAGCTTATGCGTTCACTAGGCTAGGAGGGTGAAAAAGAATTGCCAGTTATCGAAGGGTATAACTTTACCGTTGATATGCAAGATCGCGGTATGGTTAAAACCTTAAGAACAATCAAAAGTGAAGCGCAGGCACTTAAAAATGTAATGAGAGCCAACTTTACTGAACTGCGCAACAGTGAAGGCTCTCTAGCAGCATATCAAAGCAGACTTGAATATGCTCAAGCTTCTATCCAAAAATACGATGAAGCTATAAAAAAGCTTCGTGAGACTAACCAAGCCCTTGAGCAAAGCGTCAAAGACGGTACTAAGAACCGAGATGTTGCCGATGCAGCAATAGCGCGTAATATCAATACTATTGAGCGCTATAAGATCAGAATGTCATCCCTGAACTATCAAATGAAACAGGACATGATGATCTTTCAACGCCTCGGCACTGGTATTGATACGCTCCGCAAGTCAACTGAGGCAATTACTACTAGCACCAAGTCTTATACTGACGCTCTTAGAGGGCAAAATCAGTATTACCGGTCAGACCGTGCGCATATCGAGGGGATGCGCTCTGCTAGAGAATCACTGAAAGCTCAGCTTCGTTCTGAAATAGCTGTCACTGATTCTTTGCGTATTCATCAGAAAGAATTAGCTGAAGAATACCAACGCGGGAAAATCTCGTTAGATCAAAACCGAATTGCTTTAGCTAAGAGAGCTAAAGAGCTTGCTCAAAACAAACGTCTTTTTGGTGAAAACAGTGCAGCAGTTGACGTAACCAAAAGCAAGATGTCAGACCTTAATGAGACAATTGAAAAACAAGAATCTCATTTGGCTGGCTTATCTGAACGATTAGGCAAGAACTCAACTACTCTTGCCAATCAAGCTAAAGAAGCTTCCAAAGTTGCCAGCTCTTACCGTCAGGTTGATCGAGCCTCACGAGGAATCCGCACTACCAGAGTTGCTTCTGCGTTTAGAGCAGGCAGTCAGCATATTCAGCACTTTAATAATGCTTTAAAGGAATCAACCGCCAACACTAGAAAATGGTGGTCTGAATCACGAGGAGCATTTGCTGGCGTTGGCGTTGCTTTTGGTGGATTAGCAGCTGGTGCAGGAAAAGCCATCCATAGTGCAACTGAAGTTCAAAGACGGTACATTGAAGTTCGTAACTTGCTGGAAACTTCAGGTGAGCACGCCTCCGAAGCTATTCGACATATGAATGCTATGCAACGTGAGGGCGTTAAGAGCTCCCAAGAATATGGATTCGCTCAAAAAGATATTGCTGAGCAATACGAAGAATTAGTAAAGCGTGGCTATAGTGGTACTGCTGCTTTAGGCTCTATGAATGCTATGTTGAAAGCTTCAAGAGCCTCTGGGGATGACCTAGCCGACACGGTAAGAGTTACTTCAGAAGCGGTTGACTCTTTTGGCTTGCGTGTTACTAAAGGTGCCAATGCCACAAAGCGGATGGAACACAATACTAACCGTGTTGCAAACGCTATTGCGTCAGCAAGTGATAGAACAAGCTCATCGTTTCAAAGTACAGGTATTGCTTTGGGCTATGTTTCTGGGTCTGCTAAGACGCTAGGATGGAGCGTTGAAGAAACCGCTGCAGCAATTGGTAAAATGAGTGATGCCGGAGTATCCGGTACTAGGGCTGGTACTGGGCTTAGACAAGTAATTAATAGCTTAATCCGTCCAACTAAAGCGGCAAAAGTTGCTTTTAAGCAGGCAGGCATAAGTATTGATGACTTCCACACTAAGTCTGGAAAGATGAAATCCGTTGATAAGATCTTTGGAGAAATCAACGAAAAGACTAAATCAATGAGCCAAACTGAGCGTGGTTCATTCTTTAAAGCTGTTTTTGGCGCTACTGGTCAGCAAGCAGCTCAAATCTTAGCAAGATCTGCTAAGGGAATGAAGAACAACCGCTCAGAACTTACGAAATTAATTAAAGAAATCCGTAATGACGAAAAGACTGACTATATTGGTCGCTTGTCACGTAAGAATATGCAGTCTGCTCAAATGCAGATTGAAAGACTTAAACGCACTGCTGAAGCTTTCGAACTTTCAGTTGGTGCAGCCTTGTTGCCTGCTGTTAACAAGGTAGGCAATGCAATTGCTAAATGGGCGGTTTCTAAAGAAGGAAGCCGTTCAATGAAAGAGTTCTCGACTGCAGCTGGCAATGTAGCTAATACTATTGCTAAGCACACGAAAGATATTATTGCCTTTGGTAAAGGATTAGGTCAAGGACTGAAAGACGGGTACCACTTCGTTAAGCCGATTGTAAGTGGCTTAGGCAAAATCACTGGCTTATTTGGGAAATCAAGTAAAGACAGTCAGAATACCGCTAAGAATTTAGGACGCATGGTTGGTATCTTCGGCACCTTAGCCGTGGGTATTAAAGCAGCCAAGCTATTATTTGGCGGTGTTTTTGCGATTAGTAAAGATACTGTTCTTTCTGCCTCTAAGCTTGTAACTTGGATTAGAGGTGGCACAACTGCCCAAAGAGGCTTAAACGCTGAATTAGCGCGTACTAATCAGTTACTTAAACAGTCAATTGCTTTGCAAAAAGCACAATATTCTGGCAAAGACTTGGGCTTCGGTGGCGATAGCAATACAATTTCTGATGCTACTGATGTCATCTCCGACATTGCCGATGCTAAAGGTGGAAAAACCGAAAAGGTAGCTAAGAAGGCCGAAGAAGCCGGTGCTAAAGCAGGTCATTTCTGGGAACGAGGCTTGTTTGGCAAGCTTAGAGGCTTTAATAAGCGCTTCTCTACAAAACTTAATCCTAAGAACTGGACAAGTACAATGGCCAAACTAGGCGATAAAGCTGGTCAAGGCTTCCATTTGCACTTATTCAAGCACCTTAAAGGGCTAGGTGGCAAGATCAAGTCTGCTGTTAAGCCCACTAGCTGGACACAAACTTTTGCAAACTTAGGTGATCGAGCAGGTGAACGCTTTGTTCGATCAACGAGCAACAAGTTCGTTAATAGCCGTGGCAAGGTGAAATTCTCCGCTTTGTTCAGATACGGTAGTGAAGCAGCCGAAAAAGCTGGTTCAACTGCTGGAATGGGCTGGGCTAGAAAATTTGCAATGCACATTGGTAACGGCAAAAACCGTACTCGTGGAGCAGTCTCCAATCTTATGGGTGCTTTAACTGGCGTTGCAGAAGATGGCGGTCTAAAGGGCGCTGGTGGTTTCTTAGCTAAGTTTGGTAGCAAGCTTGCTAAAGGCGCAACGTTCTTGGGCAATATGTGGATGATAGCTTCTGCTGGCATTGATATTGTCAAAGGAATCCGCTCACACAATCCTGACCAAAAGATGAAGAGTCTTGGTAAGGGTATTGGTGCTGTCACTGGTGGTGCTATTGCTGGCGTATTCTTAGGTCCCGAAGCTGCTCCGATTGGCGCTGCTATTGGTGGTGCCATTGGTGGTGCTATGCCTAAAGCCATTAAATGGGGTAAAAAGATTGGTGGCAATATTGCATCAGGGATGCAAAGTGCTATCCGCAATATCCAAAAAGGCGGCTGGAACGGTGTAGCTAAGAACTGGAACGACTTCTGGGGCGGAATGGGCGACTGGTTTGACCAGACTTTTGGCGTAGATGATGGCAAGCACCATAAATCTAAGAGACACAAAAAGCCAACTGTTACCGATCGAGTTATTCAGACCGGTGTGCATGTTAGAAAGCAAGACGTAGCTAATGTTAAGTCTATGTCTAAGGCTTTAAGAACTTACGCTGGCTCATTGGCTAAAGTTAAGTCTGAGCTTAAGAAAAATAACCCATCCGGTGAGCTGAACAAGGTTAATAAATTCTTGAGAAGCCACACTAAGCAATGGACAGCCGCAGCTGGACCGATCAAAAAGATTGGTGACGCATTCAAATATCTTTCTAAATTCGCAGCTTCAGTTGCTAAGAAAGATGCTTTTGCAGCATTTAACCGTGACTTGCCAAAACTTGACAGCACCCTTAAATCTCACGGTAAAAGCATTAAAAAAGAAATTAATGATCTTACCAAAGCCCTTAAAGGTGGCGGTGGCAAGCACAGCACTACTTTGCTTTCAAGATTTAAGTCTTTAGGCAAAGGACTAGGCAGTGTCACCTCAGCATTTAAAAAGCTAAATTCTCATCTTAATAAGACCGCTTCTGATTTCAAGTCAATCAAGAAGATTACTAATCAATTTACTGGTAAAAAGAATCCATTCGAGTCCATGGCTTCTGGCTTAGATAAATTGAGAAAGGCTTTAAGACGAGATACTTCTGACATCGCAAAATATATCAAGAAGATCAAAAATGCCTTTGAAGGCAAGAAAGGTAAAAACTTTGCTCAGATTGTAAAAAGTACAGCCAAGCCTTTAAAGGGCATGACCCAAGACTTTAGATCAATGGGCAAAAGCACACCGAAGATTGCAAAATCTGTTAGATCAATGGCTCAAAATATTAAGTCATTGAGTAAAGGCAAAAAAGGTGGAGCAATCACAAGGGTCGCCAAAGAATTTGATACTTTGAAGTCCCACTTAAACAAGGACTACAAATCCATCAGTTCTAGCCTTAAAAAGATTACTTCAACCTTAAGTGGCAAAAAAGGGTTTGTTTACCATGCTACCCGTGCTAATAGTGCGGTCCAAAAGCTTAGAAGCACATTTGGCAGTTTAGAAAGCAAGACTCGTTCATTTGCAAGCAACTTGAAGATTAGTGCAAATGCTATTAAGACTTTAAGCTCTAAAAAAGCCAGTTTGGATAGTCTCTCACGCAGTATTAGAGGTGTGTACCGTACAGTTCAGAACTATAAATTTGGTTCTAAAATTGCATCTCAAGCTAGAACCGCTGCTAGGGCTATGACCGGTAGAAGCAGTTTCAGCAGCAGATTTAAGTCAGCCTCAAGTTCTGTTAAATCAACTGAAAGAAGCGTTGCTTCAACATTTAAGAGCTTAAAGGTTAGCGTAGTTTCTTCCTTCAAGAGCATGTGGTCTCAAGTTAAGAGTGAAACTAACAACAGTCTTGATGATATTGTTAGCGGAATTAATGATGCAGTTGATAGTATCAATAATGCTATTGACAGCATGGATGGCGCTGACAAACATCATAGAGCGAAACACGCTCATAATGTTCACTTTGCTAACGGAACTGGCCCTATTCAAACCCCTACATTGGGAATTTTGAATGATGGTAGCGATGCGCCAGAAATCAACAATAGCGAAGGCTTGCTTCATAAAGATGGCGTTCTTGAAATGCTATCTGGACGTAATGTTAAGCGCTTGTTGCTTCCTGGCGATCAAGTCATTAAAGCCAGTGAAATGTCCAAGCTCTTAGGCTATCGCCACTTTGCTGGTGGTGCTAAGAGTTCTAAGACAAGCTTGGTATCTGTTTCAGTTGTTTCTTTGAATAAGCTCTATGGCGTTGTTAACTCAATGCTTAAGACAATAAGAACAATTTCTAAGAACATCGCTAATTTGGTCAAGAAAGTCGATGGCAGTGACAAGTTACACGATGCTTCCTATAGTCATTCTTATGGAACTTCTACTAAAAAGAGTTCTGGCAAGAAGACTAAGGATATGACGATCTTTAGTCGCTTAGGCTTCTATGGCCGATTAAAGAGCGTTATTCACGAGATTATGCGCTCCCGTAGCGGTGAGCGAATCTACTTGAGCCAGCAAACTAGACGTGAGCTGGGCTACAAGAACGCTAAAGGCCCTACTAGTGCCAAGGCTACCAAGGGTTTGTTAAACCGCATTTCTCACTTCTATGAGAAGCGTAAGCACGAGAACGCTAAGATTATAGCTGAGCAAATAAAACAGCGTGAGCAGGCTAAAAAGCGCGAAGAACGCAAGCAGGCAAATCTTAAGCGTGAAATGGAATTGACCGATGCTAAGTACAACTTGGCTCGTAAGAAAGCTGTTTTGCGTAAGGAACGTGCTGCTGAACGCAGAAAGGAAAGACGTGAGCGTGAAGCCGAACGCAAGCGCAGAAGAAGAACAAGTGGATTAAGTGAAAGACGCACTACTTCTGGCGGTTACACTTACACCTACACTTCAACTGCTCGTAGGAGAAGAAAAACTCGTTCTTCATCAACGAGATCAAGTTCTGCTCATGCACACGTTTCTGTATCTGTTTCAGGTGCAAATGCAATCAACCGCTTATTGAGTAAGATTAGGGGCAAGCATACTCTTAAGATCAGAGTTAAACAATCTGGTGCTAAAGGTGTAGCAAGCGCGCTTAAATCAATTCTTAAGCGAGTAAACTCCAGCCGTAGTAAGCGCACTATTCTTATTCATGCAAAGCATGATGGCGTTCATGACACCAAAAAAGCACTTTCTCAAATTCTTAAGAAAGTAAACTCCAGCCGTAGTAAGCGAACAATTCTTATCCACGTAGAACATGATGGTGTCCATGACACCAAGACACTTCTTAAAGAAGTGATTCATGAAGTTGCTGAGCTTAAGAAGGGCAAAAAGAATGAACTTACCGTTCACGTAAAACATGACGGTGTTAGTGATACTAAAAAAGCCCTTGAATCTGTTGCTTCTACAGGCAAGAAGATGTGGAAGGATCTTGAAAGTTATTCAAGATCAGGTATAAGTAGACTTAAGAACCAATTCAGATTATTCTCCAGCTATTACAAAAAAGGCTGGTCAGGTATGGGCAGTGACATTCGCAGAACTATGAATAAGTTCTGGTCAAAGATGCGTTCTGACGCTCACCATGGTCTTGATAGAGTCATTGGCGTATTAAGAGAAGCAGTCGGCCGTATCAATGGCGTGGTTAAGTCGTTTGGCGGTAAGGAGGTTGCTGCTAAGCCTAAATACTTAGCTACTGGTACTGGCTATCTTGGCAGTGGTCAACGCAGAGCTATCACTAAACCAACTCTTGCAGTACTTAATGATGGCCACGATTCACCTGAAACTGGGAACAAAGAGGTTGTTTGGACTCCTTGGAATAATCGCTTTGATGTTGTTCCAGGTCAAAATACTAAAGCGCTGCTTATGCCTGGTCAGGAAGTCTTTAATGCGACTGAATCAAAGCAGTTAGGCTTTACTCACTTTGCTACTGGTACTGGCGCATTAAAGCACCTCTATGAGTTGGCTAAGAAATACTGGCACAGTCCAATCAAGACCGGTGAAAGCATGTTTGGTGCTGTCACTGGATTAACTGGAGCAATTAATTCTCTTGCTCAAGGGATGCGTCACAGAACCGAAGGGCAAGGCGTTGACTGGTGGTCACAGCTTTGGAAAATGGTTCAAAACAAGGTTGATGATGACTTAGGTCCAGCATCTGGCTTATTGAAAGCCGTTGAAGAGATAGGCCGAGGAAAACACTATCTCTGGGGCGGTTATGGCATGGACTCCAGAGGATTAGACTGTTCAGGTCTGGTTTCTACAGCTTTAGAGCATGATTACCACTCAGGCTGGGGTCACTTAGATGTAGGTGGCTTGTGGCAACATGCACATAGAATTTCTAGATCAGAAGCTAAACCTGGCGATCCGGTATTCTGGCTCCCTGATGAACACGTTGGTGTGTATGCAGGTCACGGTATGTACTATTCCGCCTATGGTCCTAACGATGGTGGACCTATTGGTATGCAACCCGTAGGCTCTGGCGCTACTTTTGGGCGCTTTAATGGTATTAATACTGAAAGCGATAAAAATTCAAAAGAACCCATTAAAGTCAAAGCTAACAATAGATTGCAAAAGCAGATTAAAAGCAAAGTTGGGCAAGGCTTCTGGAAGACGATCCAGAAGATCGCTGACAAGTATGGTGAACAGTTTAATGGCGCTAATTCTATTTCAGGCAGCATGATTGAAGCCGCTGCACGTAAAATGCACGTTAATTTGCCTGACGGATTTGTAAAAGATGTTTTGCGTGTTGCTATGAGTGAATCAGGCAACCGCAATATCCAACAGCAAATTCACGATGTAAATAGTGGTGGTAATGAAGCTCAAGGACCATTACAGTTTACGCCACAAACATTCAAAGCCTTTGCTATGCCAGGTCATACCAACATTCATAATCCATATGATGAATTATTGGCATTCTTCAATAACTCTGATTGGCGTAATTCTATTGGTTGGACGACTATCTGGGGGCACAGAAAGTTTGACTGGTTGCACTCTGGTCCGATTGGTCACAGAAGGTATGCTAATGGTGGTCTTGCTACTAAGGCCTCTATTTTTGGCGAAGCCGGACCAGAAATGGCTATTCCGCTTTCTACTGATAAGCTTGATAGATCACGTGAGCTTGTTGCTCAGGCTTTAGCTGTCATGAGTAGCAATTCTACTAATCAAGGCAATTTGCATAATCAACAAATTCAAGAGAGCAGTACTCTTGATCAATTGGTTGAATCTGTAAATAAACTGACCGACTTGGTAAGTCAAATCTTGATTAAGCCAGAAACAGTTCAAACTACTGTTTCTATGGACAGCCAAGTTATTGCTCAAAAGGTCGAAAAGCGTTTGAGAAAGAGCCAAGTCAACCGTGCTTACAACACTAGAATGAATCGTTCTAATTTCTAAATATCATGAGAGGAAAGGTTAGTTAATGAGAAAAGCTAATTCCAAACCTGAAGTGATGATTTACCATAATCGGTCTAGTACCGATTATGGTATTTTATTGCAATATCCCGAACCTTATATCTATGCAACAAAGGAACAGCAGCAAGTACACGTTCCTGGTAGATCAGGCGACATTATTGAAGATAATGAAGCTTTCCAGAATCCCACCTTGTCTGTTCCTTTTATTGTTAAGTTGCCAGATCAATTTGACAGTTGGTTTCAGTGGAATAGTGCCATAGCTGAATGGCTGAAAGCCGATGGCTATGACTATTTAAAGTTTAATTATCAAGATGATTATGTCTGGGAAGCATATCCCAATCAAGCTCCCGTTGTAACACCAAGTACCGCTCGTAATGCGACCGGTACTTTTTCTTTTACCGTAAAGCCTTTTCTTAAACGGATTGACGGTATCAAGATGCAGGACGTTCCGTTCGACAGGGGGAAAGTTTACAACGTTGAAACCGAAGCCTGCTGGCCTGATTGGAGAATTGACGTAGGAGATGCAGAAAAGTCATTTACGATTACCGTTAATGACTTCACTTATGAATTTAATGGAGTAACCGGCAACGTTTACGTTGATGGAGAAAATTGTCAAGTCTCAAGTAATGGTAATCGCATTAACGATGAGATCACCTTTTCCAATAATGACGCTCCTCAATTGCTTCAAGGCGAAAATACAATCAGTTTTTCTGGTGATTCCGTCAATTCAATCAAATGGAGACCTAATTGGAGGAGGTTAGCTTAATGGCAACGACGAGTAGTGTTTCAGAAGATGAAAAAACTTATGGCCGTTCAGAAGTTGAGCCAGAATCACAATTTGCGGTCTTTCTAAGATACCCAATACTATTTGAAAGCGCTGCACAAGATTCTGATACAAACGGTATTGGCGCTTTAAGCGATACGATCTCATGTAATGTTGTCAGAACTCGTAATCAATTTCCTACTTTGCAATTGACCTATAAGCGAGGTGGCATTCATTCAAAAGAACTTAGAAATGGACGAATAGTCATGGCTGATATGGGGCCAGATTTTGTCCATCAAAAATTTAGAATCAACCAAGTTCAAAAGACAATGGACAGCATTATTGTTAATGCAACTCACATTGCGGGTGATATTGCTTATAACACGATTACTGGCGACATTCAAATGCCAAATGCTAGTGCGGAAGATGTATTTAATTCAATCGTCAATAAACTTGCCGATCCGATGCCTGACATTCGCTTTGATACTGATGTTCCTACAATTACTAACGTCAATATGCAGATGTCTGCTGGCAATAATGCGGGGGACTTATTGATTAATCCCGACCAAGAGGGGGACGATCCTACTCCAAGTATGGCTGCCCTCTTTAAAGGAGAATGGTCATTTGATGATTACCACTTCTATTTGCAACAAAGAGGTGGCGATGATACTGGCTTAGTAATCAAATATGGTCGTGATTTAAAGACTATTGAGCAAGATGACAACATTGCAGATACCTACACGGCAATTTTCCCATATGCAACTTATACCCCAGCGCCTCCACAAGCAACAGATTCCAATGAAAATTGGGCAGCGATTGGATCAGTTGGCATGGCCAATGTCGCCACTGCCACTTATTCAGCCGGTGGCGCAATCGACATTTATAGTTCGCCAGTAACCGGACACCATATCGTTGGTCAAGTTACCAATGGTACGCATGTCAGCTTAGGCAAAAAGATTTCCGATGGTCTGACTCTTCCAGACGGCAAGGTTGTCAATACGGTTAACGGTGATGATTGGTATTACGTTGTTGGTCAGGGATGGATTGACGCACGCTGGGTAACTTTTGATAAATCTGGAGACTTCCTAGTCAATAATTCAGTCGGTCACTCTACGGTCGATATTGGAACTGGTTCTGGTAGACAGACTAAGTATCCATTTGTAGCTCGTGGCATAGTCCACTACAATGGCAACCTAATTCACGCTTACTACTCACCATTTTTTGGCGCAAGCGAACCAGGGCAAGGTAATACTACAGGGCACGTCAGAACTGGGGATGTCTATACTACTGGTTCGTATGTTGACTTTGACTATAAGGCAATCAATGAAAAAGGCGATGTCTGGTACCGTGTCGCTAATCAACCTCACAGATGGCTTTATGGTCCACATATTTCATTTACAAGTACTGGAACTTACATCGAAGACCCTACTGCTCGTGGTACGGCTGCAATTAAGCCAAACCAGCAGAAGTATGTAATGCGTAAGGGCAAGATCGTGCCAGCACCTGCACATACAAAATATGTTTCATCACGAAACAAGAGAACCAAGAAATATGTCAATAAGACTTATATCACTACTTATCACGGCAAGAAGATCAAGCAGAAGCATTTAGTTAAAAACAAAGCCTATTCTCGAAAGAAGAAAAAAACCGTTAAGACCACTATTAAACGTGGTGTCTACAAGATCAAAGGACAAATCCAGTATGGTGGTTCGACTTATTACAAGACGGGTAACAGCGTCTATGTGAAAAGTGGAAGTGTTGACTGGAAGAACCGTATGTCCTACAAGCCTAAAACTATTGACCAAGCCACTAAGGGTAACTGGGTCAATGGAAAAATTGAAATGTACAGTCAGCCAACTTTTAAGACGGCTATGAACTGGGCAATCCCTAATGGAACTAGTTTTGCTACAGGTGCAACGGCTAAAGGCGACGGTGAGGATTGGACTCAAGTTACCTATGCTGGTCAAACAGGCTGGGTATTAACTAAGTATCTCAAAAATAAGAGCGCTGAGGATTTCGATCCTTATAACCCAGACGATCTTGAAAGTTCCGACGACACAACGCCAAACTACAACGTTGATGTTTCCGACTTAACGGTTAAGTTGCCAGAAGTAACACTTTATGCTGATTCGGCTTATGGTGAAGAAGCACCAAGAGTTCTTGCGGTCGATTTATCTTCTTATTTCTCACATGACTATCAAGATGAATCGGGTTTTGACAACGCTACGGGTGAATACCATGTAACTCAAGCGGATATTGATCAATTAAGGCAATTAGCTCAAGCCTATATGCGTGAACACCGTTTTGGCGTGCCTAACGTGTCTTTGACGTTAACCGCTGAGCAAATTTCTGATTACCAACTGGACAACATTGGCTTATACGACCGTGTGACCGTTAACTTTGACCAGTTAGGCATTAATGAAACTGCTGAAGTTAACTCAACAACTTGGGATGCGATGGCTCATAGATACACTGAAATGACAATTGGCGAAATGCCAGTCACGTATGAACACCAATTACTTCAACAAGCTAAAGAGCAAACAACAGCTACTGTTCGAGGTGAGGCAAGAAGAACGCAAGGCTTGTTCGATCGGTTTGAGAACATGCTGCAATTAGAGGGATCTGATCGTAAAGCAGCAGAACTTGGAATCATGAATGACTTAGGCTTAATTAAACAAACTACTGATGAGCATGGCAAGAAAATTACTAGAGCTTTAGTTAGCCTGAGTGATTTTGATAAGCAAATTAGCACTATTAATGATTCAGTTACTAATATTTCTGATGAAATATTAAATGGTGGTACTGAAGAATTGAGATTCCTGGATGCAAATGGCAATCAAAACTTTATTCATCCAACACAAATCAGAGCCACTAATTCTGATGGAAGTTATTTAGACTTTAACAGCCAAGGATTAGGATTTTTTAACAAGGGTAACAACTTGATTCGCTCAGCTATTACGGCTGATGGTCAAGTAGCTGCTGAATCTATTACTGCTGGTACAATCAATGCAGTAACTATTAAATCTTGTTTGATCGATTCAGCTTTAACAATTGGTAAAGAAAATGGAATGAATATTTACGTTGGTACCAGAAATCCAGGGAGTGTTCTTAATCCATTACACGGAGGCAATGTTATTTGGGCTTTATCAAATCAGTACCAAGCAATGTTTAGTAGTGGTCAGATAGCAACTACTGGTAATGGTGGAATGACTAGAATCCACCCACACGAAATTACAATTGGTGATGATATGAATCAGGCTCTGACTCAAGTTAACTTTGCTCATCATGCATATTATCGAATTAAGTCATGGGTAAAAGATTGGGTTGCGGATTACATAACTATTAACGGCAAAAAAAGAACTATCTGGAAAGGTAGTAATAAGGGCGTTAATATGGGGAAATTACGTAATCTTAAAGATCAGGGTAAAACAGACTATACTTACGTACCTAAAAGCGATGATTATGGACTTGATGATTCTACTAGCGTAGATAGTGGTGATGTAGACTTAAGCGATATGATTCCATCGATAGATAGCGTTAATGCTATCAAGCAACATCAAGAAGAGATGAAGCAAGCAGTCGACAACTTTAACAATTTCATTAGAACTGGACCAAGGGCACGGCTTCATTTTGAGGACGATATGGGTAATCAAACTATGCAAAATCCTACGCGAATTGTTGCTCAAGGTGCTGATCATTCCTTTGAATTAAATAGTAACGGACTTACTTATACTGATTCTGGTGGTCAAACTCATGCAGCTTTTGGGGTTGATAGTTCAACTGGTCAGCTAAAAGGTGAGTTCTATGTAGATCAAGCGTATATACCTAAGCTTGATGCATCCCATATTGAAACAGAAACAATCCACTCACTTGGTACGATTAACGGTTCACTAGCTGTAAGCAATGGTTATACACAAATTCAAGTAGGAGAATCATATGGTGGTTCTGAATTTGGGGTATATATCGGTAACTATACTTCGCTAACTGATGGTCAACTTCAAGTTTCAACTGGTAATTTTGATAATATCAATGTCTCGAATTATGCAAGCATCGGAAGTATGAGCTTTTCTGGAGTTTCTATTGAAAGAAACGATGGGCAACATGTAATGTGGTCAGGATCACAACATACTAATTTAGGTGCATTTATCAACGCTCATATTAAATCATCGGCAATTATCGGTGGCAGAGTTTAAAAAGGAGAAAAAATGGATAATAGAGATGTAACTAATACAGCTAATGCAATGGCTTCACTACTTGGAACACAAGCGGTGAGCTTAGGTAGACTTATTACAGAAAATCAAGATTTAAATCAAAAAAATATTGAATTACAAGAAGAAGTAGACACTTTACGTGCTAAATTGAATAAATGTGAAAATAAATAAATTCAATAATCTTTCAAGGAGGTGAAAATAAATGAGTTTAACTCAAATTACTTTGACCACTAACAAGTCAATCAGCAATGTTGAAGACTTCGTTAGAAAAATTGGTCAAGGTGAACGAGGTCAGGTTTTGCCAGTCTTGATTACAGATGCAGCCGGAACACCTTATGATTTATCTGATAAAAAAATAGTTTTTTCTGAGAATAAAGATTCAGGTGCGATCGTAGTAGATGATGGTTCAGACGTTAAGTCTGGCAAGTTTACTCCAGTTGACTTAAAAAATGGTCGATTTGACTATACACTGCAAGAACAAGTCTACATGGAAGATGGAACGTGCTGGTTTGATATAGTCAATCAAGATGGGACCGTAGTTGATACGACACGATCCTTTGAGTTTGTCGTGATTCCTGATGTTAAGATTAATGTCAATAGCGATAGCTATGTATCAAGTCTTGATGGATTAATTGCACACGTTAAAAGCGCTGGTAATAAGGCTATCGAAGATGTTAATAATTCGGTAACTCAATTAACTAATGAAGTTAATGCTAAAAAGTCAGAAGCAGATAATATTTCTAGTCAGTTGACTAACAAGTTTAATGAAAAAATTAACCAGTTGAATAGTCAATTGTCTGATTATCAAGCAAAATATAATAAGCTGGCTAGTGATTGGGCTACAGAACTTAAAAATATCAGTGATAAAGCCACTTCTGACATTAACGCCAAGTACGCACAAAAGCTGGTTGACCTGCAAAATGACTACGATGCTTGGAAAGCTAAGGCAGTTGCAGATTTTAACGCTACGGTTGATCCAATCAAGAAATCGATTGAGAAAAATACATCTGATGTAGATTCAGTTACTAAATTAGTTCAAAGCGCAATTACTCAAATGAATGATTTGAAGCAAAGCTTTGATAAAATTGATTTCACTAAGTTCGTAACGGGCGAACAGATCAAAAATTACTACACCAAGTCACAAGCTGACCAAAAATTAGGGCAAAAGATTACTTTTGTTAAATGCGACAGTCCACAAGCTGCACATGATGTTTCTATGAGGCCTGCAGCAGATGGCTCAATCGTGCTTGGTGTCTATGATATGAACGACGAGCCTTCACAAGCGGTTGTAGGTGATCAAAAGATTAACATTGAATGGCTGTATAACCACTTGAACGACTTATCTACACAAGTGAGTGGATTAAGTAGCTTGCAATCACTGATTAATGGCAAAGCTAACTCCGCTGACGTTTATACAAAAAGTGATACTGACAGTATTGTTAATACCCTAAAAGGATTAATTGCTAATGCTGGCAGGGTCAAAACGGTAGATAATATTCAACCTGATTCAAACGGAAATATTCAAACCGATCACTATACCAAGTCACAAACTGATCAAAAATTAGGGCAAAAGATTACTTTTGTTAAATGCGATAGCCCGCAAGCTGCACATGATGCCTCTACGAGACCTGCAGCAGATGGCTCAATCGTTCTTGGCATTTACGACATGAACGATGAACCTAGTCAAGCGGTTGTAGGCGATCAAAAAATTAATATCGAGTGGCTGTATAACCACTTGAACGACTTGTCTACACAAGTGACTGGATTAAGTAACTTGCAATCACTGATTAATGGCAAAGCTAACTCCGCTGACGTTTATACAAAAAGTGATACTGACAGTATTGTTAATACCCTAAAAGGATTAATTGCTAATGCTGGCAGGGTCAAAACGGTAGATAATATTCAACCTGATAGTTCAGGCAACATTAATATTCCAGCCCCTGATTTATCAGGTAAAGCAGATAAGAGTGACATAACTAATTTGTCAAATCGTGTAACAGCTTTAGAAAACAAAAGGCCTATCAAGGCAAGTTCTCAAGACGATGCGGTAGCAAAGTCCCAAAACAGCAACAATGAATATTACTGGTAGGAGATGATTTTATGGGATTAGCGATTGACGGCAACGTAGTTCACGGTATAGCTCGTGGAGGTCAAGCTTTTTTGCCCTATAGCAATAAATTGTTTGACTTTTCGAAAGCAACACTTGACACTAAAATCTACTTTTCAAGGACAGCACTCATTGGGCAAACTGACGTAAAAAATAATCATTTTGTGGTTATATTTAGTCAAGCATTCGATTTGGCAAACACCTATGATAATTTTGATGATTGCAGAATAGTTGGAGTTATTTATCTAAGTGAAGACAATATTTTCACAGATCTGGGCGCTACAGTAGGACTATATTATATATTTTCAGTGTATACTTTAAGCATAGGCACTGGTACGTACTATTCAGAGGGAAAGTTTTTGATAAGAACAGATCAAGTAGTTTTTAAACCAAGCGGTAGCAGTGGCAGTAGCATGATGTCTACGAATCAGTAATCACACTGACGACATTAGCTTACGTCCATGACAAACGACAGTCTTTTTAAGGCTGCTTTTTTATTTTGGAAAGGAGAAAAAATGGCAAGATTTTTTGCAGATGGAAAAGAAATCGCTAATAAAGATGAAGTTAACAACATGATTGCAGAACTGAAAAATAATAGTCAGACACTGCACTTGCTAGGACATGATTGGAACTCTATTAGTAGCCATAGCCGAAACACTTTTACAGCAAGGCAACAATTTTTTGTTAATGATAGCATGTTAACCAATCCTAATGGTTATGCTAATGCTAAGGCTACAGGTGACGCAATCAAGCAAAACTATCAACAGCTAAGTCAAGCAATCGGAATCATTTATGCTTGGCTTGAAAATTTAGGTAATCAGCAGGTAATTATTGATATTAAAAATAGGCTTTCAGCCTTGGAAGAACAGAAGAAGGAGAATAAATAATGACTGATGTAAGAATTCAAGACTTTGGCGAAAATTCAAAGCCAGATGCTAATAATGATTTTTTAATGACCTTTAACGACAACTCAGAATCAAAAACACGATTAAGAGACGCTTTTTATAGCATGGTGCCAGATGGCGCGCCAACTCACAACAATGTTTTTAGAGGTTCGAGCTTAGGGGCTTTAAATACTACACATATTGCCAGCATTCAAAACGGAACTTTCCACGATATGTTTGTTGGTGACTACTTCACTATTAATGGCTCAAGCTATGTAATTGCAGGTATTAACTACAAGAAAGGTCACGGAGATAATGGTTCTTTAGGCAACCACTTAGTATTAATGCCACAAGATTGGTCAAAGACACCAACTCAAACACTTGGACCAGATGGTAAAACTACTCACTATATGAACGACACTGATACTACTGCTGGTGGTTTTGCAGGCTCTAAGCTCTATAAAACTTATCTGCCACAAATTCAAACAAAATTGGAATCAGACTTTGGCGCTCACTTAATGACTTTTAGAACCATTGTATCTACTCACGTCGACGATAGCGGTGCGCCAGACCAAGCAGAATGGCGTGATGCTAAGGTCGCTATTCCAAACGAGGTCATGATTTTCGGCTCAATTTTGAACGGTAACAACAAGAACGGCTCATGGTACAACGTTGGCGATGAAGACAGCCAGTTGCCACTTATGAGACTAAATGATACAGAACGCAATTTCAATCGTGGTGCTATCTGGCTTAGAGATATCCGTTCTGCTTCGGGGTTTGCTGGTGCCGACTACGGCGGCGACGCTTCCTGGCTCGGTGCTTCGCGCTCTTGGCTTGGTGTTCGGGCTTTCTTCCTCATCGGTTAATCGGCTAATCTAGCGACCCTTTAGGGGCGCTTAGCCGATAGAAAGCAGGCACAAAATGAATTATTACAAGGTATTTCCGCCATAGCTACACAAAAAAGAAAGGTTTTATATTTATGACAGTTCCAAAAAGTAAAAGACACAAATCACGCTTTGAAGTTTTCCACAATATGCAAGCTTTGCAAAAAGAACTAGTGAAGCATTTAATGCAAGACTTCGGCATTACAAGAATAGCCGATTTAGGAGAAGCACAATTTTTAGACTTAAAATTTGAAAGAGTTATAAATTTATGCGCAGAAATTGTGGGAGATATACATAGAGCCAACGCAATGTATGTTTCAAATATGTTGGAATATGAAGAACGGAGGCTTTACCAAGATAAGGCGATAGGTAACTGCGTAGTTTTAAAACAGGAGTTGCAGTCAATAGTAGATATAATTTCAGGCTTGAACTTGAATAAATATAAAACTTCGATCGAACTGATCGAAAAAGAAATACATTTAATCAAATCATGGCGTAAGTCAGATTTGAGACTAAAGAAGAAATTAGAATTAGGGTAGCTTCTAATCAATCCATTCTGCTTCGGAGT
>ERZ1090865.343-NODE-343-length-28012-cov-5.774690_pt1 | contig 28012 bp, 19 predicted proteins | sample MGYA00478478_ERZ1090865 | MGnify/ENA primary metagenome ERZ1090865 (study PRJEB33644, sample SAMEA5815715) | chicken gut metagenome | biome: Chicken; feature: Gastrointestinal Tract; material: Caecum | place: Ireland | collected 2019-01-01 | study: A study of the... | reverse complement strand
TGACCGTTTCGGTTCTTCTGGTCATATTATACCGCGCTTTTTTCTGGTTTGCAAGGGGTGTAGAGAAAAACATATGCATTTTAACAAAAAATTATTTTCCCTCAACACATTATTCCATGAAGGCGCTCCTCTTCCTTTGGCAAAGAACTGCACCCCCTAAAATCAAAAATGCACCCCCCTCCAAACCGTAATTGCACCCCCTTAACGGGTTTCTATCAAAATTAGAGTCATTTGCCAAAATAAAGACCTGTCTTTTGACAGGTCTTTGTTTTTTGCGTAATCGTCCGTGAGAGACTCGAACGAACCGTCCATGCGTGCCGGTTGGCGTTGCCGAGGCACGCAAACACAAGCAAAGTTTTTCTCGAAAAAGGGCGCGGCTTTGCGATTTTTGTTCAAAAAGCCTATTACGCAAAATGAAAAAAAGCGGTATAATGAATATAACGACAACGCGCAGTTTGCGGCAGCCGGAGCAGAGCTTCGGCTGCTTCGCAGATTGCGTTTTCATTTCAGGTGGGAGGAAGAATATGTTTGCTGTCAACGATATTGTCATGTACAAGCAATCGGGAATTTGTAAAATTCTGGACATTTGCGAAAAGAAATTCGGAAAAGAAACGCGGCAATATTATGTGCTGTGCCCGCAAAACGACCCGAACACAACCATTTACTGCCCCATAGACGCGCCGAGCGACAAAATGCGCTATCTTTTGACCAAAGACGAAGTTTTACAGCTGATTGAAGAAATGCCCGACGAAGAAACCGCGTGGATTGAAAATGACCACCTGCGCAAAGAGAAGCAGGCGGAAATTTTGCGTGAGCGTGACCACAAGCGGCTTATCCGCATGATTAAAGCGCTGTATTTAAAACGCGAAGAACAGCAAAAGGCGGGCAAACACTTTCACGCTGCGGACGAAAAGGCCATGGAAGAAGCTGAAAAAATCCTGTATCAGGAGTTTGCGCAGGTGCTTCATATTGCCCAAGACGAAGTTGTGCCGTTTATTGTCGGTCGGTTAGACAAAAAAAATTAACGGCTTAGAGAAGCTGTCGTTTTTCAGATTGTCAAATATTTGTTTACTTTTTTGCCCTTTTCCTATATAATGGAAACATCTTTTTTGAAAAAGGGGTAAAATTATGTCAGGTGATACCTTACAGGTGCTGGTTGCCATGGCGGCCTACATGCTGATTGTTATCGGCATCGGCATCTATTTCGCAAAGCGTTCTCAGAAAAATTCCGAGAACTACTTCCTCGGCGGGCGTTCGCTCGGGCCGTGGGTCACCGCAATGAGCGCCGAAGCTTCGGACATGAGCGGCTGGCTTTTGATGGGCCTTCCGGGCGTTGCTTACTGGTGCGGCCTTGCCGACGCGTTTTGGACGGCTTTGGGCCTTGCAATCGGTACATATGTCAACTGGTTAATCGTTGCCAAACGGCTTCGCAGTTATTCGATTGTTTCCGGCGACTCGATTACCATTCCGGACTTTTTGAGCAACCGCTATCACGAAAAGAAGAAAATCATTCTTTCGATTTCCGCCGTTTTTATTTTGGTGTTTTTCACCGTGTATGCGGCAAGCTGTTTTGTAACCTGCGGCAAGCTGTTCAGCACGTTGTTCGGGTTCTCTTATCACTCGATGATGATTGTCGGGGCGCTGTTTGTTTTGCTTTACACGTTTCTCGGCGGGTTCCTTGCGGAAAGCGCTTCGGACTTCATGCAGGGCGTCGTCATGTTCTTCGCGCTGGTGGTTGTTCTGATTTTCGGCACGATTAAAGCCGGCGGCTTTTCGGAGGTTATTGATAATGCGCAGGCGATTGAGGGCTTCTTCTCGCTGACTTCTATTGCCTCCCCCACAGTAGACGCCGACGGCGTTCAGCAGGTCGCAAACGGCCTACCGCTGTTTGGGAAAGCGGGAAGCTACGGCTTTTTGACGATTATTTCCACCCTTTCTTGGGGGCTCGGCTATTTCGGTGTGCCGCAGGTGCTTCTGCGCTTTATGGCAATCCGCAAAGGCAAAGAGCTTACCCGTTCGCGCCGCATTGCAACAATTTGGTGCTTCATTTCCCTCGCTGCGGCGGTTTACATCGGCCTTATGGGCAGAGCGATGTTCCCGGTGCATGAATCGCTGAACACTTCTTCGGGCGCGGAAAATATTTTCATCATCATAAGCCAGACGTTGTTCCACCCGGCTGTTGCGGGCATTGTGATGGCGGGCATTCTCGCCGCCACCATCAGCTCTTCGGACTCTTACCTGTTGATTGCCTCTTCGGCATTCTCAAAGAACCTGTATGAAGGCGTATTTAAGAAAGGTGCTTCCGACAAGCAGGTTATGTGGGTGTCGCGCATCATTTTGATGGTGATTGCGCTTATCGGCATTGCGATTGCCTGGGACGAAGACAGCGTCATTTTCAAGGTCGTTTCCTTTGCGTGGGCAGGCTTCGGCGCCACGTTCGGACCGATTATGCTGTTCTCGCTGTTCTGGAAGCGCACCACGCGCGCCGGCGCGATTGCCGGTATGCTCACGGGCGGCGTGATGGTGTTTGTTTGGAACTTATTGCTTCGTCCTTTGGGCGGGCTTTGGGACATTTACGAGCTGTTCCCGGCGTTTGTGCTGTCTTGTATCGCAATCGTTGTGGTGTCGCTTCTTTCCAAAGCGCCCGATAAGGCAATTACAGACGAATTTGAAAAGGCGAAAACCTATCAGGAATAATAAGGCATCTATCTCTTTTAACACAAAAACCATCCCGCAGTGTTTTGCTGCGGGATGGTTTATTTTATGTTTTCGATTTTAGTCCACGCCGTTTTTGAAAGGCTTTGTAAATCCGCATCCAAACGGCGAACAAGAAATAGCCGATGACGATGCTGATGCTGTTTAACAGCATGTCATCCACATCCGCCACGCGGCCGAAAAAGTACTGCAAAACTTCCACACCCAAAATCCCTAAAAAGGAAAGGAGAAACACGCGGTAAAACCGCCGCTGACGCGGATACGCCGCCGGGAGCAAAAAACCAATCGGGAGGAACAAAAGAAGATTGCCCAGCAGATTTATAAAAGACAACGAACTCCAATCCAATGAATTTCCCCGATTTTCCCAAAACAGCCGGAGCGTTGCAAAGGGCATGAAATTCGGCGCGGTCCGCGGCGGAATGTAGGAGTCAAAATAAAACACGCCGCTGTCTGTAACCCCTATATAAAATCGAGGCAGGACTGTCTGCGAAAAAACGCCGAACGCATACACCCAAAACAAAAACAGAAAAAGCTCATGGCAAACGGCAAAAATTTGCCGTTTTCGCTTAAGATATAAAAGGCGGCACGGGATATAAATCGCCGCCGCAATCACCATATAAATGATTAAGGGCCCGATATACCTTCCCACAACGCTCAAAAAAACACTAAAGCTCATAAAAAAGCCCCTCCTGTTTTTCGGTTCCCACTTTTGCAACTTCTGTCTTTATTATAACTACAAACCCGCTAAAAAGCAAGGAAAACAGATTGATTTTACACACAAAAACGAAAAAGATAAAAGCCGGCGGTAAACTTTACGTTTGCCGTCGGCTTTATTATTTTTCCGGGAATTACTGTTTCAGCGCAATGTTCTGTTTGGAAAGCGACGCGATAATCTGATCGGCCACTTCCATCACTTCCTCACGTTTTAACGTGCGCTGGTCGTCAGAGAACACAAGACGCACGGTAATCGATTTGCCCGATTCATCGCGGTAGGTGTCAACCACGTCCACATCCTGAATCCACGGGCAGTTGGCCGCTTCAATCGCCGCACCAATCGGCGCATAGGTCTCCGAGACAAACGACAGGTCAACTTCCATACCGGGGAAGCGGGAGGGCTCGCGGTAGACGATGCCGGCATCAGCAATTTCCGAAAACGCGCGGACATCAATTTCCGCATACACAATCGCGGCCTTTTTATCAATCTTTTTCGCGACGGTCGGGTGGACAACGCCGAGTTCGCCGAGCGCTACGCCGTCGCAAAGCACGGTGTTGAGGTTGCGCGGGTGCTGGTAATCATGTGACGCTTCCGCCGCGGTAAAGCTAAGCGGTTTGTGCTTGATATCCGCCGCGAGAACCGCCAGCATATCGCGAAGCGACAAATACAGCGTTTCGGTGGAGTCGGTTTTCGAGAACAGCGTGATTGCCAGTTTCTTATATTCGCGGCACATCCCGTTTTCATCGAGCCCGTCTACGGTTCTGCCGATTTCAAAAATGCCGAAGGACGGCGCAAACGCGGTATTGCCGCGCACCTGGCAAAGCTGAGTCGGAATCATCGAACGGCGCAAAGTCTCGATATTCGGGTTGGTAGCGTTCAGGAGCTTTACATTGTCTTCCACCGCAAGGCCGAGCGCCTTGTATTCGTCATAATACGCCCAAATGTAGGAATGGACTTCGTGCAGAGAGAAGCGTTTGACGAGAATGTCTTTGATTCTGTCCTCGACGGTCTTTTCCGTTTCGGGGCGCACCGGGTAAAGCGGCGCGGAAGCGGTGTGGACGGCGAAGTTGTCATAGCCGTAAACACGCGTAATTTCTTCGATGATGTCCGCTTTAATCGTGACGTCCTTGGTGGCGCGCCAGCTCGGCACGGTCACCGAGAAGTTGTCGCCGTCTCTTGTGACGGCGAAGCCCAGTGCTTCGAGCGTGTGGACAATCGTGTCACCGTCAATTTGAATGCCGGTGTAACGGTCGACATAGCTTTGATCGAAGTCGAGCGTTACGGTGTCGTAATGATAGGCGTATTCGTCGGTAAGCGACGAGACCACGCGGGCGTCTTTGTCGGTATCGGTCAACAGTTTGACAAAGCGCGCAATAGCCGGAACGGTCATTTCCGGGTCCAGGCATTTTTCATAGCGCATGGACGCGTCGGTTCTGTGCGCCAGACGGACGGTGGATTTGCGGACGGAAACCGCGTCGAAGGTGGCGGATTCCAGCGTCAGGGTGGTGGTGTCTTCGACGATTTCGGAGTCGAGACCGCCCATAATCCCGGCGATTGCCACCGGCGTGTCGCCGTTGCAAATCATCAAAGTATTTTCGTCGATATGGCGTTCCACGCCGTCGAGCGTCTGGAACGCAAACGGTTTTGGGAAGCGCTTAATCCGCAGTTTTTCCACCTTGCGCGAGTCGAACGCGTGCATCGGCTGACCCATTTCGAGCATCAGATAGTTGGTCAGGTCCGCAAGGAAGTTGATCGCGCGCATTCCGCAGTAGTAAAGGCGGATACGCATATTCACGGGGCTTACCGCCGTGTGGATGTTTTCCACCTGCAGGCAGGAGTAGCGCTGGCAAAGCGGGTCTTCGATTTTCATATCCACTTTCGGCAGTGCGTCGTAAGCGTGTAAATCGACCGTGTCGAGCGGCTTTAACGGTCTGCCCGCCAAAGCGGCGAACTCGCGCGCGATGCCGTAATGGCCCCAAAGGTCGGGGCGGTTGGTCAGCGATTTGTTATCGACCTCAAACACAATGTCATCCACGGCGTAAGCATCTTTAATATCGGTGCCGCAGGGGATATCGTCTGTAATATCCATAATGCCGGAATTGTCGTCGCTGATGCCGATTTCTTTTTCGGAGCAGCACATGCCGTAAGAATCGAAGCCTGCAAGCGGGCGCGGCGCAATGGTGATGTCGCCGAGGCGAGCACCCACTTTTGCAAACGCGGTTTTCATCCCGACGCGTACATTCGGTGCGCCGCAGACAACGTCCGTAAGCTTGCCGTCGCCGGCATCGACTTTTAACAGGTGCAGTTTTTTCGATTCGGGGTGGGGTTCAACCGATTTGATTTCGGCGACCACAACGCCGGAAAGGTCTTTGCCTTTCTCAAAAATTTCATTTTCCACTTCGGCGGTGGACAGAGAAAAGCGGTGGATTAAATCCATTTTGTCAAGGCCCGAAAGGTCGACAAAATCCGAAATCCAGTTCATCGATAAAAACATATCTTTTCTCCTCCTTCCTTATTCGTCGTCCGCGAACTGCGACAGGCTCTTTAAGTTGCCGCTGTTTAAGTCGCGGATGTCTTTAATCCCGTATTTCATCATGGCAAGTCTTGTAAGACCTAAGCCGAACGCGAAACCGGTGTATTCTTCGGGGTCAATGCCGCCGTCGCGAAGCACCGCGGGGTGAATCATGCCGCAGGGGCAAAGTTCCAGCCAGCCGCTGTGTTTGCAGGACGGGCAGCCTTCGCCGCCGCAGATCAGGCAGCTGATGTCGAGTTCAAAGCCCGGTTCAACGAACGGGAAGAAGCCGGGGCGCAGCCGTACCTTGATGTCTTTTTGGAACACTTCGGACAACATGGTTTTCATAAAGTAAATCAAGTTGGAAATGGAAATGTTCTTATCCACCATAACGCCTTCCATTTGGAAGAAGGTGTTTTCGTGGCAGGCGTCGGTCGCTTCGTTGCGGAAGCAGCGGCCCGGGAAAATCGCCTTAATCGGCACGCCGTCGTTAATAAGCGCATCTTTATATTTTTTATAAATGGCGTTTTGCGCCGCCGAAGTCTGGGTTTTCAAAAGCTGACCGTTTTCGAGGTAATAGGTGTCCTGCATATCGCGCGCGGGGTGCGCTTTCGGGATATTCAAAGACTCAAAGCACTCGTAGTCGGTCACAATTTCACTGTAATCTTCCACAGTAAAGCCCATGGATTTGAAAATGCGCTCGCATTCGCGCTGAACAAGCGTAATCGGGTGATAAGACCCACGCGTTAAATCGACCGGCGCGCTCACGTCGAACACCGGCGTGGCTTCGATTTCACGGCGCATTTGTTCTTCTTTTAACTGTTTGGTTTTTTCGGTGAGCATCGCTTCAATGCTCTGGCGCATTTCGTTGGCGAGCTGCCCCATTTTCGGGCGCTCCTCAGCGGAAAGCGACCCCATGCTTTTCAAAATGGCGGTCAGTTCCCCTTTTTTGCCGAGCACCTGCACGCGCAGCGCTTCCAAATCGGCAAGAGAGTCGATTTTTTGAAGTTCCGCTTCGGCGCGCGCACGGATTTCTTCGAGTTTCTGTTTCAAGGCCGTTCATCCTTTCCTGTTTTTTGCAAAATTGCAAAACAAAACGCCGCCCCCAAAGGGACGGCGTAAAAAGCCGTTATACCACCCAATGTGAAGGCGCCAATACGCCCCTGCCCATAACGGCGGCCACCGTTGCGACCTACTGAAAACGTTCAGCCGCACCGCTCCAAAGTGAAAGTTCAGCAAAAAACCGGCTCGAACACGCTTTCAGCCCGTGACGCGTTCTCTCTTTCAGGCGGTAACTTTTTTGCCTACTGCCTTTTTCACAGCGTTTGTTGGATTTATTTTGCGTATAATAGTATAGCACACTTTTTAAATTTTGCAAGTGAAATTTCATTTTCTTACACCGAGGCTTTTGCGCGCTTCGCACCGCGCACGAGAACGACAAGCGCCGTTACCGCGTAAGCTATGCAAAGCACGCTGTAAACCGCGTACCCTGCGAGATTGCTTTCGGGATACCCAAGCGGGATGAGCATGGCCAGCCCTTTCAGTAAAAGATAAATCACCACGAACACAGCAGGCGTAAGCGACAGAACCCAAACCACAGCCCGCGGCAAAGCCTTTCGCAAAGCCGAAAGCGTAAGCACCGAAACGAGCACCGCAAGAACAAAACAGCTTATCATGGGGATCACGGAGCTTTCCTCCCGGAGCCATGTGTTACACCAGTCCAAAAAGGATTCTCCCAAAAGGTCGCGCAAACGCGTTGTGTCGGATTGCGCCCTCGCCAAATCCACGGAAACTGCCAAACCAAATACACCCTGCAAGCAATAATAGACGACGCTTATCCAGAAAAGCAGCAAATCTATGCCGTAAACGATGCGCCGCCACCCCGTCAATTTCATAAAGTGCACCTCTCTCATTTTGTTAACGGAATATTCGCCTGCACAGATAGTTTATACAGCAACATAGCGGAATACTGTACTGCACTTCTTGTCGTTGAATAAGCTGCTCTATCCCAATTCGTTTGGTCGTCTCCATCCATTGCATAAACTGAAGCATTTTTACCTGTACGAGCTGTTGAATTTACCAACGAAATAACGGAAGCGGAAACGGCATTTGAATAAGAACTACTACTTAAAGTTGTTAGGGAATCAATATAAGAGTTTATTTTACTATCTGAATACTCTTCAAATTTCGTATGCACATCATTATTCTGACCTTTAATTATATTTGTTGCATGATGTGGTTCACTGGCATCTTGTATATAATGCAACATTTTTCCCACAGCCTCTATAAACTCTTCCGTCGATCCATTTTTATTGTATTCAGCAAGCGCTTCTTGATAAAATTTATTCGTATTCGTACAGGCAGTGTTACTACTTCCCCCTAAAAAGTTTTTTCCTGTATCAGGATCATAAAAGTGGCCTTTAAAAAGGTCGAGCGGTCCCAACAATAAATTTTTATCCGGTATAATCGAAGCAAGAGAAATTGATAATGCTACAACAATTGAACCGTTATGTGTGGTTCCCCAAAATCCTTTATCCGCAAGAACAAGGCCACAAGCACGTGCTGTGATTAATTCGTGAGAACCTTGTTCGGACATATCTTCAGTTCCGGAAGTCCAATAGGGTTGAACGGACTTGTTATCAACCGTTAGCGGATTAGTTTCATATGTCCCAAAAGGATCGTAAACCCTTTCAAAATTTGAAAGCAATTCATGAAATTCCTCATTACTCATGGTCATTATATCTTCCCATGTATAATCGGATATATCAAAATCATCTTCTGATTCATATGCAAAAGCCGGTACAGAAAAGAAAGACAACAATAATATGGATGCCATTAAAAATACTGCCAAACTTTTTTTTAACATTTTCCTCAACTCCTCATTAAGATACAAAACAACTCAATTATATATATTATTCAAATATCGAACTATCACCTCTTCCCAGCCATTGCGCTATTCCTTTTACAATATAGTATGAAAAGGAAAGCAAAAAACGGCTGTGCAATGCACAGCCGAAAGCTTACGAAGCGACATGTGTGAACCCCTCCGACCGCACATATCCTTTTATGGCATTAATATATCACAGTCCAAAGGTTATATCCATTGACAAAAAGTACGAAAAGGGGTTGTGCTTTTCGGCGTTTTCCACTATACTAAGGAAAAACTGTTTTTGGGAGAAAATATGGAATTAGATATTTACGATTTCGACAAAACCGTTGTGCCGTATGACTCGGGCTCGACGTTTCTGATTTTCTGTTTTTTACGATATCCGTATTTATTCTTGCTGCTGCCGTTTTACGTGGTGATGGGGCTTTTGCTCGGGCTTCACGTTATCCGGCTTGACCGCTTTAAAAAGCATATTTTTGTGTTTATCCGTTTTATTCCTTTAAAAAAGGCGGTCAAAGCGTTTTGGGACAAACACGAAAAAGATGTGTTCGACTGGTTTTTGCCGGAAAACCGCGAACGGTACACGGTGGTGATTAGTGCAAGCCCGGATTTTCTGTTAAAAGAAATCGCCGCGCGGCTAAAAATCGACACGCTTTTGTGCACGCGTCACGACCCAAAAACCGGCACCCTGCTTTATAACAACTGCCGCGGCGAAGAAAAGGTGCGCCGCTTTTTCGAAGCGTTCCCCGACGGTGCCAAAGTCAACACAGTGTATTCCGACAGCTATAAAAACGACCGGCCGATTTTTTCGCTGGGGCACGCTTGCGTACATATTGAAAAAGGCGGCAAAAGAACGCCGTTTAATTACAAAGAAAAATACGGTGAAGCGCCCCGCGCATAAAGTGCAGGATAAAAAGCAAAGAACCCGTCCTATCCGTTTTCGGAAAGGGCGGGTTTTGGTTTTAGAACTTGCTTTGATTACATGACGCTGTGGAACGTACGCATAATGACTTCGCGCTGCTGTTCTTTCGAAAGCTTGTGGAAATTCACCGCATAGCCGGACACGCGAATGGTCAGGTTCGGGTATTTTTCCGGGTCTTCGTAAGCTTCAATCAGCATTTCTTTGTTGATGACGTTGACGTTAATGTGGTGCGCTTTGTTTTTGAAATAGCCGTCCAAAATCGTAACAAGATTATTGACGCGTTCTTCGTCGGTTTTGCCGAGCGCCTGCGGAATAATCGAGAACGTGTTGGAAATGCCGTCACGGCAGGCGTCATAAGGCATTTTGGTCAGCGTGTTCAAAGACGCGAGCGCGCCGTTCTTTTCGCGGTTGTGCATCGGGTTCGCACCGGGCGCAAACGGCTCGCCTTTTTTACGGCCGTCGGGCGTGCTGCCGGTCTTTTTGCCGTAAACCACATTGGAGGTAATCGTCAGCGCAGACAGCGTATGAATCGCGCCGCGGTAAGCCGGGGTTTTGCGAAGCTCGGTAATGGTGCTTTCCAAAAGCGAGCGTGCAATGAAGTCTACGCGGTCGTCGTCATTGCCGTAGGTCGGGAACTCGCCGACGGTTTCAAAATCGACAATATAGCCGTTTTCGTCACGAATCGGGTGCACCTTGGCGTACTGAATTGCGGAAAGGCTGTCCGCCGCAACGGAAAGGCCGGCGACGCCGAACGCCATAAAGCGCGTGACGTTTGTGTCGTGCAGCGCCATTTGGATTTTTTCATAGGCGTATTTGTCGTGCATATAGTGAATGACGTTCATGGTGTTGACGTACAGTCTGCAAAGCCAGGAAAGATAGACCGAGAAGCGGCCGGCGACTTCGGCATAGTCGAGGGTTTCACCTTTTATGGGATCCATTTGCGGGCCGACGCGCATTTCGCTCATATTGTCATAGCCGCCGTTAATCGCAAGCAGCAGAAGTTTTGCAAGGTTGCAGCGCGCGCCGAAGAACTGCATTTGTTTGCCGACCTGCATCGCGGAAACGCAGCAGGCAATGGCGTAATCGTCGCCGTAAATCGGGCGCATTAAGTCGTCGTTTTCATACTGAATGGAGTCGGTATCGACCGAGACCTTGGCACAGAACGCTTTAAACGGCGCGGGCAGTTGTTCGGACCACAAAACAGTCAGGTTCGGTTCGGGCGCGGAGCCGAGGGTATAAAGCGTATTGAGCACGCGGTAGGAGTTTTTAGTAACCAGTGTGCGGCCGTCGCAGGACATGCCGCCGATGCTTTCGGTAATCCACATCGGGTCGCCGCCGAACAGATCGTTGTATTCCGGCGTACGCAAATGCCGCGCCAAGCGCAGTTTCATGACGAAATCGTCCATAAGCTCCTGCGCACCGCTTTCGGTCAAAGTGCCGTTTTCCAAATCGCGGTTGATGTAAATATCAAGAAATGTACTGGTGCGTCCCAAAGACATGGCGGCGCCGTTTTGCTCTTTGATTGCGGCGAGGTAGCCGAAATACAGCCACTGAATCGCCTCGCGCGCGTTGGTTGCGGGCTTGCTGATGTCATAGCCGTAAAGCTGCGCCATTTCTTTGAGGAGCTCTAAGAAGTGAATCTGCTGGTAAAGCTCTTCGCTTTGGCGAATGGTGTCGACCTGCATATTGCCTTTGCCGATTTCGCGCTTATCCTGTTTTTTCAGTTCAATTAACACGTCCACGCCGTAAAGCGCCACGCGGCGGTAGTCGCCGATGATGCGGCCGCGGCCGTAAGCGTCGGGAAGCCCGGTCAAAAGACCGATGTGGCGGACGGCGCGCATTTCGTCGGTATAAACGCGGAAAACGCCGTCGTTGTGGGTGGTTTTATAGCTGAATTCCTGTTCAATCGTGTCGGAAAGCTCATAGCCGTATGCTTTTGCCGCACTGCGCGCCATACGCATGCCGCCGAAGGGGTTTACGCCGCGGCGCAGGGGCGCGTCGGTCTGAAGACCGACAATCAGTTCATTTTCTTTGTCGACATAGCCGGGTGCATAGGTCACAAGGGAAGAGACGTGCTCGGTGTCAACGTCTAAAACGCCGCCTTTGTCACGTTCCGCTTTGAACAGCGCATTGCATTTGTCCATCAGCTTTGTTGTGCGTTCCGTAGGTCCCGCCAAAAACGAGGCGTCGCCGAGATAGGGGGTGTAATTTCTACGAATGAAGTCGCGAACATCAATTTTTTCGCTCCATTCCCCTTTTTTAAATCCGTTCCATGCTGCAAAATCCATTTGTCTGCTCCTTTTTTCACGTTCCTGCAAAACAAAAAGGGCAACCCTGCGTTTTGCAAGATTGCCCAGACGGTCGGCTATGTATACAAGCGTGCTTCCCCGCAGTTTGCCTGCGTCCGCGTTACGCGGTGTTCCGTCAGTTACACGCCTGTTGTTTGATTGATTGTATTTGTATTGTACCACACGATTTGTCATTGTGCAATATGCAGTTTTGACAAGATTTAGGCTTTATTATTCGACACTCTTGAGTGACTCGACCATATCGACCTTTTTCAAGCGGAAATACATAATAAAGTTGACAACCGCGGCAAACAGAAGTGTTAACAGCGCGCTGAACAAATAACTCAAGAAATGAATTTCCAGCCCGAACATAACGTATTCCGTTTCAATCGTGCGCATGACGAAGAAGTGCAGAACCGTGCCGAGCACGAGACCGAACAGCACGCCGAGAATCGTCAGGATGACGTTTTCACGGTAGACGTAAGCCGCAAGCTCCCCGTCATAGAACCCGAGCACCTTTAAAGTCGCAAGCTCGCGCCGGCGTTCGGTAATGTTGATGTTGTTGAGGTTATAAAGCACAATAAACGCCAAAAGGCCGGCGGCGATAATCATAACGGCAATAATCACCGTGAGGTTATCCATCATCGCGTTGACCTGTTCTTCGGCGGTCGCGCTCATAGAAACCGAGGTTACGCCGTTGATGCTCAAAATATTTTTCGCAATCTGTGACGCGTCGGCGTCCGCTTCGGTCTTAATCAGCGCGGCGTTGAGCGACGCGGTTTCACCGTAAAGCGCCTTATAGACGTTCGGCGTCATGTAAATATAATGGTTTAGATAGTTTTCAACTATCCCCGCCACACGGACGTCGCCGACCGGCGTTGCGGTCTTATCATCTTTGAGGGTAATCATATCCCCGACGGATACGCCGAGCAAATCGGCAAATTTTTCGGTAATCAGCACACCGTCATCGGTGAGGTTCAGCTTATCCCCGAACAACCGGGGTTTCAAGTTGACATAGTCCCCGAGTTTGACCGTATCCTGCGGGACAATCAAATAGGCGGTCGTCTCGCCTTTGTCGGTTTCGGCGTAAGTCACCTGGCTTTGGGTTTGCAAATAATCGGTTACCCCTGCAACGGAGCTGACTTTGGCAAGCAGCTGCCGGCGCTCTGCGCGAGAAAGAGAAGTGTCGGTGCCGACGGTGCCCTGATAGGCGAAAACGTCACCGTATTGCTTCTGGGGCACAGATTCCACCGAATCGCTGATCCCGAAGCCGACGAGCAGCAGCGCCATACAGCCCGCGACGCCCAAAATGGTCATAAAGAACCGTTTTTTGTAGCGGAACAGGTTGCGGCACGCCGCTTTCTGTGCGAAATTCAGGCGCAGCCAAATAAAGTCGATGTCTTCGAGGAAGGTGCGTTTGCCGGCTTTCGGCGCTTCGGGGCGCATCAGCGCGGCAGGACTTTCGGAAAGCACGCGATGGCTTGCCGCAAACGCGCCGCCGACGGTCGCCAATACCGCGAGCACCGTTGCAATCACGGCGTTCAGCACGTTCACTTCGACAACCACGTTGGAAAGGTTGACATAAACGGATTGGTAGGTGTGAATAATCAGCGACGGCAGCAGCGATTCGCCGAGCGCCACGCCGATCACGCTGCCCAACAGCGTCGAGAACAGCGCATAAAGCACATATTTCGCCGTGATGGACGCTTTGCTGTAACCGAGCGCTTTCAAAGTACCGATTTGGGTGCGTTCCTCTTCGACCATGCGCGTCATGGTGGTTAAGGAAACCAGCGCCGCGACCAAGAAGAAGATGACCGGGAACACGGTGCCGATGGCGCGAATGCTGTCGGCGTCGGCTTTATAAGCCGCGTAGCTGGAAATGGACGTGCGGTCCATAATATACCACTGGGGTGTGGAAACATTATTGATTTCGTCTTCGGAATTTTGGAGTTTTTCCTCGGCGGCTTCGAGTTCCGCTTCGGCGTCCTGCTTCGCGATTTCGTAATCTTCTTTGCTGCGGTCAAGTTGAATCTGACCGTCCTGGACCTTTTTCTCGCCCTCTTCGAGCTTGGCTTCGCCCTGCGCGATTTGTTCACGCGCGGCGGCCGCCGCTTCGGGGAAGTTGTCAATAAACGCCTGTGCGGTATCCACCCGCTGTTCTACGCTTGAAATGCTTTGGTCGAGCGTAGAAAGCTGGCTTTTGTAATACTGCACTTGTGCCGTGGCCTGAATAATTTCCATACTGCGGGAATAATACTCGTCATTGGAAATATAAGGCGCGTCTTCTTTTAATTTCTGCTGTTTTTTCGCAATTTCTGCTTCTTCGGCGGCAATTTGGGCTTCGATTTGCTTTTTCTGATTTTCAAGTTCCGTAAGCGACTTGCGCGCTTCTTCTATTTGCGCCTGGCCGTTTGCGAGGCTTTGGTCGCCGGAATCAAACAACGCTTTCAGTTCGTCGAGCTGTTGGCGCTGCTGGTCAATTTCAATTTGAGCGCTTTCGAGCTCCGACTCGGCGGTAATCAGCGTCTGATAGGCGTCGCTCAAATCGCTTAACGCCTTATCTTTTTGCTGTTGGAATTTATAGCGCGCTTCATTGAGCTGTTCGTCGGCGTCCGCTTTAAATTCGGCAAGACGCGCGGCGCAGCGCTGTTCTTCGATTGCGGTAATATTCGCCGTAACCGTATTTAAAAGGTCGGTGTAACCTTTTGAAAAGCAGTTCATGTCCTTCGCGCCGGTCATCGTGACAAGCACTTCGGAAAAAACGTCTTGTGTAAAGGCTTCTTTCGGAATGACCAAGAAGCCGTCCACCGTGCCGTCGCCGATGGCGGAAGTGCCGCGGTCGGAATCGAGATAATACGCGGTTTCGCCCACGCCGACAATCGTATATTCATCGTCGGCGAGCATATCGCCGACTTTTTCGTCGGTGCCGGTTTTCAGCTTCACCGTGTCGCCGATTTGATAGCCGGAAGCGTCCAAAAACTGCTGGTCCGCGATACATTCGTTATATTTCTCCGGGTAGCGCCCTTCGAGCACTTTCACTTGGTTAATTTGGTCGGTCAAAGACAAAACTTTGGTGACGACCATTGCGTTTTCGGTCTCGCAAAGATAGTCTTTTGTGAAAATCCCCTCTGCGCTCGCAACACCGTCCAAAGTCAGCAGCGCCGCCACGTCATCATCGGTCATGCCGAGGGTGCCGAGCACGCGGATATCCACCATATTTTCTTTGTCAAAGGTCGCGTCCGCGGAAGCCTCCATCGCGGGGCTTGCCGAGCGGATACCGGCAAAGAAAGCCACACCGAGCGCCGAAATCAGAAGAATCGACAGAAACCGGCTGATGCTTTTGCGGACTTCGCGCCGGAAGTCTTTTCTCATACCTTTTGTCATGCCTGTTCTTCCTTTACCACTCAATGTACTCCACGGGGGTGGGGCGTTTGTTCATCAAAATTTGGTCGATTTTTCCGTTTTTGATTTTAATGACCTTGTCCGCCATCGGGGCAATGGCAAGGTTGTGGGTGATGACGACAATCGTCACGCCCTTTTCCCGGCAGGTATCCTGCAGCAGCTTTAAAATGGATTTGCCGGTGATGTAGTCCAGCGCGCCGGTCGGCTCGTCGCAAAGCAAAAGCTTCGGGTTTTTCGCAAGCGCACGCGCAATCGAAACGCGCTGCTGCTCGCCGCCGGAAAGCTGCGCCGGGAAGTTGTCCATTCGGTTTGAAAGCCCGACTTCCTGCAAAACGGTTTTTGCACTCAGCGGATTTTTGGAAATCTGCAAAGACAGCTCGACGTTTTCAAGCGCGGTCAAATTCCCAACCAGGTTATAAAACTGGAACACGAAACCGACATCGTCGCGGCGGTAACGCGTGGTCGCTTTTTCGTCGTATTTGGTAATATCGTCGTTGTCCACGAAAATCTCGCCGGAGGTGGCGGTATCCATGCCGCCCAAAATATTCAAAATTGTCGTTTTGCCCGCGCCGCTGGGGCCGACAATTACCACAAATTCGCCTTTTTCAATGCCGAAGCCGACATCGTCCAATGCTTTGATTTCAACCTCGCCCATTTTATAGGTCTTGGTCACGTTTTTTACTTCGATAAAAGACATTGTCTGCCTCCTGTATACAATAAGTACCCTTTATTGTAGCACACAATGCTGCGGAATTCTATCGAAAATCGTTACGCGGGCAAATTTAGGCAAACAGCATAAAATTTTTGTTGTCGTTTCGACAAAATGACAACGATTTTCGACATTATCAATCGGAATTGTCCCGCAAAGCCGGATTTTAGGACATTTTTCACGCTTTCCGGCAAAAGTGAGAAAATCGGATTTCGCACACAAAAAAACACGGAACACCTGACAAAACTGTGTCAGACATTCCGTGCCGAAAAATTTTATACAAGCACCGGCTGAAGCTGGCGCCCGGAAAGCGCCGACAGGACGCTTTCGGGAATTTGCGAGAAATCCGCGACCAGTGAATTCGGTTTTTTCACTGGGTCATCCTGGCGCATGGGTACAAAATACATGTGTTTCGCGTTTAGCAACAATCCTATGTTTTTTGCCGCCGTGCCGAGCGCGTCGTTGGTCGACACCGCCAAAAGCACCGGCCGTTCGTTGCGCAAATGCGCTTTACAGGCGAGCGTTACGGGCGTGTCAGTCACACCGTTCGCCAACTTGGCAAGTGTGTTGCCGGTTGCCGGCGCAATCACCAAAATATCCAACAGTTTCTTAGGGCCTATCGGCTCCGCCGCAAAAATGGTGTGGATAATTTCGTGACCGGTCATATCCTCAATTTGACGGACGAAATCCGCCGCTTTGCCGAAACGGGTGTCGGTCGAATACGCGGTTTGTGACATAATCGGCAAGACGTCGTATCCCGCTTTTACAAGATTTTCCATTTCCGGAAACACTTTATGAAATGTGCAGAAAGACCCGCACACAGCAAATCCCACTCGTGTTTGGGACATGGTTTTCCCCCCTTTGTTACAGGAGAGAAAGAAGCTTCTCCCCCACAATTTGCGCCGCCTCTGCCGGCAGGTATTTCCCGGGCAGGGAAAGCGCTTTGACGGCGGTTCTTTTAAGCTTCTCTGCCGCCGCAAAGTCCACCCCGAACGGGGGCGAGGCCACATCCAGCAAAAGAACGCCTGGCTTGGTTTTTTGCAAAGCGTCCGCCCCTAAAATCTGCGCGGGAACGGTGTTGATAATCACATCATATTCCCCCGCGGTTTCGCAAAGCGCGGCAATCGAAATTGCCGAAAAGCCCGCACGTTCCGCTTCGGCGCGCGCTTCTTCTTTTCGCGCGGCAACAACCGGCTTGCAATTTTGCGCGCGCAGGGCTTTTGCCGTCGCTTTTGCCACACGGCCAAAACCCGTGACCGCGACGCGCAAAGTATCAAGCGGCGCAGAAATGTGTTTGCGCAGTTCCAAAAGCGTGCCTTCTGCTGTCAGGTCGGCGTTTTTTAAAATGAAGTCCTCGTCGTAGTAATCCGAGACGGCGACGCCTTTTTGCAGCAAACTCTCCGTCATTGCCTTTGGCACAATGCCGCCGGCGACAAGACTCCCCGGCTGAACGCTGGCGACCACCTGTGAAAGCGGCAGCGTCTCGTTTGTCAGGGGCATTTGCACGTGCGTGCCGTCCCGGGTTACCGGCAGCGGCAGGACCGCCGCCACAGTATTGCTTCGCAGAACGTCCCGGACCGCTTGCAGGCTGTCGCCCGGGTACAGGCCGAAGCAATATGTAGAAAATCCTTTTTCTTTTAAAAACGTATGCAAATACCGTTGGCGCAAATCGCCGCCGAGTAAAACAAATGTTTTCAAATTGACACGCTCCTTTTCGGTTCACTACTTTATTGTATGTTTGTTTTTGCCGCGCGGTGATAAAAAATGCTTTTAGGGGTTTAAATTTTTCGCGCTTTGCAATATAATATAAGTATTAAAGTTTGGAAGGAATTTTGATATGGAAAATATCGATACCTTATTGAAAAAAGTGAAACGCATCCACTTCATCGGCATCGGCGGAAGCGGCATGTGCCCGCTTGCGGAAATTCTGCACAGCTGGGGCTATGAACTTTCGGGTTCGGACAACAACGAAAGCGACACACTCGCGCGGATTCGTGCGCTCGGCATTCCCGTCTCAATGGGTCAGCGTGCGGAAAACATCGGCGACGCCGAAATGGTGGTTTACACCGCGGCGCTGCTTCCCGACAACCCGGAACTTGTCGCCGCGAAGGCAAGCGGTGTGCCGACCTTTGAGCGCGCCAAGCTGTTCGGTGCGATTTCCAGAATGTATAAAAACTGCATCGGCGTTTGCGGCACGCACGGCAAAACCACCGTCACCTCGATGCTGACGCAGATTCTCATTACTGCAAACCTTGACCCATCTGCGGTTATCGGCGGGAAGCTGCCGTTAATCAACGCCAACGGGCGCGTGGGCAAAAGCGAAAACTTTGTTTGTGAAGCCTGTGAATTCGTGGACACATTTTTAGAGCTTTCCCCGGCGGTTGCGGTCATTTTGAATATTGACGAGGACCACCTGGACTATTTCAAGACGCTGGACAATTTGATTCACAGCTTCCACAAATTTGCCGATATGGCAACCGACGCGGTCATTTACAACGGCGACGACCAAAACACCCGAACCGCTATGCAGGGCGTCGGTGAAAAGACGAAAATCACGTTCGGGTTCTCGAAAGAGAACAATTATTACCCCGAAAATATTTCTGACGAGCACGGCGCGTTTTACGCGTTTGACGTGTGCCGTGACGGCGAAAAGCTCGGTCACTTAGCACTGGAAATCCCGGGCGAGCACAACGTGCTCAATGCTTTGGCCGCTGTGGCCGCCGCCATGCACGCGGGCGCAAGCTTTGCAGACTGCAAAAAAGGAATTGAAACCTTCCACGGCGCGGGGCGCCGGTTTGAAAAACTCGGCACCTATCAGGGCATCAGCTTTGCCGACGATTACGCCCACCACCCGACGGAACTGCGCGTGACGTTGGAGGCCGCCATGGAGATGGGGTACCGCAAGGTTTGGGCGGTGTTCCAACCGTTCACCTATTCGCGCACCTATATGCTCATGGACGAATTTGCCGAAGTGCTCAAAATCCCGGACTATTGCGTAATGACCGAAATTATGGGCTCGCGTGAACGCAACACCTATAACGTTTATACTTCGCAGCTGGCCGCCAAAATCCCGGGGTCAGTGTGGTTCAACACCTTTGAAGAAGTCGCCGATTACGTTTTGGCGCACGCGCAAAACGGAGATTTGGTGCTGACACTTGGCTGCGGCGATATTTACAAAGCCGCCAAAATCATGATTCACCGCCTGCAGGGAAAATAACTTGCAGACTGTTTAAATTTTACCCCAATGGTGTGATGTGAAAATGGAAAAGAAATATGATGTTTTAATTGTCGGTTCCGGTGTCGGCGGGCTATACACCTCGCTTTCCCTGCCGGAAAACCTCTCGGTGCTGATGCTTTCGAAAAAAAGCGACACGCTCTCAAACAGCTCCTTAGCGCAGGGCGGCGTCGCCGCAGTTTTAAGCTTTGAAAACGACAGCTTTGACCTGCATTACGAAGACACCATGATTGCCGGCCAGCACAAAAACGACCCGGCCGCCGTGCGGACGCTCGTGACCGAAGGGCCGGACGATGTGCGCAAAATTATGTCTTACGGTGTAGATTTTGACAAAAACCCCGACGGCACGATTCAAAAAACGCTGGAGGGCGGGCACTGCCGCCGCCGTATCGTTCACCATAAGGATACCACCGGCGCGGAAATTGTCAACAAGCTGTTAGAAGAAGTCAAAAAGCACAAAAACATTACACAGTTGGAAGACAGCATGGTGTTCCGGCTTGAAAAGGTAAAAGGCGGCTTTTGCGCCGATATTTTGCACGAAGGCAAACCTTATACGGTATTTTGCGATTACTGTGTGCTTGCGACCGGCGGTATCGGGCGGGTTTACAAATACACCACAAACCCCGCCGTGGCGACCGGCGACGGCATTCGCCTTGCCTATGAGCTCGGCGCAACCATTCGCAATTTAAGCTATGTGCAGTTCCACCCCACCGCGTTCAACGGCGCGGACCGCGAACAGTTCTTAATCAGCGAAGCCGTGCGCGGCGAGGGCGCTTATCTGCTCAACTGCAAAAAAGAACGCTTTATGCACCGTTACGACCAGAGGCTCGAATTGGCGCCGCGTGACGTGGTTTCCAAGTGTATCATCATGGAAAGCCGCAAAACCGGCAGCAACAACTTTTATCTCGACATAAGACACCGCGGGCACGACTATCTGGTCAACCGCTTCCCCGGCATTTACGCGGGCTGTTTGGAACACGGCGTGGATATTACCAAAGATTTAATCCCCGTTTTCCCCTGCCAGCACTATTTGATGGGCGGCATCGGCGTAGATTTAGACGCGCGCACAACCGTTTCGCGGCTGTACGCAGTCGGTGAATGCTCCTGCACCGGCGTTCACGGCAAAAACAGACTGGCGAGCAACTCGCTTTTGGAAGCGCTGGTGTTCGGCCGCCGGGCGGCGCAGGACATTGCACGCCGCGAAGAAACCAACGTGGAGCACGTAGTCCCCGACAACCGCGTGCCGGACGTTTCCGGCGCTCCGCTGCCGAAAGGCCTGCGCACGGAAATCCGCTCAATTATGCAGCGCGCTTATTTCGTCATTCCCGACCTCGGCGCGGTGCACACCGGTCTTAAACGTGTTGACGCGATTCTCAAACGGCTTCAGACCGGCAAATTCGCCATTACCCCCGACTATTGTGAAGCGCTCAGCCTTGCAACGGTGGCGCATATTATCTTAAAGGAGGTCGACGAAGGATGAGCCTGCCGCAATTTTATATAGACGACATCATTTTACGCGCGCTGAAAGAGGATATTAACTATCTCGACGTTTCGGCGGATTACCTAATCCCGGAGGACCAACGCAACAACGCTTATTTTGTCGCGAAAGCGGACGGCGTTTTGTGCGGGTTGGACGTCGCTTTGCGCACATTCCGCCTTTTGGACGACACGTTCACCGCCAAAGTGTATAAAAAAGACGGCGACAAAATTCAGAAAGGCGATTTGATTGCGGAATTTTCCGGCAAGACCGTTCTGCTTTTGAAAGGCGAGCGCACAGCTTTAAACCTGTTACAGCATATGTCCGGCATTGCAACCGCTACGGCGCGCGCCGTAGAGCTTGTGAAAGGCACGAACGCGCAGATTACCGACACGCGCAAGACGCTTCCCGGGCTTCGGGCGCTGCAAAAATACGCCGTGGTTTGCGGCGGCGGGAAAAACCACCGCTTCAACCTTTCCGACGGTGCAATGCTCAAAGACAACCACATTGACGCAAGCGGCGGGATTGAAAGCGCAGTAGAGACCCTTCGCGGAAAGCTCGGTCACATGGTAAAAATCGAAGTCGAAACGCGCGACCTTGACGAAGTGCGTGAAGCGCTGAAAGCCGGCGCGGACATCATCATGCTTGACAACATGACAAACGACATGATGCGCGAAGCCGTGAAAATCATTGACGGCAAAGCCAAAACCGAAGCTTCCGGCGGCATCACGCTTGACACAATCGCAGAAGTCGCGAAAACCGGCGTGGATATTATCTCGCTCGGCGCGCTCACCCACTCGGTGCAGGCATTCGATATTTCAATGAAAATGAAAAAATAAATATTAAAATAACAGCCGGTGCATACGAAGCGCACCGGCTCTTTTTTGTAAAAGAAAAGCCGCACGAATTTCCGCGCGGCTTTTGCTTTGTTTGATTTCGGCTTATTATTTCATCGAGACAACGTCGACAATTTCGCCTTTGGCGTCTGCGCCGACGGTAAACGCCGCGTCGCTGCCGACATTTAAGAGCACCACTTTTTCCGCGTTGGCGACTGAAACCTTATAGAAGGTAGGGTCATTTTCCAGGCGGATATAGAAGTAAGTCTCGCCGCCGGTGACCACCGAGCGAATCTCCGCGACCTTGCCGGAGACGTCACGCGTGGTCGGCTTTTCGACGGACGGGTCTTGCTCGCTGCCCATTTCGCTGACGTCAATATCGACATTGATGCCGTTGCTTTCAAGCGCGGCGGCATATTTTTCCGTGCACTCTGTCAGGCTGTTGCCGACTGCAACAATCGTCGATTGTTTGACGTTAACCATGGCGTACATTTTCACCAATTCGCTGGAATCTTTCAGCGCCATAAAGTAAGTGGGCTCACCGCTGATATTCAGAAGCAGCGGGAACGTCGCGACATAAGCATATTGCTGAACCGCGCCCTGTGCCGAGGTCTGCGCCGTTTGTTCGAGCGCGCCGGAAATCGGATAATATTTGGTCTCTTTCGTGCGCTGGTTCAAAAGCACGAAGCCGATAATCGACTGGTCGGAGCTTATGGACGTTACGCCGGTATACATATACACGTCGTCGTTGAGCGCCAAATAGTTATAGCCGGAGCTTGTCACCTTAACGCCTTCCTGCCCGATAATCGAGTTGATAAACCCGCCGGACAGTTTGCCGTAGTAATTATATTGCTGGTCAAGAATATTCGCGGAATAAACGCGGTCAAGCCACTGCCACTCGGGATCGGTCACAAACTGGTCGGTGGGAAGCGCGGACTCGCCGTTAAGATTTGTGGAGACAAGCTGGGACTCGCCGGTCACCGCGTTGACAACTGCGGCGCCGATGACGTCCGTGCCGCCGAACAGGCCGATTGTCTTATCGAGAATCGGCACAATCCAGTAAGGATCACCGTTTTCGTCGATTTCAAAGCTCGGTGTATCGAACATCAAAGTCGGATACTGGAAGCGAAGATGCCGCAGAAGATAGCGGTTGAAGTGCTCGGAGGGCGTGTAGCGCATACCCTCTTCGAGACGCACGACTTCGCTTTTTTGTGTGGTCATATCGACAATGATATAAGCGGGCAGGCCGTCTTTGGTGTTTTTCAGCCATTTGAAAATATCGCCGTAAGCGAGCGTTGAAACGCGGACGGGTGTGCCGTGGTAGTTAATTTGGGTGGAATATTCGGAAACGACAAACTGGGAAACGTAGTCCGGCAAATCGCCGAGCGCACGCACCGCCAATTGGTTTGCAGACGCGGAGTCGAGGCGCGGGACGCTTGAAAAATCGATTTCGGCGACGTCCTGTGCAAAATCGCCTTCTTCGACGGTCAACAGCTTGCTGTAAGACTGCGCGCGGAAAATAGTCGCACCGCAAAGATAACCGATGATACCGACCACCAGCACCAATCCGATGATGATGCCGGGCACGCGGGCGCGTTTGCGCACATAGGGACCGTATTCGGGTTTCGCAAACAATTTAGTGGAAAGAATGGTAAGCCCTAAATAGATCAGGCAGACAAACACCACATACATATAAAGCTCAATTGCTTTAAAGTTGAGCGCGGGAATCATGAAATAATACAAAACCGCCGCCGCAACCAACGTGAGAATAATGTTGATTGCAATTTTTCTGCCGGCGTGTTCCGGGGGGATTAAAATATCGGCAACGACGCTTTTTTTGCCGTCGTCCTTTTTACCGCCGCCGGTGAAATCGACATTGATGGGATCCAAAGAAATCCACTCCTTTTTTTTGTGTAATCCGCGGTTTACAAACCGGGTTTTGTGCGGGTTTCTGACAAGTCCTAGTATAATCTATTTTACCGCGCTTTGCAATAGTTTAAACAAAAGCAGTTCTGCCCGCCAAAAGGAAAGGGCTAAAAAACAACACAGCGGCAAAATTGCCGCTGTGTGATTTGTTATTGCTCTATGGTGATGTAAACGTGTTCGGTGGTCACGCCGTCTTTTGTAACGGTCAGGAGCGTGCCGCCGTTTAAATCCGCGTCCGCGTAACAGCGGTCGCCGGTTTTTAAGGCGTAAGTTAGGCGGATGCCTTTATACAAAACCGAATAATTGTTGACGTGGTCGTGCCCGACCACCACGTTTTTGGTGGAGCCGAGCTCCTGCATCACCGCAAACAGCCCGCTGTTGACTTTGGGACAGCAGACCGGCTCGCGCTTTTCGCCGAAGCCAACGGCTTCATCATAGCCGCCCGCTTTCCAGTCGAGATAGGCGTAGTGGTATTCCGGCAAAGCAATGTGGAAAAACGCGATGGATTCCGGAGTTTCACCGCCGTTTGCGACCGCCGCGCCCGTAATCGCCCACCTATACCAGGCAATTTGCGTTTCGCTGATGAATTCGTAATTGTCGCCGACCTGCGCTTGCTTGCGCGTGCCGTCGGCATTTAAGACATAGGCGCCGCCGTCGAGTTCGTCCGCATACAGATAAAGCGGGTTTGTGCCGTCGGGGTCGTCGGGATATTCGCGCCCCTGCCCCGAATCCATCATAATGAGCGACTGCACGATTTTGTCGCCCTCCATAATGTTGATGATATAATTCCCCACGCCGCCTATATTGTTCGGGCCTTTTTGAAAGAGGCAATATTTCGATTTCAGATATTGGTCGGCAATCCAGTTTTTATCGACGTTTCCCTCGCCGTCATGGTTGCCGAACACGGGTGCCCACGGAATTTGGAACGAATCCATCAACTCGACAAAATATCGAACGGACAGCCTTTGCGACCCCGTCCAGGTTTGATCTCCGGTCAGGGTTATCAAATCGGGTTTTGTCTCTTCGACCAAGCGGCGGATGGTTTCTTCGGTATAAGCGCGCTTGCCGATATCCAACATGTCACCGAGCTGAATGTCGGCAAGGTTCAGAATTTTAAAATCCTTGCCCGACTCTTTTTTCAAAATAACGGTATCTTCTAAGCGATAAGGCATCGTGGAAAGCCAAAATTCGTCGGTGGTCTCCCCTTTTCCCGGGAACCACAAAATTCCCGACGCCAAAATCCCGACCAAAACCACAGCTGCAAGCACCGACACCGCAATTTTTATTTTCTTTTTGGTTTTCATTTGCACAACCTCCCGCCGAAATTTGTGTTATTAACCTAAATGTAACGAGAAATCCCGAAAAAGTCAACGCTTTTCGGGATTTTCTTCGTTTTTTCTGATTTTGTAAAGCTGTTGCGGTTTTTACAACATCATAGTTTTACCCTTTCCACATTTCCACTTCCGTTTTAAAATACTGCTCCTGAAAAGCAACGGATTTTTCAATTTCGGCTTTTGTGAAATGCGTTCCGACCGGCGCGCCGACCAATTTATCTTCTTCGTCGTCTAAACGGTGCACAACCGCGATGATTTGCGCTGAAGATTTAAAAACCGGCCCGTCCACGCCAAGCAAATACACATCCATCTCTTCCCCGTCGCCGCCGAAAACGCCCGGAATAAAGCCGTAGTTGACCGGATAAATCAAATCCAGGTGCTTCGGGTGTGCGCTGCCAAGCGGGCGGTCAATTTTAATTTCGACAATTTGACCGAGAAAAGAAGCCGCCAACGCCTTTCGTAAAACCGCCGCAATAAAATCCTTTTTCCCTTGTAAATACTGCTCTCGTCCCGCGTCCACCGGCGCGGCTTCGGCAAGGGAAAGCTTTAAGCTTTCATAGGCTTTGGCGGTGTCTGCATGTTGGTTCAGATAATCGCGGAACAAGATATAATCCCGCCACTGTTCGCTGTCTGTTAAAACCACATGAATAAAATGTGTCTGTAAGTCGCCCGTGCCGTCATAAAAGCTGCCGCAGGCAAACAGCTTTTGCCCGGAAATATTATTTTGGGCACGATAATAAAACCCTGCCGCTTGCAGTTTTGGCAAATGTTTCATCACATCGTCAAAGCTGTTGACCGCAAGCGCAATATCAATAATCGGTTTTGCACAAATGGTCGGCACTGCGGTTGAGCCGACGTGTTGGATTTCTTTTGCGTCGTCGCCCAAAAGCTTTTGAAGCATTATAATCGTATGTTCGGCTTCCGCTTCCCACGCCGTTTCATGCGGATAAAGCCGAACCGTTCCGCGTTGTAAGCCAAGCATATTGCACCTCCGAGAAATAGATAATATTGTTTTTTCGACACCGAAAACTGGCTTTAGTCTATCACAATGCAAACGTTGTGTAAAGAAAAAGAGACACGCAAATGCGTGTCTCTTTCATGTGGCTCCCCAAAGTTTCGCTCGAACCAACGACCCTTTCGGTCAGAAACATAGTCGCACGACTCGCTTGGAGCGCTTCGTCTTGCTCCTTGTTTCTTCCTGCGCAAAAGCTTGCTGTTTCTCGCCCCGCGAGCGCAAGCTCTTGCGCCAGTTAACAGCCGCGCGGCTGTTTACCTCAAATAAAAACAATAATATATAACAAAGAAAAAGAGACACGCAAATGCGTGTCTCTTTCATGTGGCTCCCCAAGTTGGACTCGAACCAACGACCCTGCGGTTAACAGCCGCATGCTCTACCGACTGAGCTATTGAGGAATATATTTCTTTAGCGCCTTAATATAATAGCAGATGGCGGCGTTTTTGTCAACACATTTTTTCTAAAATTTCTAAAAATCTAACCTGCGGGTGAAATGAAATTTCCCTGCCGCAGGTCAGTTCACTTTCCATTATATTTTCTCTTTTTCTCGGTCAGCGCATGCTTCCAACGCAAATGCTTGTGCTTTTTGCAGCGCCTTTTTACCGTCGCCGACTTGACAAAGCAATGCACCGGCATGCACGCCGTTTAAGCCGCCGCACAACGCATATTGGTTCATAACACCTGCCGCGGTCAGTTCGTTATGCAGGGCGACCGACTCCGGCAGCAGCAAATCTTGTTTCGAGCCGATAATAAAAGACGGCGGAAATTTGGCATCCGCATAAAAAGACGGCGCCAAAAAGTCGCGCTTGCTTCTTCCGTCCTCACCTTGTAATTCTTCCGCAGTCAAGCCGCACAAGGCTTCAGCAAATCCGTCCATATCTTTAAACTTTGTGTCCAACGAGCGCGCAGGGTCGTAAATCCCGCTCATTAAAACACACGCGGAGACATTAAAACTTTCTTGATATTTAAAAGGAATGGCAAATCTTTGATAGAGCTCCCGGTGAGTCGCGATTGCGCCGATAAACGCGGCAAAATAGGCCCCTGCCGACTCTCCGGCTATAACAACCTTTGTAGAGTCAATATTGTAATGCTCCGCGCGGTCCAACACATATTCTATGCCTTTGAAAATCTCACGAAGATGCTCCGGGTGCTTTGCATCGTTCGCATAATCATAGCCGATATTGGCGCATACATAGCCCTGTTTCGCCCAACTGTCACAATAATAAATGCGCGCCGTGCGCCGGCCGGACACCCATCCGCCGCCATGCAAATAAATAAACAGCGGGTGCTTTTCGTTACCGCCGTTCTTTTCGTGAACAATATCTAAATAGGTCCGCTTGCCGTCCGTTGCGTAGCGGATATTCTTTTCGATTTCTAAACCTGTATATCGCTTATACAGCGCAAAATACAGCCCGAGCTCGGAAAAATTATATTTGCGCCGAAGTGCATTGATTTTCTTTTCGCGTGTCTGCATAAAACGCCTCCGAAAACATCTAGGGAATTCATACTTTTCAGTATGGGCAAAGAAATTGCGCTTGTCAACAGCACTTATATAATAAGTATAGAAAAAGAAAAAGCTCTGTACAAACTGTACAGAGCTTTATGTGTCGGCATCGACCTATTTTCCCGGGCCGCTTCCAGCCAAGTATTTTCGGCACGAATGAGCTTAACTACCGTGTTCGGAATGGGAACGGGTGGACCCTCATCGTAATAAACACCGACTATAATTAACTCTGCGTTGCCGCAGCGCTAATAAACTCATAAGGCCCCACCAAAGTGGGATATATAAACAGGTTACCCCGTTATATTCGTGGTGACCCGTAGCGGATTCGAACCGCTGTTGCCGGCGTGAGAGGCCGGAGTCTTAGGCCACTTGACCAACGGGCCGTGTTGTTATCAGGTGGTACACCTTCAGGGGCTCGAACCCTGGACACCCTGATTAAGAGTCAGGTGCTCTACCAACTGAGCTAAAGGTGCATATAGAAATTACACCCTAAAAACTGAACAAAGAAGAAAGCGGAAGAATAGAAGGAAAAACT
>ERZ1090865.342-NODE-342-length-28021-cov-7.652650_pt1 | contig 28021 bp, 25 predicted proteins | sample MGYA00478478_ERZ1090865 | MGnify/ENA primary metagenome ERZ1090865 (study PRJEB33644, sample SAMEA5815715) | chicken gut metagenome | biome: Chicken; feature: Gastrointestinal Tract; material: Caecum | place: Ireland | collected 2019-01-01 | study: A study of the... | reverse complement strand
TGAAAAGAGTAAAAACAATATTCTGCGTATTTTTGGCTATACTCTGCACGCTTGCTGCCTTTGCAGCTCTTGCCGGTTGTAAGGGTGACTCCGATAAGCGCTATTTCGTTGAGATATGTGTAAAAAATACGCAGGGTGGTGAGTTCATTTTTTCGCGCGGTACAGACGAAATTGAAAGAACATATTCCTACACGGGCGAAGATGTAAGATATTATATATACGGTTTCCGCTTGCCTGATTATGCCCCAATGAACAAAGATTGGGTAGGCATTACAGGAACGGGTGATAACATAATCAGCATTAGCGTGTTATATACACCGCCCGGCGGAAAACAAAAGTCATATGAAGGTACAACGATCAGCGAAAAGGGACATTATCTCATGAAAATAAGAGCAGATAGTGGTTCTGATTATTGGAATCTCCGCACATGCAGGCTTATAATAGATATCGTATGAGCTGATTTATGCAAGGTTGATCATGAACAGACTAAAAGTGCATTAAAGCGATACAAAAAGCATGCCCGCGGCAATGCCGCGGGCATATTGCGTGTTTATTTCCGGTTTATTTTTTTTCGTCCTCGCCCGTGCTCGTTCTGGACTGTATGCTGTATTCTATCGCGGGATTTGCCTCCAGCACGGCCTGCACGAAGTCGGTGTATTTTTCGGGACTTATCGTCACGAATATGCACTTTTCGTCCTTGAACACGATGCTCAGCCTGTCGGTCGCCCTGTCCAGCACGACGGCGTCGATATCTTCGGCGTTATAGGTGGTGGGCAGCGCGGCAAAACTCAGCTTTATCTTCTTGCCGTCAACCGCAAAGAACGAGCGGGTAAGGAACAGCACGCCTATCACTATCAGCGCCACCGAAACAAAGAACAGCAGCACGTACTTCACGATCGTGAACGCGGGCATGGCCGAGTGCCTCAGCCCGAAGTCTATCACCTGCCACAGCGTAAGCGCGAACACGGCCGTGCCCACGGCGAGCACAAAGCCCAGGATTATATATATAGTGCGCGTAAATTTCAGCTTAAAAACCTTCATGGCACGATTATACACCAACTTCGCCCGCTTTGCAACAGTATTTCCGCACAAAATGTCCGCGGCGGGCGCGTTGCCCAAATTTTTTGCCGCTGTAAAAATTTTTACGCGGCAAAGCCTTGAATAATCGCGTGTTTTGCGGTAAAATGGTGGAGTAACACAAATAAGCCGCAGCACGGCAAAAGGGAGTAACGGTTATGATAAAACTTATCAAGGGCGGAGTGTACTACATGGAGGGCAAGCTCTTCAAGGAGCGCGACGCGTTCATGGTCGAAGCCAAAAAGCAGCGCGCAATAAAGGGCACCATGGCGTATTCCATACTCAGCGCCCACAACAGGGGCACGGACGAGGATCTGCGCATTAAGTTCGACGCCCTCGCCTCGCACGATATAACTTACGTCGGAATAATTCAGACGGCAAAGGCCTCGGGGCTTAAAGAGTTTCCCGTTTCCTACACGCTCACCAACTGCCACAATTCTCTGTGCGCGGTGGGCGGCACCATCAACGAGGACGACCACGTGTTCGGCCTCTCCGCCGCAAAGAAGTACGGCGGCAACTATGTTCCCCCGCACCTTGCCGTCATTCACCAGTACATGAGGGAGTCGGAGGCCAAGTGCGGAGCCATGATTCTCGGCTCCGATAGCCACACCCGCTACGGCGCGCTGGGCACCATGGCGGTGGGCGAGGGCGGCCCCGAACTCGTAAAGCAGCTGCTCGGCCAGACCTACGACGTAAAGCGGCCTCAGATAATCGCCGTCTACCTGAAGGGCAAACCCAAAAAGGGCGTGGGCCCGCAGGATATCGCCATAGCGCTCGTGGGCGCCACTTTCAAAAAGGGCTTCGTAAAGAACAAGGTGCTGGAATTCATCGGCCCCGGCATCGCCAATCTCTCGATGGACTATCGCCTCGGCATCGACGTTATGACCACCGAAACGGCCTGCCTTTCGAGCATCTGGGAGACCGACGCAAAGACGAAGGAGTTTTACAAAGCACACGGCAGGGAGGGGGACTTCAAAGAGCTTCACCCCGCCCGGGCCGCCTATTACGACGGGGCGGTAGTCATCGACCTCTCGCGCGTGGAGCCCATGATAGCGCTGCCCTTCCACCCCTCCAACGCCTACACCATAAGGGAAGTGATAGAGAACGGCAAGGACCTGCTCGCCGAAGTGCAGGAGCAGGGCAACAGACTCAAGGGCAGCAACACCTTCCGCCTTACCGACAAGGTGAGGGACGGCAAAATATATGTAGATCAGGGCATAATCGCAGGCTGCGCCGGCGGCATGTACGAAAACATTGCCGAGGCGGCGGAAATACTCAAAGACAAAAGCTGCGGCAACGGCGAATTTTCCCTCAGCGTATATCCCCAGAGCCAGCCCGTGTTCAAATGCCTCGTCGATAACGGCTATGTCTCCGCCCTGATGGATGCGGGCGTAATAGTAAAGACGGCGTTCTGCGGCCCCTGCTTCGGCGCGGGCGACACCCCTGCCGACAACGCCCTCTCCATTCGTCACACCACGCGCAACTTTGAAAACAGGGAGGGCTCCAAGCCCGCCGAGGGCCAGCTCTCGGCAGTGGCGCTCATGGACGCGCGCTCCATCGCCGCAACGGCGGCAAACGGCGGCGTGCTCACGCCCGCTACCGAGGCCGAATACACCAAAAAGATCAAAAAGTACTATTTCGACGGCTCCATATACGAAAAGAGGGTATATCGCGGCTGGGGGCATCCCCTGCCCGAAACCGAACTGGTCTACGGTAACAACATCGCCGACTGGCCGGAGCAGCTCCCGCTTGCCGACAGCGTGCTCATAAAGGCGGTATCGGTGCTCACAGACCCCGTGACCACCACCGACGAGCTAATCCCCTCGGGCGAAACTTCCTCTTACCGCTCCAATCCTTTAAGGCTGGCGCAGTTCGCGCTCTCGCGCAAGGACCCCGGCTATGTGGAGCGGGCAAAGCAGGTGTTCGAAGCCGAAAAACAGCGCAGGGAGAGCGGCTCGCTGCCCGAAAGCGTGCTCGAAGAGGCGGGCATAAAGCTCGCCGAAGGCACCATGTACGGCAGCTGCGTCGTCGCGCGCAAGCCGGGCGACGGCTCTGCAAGGGAGCAGGCTGCCTCCTGTCAGCGCGTGCTCGGCGGCATAGCAAACATCGCCTGCGAATACGCCACCAAGCGCTACCGCTCCAACCTCATCAACTGGGGCATGCTTCCCCTCGTCTGCCGCGCGTTCGACTACAAGGTGGGCGACTATATCTATATCGAAAACATCGCAGGCCTCATCCGCGAAGGCGCCGAGGTGGTGCCCGCAAAGCACATCTCGGGCGGCAAGGCCAAAAACGTCCAGCTCGAGCTGGGCGCCCTCACCGAAGAGGAGCGCAGAATAATTTTAAGCGGCTGTCTCATCAATTTCAACAGGCAGAAGATGTCGCTGTAAGATTTGCACAAATAAACATAAGGGGCGCCCCGCAACGCGGGGCGCCCCTTATGCTTTCAGTACATTCCGCAGCCGATGGGCGTCTTTTTGTCCCTTCCGCGCACGGGACGGGTACAGATGCAGGCCGCGGCCCTTACGTCTACGGCGTTGTTCCCGCCGCCCGTCTGCCCCTTCGAACAGCCCGCGCAGCACATTGCGGCGAGCGCAAGCATCACGGCAATAAACTTTTTCATATATCCAGTATGTAAAAAATCGGTTCCTCTCATGCGTTTGCTTGCAATTTTTTTCGCCGTATGCTAAAATACCCTTGCCTGAACGGAAAGGGCAGCCTGACCGCCAAGGGGTGAATATGTGGATGCCGTGCGGCGCAACTGCGCCGTGCCGCTTTGGTGCATGCGTATCTCCCCGCCGTTCGGGCGGGGAGGTTTTTTTATGGACGAAAACAGGCTGGCAGTCATCAGCATAATAGTGGAGGACAGGTCATCCGCCGCGCAGATAAACGCGCTGCTCTCGGAATACGGCGACTGCATAGTGGGCAGGATGGGCGTGCCTTACAGGCAGAAGCACATCTCGGTCATGTGCATCATAGCCGACGCCCCCGCCGACGTGCTCAACAGGCTCACTGGCAAAATAGGCAGCCTTCAGGGCGTTACGGCAAAGACGCTGTTCGGCAGGTTTTAAGCACATTTCCCCGCATATATGGCGCAACCAATACAGTACGCAAATAAATTTTCAAGGAGAATTATTATGAAAGCAAACAGACTTTTCGCCGTGCTTTGCACGTTTGCGGCAGCGGCGTCCGCCCTCGCTTTCGCCGCCTGCGGCGACGGCAACAACGGCAACAACGGCAACGGTGGCGGGACTTCTTCATATGTAGTGGCCATGCCGGACGGCGCCCCCGCGCTTGCCGCCGCGCAGCTCATGGCCGAAGACATGCAGTTCGGCAAAGAGGTGACTTATACCGTCGTTAATGCCAACGCTATAGGCAGGCAGGTCTCCGGCGGCAAGGCCGATGTATGCATATTGCCCGTAAACGCCGCGGCGCAGCTTGCGGGCGACGGCAAAACCTATAAGCTGCTCGGCACGGTGACCCACGGCAACCTCTATATGCTCTCATCCGAACATACCGAAGAGATAACGGCGGAAAATATTGATACGCTCGCCGGCAAGACGGTCGGTTGCATACAGCTTGACAACTTCGTGGGCGGCGTGCTTAAAATGATACTCGAAGAAAACGGGTTGGATTACGAGGTGGTGGAAGAGGCGTCCGCCGCTAAGGAGGGCGTCGTCAATCTCATAGCCGTCGCCGATCCCGCAACCATCAGCCCCTCGCTCGGCTACGACTACTATGTATGCGCCGAACCGCTCGTCACGGCAAAGACTTCGGGCGGCGCTTTAAGCGTGGTGGGGGATATCCAGGCCCTCTACGGCGAGGAAGGTTTCCCTCAGGCGGTGATGGTGGCAAAAAATTCGGTAATAGCAAGCGACCCGCAGTTTATTTCCGATATATGTGCGGCCGTAACGGCTAACTCCGCGTGGCTTGAAACTGCCGGTACCGACGGGATAGTGGCGGCCATAAACAAAAACTACGGCGGCGCCACCAGCTCGCTCAACGCCAACAACCTCAACGCCACCGTCATCTCGCGCTGCGCCATAGAGTTCGTTCCCGCCGCGCAGTGCAGACAGGAGGTCGTCGATTTCCTCGCGGGCTATTCCGAAGTTTCCGGTCTGCAGCTCACGGTCTCCGACGCCTTCTTCTATAACGCACAGTGAGCGCTCAGGCAAAAAACAGAATAATAAACGTATGCCTTTCGGCGGGCGCCATAGTCTGCATGTGGGCGGTGTGGCTGATAGCCTGCGCCGTAGTAAACGACGGCTACGTCATTCCTTCTTTTCCCGACACGGCGGAGCGCTTTTTCGCGCTGCTCGGCTCGGGCGGGTTCTGGCTGTCGTTCGCAAAGTCGTTGGGCAGGACGGCTCTCTCCTGGGCGGTCTCGCTGTTGGCCGCGGCGGCGCTCACATTTGCGTGCGCGGCCTTCCCGCGGGTGCGTGCCTTCGCCGCGCCGTTCGTCGCGGTGTTCCGCACCGTGCCCACCATGGCCATAACGCTCATGCTGCTCATCTGGTCGTCGCCGCGCGTCGCGCCCGTCATAGTCGGCTTTTTAATGCTCTTCCCCATAACCTATTCCCAGATGATGGCGGCGGTGGACGGAATGGACGCAGGCCTTGCACAGATGGCCGATGTTTACGGCATATCCGCGGGCGAACGGCTGTTCAAGATATATATCCCGCAGATCCTTCCGCCCGTGCTCTCGCAGGTGGGCGCCAACTTTTCGCTCACGCTCAAGGTGATAATCTCGGCGGAGGTAATGTGCAGCACCTTCGATTCGCTCGGCGGAATGATACACCAGTCCAACGTATTTCTGGATACTGCGCAGATGTTCGCTCTAACCATATGCGCGCTGCTCGCGGGCGGGCTGCTGCAATGGGCGCTTTCCAAACTTGCGCTCATAACGCGCCGCAGGGGAGGCTCCGCATGATACTGCTCAAAGGCATAACCAAGCGTTACGGCGCGCTCACCGTATACGAAAACTTCGATTTTTCCATAGAGGACGGCACGGTCACCTGCATACTCGGCGAAAGCGGCAGCGGCAAGACCACCCTTCTGAACATACTCGCGGGGCTCACCCCGTTCGAAGGCAGCGTATCGCCGCAGCCCCGGTGCTCCTATGTGTTCCAGCAGCCCAGGCTGGTGCCGTCGCTCACCGTCGCGGGCAATTTAAGGCTGGTGTGCAAGGACGCCGGAAGGGTGAGCCGCATGCTCGAAGAGGTCGGGCTTGAAGACAGGGCGGGCGAATACCCCTGCAACCTCTCCGGCGGGCAGGCGCAGCGCGTGTCGCTCGCCCGCGCGTTTCTTCACCCCGCCGGGCTCATTCTGCTCGACGAACCGTTCTCCTCGCTCGATCTTGCCACCAAGCTGAAAGTTGCAGACCTGTTTTTAAGGCTGCGCGAACGCGAGGGCAGGACGGCGGTGTTCGTCACGCACGACGTCGACGAGGCGCTCATGCTCTCCCACAGGATAGTGGTGCTCAAAGGGGGGAAGGCAGTCGCCGAACTCAGGCCGCAGGGCGAACCCTGCGCCGACCTGTTTGCCCGCCGCGCCCCGCGCGAAGAACTTCTGCGCCTTCTTATATAAAACATTGAAACATGTCAGACACGGCGCGCCTCAGCGGCGCGTAAAGCCTCCCGCGCGGTTGCCGCGCGGGAGGCTTTGCATTTACAATCTGTTACAATCTATAAAATTTGCAAAAAAGTTCTCTCAAAACGTTTTCATTTGCAGGGTCGTTGTGATATAATTCAAATGTATCGGGCGCCGCGGTTCTCACGCCGTTACAAACAGCAGCGGCAGCCGCCTCAGCAAAAGGTAAAACGCGCAGGCGTTCAGCACCGCCAGCACGGGCATGAGCACCATAAAGGCAAGGTTTTCCAGGCGGTAGCGCATTATGAACATGGCCGCGTACACACCCGCCGCTCCGCCGAGCACGGCGGCAAGTATTATCCTTCCGTCGCCCGTGCGGCTGCCCTCGCCTTCGCGCTTCTGCCTTTTAAGCATGGTCACGGCGTAAAGGTTAATCGCAGCGATGTAGGTTATCGCCGCGGCGTAAAATATCACCATAAAAAGAGTATGCCCGCCGCGGGCATTTATATTCCCAAGGAGGTTTTCACATGGCAAAAGTCGCTTTGCTCATGGGCTCGAAATCGGACTTCCCCGTAGTAAAGCCCGCAGTAAAAGTGCTCAAAGATTTCGGGGTTGAAACGGAGGTGAGGGTCATCTCCGCGCACCGCACGCCCGATGAGGCGCATGAATTTGCCGCAGGCGCAAAGCAAGGCGGCGTCGAGGTAATAATCTGCGCCGCAGGCAAGGCTGCGCATCTCGGCGGAGTTATAGCCGCTTACACCACGCTGCCCGTCATCGGCCTGCCCGTAAAGACAGACATGATGGGCGGGCTCGACAGTCTATTGTCCATCGTGCAGATGCCTTCGGGCATACCGGTTGCCACGGTGGGCGTCAACGGCGGCGAAAACGCAGGCCTTCTGGCACTGCAGATCCTCGGCGTAAAATACCCTGAGATAGCGGGCAAACTTGCAGACTACAAACTTGCCATGAGGGCCAAGATAAACAGCGACGACGCCGCGCTTCAGGCAGAACTCAAAAAACTTTAAGCACAACTTACCCGCGGCCGGACGTCTGCGGGTATTTGCGTTGAAATGAGGCCGTTTCCGGCCCGCACAACAAGAAATCAATTTTTCAAGGAGAATTCAGATATGGAAAAACTCGAAAGGAAGGAACAGCTCTACGAAGGCAAGGCTAAGAAGGTGTACGCCACCTCCGATCCCGACTATGTGATCGTGTCTTACAAGGACGACGCCACGGCGTTCAACGGCCAGAAGAAGGGCACCATCGTCGGCAAGGGCGTTATAAACAACAAGATGAGCAACATGCTCATGTCCATGCTCGAAAAAAAGGGCGTGCCCACGCACTTCGTCGAGCAGCTCTCCGACAGGGACACCGTAGTCAGAAAGGTGCAGATAGTTCCTCTCGAAGTGATAATAAGGAACGTTGCCGCCGGCAGCTTTTCCAAGCGTTACGGCGTAAAGGAGGGCACCAGGCTCGCCATTCCCACCATAGAATTTTCTTATAAGTGCGACGAGCTCGACGATCCCCTCATCAACGACTACCACGCGCTCGCGCTGAACCTTGCCACCGAGCAGGAGATCGCAAGGATAAAGGAGCTCGCCTTTAAGGTGAACGACCTGCTCATCGAGTTCTTCAAACACCTCAACATCGACCTCATCGATTTCAAGCTGGAATTCGGCAGGTTCCACGGCGAGATAATCCTCGCCGACGAGATCTCTCCCGATACCTGCCGCTTCTGGGAGGCAGGCTCGTGGGATACCGAAAAGCACGTTTCCCTCGATAAGGACAGGTTCCGCCGCGACCTCGGCGGCGTAGAGGACGCCTACAACGAAGTGTTCAAGCGCCTCACCGGGGAGTAAGCCGGATGGGTGGTTTCTTCGGTTCGGTAAAACACAGCAGCGCGGTGTTCGATACGTTCATCGGCACCGACTATCATTCGCACCTGGGCACAAAGCGCGGCGGCATGGCTGCCTTCGACGGTGAGATCGGCCTTCAGCGCGAGATACACAACATAGAAAATTCCCCCTTCAGAACCAAGTTCGAAAGGGTGCTTTCCGATATGCGCGGCAAAGCGGCTATCGGCTGCATAAGCGACACCGACCCTCAGCCGCTGCTCATGGTATCGAAGACGGGCAAGTACGCCATAAGCACAGTCGGCATAATCAACAACGCCGAAAGCCTTATCGCAAAGGTGCTCAGAAACGGCGGCTACTTCGACGCGATGACGGGCAGCAAGGTCAACTCCAACGAGATCGTCGCCGCGCTCATAAACACCAAGGACACCTATGCGGAGGGCATACGCTTCGCGCAGGAGCAGATAGACGGCACTGCCTCCATACTGCTTTTGACCGACCGCGGCACGCTGATCGCTGCAAGGGACAGGCTCGGCAGGCTGCCGGTAAAGATAGGCAGGGGGGAGGACGGTTTCTGCGTCTCCTTCGAAGATTTCGCCTACCGCAAGCTCGGCTATTCCGACTATAAGGAGCTCGGCCCGGGCGAGATAGTGGAGATCTCCGCCGACGGCGTGACGCAGCTTTCCCCCGCGGGCGAAAAGATGCGCATCTGCGCCTTTCTCTGGTCATATTACGGCTACCCGACTTCCTCGTACGAGGGCGTGAACGTGGAGATGATGCGCTGCCGCAACGGCGGGATCTTTGCCCGCAACGACGCGCAGACGCACGACATGCACGCCATCGACTATGTGGGCGGCGTTCCCGATTCGGGCACCCCGCATGCGATAGGCTACGCCAACGCAAGCAAGATCCCGTTTGCCCGTCCCTACATAAAATATACGCCCACATGGTCGCGCAGCTTCATGCCCGTCAACCAGACGGAACGCAACAAGGTCGCAAAGATGAAGCTCATCCCCGTGCACGAACTCATCGAAGGCAAGCGCCTGTTGCTCGTGGACGACTCGATAGTGCGCGGCACGCAGCTCAAAGAGACGGTAGACTTCCTCTATTCGCACGGGGCAAAGGCGGTGCACATGCGCTCTGCCTGCCCGCCCATAATGTACGGCTGCAAATACCTCAACTTCTCGCGTTCGTCGGGAGATATGGATCTGATCACCCGCCGCACCATGGCCGAGCTCGAAGGCGACGCCGCGGTGGAGCACCTCGAGGAGTACGCCGATTCCCGCACGGAGCGCGGCAAGGCGATGCGCAAGGCCATCTGCGACAAGTTCAAGTTCGAATCGCTGGAGTTCCAGTCGCTCGACGGACTTATCGAGGCGATCGGCATCGACCGCTGCAAGCTGTGCACATACTGCTGGAACGGCAGGGAATAAAAATTTTATCGGAGCTATATGGACGAAATTCAGACTGAGATCCATGACGAATGCGGCGTGTTCGGGGTATATTCTTCGGAGAACCGCACCGTCGCGCATACCGTCTATTACGGACTGTTCGCCCTTCAGCACAGGGGGCAGGAGAGCTGCGGCATAGCCGTGGCATATGCCGACAAAATAGTCTACCACAAGGGCATGGGGCTGGTGCCCGAAGTATTTTCGGGCGGCGAGCTGGAAAAACTGCCCGAAGGCGACATCGCCATAGGCCACGTGCGCTATTCCACCACGGGCGCAAGCCAGCTGCTCAACGCCCAGCCGGTGGTGTTCACCGGCAAATGCGGCAAAATGGCGCTCGCACACAACGGCAATCTGGTAAACACCAAGCGGCTGCGCGACGAGCTCATCCGGCAGAACGCCGTCTTTCAGACCACTATCGACTCCGAAGTGATGGCCGTGCTTATAAACAGCCTTTCGGACGGCGATATATTAAAGGGCGTCATGCGCGCATGCCCCATGTTCAAGGGCGCGTACGCGCTGGTCATCATGACGGCGGACAAGCTCATAGCCGTGCGCGATCCCTACGGCTTAAGGCCGCTGTGCATAGGCACCGCCGACGACGACATTTTGGTCGCAAGCGAGAGCTGCGCTCTCGACGCTGTCGGCGCCAATTTTTTAAGGGACGTAAAGCCCGGCGAGATCGTGGTGATAGATTCAAACGGCATAACCTCACACATGATGGAGGGCGTGCCTGAAAAGAGCCGCATGTGCATATTCGAGTATGTGTATTTCGCCCGCTCCGATTCGGTGATAGACGGCTGCAGCGTATATGCGGCAAGGCGCGAAGCGGGCAGGCTGCTCGCAAGATATTACGGCGTTGAGGCGGATATAGTTGCGGGCGTGCCCGACAGCGCAAACGTTGCCGCGCGCGCCTACGCCGAAGAGAGCGGCATACCCTTTGCCGAGGCGCTTGCAAAGAACAGGTACGTCGGCAGGACTTTCATCCAGCCCGACCAGCGCCAGCGCGAAAACAGCCTCGCCGTAAAGATGAACGCAATGCGCGCCAACATACGCGGCAAGCGGCTGATAATAATAGACGACTCGATAGTGCGCGGCACCACCATGCGCAAGATAGTGCGGATGCTGCGCGAGGCGGGCGCCGAAGAGGTCCATGTGCGCGTCTGCTCGCCCATAATCAGGCATCCGTGCCATCTGGGCATAGATTTCCAGACCTATTCGCAGCTGATCGGCGCGGGCAGGGACGAAAAGCAGATAGCCGAAGTCATCGGCGCCGACAGCGTGCGCTACCTTTCGACAGAACATCTCGTGCAGTCGTGCAGTGCGGCAGGTCTCGACTTCTGTCTGGGCTGCTTTACGGGCGAATATCCCTATCCCGCCGACGAGTACGAGGCGGACAAACTTAAATTAGAATAATAAAGCGAGGTCAGTTTATGGCAATTTCTTATAAAGACAGCGGCGTAGACGTTGAAAGAGGTTACGAGGCGGTGCGCCTGATGAAGCAGTACGTCCAGTCCACCTATAACGACGGCGTGTTGGGCGACATAGGTTCGTTCGGCGGTTTCTACCAGCCTCCCAAGTCTGTAAAGAATCCCGTCCTTGTGGCGGGCACCGACGGCGTGGGCACCAAGCTAAAATACGCCTTTGTGGCAAACAAGCACGACACCATCGGCATAGACGCCGTTGCAATGTGCGTGAACGACATAGTGTGCCAGGGCGCGACCCCGCTGTTCTTCCTCGACTATTTCGCCACGGGCAAACTCTCGCCCGAAACGGTCGCCACCGTGGTAAAGGGCGTGGCGGAAGGCTGCCGTCAGGCGGGCGCCGCGCTCATCGGCGGCGAAACTGCCGAAATGCCCGGATTCTATCCCGACGGCGAGTACGACATTGCGGGCTTCGCGGTGGGCATAGTCGACAAAAAGAAGATAATCAACGGCAAAAAGATAAAGCCGGGCGACGCGCTCATCGGCATCAGGTCGAGCGGCGTGCATTCCAACGGCTATTCGCTGGTGCGCAAGCTGTTCGGTGAAGACAGGGCGCAGCTCGAAAGGTACGACGCCCGCCTCGGCACCAGCCCCCTCGCGGCGCTGTTAAAGCCCACCCGCATATATGTGCGCTCCATACTGCGCCTTATTGACGAGGTAAAGGTAAAGGGCATCGCGCACATCACCGGCGGCGGCTTTATCGAAAATATCCCCCGCATATTCCCCGCCGGCGTGGGCTGCGAAATATGGCAGCGCTCTTACGAGGTCCCCGCCATATTCAAAATCATGCAGGAGAAGGCGGAGATCTCCGACCGGCAGATGTATAACACCTTCAACATGGGCATAGGCATGGTAGTATGCGTGAACAGGCGCGACGTCTCCAAGGCCATGGAGGTGCTCAAAGCCATGGGCGAGGAATGCTGCGAAATAGGCAGGACTACCAGGGGCAGCGGGGTAAAATTCATAAAATGAAGCGCATAGCGGTATTTGCCTCTGGCGGCGGCACCGATTTTCAGTCGGTAATAGACGCCAACGAAAGTCGGCATTTTTGCGAGATCGCGCTGCTCGTCGCGTCGAAACACGGCATAGGCGCCATAGAGCGCGCCCAAAGGCACGGCATCCGCGCGGAGGTATTCGCCAAGGCGGACTGGCCCGACCTCGAAGCGCTGTATTCTTCGCTTGCGGAGCTGCTCGAAAGCCTTAAGGTGGACTATATAGTGCTCGCGGGCTGGCTGAAAATAATCCCCGAAAGTTTCATAAAGCGGTATGAAGACAGGATAATAAATATCCATCCTTCGCTCATACCCGCGTTCTGCGGGGGCGGCTTTTACGGGCTGAAAGTGCATTCCGCCGTGCTTGAATACGGCGCAAAGATATCGGGCTGCACTGTGCATTTCGTAAACGAAGTGCCCGACGGCGGCGCTATAATCGCCCAGCGCGCGGTTGAGGTGATGGAGGACGACACCCCCGAAAGCCTGCAGGCGCGCATACTTGCAGAGGAGCACAAGTTGCTCCCTTACTGCGTTGAAAAGCTGTGCGAAGGCAAGATAATAAAGTGCGGCAGAAAGGTCGCCGTACTCGATTAGTTGCAACATATATGCGTACCTTTTGCGGTGCGCTAAAAAATAATCATTTGCGAGGTCTACATAATGGAGATGAAGAAGAGGGCGCTCGTCAGCGTATCCGACAAGACGGGCGTGGTTGAATTTTGCAAGGGACTTATTGAAAACGGTTTTGAAATTATTTCCACGGGCGGCACGGCAAAGGCGCTCAAAGCGGCGGGCATAAAGGTCATCGGCATATCCGAAATAACGGGCTTTCCCGAGTGCCTCGACGGCAGGGTAAAGACGCTGCACCCCAACGTGCACGCAGGGCTGCTCGCCATGCGCTCCAATCCCGAACACATGAAGCAGCTTAACGAGCTGGGCATCAACACCATCGACATCGTTGCGGTAAACCTCTATCCCTTCAAGGCCACGCTCGCGCGCGGCGCCGGCTTTGCCGAATGCATCGAAAACATAGATATCGGCGGCCCCACCATGATAAGGGCGGCGGCCAAAAACTATCAGGACGTCGCCGTGATAGTCGACCCCAAGGACTACGCCAAGGTGCTCGAAGAGCTCGCGGCGGGCGGCGTAACGCTCGAAACCAAGAAGTACCTTCAGTACAAGGTGTTCGCGCACACCGCCGAATACGACAGTCTCATCTCCAACTACCTTGCAGACCGGCTGGGCATACAGTATCCCGACACCATCACTTTCGCCTATGAAAAGGCGCAGGATCTGCGCTACGGCGAAAATCCCCAGCAGTCGGCTATGTTCTACAACGAACCTTTCATCCGCAAAGGTTCGCTCTCTTCGGCAGAGCAGCTGTGGGGCAAGGAACTTTCGTACAACAACATAAACGACGCCAACGGCGCGCTCGAGCTGCTCAAAGAGTTCGGCGATACCCCCGCGGTAGTCGCCTGCAAGCACGCCAATCCCTGCGGCGTGGGCACCGGCAAGGACATCTACGAGGCGTACATGCGCGCGTACGAGTCCGACCCCGTTTCGGTGTTCGGCGGCATACTCGCCATCAACGGCACCGTCGACGAAAGGACGGCTGCGGAGATAAACAAGATCTTCATCGAAATAGTCATGGCTCCCGCCTACACCGAAGAGGCGCTTGCCATACTCGAGGGCAAAAAGAATATCCGCCTGCTCCGGATAGAGGATATCTCTTCCCGCCGCGAGGCGAGCGCGCGCGACATGAAGAAGGTATACGGCGGCCTGCTCGTCCAGCAGTACGACGAGTGCCTCATAAAGGACGAGGACATGGGCCTGTTCTCCCGCAGGGCGGAAGTCAACGTGACCACCACCCCCTCGGGCAAGGAAAAGACGACTTACGGCCTCGGCGTAGTTACCGAGCGCATGCCCACCGCCGAAGAGGTGGAGGCGATGATGTTCGCGTGGCGCGTGGTAAAGCACACTAAGTCCAACGCCATAGTAATAGGCAAGCCCGGCAGGACTACGGGCATAGGCATGGGTCAGACCAACCGCATCTGGGCGGCGCAGCAGGCGATAGAGCACGCCGGCAAAGAGGCGGCGGGCTCCGTAATGGCGTCCGATGCGTTCTTCCCCTTCTCCGACTGCGTTGAGGCCGCCGAAAAGGCGGGCATCACCGCCATCATCCAGCCGGGCGGCTCCATCCGCGACAAGGAGAGCGTGGAGGCGGCAAACAGGGCGGGAATAGCGATGGTATTTGTGGGCGAGCGTCACTTCAAACACTGAAAATTCAACGTTATTTGCATCGCAATACTGTGTTGCGCTGCGGCAACCCTCGGTCATTTACGTCAAAGTAAACTCCCTCGGTTTTTCCTCGCGCGCCTTGTCTTGCTTGCAACTAACGCTGAATTGCACCGCGTAAACAAAAACGTTAGTTGCTTCGCAATACGGTGTTGCGCTGGATAAAGCGTCCGCTTTTCGCGCGCGGTCCGCGCGAAAAATTTGTGAAATAAATCAATGTCGCAAGGCGGGTCTCCCGCCGCAGCAGGCCCCAATTTGCGCATACCTGCGCCTGAGCGGGGTGAATGGCGGCATTTATATTATCGTGGGCACGCAGATGCCGCCAGAGGGGCAGAGCCCCTCAGATTCACGGAAATTTTCCCTCTCGGCCAGAGGGGAAATTTCATGAGAGGAAAAGGTTTTTTTATGAATGTTTTAGTTATCGGTAACGGCGGTAGGGAGCATGCTATCCTTCTCGCGCTTAAAAAGAGCAAAAGGGTGCAAAAGCTCTATTGCATGAAGGGCAACGCCGGCACCGCGCAGATCGCCGAAAACGTCGACGTCGACTATATGAATATCCCCGCCGTGGTGGAATACGCCAAGGCGCATCCCGAAATAGATTACTACGTTGTCGCCCCCGACGATCCCCTCGCCATAGGGCTGGTGGACGCGCTCGAAGATATCGGCAAGCGCTGCTTCGGCCCGCGCAAAAACGCCGCCATTATCGAGGCAAGCAAGGCGTTTTCCAAGCAGCTGATGAAAAAGTACGGCATACCCACCGCCGAGAGCGAGATCTTCGACGACTACGAAAGCGCGCTTTCCTACGTGCGCGAAAAGGGCGCACCCATCGTGCTCAAAGCCGACGGGCTGGCGCTCGGCAAGGGCGTGCTCATCTGCAACACGCTTGCGGAGGCGGAAGAGGGCTTGAAGAGCATCATGCTCGACAAGGCCTTCGGCTCCGCGGGCAACAGGGTGGTCGTCGAGGAGTGCATGCGCGGGCTGAAATATACCCCGGGCGAAGAGGTCTCCGTTCTCTCGTTCACCGACGGCAAGACGATCGTCCCCATGATAACCTCGTGCGATCACAAGCGCGCTCTCGATGGCGACAAGGGCCTCAACACGGGCGGCATGGGCACGTTCGCGCCCTGCCCCTTCTGGACGAAGGAGCTTGAAGAGGAGGTCATGAACACCATCATGATCCCCACAATGAACGCCATGAACGCCGAAGGCAGGACATTCAAGGGCTGCCTCTATTTCGGCCTCATGCGCACAGACAAGGGCATGAAGGTGGTGGAATACAACTCCCGCTTCGGCGACCCCGAAACGCAGGTGGTGCTGCCCATGCTGAAGACCGACCTGATGGATATCTTCGAGGCGGTCACCGACGGCAGGCTTGCCGATATAAATATAGAGTGGGATAAGGGCGCGTGCGTGTGCGTGGTGCTCGCCTCGGGCGGCTATCCCTCCCGCTACGAAAAGGGCAAGGAGATAACCATAGGCGACGTGGGCGACTGCCAGATAGTGCACGCCGGCACCGCCATCAAAGACGGTAAACTCGTAACCAACGGCGGGCGCGTGCTCGGCGTTGTGGCTAAGGGCGCCGATATCGAAGAGGCGCGCAAAAAGGCATATGCCGCCGCAAAAAATATCAGTTGGGACGGCATGTACTACCGCAGCGACATAGGCATAAAGTACCGCGAAGGTTAAAACTGCAATACTTGCGGCATATATGCCGCTCAATCAAGATAAAATTTCTGCTTTACCGCATAAAAACAACGCTTGGAGCGCACGATGATATACAGAATTTTTGTTGAAAAGAAGGACAATTTACAGGCCAAAAAGGTGAAGGAGGAGGCGAAGAACCTCCTTTCCATAAACGATATAACCGACGTCCGCCTGCTCATCCGCTACGACGTGCAGGGCATGACGGAAGAGGAGCTCGAAGCCGCCATCCCCGGCGTATTCTCCGAACCGCCCGTAGACAACGTCTACAGGGAAAAGGTGCAGTTCGGCAGGGACTATGCCGTGTTTGCCATCGCCTACCTCACAGGCCAGTACGACCAGCGGGCAGACAGCGCCGCGCAGTGCGTGCAGCTGCTCACCATGGGCGAACGCCCGCTTATAAAGTGCGCCCGCGTGTATGCGGTCAAAGGCGCCTCGCCCGAAGAGGTCGAAAAACTCAAAAAGCACCTCATAAATCCCGTGGAGAGCGAGGAAGTGGGTCTTGAAAAGCCCGAAACGCTCGTGCACGAGCACGTCGAGGCCCCCGACGTGGAGAACGTCGAAGGTTTCATCTCCATGACCGACGAGGATATCGCCGCCTACCACAAAAGGATGGGCTTTGCGATGTCGGCGGAGGACCTCGCCTTCGTGCGCGACTACTTTATATCGGAAAAGCGCGACCCCACCGAAACCGAGCTCAAAGTTATAGATACATACTGGTCGGATCACTGCCGCCACACCACGTTCGCGACCGAGATAACCGACGTTAAGATAGAGGGCTCGAACAAGCGCGTGAAGGAGGCATATAAGCTCTATAAAGATCTCTTCAAAGAGCTGTATGCCGGAAGAACTGACAAGTATCCCTGCCTGATGGACATAGCCACCATAGGCGCAAAGAAGCTGAAAAAGGACGGCAAACTGCCCAACCTCGACCAGTCGGACGAGATCAACGCCTGCTCGATAAACGTGGATGTGGAACTCGACGGCAAGCCCGAAAAATACACCGTCATGTTCAAGAACGAAACGCACAACCACCCCACCGAAATCGAACCTTTCGGCGGAGCGGCCACCTGCCTGGGCGGCGCCATACGCGACCCCCTTTCGGGCCGCACGTATGTGTTGCAGTCCATGCGCATAACGGGCGCGGCAGACCCCACCGAACCTTTGGAAAACACCCTTCCCGGTAAACTTCCGCAGCGCGTGATAACTACCACTGCGGCGGCGGGCTTCTCCTCCTACGGCAACCAGATAGGCCTTGCCACTGGCGAGGTCGAAGAGGTGTATCACCCCGGCTACAAGGCAAAAAGGCTGGAGACGGGCTTCGTCGTGGCGGGCGCAAAGTCCGACATGATCTACCGCGAGCGGCCGAAGGAGGGCGACGTCATCATCCTTCTGGGCGGCGAAACGGGCCGCGACGGCTGCGGCGGTGCCACCGGCTCTTCCAAGGCGCACGATAAAAAGTCGGTGCAGACCTGCGGCGCCGAGGTACAGAAGGGCAACGCCCTCACCGAGCGCAAGCTGCAGAGGCTGTTCCTCAATAAAGAGGCCACCCGCAAGATCAAAAAGTGCAACGATTTCGGCGCGGGCGGCGTGTCCGTGGCGATAGGCGAACTCTCCGACGGCGTGGAAATAAGGCTCGACCTCGTGCCCAAGAAGTACGAAGGCCTCTCCGGCACCGAACTTGCCATCTCGGAATCGCAGGAGCGCATGGCGGTGGTGGTATCGCCCGGCGACGTGCCCGAATTTATAAGGCTGGCTGCGGAAGAAAACCTCAGCGCCACTCCCGTGGCAAAGGTAACGGCAGACAGGCGCATGCGCATGTTCCACCGCGGCAGGGCGATAGTGGATATCTCCCGCGACTTCCTCGACACCAACGGCGTAAAGCAGCGCATGCCCGCCGAGATAACGGAGAACGACACCGACTTCTTTGCCTCCGTGGCGGGCAGCGATTTCGGTCCCGATATGCTCAAAACTCTCTCCGACCTCAACGTCTGCTCCAAGAAGGGGTTGTCGGAGATGTTCGACTCCACCATAGGCGCAAAGTCGGTCTACATGCCCTTCGGCGGCAAAAACCAGCTCACCCCCGTAACCGCCATGGCGGCAAAGATAGTGGGGGGAGAGACCGACGACTGCACAGTGTCGGCATACGGCTACAACCCCAATCTGATGAGTTCATCGCCGTTTGCGGGCGCAATATACTCCATAGTAACGTCTGTGGCAAAAGTAGTGGCGGCGGGCGCAAAGATGGAGGATATCCGCCTCACCCTGCAGGAATTTTTCATGCGCCTGCGCGAGGATAAAAAGCGCTGGGGCGTTCCCCTTTCGGCGCTTCTGGGCGCGCTGTACGCGCAGATAAATCTCGGCCTCGCGGCAATCGGCGGCAAGGACTCGATGAGCGGTTCGTTCGAGGATATCGACGTGCCTCCCACGCTCATATCCTTCGCAATAGCACCCGCAAAGGCCTCGAAGCTCATCACCAACCTGCCCGAAAGGGCGGGCCAAAAGCTGTGGCTGCTCCCCATGAAAAAGGACGGCGACTTCATCCCCGATTTTGCATACCTCAAAAAGCTGTATTCCGCCGTTAATTCGGGCATATGCGCGGGCGTAATAAGACACGCCACCGTTATAGAACAGGGCGGCATAGCCGCCGCCGTGGCAAAGAGCTGCTTCGGCAACGGGCTGGGCTTCGACTTTGCGCTCCCTTCCGACGAGCTGTTCACCGAACGCTACGGCGACATCATCGTGTGCGCCGACGACATATCTTCGCTCGGCGTGAACGCTGTGTATATCGGCGAAACGGCGCGGGGCGGCTTCGCGTGCGGCGGCAAGGCCGTCGCCTATAAGGACGCCCTCTCCGCATACACTTCAAAACTCAACGGCGTGTTCCCCGCAACGGCTCCCGCCGAAGGCGGCATCCCCGACTGCGACTTTTCGGGGCGCGGCGCGTTCGCGGGCCTCGGCTTAAAGGCCAAGCCGCGCGTGTTCATCCCCGCATTCCCCGGCACCAACTGCGAGCTCGATACCGAACGCAAGTTCCGCCTTGCGGGCGCCGAAACGGAGATACTGGTCATACGTAACCGCTCCCCCCGCGACATAGAGGAGAGCGTGCAGGCGATAATAAGCGCGATAGAGCGCGCCAACATGATAGCCTTCCCCGGCGGCTTCTCGGGCGGCGACGAGCCCGACGGCTCCGGCAAGTTCATTGCCACCACCTTCAAGAACCCCGCCGTGTCCGAAAAGATAGCCGAACTGCTCGAACGGCGCGACGGCCTCATCCTCGGCATCTGCAACGGCTTCCAGGCGCTCATAAAGCTCGGGCTGGTGCCTTACGGCAAGGTCAGCCCGCTCACCGCAGGCTCGCCCACGCTCACATACAACAACATCTCCCGCCACGTGTCCACGCTCGTCGATATAAGGGTGGCATCGGTAAAGAGCCCCTGGCTTGCGGCGTGCAGGGTGGGCGAGGTCTACACCGTTCCCGTCTCCCACGGCGAAGGCAAGCTGATAGCGCCCGCTGCCGAGCTTGAAAAGATGAGGGCAAACGGCCAGATCGCCACCCAGTACTGCGACATGAACGGCACGCCCACCATGCAGAGCCCTTTCAACCCCAACGGCAGCATGTGGGCGATAGAGGGCATCACCTCGCCCGACGGCAGGGTGTACGGCAAGATGGGCCACTCGGAGCGCATCGGCGAGAATCTGTATAAGAACTGCCCCGGCAACTTCGACATGAAGATATTCGAAAGCGGCGTAAAATACTTTAAGTAAGTTCCTGAAAAGCGCGTAACGGCGTAAAATCACGTCATTCAACCGCAGGTTGCATAAAAAACAACCTGCGGTTTGGCATAATCAACTTATTATATATGGCATTCTTTCGCTGCCCGTGCCGCTCGGAATTGCGTTGCGCCTTGCCGCGAAGCGCGGAATGCCGGGCATAGGCGCAGGCGGCATAAAGGAACTCGGTCGGGCTGTGCGCCGCGCAAAAAAAGTGTGGGGCAGGTTGACCCTTATAGAGGTGTTTGCCGCCGACGGTACGCACATAAAAATCATATTATAGTACCCGTACAGCGGGCAAGGCGCGCGGCGCGCCTTGTGCGGCGGCGCAAAAATTGCGCCGCCGCACACTTTACAACCACAAAATATCGTGTTATAATTATAAAAAGCACAAAAAGAGGTATGCGCAATGAAGTGTATATACTGCGGCTGCGAAGACAGCAAGGTCATAGACAGCCGTTCCGCCGATGAGGGCAGGACCATCCGCAGAAGAAGGGAGTGTCTCGCCTGCGGCAGGAGGTTCACCACCTACGAAACGATAGAGGACACGCCCGTGCTCGTCATAAAGGCGAGCGGCAACCGCCAGGCGTTCGACCCGCAAAAGATAAAGAACGGCGTGATAAAGGCGTGCGAAAAGCGCCCCGTGCCCATGGCTAAGATCGACGCCCTCGTAGACAGCGTCTCCAAGCAGGTCTATAACTCCATGGAGCAGGAGATCTCGTCCAAGGCCATCGGCGAGATGGTCATGAAGGAGCTCAAAGAGATCGACGAGGTTGCATACGTCCGCTACGCCTGCGTATACCGCTCGTTCAACGATATATCCAGCTTCATGGCCGAATTGCAGAGCCTTATGGAGAACAAGGGCGAGAGCAAGAAGTGACCGCAAAACGCATATTTTTCAATTAAATCCAGCATACTGCCGCCTCTTTTCAAGGGGCGGTTTTGAACGGAGGGCGGAATGACCCGCAAAGTAAACATAGGCGGCGTGCCCGTGGGCGGCGGCGAAAGCGTAAAGGTGCAGTCCATGTGCACGGTAAAGACCTCGCACACCGAGGAGGTGTGTTCCCAGATATCCGCGCTGAAAGCCGCCGGGTGCGACATAGTGCGCGTGTCCGTGCTAGACAGGGACGACGCCGCGGCCATAACGCAGATAAAGGCGCAGACGGGCGTGCCGCTCGTCGCCGATATACACTTTTCGGCGGAGCTCGCCGTCGCCGCGATAGAGGCCGGGTGCGACAAGGTGCGCATAAATCCCGGCAACATCGGCGGGGAGGAAAAGGTAAAGCTCGTCGCCGACTGCATAAGGGCGCACGGCATACCGGTGCGCGTCGGCTCCAATACGGGCAGCATCGAAAGGCGCTTCCTGCAAAAGTACGGCGTCAGCCGCGAGGCGCTCGTCGAGAGCGCGCTTTTCAGCGTGGCCATGCTCGAAAAGTACGGCGTAAACGACATAGTCATCTCCGTAAAGGCAAGTTCGGTGCCGCTCACCTACGGCGCCTACACGCTGCTTTCGCAGCGCACGGACTACCCGCTGCACATCGGCGTGACCGAGGCGGGAACTTACGATTCGGCGATAGTAAAGTCATCGGCGGCGCTGGGCGCGCTGCTTCTGAACGGCATAGGCGACACGATGCGCGTCTCGATAACGGGCGACCCCGTGCGCGAGGCGGTCGCCGCGCACGAGATCCTTCGCGCCGTCGGGCTTGAAAACGGCTTTGCCGACGTGATATCCTGTCCCACCTGCGGCAGGTGCATGTGGGATTCCGCCGCGCTCGCCGAGCGGGTGACCGAGCTTGTGAAAAATGTAAAGAAGCCGCTTAAAATAGCGGTGATGGGCTGCGTGGTCAACGGCCCGGGCGAGGCTGCCGGGGCCGACATAGGCATAGCCGGCGGCAACGGCTACTGCGTGATATTCAGAAAGGGCGTCCCCGCGGCAAAGGTCCCCGCAGACGAGGCGGAAGAAGCATTCATAAGGGAGATAAAACGGCTTACAGATGGTTGAAGACATACTTTCGCGCGTCCGCGCGGCGGACGGGCTGAAAAACGCAATATTCGGCGGGGTGATGCTCGAACAGGCGAGCGGCGAGGTGACCGTGAACATAGTCACCGACCGCGCCTACACGCAGACCGACTACGATGCGGCGGTGGCGGCGGTGCGCCCCTTCGTGCCCGACTGCTTTTCGCTCAGCGTGCACATAAGCAAGCTTTCGCCCGACTGCTCGATGGTAAAGCGCAAAATAATCTCGCTTATATCGGAAAATTTCCCCGCGCTTTCGTCGGTCATAGGCGAGGGCGATGTAAGCGTCGCCCGCACCGAAGGGGGCTTTTCGTTTGAAATACGCGCCCTTCCGGGCGCCCGTTCGGAGGAGATGGTGCGCGAGGTGTGCGCCATGCTCAAAAAGTGCTACTGCGGCAATTTCTTCGGCTGCGTGGCGGAAGAAAAGATAGATACCTCCGGTATCGTGGTCGAGCGAGAAGCCGAGGAGGCCGAATACGAAACTCCCGTCCGCTCGTTCGAAATACAGAACTTCGAGCCCGTCGAAGGCGGCGAAAAACTTACGCGCGCCATATATATCGGCGACTTCAACTTCGTCTCCGAAAGGGCGGTGGTTTGCGGCACCGTGCTCGACGTGAGCGAGCGCGCATATACCCGCTCCAACGGCGAGGAAAAGCCCTACTTCAACTTCACCATCACCGACGGCACGGGCAACCTGCGGCTCACGTGGTTTTCTCGCAAGCGCTCGCTGGACAAGGTGCGCGCCATAAAGGCCGGCGAAAGCATAGCGTGCGTCTGCCGCAGCGAGGTGCGCGGCGGCATGCTGCGCTATACCGCCACAGAGATCGGCTACGGCTCCCGCCCGGAAAATTTCGTGCCCGAAAAACGCCCCTCGCGCCCCGTCCCCAACGGCTACCACACCATAAAGCCGCAGCCGTTCACCGACTACACACAGACCGATCTGTTCACAGACTCTTCGCTGCCCGAGTGCTTCAGGGGCACCTCGTTCGTGGTGTTCGACCTCGAGACAACGGGCCTTTGCACCGTGCCCGTCCCCGGCGAGATGGACGGCATAATCGAGCTCGGCGCCTTCAAGGTCATCGACGGCGAGATACGCGAAAAGTTTTCCACATTCGTTAATCCCGAGCGCCCGGGGAAACTCGACCCGCGCATAGTCGAACTTACGGGCATCACCGACGCCGACGTAAAGTCCGCGCCAAGCTATAAGGACGTGCTGCCCGACTTCGTAAAGTTCTGCGACGGCTCGGTTCTCGTCGGCCACAACGCCATAGGCTTCGACTTCAAGTTCATCGATTTCTACTGCCGCGAACTCGGCTACGCTGTCGAGGGCAGGGTGATAGACACCCTGTTTTTGTCGCAGCAGCTTCTGCGCCTTTCCAACAACAAGCTCAACACCGTCGCCGAGCACTTCGGCGTGACCTTCAATCACCACAGGGCGGAGGACGACGCGCTCGCCACGGCAAAGATATTCATCGAGCTGATAAAAATCAAAAAATCTTTCCCCGATTATTGAAAGAAGCTTGCAAAATGCAAAACGCTGTGTTATAATGGTTACAGACTTAATACTTATGTTTAAGATTGAGTGCCTTGACAAGGGGCACTCAATCGCCGTATATGGGGCAGGTTGATCGCAACATATATGCGCACCTTTCGGAGGCAGAGTTTGAAATTCAGACCGGCGGAAGAGATAATCGCCTTTCTTTCTCCCATAGCTTCGTCTGTGGGCGTCGAGATAATAGACGTCGAGGCGAAGGGCGAAAATCTCACCATCTTTATCGACAAAGAGGGAGGCGTCGACCTCGACGCCTGCGAAAAATTCCACAATGCCATCATGGACCCCATCGACGAGCTCGACCCCAGCTTCGGCGCTTCCTACACGCTCAACGTGTCCAGCCCCGGCGTAGACAGGCCGTTCAAGACCGAGCGCGACTTTTTGCGCAATCTCGGCAAGGACGTCGAAGTAAAGCTCTACGCCCCGTTAAAGGGAAAGAAGCTGATCGAAGGCGAGCTTGCCGCCTTCGACGAAAATTCGGTCACGCTTAAGACAGGCGCCGCCGAAGAGAAGATAAACAGGAACAGGATCGCAAAAATCAACTGCGCGGTAAAATTCGACTGACGCGCGTTGCACGGCCGCAAAAAGTGCGGCGTCTTCAACTCAAAACAGGAGATATGATATGACTAACAAAGATTTTTTCCTTGCGCTCGACGACCTTGAAAAGGAGAAGGGCATACCCAAGGACGTGTTCATCGAAGCGCTCAAAAACGCGCTCGTTTCGGCATGCAAAAAGCAGTACGCCGGCACCGTGGGCGAAGTCGACATAAAGCTCAATCCCGAAAAGGGCTCTTTCGACTTCTATTCGGTAAAGACTGTCGTCGAAGAAGTGACGGACAGGGAAAAGGAAATTTCTTTGCAGGACGCCCAGGCGATCAAAAAAAGCTATAAGCTCGGCGACAGGGTAATGGAAAAGTTTGTTCCCAAGGACTTTTCGCGCATCGCCGCGCAGACGGCCAAGCAGGTCATCCTTCAGAAGATACACGAAACCGAGCGCGACGCCGCCATGAGCGAATTTGCCGACAAAGAGGGCGAGCTGCTTATCGGCGTGGTGCGCAAGAAGGACATTAAGAATATATATCTCGACCTCGGCAAGGGCCAGATAGAGGGCGTGCTGCTTCCCTCCGACCAGGTTCCCGGCGAGCACTACGAAATAAACGACAAGGTAAAGGTATTCGTAAAGCGCGTAAAGAGCGGCTATAACGGCGCCCAGGTGCTTGTCAGCCGCACCTCGCCCGGGCTCGTGCGCAAGCTGTTCGAAGAGGAGGTGCCCGAAATAAAGCAGGGTACCGTGGAAATAAAAGAGATCAGCCGCGAGGCGGGTTCGCGCACCAAGATGGCGATATACTCCAACGACCCGCGCGTAGACGCCATCGGCGCCTGCGTGGGCAATAAGGGCGCAAGAGTGAACGCCGTGGTCGCGGAGCTCGGCGGCGAAAAGATAGACATAATCCCCTGGAGCGAAGATCCCCTCGAATTCATAGCCAAGGCGCTCTCGCCCGCTAAGGTCATCTCCGTTACCCAGCTCGACGGCGAAAAGACCGCCATGGCGGTCGTTCCCGACGACAAGCTCTCGCTTGCCATCGGCAAAGACGGCCAGAACGCCAGGCTCGCCGTAAGGCTCACCGGCTGGAAGATAGACGTAAAAAGCCGCAGCGCGGCCGAAAAGCTCGGGATCGCGCCCGCGGCCGAGGGTGAACAGCCCGCAGAAGAAGAATAAGATGCCTAAGACCAAAAAGATCCCGCTGCGCATGTGCATAGCCTGCCGCGAGCTGAAGGAAAAGAGGGATATGCTGCGCATAGTAAAGAACGCGCAGGGCGAAATATTCATCGATTTTTCATCCAAGGCTCCGGGTCGCGGCGCATACATCTGCAACTCACCCGACTGCGTTAAGAAGCTGAAAAAGCAGCGGCTGATAAACAAGGTTTTCTCCTGCGAGGTGCCCGAAGAGGTGTACGCCCGCATAGAGGAGGAGTATTTTGGAAAAAAAGACTGACGCCGGCAAATACATAGGCTTCTGCCTGCGCGCCCGCAAGATAACGCTTGGCACGGGCGCGGTTGACTGCCTTAAACGCGGGGTCTGCCTGATAATGGTCTGCTCCACGGCGTCGGAAAACTGCTTCAGGCTTGCGTGCAAATTTGCCCGCAGGCACTCCTGCCCGCTGATGATATGCAGATGCGGGCTGGAAAACGTCGTGCACAGGCCGGGGTGCAAGCTGGCTGCAATAACCGACGCCAACCTTGCAAAGGCCGTTTTAGCCGCGGCCGACGATAATTATGAAATATATGCTGGAGGCATAAACTGATATATGGCAAACAAATACGAAAACGCTGAAAATATAGGAAAGCTGATATCCGGCGGAGCGCTGTCCGAGCTGGGTAAAAAGGTCAACGCTTCCGAAAAGAGGATGACGGAGATTCTTAAAAAGCTGTCCGATATGGAGAGCGCAATTCAGGCTGCAAAGAAGCAGGAAGAGGAGCGAGCTGCTTTGGTGCAGGCTGAAAAGGAAAAAGCTGAAAAGGAGATGCACGCAAAGGCAGAGGCGCCCGCGGCAGAATCTAAGTCCGCGCCCGCGGAAAAACCTGCGGAAAAGGTTGAAAAGGCTGAAAAGCCCGCTGAAATGCTCGCCGAAAAGCCTGTAAAAGCAGAAGTTCCCGCCGAAAAGACGGAAAAACCCGTTCAGGCAAAGGCAGAGACGGTTGCAAAGCCCGCAGAGGCTGCTCAGCCCAAGGCAGATAGCGCAAAGCCCGCGGCAGAGGAAAAGCCTGTAAAAGCGGAAACTCCCGCCGAAAAGCCCGCGCCCGCCGCACCCGCCGCAAGGACGGAAAGGCCCGCGCAGACGTCGCAGTCGGCGCAGCCTTCAAGGCCCGCATATCCCGAAAGGCCCAGAAACGGTGCCCAGGGCGCACCCGTCCGCAGACAGGATAACGCACCCCGCGCTCCTCAGCCCCGCAATAACGCCCAGCAGGGTTCTTCCTCCGGCAGACCCAGGGCAAACGGAGATAACCGTACGTTCGTCAACAGAGATTCGCGTCCTCCCCGTCAGGGTCAGCAGGGCATGGGTCCCCGTCCGACAAACGGTCAGCGTCCCGCGGGCACGTTCTCGCAGTCGCGTCCCGGCATGGCACCCCGCCCCGCAGGCGGCTTAAGGAATGCGGCACCCGCTCCCGTCGCAAAGCCCGGCAAAAATTTCGGTCCCGATAAAAAGAAGGGCGACCGCACATATATAGAAAAGGAAAAGCGTCCCATGAACAAGCGCTCGCTGATAAAGCAGCAGGGCGCCAGCGTGGAGGACTTCGACGACGAGAGGGACGTATACCGCAAGGCACGCACAAAGAAGCAGGCAAAGCCCGTTGTGCAGGCCGTTAAAATCGACCACGCCGTAGTAACCACGGACAATATACCCATCAAGGTTCTCTCGGAAAAACTCGGCGTGACCGCTGTGGAGATAACCAAGCGTCTCTTCAAAAACGGCATAGTCACCACCGTGAACGGTTCCATCGACTATGAAACGGCGTTTATGATAGCGGCCGACCTCGGCATAGAGCTTGAATACAAGCCCGAAAAGACGGCGGAAGAAAAGCTCAACGAAAAGCAGGCCGACACCGTCGAAGAGATTGAAAGCCTTGTACCCCGTGCGCCTGTCGTAACGGTAATGGGTCACGTAGACCACGGCAAGACTTCCCTTCTCGACTATATCCGCAAGACCAAGGTAACGGAAGGCGAGGCGGGCGGCATAACGCAGCACATAGGCGCATATTCGGTTTCGGTAGGCGACAAAAAGATAACCTTCCTCGATACGCCCGGACACGAGGCGTTCACCGCAATGAGGGCGCGCGGCGCGCAGGTAACGGATATCGTAGTGCTTGTGGTGGCCGCCGACGACGGCATAATGCCTCAGACGGTCGAGGCCATAAACCACGCCAAGGCAGCGGGCGTAACCATAATAGTTGCCGTAAACAAGATAGATAAGCCTCAGGCTGACATAAACAAGGTAAAGCAGGACCTCACCAATTACGACCTCGTGCCCGAAGAGTGGGGCGGCGACACCATAGTCTGCCCCGTATCTGCAAAGACGGGCGAGGGCGTGGATAACCTACTGGAGAACATTCTGCTCGTAGCCGAAATGAAGGAACTGCTCGCCAACCCCGAAAGGGAGGCGCGCGGCACCATAATAGAGGCAAAGCTGGATAAGGGCATGGGACACATGGCCAGCGTGCTCGTGCAGAACGCTACTCTT
>ERZ1090865.336-NODE-336-length-28465-cov-6.962408_pt1 | contig 28465 bp, 29 predicted proteins | sample MGYA00478478_ERZ1090865 | MGnify/ENA primary metagenome ERZ1090865 (study PRJEB33644, sample SAMEA5815715) | chicken gut metagenome | biome: Chicken; feature: Gastrointestinal Tract; material: Caecum | place: Ireland | collected 2019-01-01 | study: A study of the... | reverse complement strand
ACACTCGACTAGTCGTCGGCAGCGTCAGATGTGTATAAGAGACAGCCCTACTGGTATACTTTGTTTGCGCCATAATTTCAATTAATGAACGTGGAGACAAACAAAACGCAAGAATGTTATTAACTTGATCACTAACTTGATCACTAACTTGATCACTAACTTGATCACTAATCTCTACAACTTCTTGTTCTTTTTCATCAAATAAGTTAATTTTCCACTCTAATTTAAAAATCTCTGTATCCGTTAAAACAGGAATATACCCGGCATAAAACTTTGAATATTTTACAAGATTCCTAACCCCTGAACCCAACTCTTCTGCTAAGCCAATTTCCTTAAAGAACTTAGCAATCGTTGGATTTTTAGGATATGGAACACTTAGTTCAGGATTAATATTTCCATGAATATATGGTTTATTTCCATTTTCTGTAAAAATTTTATCTTTCTCAATAACAAACCTTCCTGGAAAATGGCTATTATATTCTCTATGAATTAATAAATTAGCAGCTATTTCTCGAAATATAACATTTCGTACATCGACTCTTACAGATCCTTCTAGGTAAAAAGGTGATGGAAGATGTTTATTAACAAAATCCATGATATGGTCATAACTTTCTATAAGATTCGTTCTGACATCATCTCTATCATCATAACGAGATGAATCTTTTACTCTAATAATTAGATCCGTTTTAAAATGAGGAAGTACAGATTTTATAACATCATCTTTACCGAGCAGTAGAATTCCAGCCAACGTTATGCCTTCTTCACCGGAAATATAATCCTTTTTATATAATCCAGAGCTTTTTAATAGTTCCAAATCATTCAATTCTGTCCATGGGTGTCCCGGTTGCCGAATAACAGCCAATTTTCTCGCACGGGCAATCAAATCCAATCTTAAATCTGTTAATGCAACATTCTTATAAATTTTACTTTCAGAATATGTATTCTGTTTACGAGCATACAAATTAGCAACACGATTTTGTTGGTGGGTTATATCAAAATCACCATCTTCATTGCGGATATAAATTTTTCCATCACAACGTTGAACTTCTGAACTTTGTGGAACATTAACATACAGAATTATTTTTCCATCAATTTCTACAGTATCAATAGATAAATATAGAGGCGGACAGTTTTTACCGGAATCATTTATTGTATTAACAAAATCTTTTTTATATTGAGCCACCTTATTCGGTGCAATACCTAAAACTTGGCCATTATCTGCAACACCTAAAAATATTTCGCCTCCTTGTGTATTGGAAAATGCACATACCGTCGCATAGAGACTTTTCGGCATACCACCTTGGGCTTCCTTAAATTCGACCTTTAGACCTTCGCCTTGTTGTAAAAGATTTCTAATTCGTTCCAACATCCTAACTTATCCTATAAACCTATATTTTCAGAGTACCAAGATACTTAAAAGAATCAAATAAAATTAAATAAATATCCGCTGTTTCTGGTTAAACACAATATTGTTCAATTCAATTTCTAACATAATGCCAATAAATTTTGTTGACCATAAATCTTTTCTATCCCCGAATCACAAATGTATCATTGTCCGTTCTCTAATAACAGGGAAACTACAGGGAAATTTTAGTGGATTTTATATGCAAAATTCTCGTAAATGTGCAGATTTGCTTGGATAATGCCTAACATCCTGCAAATTTATCAGGGAATTTTTATCAAAGAACAGGAAAAATTATGATTAATTTAATTACTTAAATAGTATTATTTAATTCAATAATAAGGAGCTAAAATGACTGATATTGTAGATGAGCAAACAAGATCTTATGTTATGAGTCGAGTTCGCAGTACCAAAAATAAATCAACGGAGCTTAAACTAATTTCTATATTCAAAGAATTAAATATAAAAGGATGGCGTAGAGGAAGTAAATTAAAAGGAAAACCAGATTTCATTTTTCCTAAAAACAAAATTGCTATCTTTGTTGATGGATGTTTCTGGCATGGACATGAATGCCGAAAATCAATTCCTCAGACAAATACTGACTACTGGATGACTAAAATTGCAAAAAACAAATTAAGAGATTTTGAGGTTTCCGAATATCTACGAAACAAAAAATGGAATGTTATTCGTATTTGGGAATGCGAATTGAAGAAAAAGCATAGAGAGATCTTATATCAAAAACTTCAGCCTTTAATAGCACAACTTTAAGATCTTTTTTCTGCTTCATCCAACCTTTTAAATAGATGTGAAAGTAAGCTCAATAGATCTAAACAATCTTTTTCTGTAAACAGTCCTGTCTCTTTTAAATCTTTATGTTCTTCATGACTTACAACATTTCGGCCTCCCGCAACACATCCCATAGATAGAAACTTTTGTCCTTCTTCTATATTTCTTAGTGTTTGTGCTTCAAAAGGTTGTCCATCAGGACGATTTGTATACTTAGCTGTTGTTATCAACGGTTTTTTATCTCCAAAGGCTCTAGATACAATATCAGAATCTTCAGCTCCATCCACTCCAGATTTAGCTTTTACTGCATTTTTATACCTTTTCATTGCTTCACAAAAAGCTGCGTAATAATCCTTGTCATCCTGATAAAGTTTTTTAGAAGCATCTTGTATCTGTGAATGTAGTTCCCGCCAATGATAATAGGGATAATCAGGAATAATTTCATGTAATTTCTTTACCACCCCGGCATATTCTTCAGAATCTATATTAACATTATCACTGACTTTGTTGACTATATGCTCTATATCATCTTTCATTTTTTGATTCGGAAGAGTGCTATACCATTTATCAAGATCAACGCCGGCTTTTTCTGTATTTTTTTTGTTTTTCTTTTCCCTTCGACCTTCTTCCCATTTTTTTACAGCGAAATTTACTACTTTCTTTAAATACTTTTGTAAGTCTTCAGCTTCAGGCAAGTCCCAACTAATCGATTGCCGATCTGTGGCAATTATATCATCAGACAATTCATCTAAAAAATCCGCATCGATCCATCCTGATAAATAAGAAAAAGCGTGAGGGGTTTCGCCCAAACCAAAAAAGCTAGGAGTATTTGCCATTCTTCCATTAACATATAGCGTAATACCGCGTAAATCTTGTTTCATAACCTTACCTTCAGGAGATGAAACTATCATACCTTTGACTTTGCCTTTATGAGCATATTCTGTATCAATATTTGGCAAAATATCGTTTAAAACATCCCATTTAAATTCGGATTGCATACCACAATAACGAAGTTCTCTTGTTAGCTGTATACCATTTTCTTTATTGCCATTTTTATAAATGAACACCTTGAATTCAGAATCAATAAAATTGAACATTTTTGATAAAGCAATAGCAGTATTTTCTAGATCAAAGCTTGAAACTCGCGTTAATTGAGATAACGTAATTTTTGTTCCATGATCTTCAATGTTATTTTTATTAATTAATACTGTGTGTGGAGAATATATACCAGATTGTTCATTTAAAATAGCACGCCAATTTAAGGAAAATTTTGTTTTTTGTGGCTCGCCTTTTATAGATGTTTCTACTTCAATATTATTGCCAATACCAAACAATGCTAATTTTCCGACTCCCTTTCTTCCTGTTATGACTCGTCCTCGAGATGTCGTTCGTTCAGAATCCGTGTCTCTTCTCTTTCTACCGATAACTAAAAATTTATCTTTTACATCATCATATGACATACCAATACCATCATCTGAAACGATAATTTTTTTATTATTAGAATCAGCATCACAAAGTTCTATTTTTACTTCACATGCATCGGCATCATAAGCATTAGCCACCAATTCAGCCAAAGCTTGCGGTAACTGTGAATACATTTTTATACCCAAGTGTTCAATCGTTCTGGGATCAAATTTAAGTGCTAACCCATTATTCCTCTCAGGCATGTTTAACCTCATCTAAATGTTTTTGTATTGAAAGACCTATTATTTTTCCTAAGTCTACAGGAACCGCATTGCCTATATGGCGACTGATAGTAGCAATAGCCATATTTTCTGAATGTTCAAAAAACTTATATGTTTTAGGAAATGTTTGTAATAAAGCGCCTTCTCTTAATGAAATGGCTCTATCTTGTTCAGGATGCCCATATCGTCCAGCACCAATATAAAAAAATTGTGTGGTAATCGTTGGTGATGGTTCGTCCCATTTCATCCGTCCGTATACGCTAGTAAAATCTCTTCCAGAATCTTTTTTATGACAATTTGTTAGTAGATTCTCCGGCCAATCACGCCATGTTCCTCCTGGCTTAGAATGTTTTATTCTCTCTAAATTTATTGCGGTTAATCCGGCGCATCTGTGCAATAAATCTTTCTCATCCGATTGACCGCAACTTAACGTTGGCAAACCATCTAACACATCTCTAACTGTTTTTATTTGCCCATTCGGGGGCAATAATTTTATAGGAGCATATTTAGACGCTAGTAAAACCAACCTCTTACGTTTTTGGGGCAAACCATATTTCGCACAATCAACAATTTGCCAATCAACATAATAATTATTAGCCTCAAGCTTATTACAAAAATTTTTAAAAATATCGAATTTACATAAACCAGGAACATTTTCCATAGAAACAATGTCCGGCTGAATATTTTCTATATAAAAAACAAAGGAATTAAGTAAATTCCATCGCACATCTTGAGTAAGATCAGTGTGTTTCCTAATCTTACGAGATTGTGCTGAAAAAGTTTGACAGGGAGCACATCCTACCAAAATCTTTATTTCCGCGCCATCAAAAAGAGAAGATACTTTTTCTACAGGATAAGATGAAATATCCGCCTGTATAAATTTAGAATGATTATTTTCATTATATGCATACTCACAGGTCGCGTCAAAATCTAATCCAGCCACAACATTAAGCCCCGCCTTCTCTAAACCATGAGTAAGGCCGCCAACACCGCAAAACAAATCAACAACAGCTTCCCTCAAAAAAACCTCAGCTTAAAAATATTAACTTATGATGAAAGTATAAAAAGAGAAACTTCAAAAATCAACATATTTCTAAATTCAATAATTTATGAGAATTTCTTTTTAATAAGTTATTAAATTTATATATTGGTTTTCCTTTTTCTTAATTCCTCACATACCCCCAGCACGATGAGGAAACGTCAATATTATTTAGAATAGTGCTTTTATTGATTATCTGATTGCCCCATTGGTCAACATCTTTGACAACGATGACATCCGCGCTGTCTTTTCCTTTTTTCAGGAAAGTATATTCGATATCGCCGACAGTCAAAACAAGCGTATCTGCGCCTTTTTTCTTAAATTGATAGTTATCAGCAAAGGCAAAATCAGAATTAAACATTGCCGCATTTTCCTTGAGAAACTGCACAAAAAAGATAATCGGACATTCATTAACCTTTACCCGCATAAAATCCGGAGCCGCCTGCTGCATTTTTCTCATAATCGGATTGTCCCCGAATAAAAGCGCCGCAATCTTTTTATTCATCTGATTTTGAGAGGAAATTTCGCTTTTTAATTCCTTAAATTTTTCTATCTTCGGCGTATTTTTCTCTTTTTGCCGCGCCACAGTTTGATAATCCGCAACAATACGTTTTCCGTCATTCTTATCAAAATATTCTCCGTTTTCACAAATCTGATAGACTTGGGTAAAATAAGCAATTATTTTATCACGCTTCCAGTATGTAACAGCGCTGTCATTAGATTGTTCAGCAAAACCGGCAACGGTCAACCCCTTAGATATTTTACAGGCATCAAACTTTTCAGAACTTACCAATACGTCATCAAGAAGTTTCTCTTTCTTAATTAAATTATTTGTCTGCTCAATCTGTTCAGACAGCTTTTGTATTTGCTTGGCATTATCTTCCAGACATTTTTGATTTTCCGCCGCATAGAAAATATCATAGCTTTCTTCCTTGAGCTGACGGCACGAGCGTATGAATACCTGTTCATCCAGAAAGCGAAATTCTGAAGAATCATTTAAGGAAACAAGATTACTCTGTTCTAACATCAGAGTACATCCGCCTATCAACAAAATTGCCAGCCAACTAATTTTCCGCATATCTGTTTCCTCTCATTATTTAAGCGGTGTTCTGTTATATTTTTCTTCCTTCTCGTCTTCAAAAATCTTAACAAGATGCCCGCAATGCTTACATTTTCGCCAAATTTCATAATGGCGAACCAATACGGGAATCTTTACTTCCTCTACCCGCAGCACATTTCCGTTATTGTCTTTTATTTCTTCTTTTCTGGATTCGGTCATAACATCCGTACTCAACAGTTCTTTCTTTTCCCGCCGCATTGCCCACCATTTTTTGCATTTTGGACAGCGATAATGCCAGATAACCCCTACCGCTTTAAAAAGTAAATAAATCGCAACACCGATAATAAAGAGCTCATAATTATTCCGTTCGCTAACACCGTTTGCATTTTCCTGTGCCTGAACAGAAAAACATACAATAAAGCCTAAAAATAAGTATTTCCAAAACATTACATTACCCTTTTTCATATCTCAAATTCCGCAATTATCGGGTAATGATCAGACAAATTCTCAATCTCCGCCGCATAATCAACATGCGGATTATGGACGGTAAACGTCTGGCTGGCAAACATCCAGTCAATCTGTCGATTGCCATTATGTTTAAATGTTGTTTCATAACCACCGTCAGGAAAATGCCCCAAACAATCCTTGAGATCAAAGGTTAGCAACCGCTCAAAAAAGTTCAAATTCTTGCGCGACTTCCCCTTATCCCATTGCGGCCCGGCATTCCAATCGCCGGCAATAATAAATCTTTTGGCAGAAGAAAAACCGTCCAGCAGCGGAGCGGTATCAGATAAACAACGATGCAGATTGGCCAGATACGAAAAAGCCGTTACTTTTTCATAATCGCAGACATTTTTGCCATACATGGAAATAACGGCAATGTCCGTTCCTGCAATCTGTGCAACAGTCATGCTTCCCGGATAGGCCGTGCTATATTTTAATTCAATTTTTTTCAAATTGACATTCTCGGCAGCCAATATCGCCGTTCCCCATTTAGGGCGGCTATTGTTATTGCGCGTATCGATCGAAAAATCCATCGCGCCCCATAATCCTTGCCCCTGTGGATTATAAACGGGAATGTCAGAATAAATCTGGTTAGGATAAAGACACCGCAACTCGCTTGGTTCAAAAATTTCCTGCGCCAAAACAATATCCACATTATTTTTCCGCAGATATTCAAGGGCTTTTTGAACTTTCGTCTCGTTGTTTTTGCTGGGTGAACCAACAGAACCGTAGCCAAAGTTCCAAGTTGCCGCGCGCAATATCCTAACCATAACCTAAATCCTTTATTTTGACAGTTCTCTCAGCTTAAACATAGCTCTAACGCCTCTGTTGCCGATATAGGCAAAAAACGCTCCCGCAAAAAATGACAACATTCCGGCTTCATCAGGATTCATCCTGAAACCCATAATAAGAAATACCTTAAGGTACCCCATGGTTATAATAAAAATGAGAACCGCATAAATAAACGCAACCAACGGCGGCAAACCTGGCAATTTTGTTTTTGGGGTTTCTTTTTTAACTTCTTCTGTCATTTTTTTATCTCCTTTAATATGTGTATTTTCCCAATCTCGTAATCAAACGGTGGCTCTTTTGCCAACCGGCTAGGTGTTCTTGCGTAACCCGGAAGACTTTAAGATCTGCCTGATACTCATGTTCAACCCAATATATTTTAACCGTCGCTTTATAGTCCTTATCTTCAAAAAACCATTTTGACTCCGTATTGGCCTTGTAATCTCGATCAACCTCGAAAAAACATAAATCAGCCTGATACTTCTCATTAACAGCAAATACTTTTATATCTGCCTGATATTCAATATCCGTAACGTAAACTAACGCCATCTTCTTTCTCCTTATGTTGGTTTAATTATTTAGTTTAGTCAATAAAATTATATTGTTTTATCGCAATACTTTTATCAAAAAAGCTATTGTATCATCCCAATATATTTTTAAGGGGTGAAGTATGCTTAATGAAAAAGAGTTTTTAAGGCTTATCAGCGATTCTATTCGAAAAAGACGATTAGCCGGCAAAATTTCCAGTGAAAAATTGTCCGAGTTGAGCGGTATGGATTATTCGTCTATTAACTTGATTGAGAATCAAAAGCAAAATCCCCGCTCCTACTCGCTGTACAAACTGCTTTTCGCTTTGGATATTGATATTACCAAAGATTTGAAAGAAGATATATCGCAGCAGGACGTGAAAGACAAAATCATCCGCAAACTCAACCTTATGACTGATTCTCAAAAGGAATCCCTGCTAAAGCTGATTGACAATTTTGAAATAACCGCCAAGTAAAACATCTTAAAATTTACCATTCCACCAAGCATAGCCCCCATTAGATTTATATGGCATATTATTCATGCTATAGAGTTCCTCTATGCCGGTATTATAACCGCCCATGCCACACATCGTATCCGCACGGACGGCTAACGGCATATTTTGCGAAACCTGATTATAATTTTCCAAACCATAATTCAGGGCTTGGCTCAATGCGTCACATTGATCCTTAAATAAAGAATTCGGAAAAGTTAAGAACTCATCTTCAAAATTTTTGAACCAGGATTCATATTTGCCCGGAAACAACAAGTCCCCTTGCTCGGTTTTTAACGCGACAATATTAAAGCGCTGCTCTTTAGAACCTTTGCAAAAAACAGACTTCAGGCTTGCGATTCTGCCTTTCAACGTTTGATATAAAGAAGTTCCGGATGAGGCGTCTTCAATCAAAGTTATAGTCCGCCCTTGCGCAATTCTTTCATATTTATCAGACATTTCCTGAACCTTTTTTGTTAATTCAGGAAAATTAAGTCTGCCGCGAAACACCTCTATCAGATAATATTTCTGACCATTTTCATTTCCGATTCCGACAACCGCGCAGGCAGAATAAGCGTTATTTTCCATAGCCTTAGCCGCTGTATCCCACGATAAAATAATTTTATCTAATCTTGATGGCAGTGCTTGATAATACTTCATCCACTCCTGTTTGATCATTCCGCTGCCGATAGGCATTGGATTCTGCTGATACTGCGCAGAAAATACAAAAGGGCTCATCGAATTGCGATAACTGTTTACAACTTTTTCACCTTCGCGTTCCGGATGCAGCAATTCTCCTTTTTTCCGCTCATATGTCGTTATCGTTTTGGTAATACGATTTTTTATTTGCCATTTTTCATCTTTTTCAGCAATTAGCGGCAAGACGATAGACTTAAAATCAGGATCGTTCTCAAACAGGAAACCGGATAAATCATGCGCATGCAAACGCTGCATGACTACAAGTATTCTCCCGGTATTTTTATCATTCAGTCTGGAACTGACAGTATTTCCATAGAGTTCATTAATTTTTTCCCTAACCACGTCTGAAAGGGCATCAGCCGGTTTTAGCGGATCATCTATAATAATCCAGTCTGCGCCGCGGCCTGTGACTGCTCCTGAAATTGTCGTTGCAAACCGTCCGCCGTGTTTTGTCGTTTCAAAATCCATAACAGATTTTTTATCTGTCCGGATTCTCGTCTCAGGAAAAAGCGCTTTATACCAGTCCGCCTCCATAACGCTCTTACAATCAGCCGCTAATTTGGAAGCCAACTCCTCGCCATAGCTGATGCACATAATTTTAGTCGACGGATTATGCCCCAAAATAAACGCGGGCAAAGCTATAGAACATATAACCGATTTTAAATATCTTGGAGGAAGATTGATTATCAGTTTCTGATTTTTTCCCTCTATCATATTTTGGATTCGATCGCATAATAAGTCTATATACGCGCCTTTTATAAATGTCTCCGAAGGGTTTAATTCATAAAAACACTTCTGTACAAAGCTTGAAAAACTTTTGCGTAATATCGCATTTTTAACCTGATTTTTATCAGTCATTTTTACTCTCCTGTTTATTTTCTTCTAAAAATTGTTGTAAAATTTCCTCATCTTTTAGAGACAATTTGCTTGTTTCCAAGGATTGCTCTTCTTTCATGTCCAGCTGCATCATGTATGGAAAAAGCGCCGCAATGGCCTTAATTTCGCCTTTTACCGCAGCATTAACCAATTGCATCAGCATCGCCTGCTTTTTGGTAATGCTGATGGTTTTGCCCTCTTGCTGAATTTTAATTTTCTGTTCCAAAACAGCATCCAGAAGTTTGAGCGTGTTTTTGCTTCCTTTCGGCCTCCCTGCAGGATTACCCGAACACCCCTTCTGAAATCGCGAATGTTTGGGTGGATTTTTATAACCGCTTTCACTCATTGATTTTCTCCAATTTTTCTTGCAGTAATTGTTCATATGATTTTTGCGAGCTTTGATGAATGGCCCAATTCCCGGTCAGTTCATGGTATCGGCGGATAATCGTGTCGATATACAAAGGCTCATACTCGATTCCATAGCAAACACGTCCGGCTTTTTCTGCTGCAATCAGCGTTGTTCCGCTGCCGAGAAACGCATCCAGCACAATATCGCCCCGTTTAGACGCGTCCAAAATTGCATCGCGGACTAATTCTACCGGTTTGACCGTCGGATGCATTTTAAGATTTTTCTGTTCGGAGCCAAAACTGTTAACACCGGCATAATGCCAAACATTTGTTCGATAGCGGCCATGCTTGCCTAACTCCACATTATTAACATGAGAGCCTTTTCCATTCTGAAAAACAAAAATCAATTCGTGCTGGGATCGGTAAAAACTACCCATCCCACCATTCTTTTTACACCAAACCACCATATTCAGCATTTGGGGATAGATATCTCGAGAAGCGGAAAGCAGCTCGGATATATGTCGCCAATCCATGCAAATATAATGAATGGAATTTTCAGCAGAATATTTGGCTATATTCGCCATTGATGTTTTCAAAAACGAAATAAATTCAGCCTCATTCATCTCGCCGGAACCAAAGGCAAACTCTTTATGCTTCGTTTGACCTGCGCCGCAAACATGTCCTTGAATTTTAACATTGTACGGCGAATCAATAAAAACCATATTGGCTTTAACCTCTTCAAACAAACGCTGATATGTTTCCCCTTGCAATGAATCTCCGCAAATAATTTTGTGTTTTCCCAGAAGCCAGACATCGCCGTGTTGACTGACTATTTCATTTTCCGGCACATACGGAACGGAATTAAGTTTTTCATCCGCTTTTTCGTTGGATTTATTATCGGCCAAAAGAACATCTATCTCCTTAAAATCAAACCCGGTAATATCCAGATTCAATTCATCTTCAAGATTCAGAGCCAGTTTCTCAATTTCTGAAAATTCCAGCTTTAACAAATCCGTATCCCATCGACCATTCTCTGATAATTTATTGTCTGCTATGCGATAAGCCCGTTTTTCCGCTTCAGAAAGATGTATGAGACGAACTACCGGAACTGTTTCCAGTTTTAACAGTCTTGCGGCCAACAGACGACCATGACCGGCAATTACCTCTGATTTTTCATCAATCAAAATGGGATTATTAAAACCAAATCTTTCAATCGACTTAGCAATTTGCTGAATTTGTTTCTCGTCATGAACCTTAGGATTTCCTTTATAAGGGTTAAGATTTTCCAAGGCTGTATATTCAATTTTTATATACATATCAGACATACTTTTTCTCCTTTATTTCAATTTAAACAGATTCCTCCTCAAACGGAGGATTGTATATAATATACAAAAATCAAACTCGAGATTTATCATTAAAAATCAAAGGCTTGGAGAAACCAAGCTATTAGGCTTGACTTTCTTAAAACAGTAAGCGTTGCTTTACTTGGAAAATATATAAAAAACAAGGAGTTGACCGATGAGAAAGAAGATTTATCTGCCGAAAAGCGCTGAAGAATTAAAAAAACTAAGTCACCAGAGACAAGCTGAACTATGGGCACGGTATCATAACAGTCCTTATGAACGGCAGTTTCGCGCGCTGTGGTATTATATCGCCTGTGAAAATGCCAATCTCAAGATTGAACGCAAACACCTGACTAAGCTGGAAAAATACTCCGAAAACCCCGATGAGTGTATGGTTAAGGTTTATAAGACCAAATACAATCTGCATCCCAGCACCGAAATCATCAAAACCTATCACGGCCGACAATATAAGGTTACTATCGCCGAAATGGATGATTTTATCTACAATGGGCAGCATTATAAAACACTGTCTGCCATTGCCAAAGAAATCTGCGGTATAAAAGTTTCCGGTTATGACTTCTTCGGATTAAATAACAAACGAGCATTAAAGGAGGCAGCTCATGGCTAGAGTAAACTGCGCCGTCTATGTCCGCAAATCTACAGAAAAAGGCTTGGAGCTTGAGTTTAACTCCCTGCATAATCAGGAAGACGCCTGCCGGAGTTACATTATGTCTCAAGCCTTTAATAACTGGGAATATTTCAAAACCTATACCGATGGCGGCATATCCGGCGGCACCATGGAGCGTCCGGCTCTAAAACAAATGCTTGAGGATATTCGCCGCGGATTAATTCAAACGGTGGTGGTTTATAAGGTTGACCGCTTATCGCGCTCCATTATGGACTTTCATAATATGATGAAGGAGTTTGATAAATACGGTTGCAGCTTTGTTTCGATTACTCAGGCCTTTGATACCTCAACCTCTATGGGCAAATTGACTTTAAATATGCTGTTATCATTCGCTCAATTCGAGCGAGAGGTATCCTCAGAGCGTGTCCGTGATAAAATCCGTGCCAGTAAAGCCAAAGGCTTATGGACGGGCGGCGTCCCCAAACTTGGTTATGATATTCAAGACAAAAAACTGGTCATTAATCCCGTCGAAGCCGAACAGGTACGCAGCATTTTTGAAGGCTATTTACAATGCGGCTCTCTGGCCGAACTTGAGAAATTTGCTGAAATTAAAGGTTTCAAACATAAAAGCTGGATAACCAACAAGGGGGAACAGAGAGGCGGCAAACCTTTTAAAATATCCGCGCTCCACCGCTTGCTGCATGAAAAATTATACCTCGGCATGATTGAGAACAAACGCACCGGACAAGCATTTAAAGGACAGCATGAGGCCATCATATCAAAAGAATTATGGGAAAAGGTACAAGCCAAACTCAAAGATAATGACAACAGCTCTAATCATACAAGGAACAGAAACAATAATCTGCTGACTGGAAAACTGTTTGATGCCAATGGCACAATTTTTACCAATCAAGCCAACAGCAAAAAGAAAGCTACCAAACGACATTACTATTCTATTAAGGGTTTGTTCCTACCCACGGAGCAAATTGATAAGCTCGCCAAAGATGCCATTATTGAGATTCTTAACGGCAATCTCAATGGCTTAAACAAAGACAGCGCAATGGCTTTAAAACTGATAAACTTCAACGAGATGGACTATTTCGCGCAACGCAATTTTATTCGCAACGTCATTAACAAAATCATCTATCAAAAAGGTCGCCTGACCTTCTTCTTTAATACCGATCCGATAATCCTCTCGGCCTATACCGGCGATTCGCTGAATGAAAGCAACAATCCGCTGGAATTTATTGCTGATAATGCCAACAACCAAATCATCTATGAAAAACAGGTGGTCATCAACCGAGGGCTATCAAGCAATGTCTACAACGCCGGAAAGGTCGGACTGATGAGCATCAATGACAACAACCGCCTGATCGTCAGAGCCTTTGCCTATGCATGGAAATTTAAGAAACTATATGAAAAAGGCATCCGGATGGAAGACATCATGAAACAGGAGAAAATGACCAAGCGTACAATTTACAAATATCTCAACCTTGCTTATCTCTCGCCAAGAATAGTCAATCAACTTCTCTCCGGAACCCTAACCATCAATCTACAAACTCTCTTCGATATCGCCTCTAAAAACCTAAGCTTTGACGAACAAGAAAAGATGTTATCTATTTAATAGCTTAATTTACATTAAAAATTTTTCAGAATATCATTCATTATAATAATAAATTAATGGATCCTATAATGAGTGAAATACAACAAGAATATTATAAACAGCTTCAAAAGCAGCTAAAAATTATGTGTAGCGCAACTATTCATGCGCTAATTGACACTTATATGCTTATGTTTCCTGAGGCGTACAAACACGAAAACAAAAATACTTTTATGTTCCGATATACTTTTTATGCGTTTCAGCAAAGAGCTATGCTTTCCGTTAGAAAACTAATTGAGCCCTCTGGTAAAAATAAAACTACAATTGATTCGATTGTAAAATTAGCAACAAAACCAGATTTTTCATTTTTATCAGAACAAGAAAAAACAGCATTAAAAGCTGATTACGATGTACTATTCAATTCAGAAGAAACAAAAAGGATAAAAGAATTTCGGGATGCTTTGTGCCATAATCTATTAGATGGCGATAAAGCAATGTATTATTATAATGATTTTATGTTCATAGTTAGCGGATCAATCCACATTCTTGAACAACTATACCTTATTGTTATGTCATCATTACCAACATTTTTTGCTGATGCTCGTAATATTGCAGAATACTTAGCTGCGAATTACTGGAAAGCACTCGATACTGCAGCAAAAAACTCTAACAACAATCACGATATAAATGCTAAATTACAGAAGCTTCTCGATGGTGAATTTTAAGGTCTGAAGTGACTTTGCAAAAATCGGCAATGTATGTAACTGCCTTAAATTTTGCATTTTCCAACATAAAATGAGCTTACCATAGTCATTTCGGCGAAGTCAACAGCCGGCAAAGCCCGCGTTTCCGCCGGATACGAAAAAAGACGCTTCATCCAAGCGTCTTTTTAATCAAAATGGCGGATGAGGAGGGATTTGAACCCCCGATACGGGTCACCCCGTATAAACGATTTCGAGTCGCTCGCATTCAGCCTCTCTGCCACTCATCCGTAATACCACCTTTTAATATCGACAATTGTGATATTTTGCAAGCATTATTTAAAAACTTTTACTCTTTTTTCGATTGGCTCAAAAGTTTTTTCCCCTGCCGGAGCCTCACGACTGCCGACCGGCATCTGACTGATAAGTTTCCACGAGGCCGGAAGTTTCCATTCTGCCGCAACCGCGTCATCAATCAGAGGATTATAGTGCTGCAAACTGGCACCGGCTCCTTCATTTTCCAAAGCCGCCCAAACCATATACTGCAACATACCGCTCGACTGCAAAGACCACAAAGGAAAACTGTCGGCATACAAAGGAAAATTCCTTTGCAGATTCGCCACAACATCCTGATCTTCAAAAAACAAAACCGTAGCATACCCCTTGGCAAAAGAAGTAATCTTTTCTTCCGTTGCGGCAAATTTATCCGCCGGCACAATCTCTTGCAGCGTTTCTTTGACAATTTCCCACAAGCGCTGATGATTTTTCTTAAACAGAACAACCACCCGTCCCGACTGCGAATTAAAAGCCGACGGACAATATTTAACCATATGGTTAACCAAAGATACGATCTTTTCCTCAGAAACAGCCTCATGATTCCCCAAACCATAAATCGAACGCCGGTTCTCAATTGCTTCGTAAAAATTATTTTTCATATCAGCCGCCTTTTCGTCAAAATTAAACTATATATTAAAGTATTGGTTATATGATAACTTTTCAAGAATTAACCTCGTCGAAAATAAAAAGTCTTGATTTTGGCGCAAAATTCGTCTAAGATTAGACAAATTTTCGAAATAGAGAAGTTAGCAGGATGATAAAAAAGTTAGCAATAACCGGTTTGGCTTGTGTTTGTTCCCTCTGCATTTCAGCGGAGGCTTTTGCTTACAGCACTCGTTCAAAAATATACTTCGGAGCCGACTACGTCTATTCCGACATCAAATACAAAAACAACACCCTCTATGAAATGGATGACGGCTACAACGGTATCTCTCCGGTTATCGGTTTCAGTTCCTACGGCGTCGGACTCGAAGCCTGGTATATGTTTTCCGACAAAGCGGAAAACAAACACGGTTACGAATCCGAACTGACGGCCTACGGTGCCGACTTAGTCGGAGAAGCTCCGCTTTCCGAAAGCTTCTCGGTAATCGTCTCCATCGGTTTGGCCAAATATACCTTTAAAATCACTCAGCCCAACGGTTGGAAATATGACCAGGACGTTAACGGCCCGCGATTCGGTATCGGCCTGCAATATGAAATTATTCCGCACATCGCTTTAAGAACCATGTTCCACTACACCTCCCTCAATTCCGGTTCAACCGACTTCTACGACGGCGTCAGTGAAGTATCCGGGGGCGTTCGTATCATCTTCTAATCAAATATCTAAAAAAGCGGCAACTTTTTTCCGCGGCTCTGTTCCGTTTTCCGTTAAAAAACAAAATTTTAAACAGCAGATAATTTATCTGCTGTTTTGTTTTACCATGTTTATTATATGGGAGAAAATGTAAGTATAAAAATAAAAAAGCCACCTTTACAAGGTGGTTTCGAATTGAAGTGGACTGAAGGAAAGAAAACAATCCGGTGAATTGTTTTCTGACGACAGGCGAATGTTTGTTCGCTTGCAAACAAGCGAAAGCGATGTGCCGCAAGCACTACAAACAGAGTGCCCGCAGCGAGTTAGTGAATAAAATGAACTTACGAGCCAGACAGGGATAATCCCGTCCGTTGAAAGCCAGCTATGCGGCTTGAAACGTCACCCGTAAAAAAAACCACCTTTACAAGGTGGTTTTGAATTGGAGCGGGTGAAGGGATTCGAACCCTCGACATCAACCTTGGCAAGGTTGCGCTCTACCCCTGAGCTACGCCCGCATCGCTAGAACGAGATATTAATTACCATATTCAAAAAAAATTGCAAGCATAAAATTTCATTTTTTTCAAAAAAAATGACAAGCCTCAGCTTTTACATTGTTTTAGAGAATAATTTTATAAACACCACACCGCCCAAAATCATCACAATACCGGTTATTGCGGCCCAATCTAAAGACTGATGATAAAAAAACCATCCCAGTACCGAAACCAGAACGATTCCCATCCCGGACCAAACGGCATAAGCAACCCCCAGCGGAATAGAACTCAGACAAAGGCTGAGAAAATAAAAAGCGCCGGCGTAGCCCGCTACTGTCACAACACTGGGAATGAGAACCGTAAAGCCGTTCGCCGCCTTCAACGCCGTCGTTGCCGTAACCTCGCACAAAATTGCAATAAACAAAAACAAATAAACCATCATAACTCCCGTTAATAATTCGGAATAATCGCTTTAAAAATCTCTCGTTCAGGCGGCAGCTCAACACCTTCAAACTTATCTTTAACCGGATCATACGTAATATGAACATAGTCACAATTTTCCACCCGCTGAACCTGGTAACCGAAAACTTCCTCTATCAGAGAGGTTATCGCATGGCCGTGGGAAGATATGCCGACCGCCCGATAACTGCAGCGGCTGCAAATATCCTTAACCGCATCAATAAAGCGCAGCGCCACCTGATGCAGGCTCTCCCCTTCGGGAAAAGGAATTTTCGGGTCTTCATAACATTTTTTAAAATCAGGATAAACCTCTTCCCTCTCAATCGTATATAAACCGTTGAGAATACCATAATCAACTTCGCGCAGACGCCGGTCAAATTCAAGCGGAACTCCCAGTGCCTGAGCAACGATTTCTCCCGTTTGCTGCGCCCGCAACAAATCCGAGCTGACAATCAGTTTAATTTTTTTATCTTTTAGTTTATCCGCCAGTTTCTGAGCCTGTTCCCGTCCTTCCATCGTCAGCGGAACCGGATACTCATGCTGCCCTTGCGGACGGCCTTCGGCATTCCAGACGGTCTGCCCGTGACGGAAGATATAAAAATGTTTTTTCATAAAGACCTTCCCGTTTTTTGCCGATTATGCCATTAACGACTTAAGATTCGGTTACCAATTCGGCACGGCTGTAAATAAAGACAAAAACTGCCACGGCCAAAATTCGCAACAGCCAGATAACTTTTCTTGAGCCGCGAAAAAAAGTTCCGTTTGCCGCTTTGTTAACCCAAAGCAACTCTCCGAAAGCCCAAGCCGCCGTTGCCAGCAGCGGCAGAAAAGCAAACAGCGGCGAAACAATGGTCAGTATCGCCTGCGTCCAGCCGCGCTTATAATATCCGGCATAAAAATTATGCAGCCCGATAGCCCCGGTAAAAAATGCCAGTACAATATATACGGCACCGCTTTTGGAAAAGGCGGCCTCACGCCTGTCGCTGATAATCCGTCGGGCCAGACGGCGCCGCAACAGTTCATACTGCCGGTCGTCAACCGCCCCCCGGGCCCGAAGGGCCTTCAATTCATCCAAATTATCAAAATCAACCATTTCAACCTCTGCAACAATAATAATAAATATCGGTTAATTTAACACTAAAAAAGCCTCCCGAAAGTTCGGGAGGCTTTTTATTCCTTTGAGTAAAGTCTCTAAGACATTAGAAACCCATTGCGCCCGGCCCCATGGCTCCCGCAGCGGCACCGTCGCCGCAATGGCATTCTTTCTTCGGTGCTTCGGTAACCATAGCTTCGGTCGTAATCAGCAGACCGCCGACGGAAGCTGCATCCTGCAAAGCGGTACGAACCACTTTGGTCGGGTCAATAATGCCGGCTCTAACCATGTCGGTATATTCGCCGTTTTGAGCATTGAAACCATAATTGGTATCTTCGCTTTCCAGCAGCTTGCCGGCAACAACCGCACCGTCCAGACCTGCATTTTCAACAATCTGACGGATCGGCGCCTGCGTGGCTTTACGAATAATGTCAATACCGACTTTTTGATCCTGATTGGCCGGAGTCAGTTTGTCCAAAGCCTTGCCCGCATAAAGCAAAGCAACACCGCCGCCGGCGACAACGCCTTCTTTAACCGCAGCACGGGTTGCATTCAGGGCATCATCGATACGGTCTTTTTTCTCTTTAACTTCAACTTCGGAAGCGCCGCCGACTTTCAGAACAGCAACACCGCCGGAAATTTTAGCCAGTCTTTCCTGCAACTTTTCACGGTCATAATCGGAGGTCGTTTCTTCAATCTCTTTACGAATCTGAGCCGCGCGGGCAGCAATCAAATCCTTCTCGCCGTCACCGTCAATGATAGTCGTGTCATCTTTGGTAACTTCGATTCGTTTCGCCGAACCCAGCATATCCAAAGTAACATTTTCAATCTTCATGCCCAGCTCTTCGGAAATAACCTGTCCACCGGTCAAAATGGCAATATCCTGCAGCATGGCTTTGCGGCGATCGCCGAAACCCGGAGCCTTAACCGCACAAACCTTCAAGCCGCCGCGAATACGGTTGACAACCAGCGTAGCCAAAGCTTCGCCTTCAATGTCTTCTGCCACAATCAGCAAAGCGCGGCCGGATTGAACAATCGCTTCCAAAACCGGAATCAGCGGCTGCAGATTGGAAATCTTCTGATCATACAGCAAAATATACGGATTTTCGAACTCGCAATTCATTTTATCCGGATTGGTAATGAAATACGGAGAGAGATAGCCGCGGTCAAACTGCATGCCTTCAACCACATCCAATTCGGTTTCCAGACCTTTGGCATCTTCAACGGTAATCACGCCTTCATTGCCGACCTTTTCCATCGCCCGGGCAATATACTCGCCGATAGTACGGTCACCGTTAGCTGAAATGGTACCGACTTGGGCAATTTCTTCCGAAGTTTTAATATCCTTGGAACGGGATTTAACATCGGCAACAACGGCTTCAACCGCCATATCAATACCGCGTTTCAAATCCATCGGATTCATTCCCGCGGCAACAGCCTTAACACCTTCTTTAATGATGGCTTCGGCCAAAACCGTAGCGGTTGTTGTACCGTCACCGGCTTTATCGGCCGTTTTCTGTGCAACTTCTTTAACCAGCTGAGCACCCATATTTTCAAATTTGTCGGCCAGTTCGATTTCTTTGGCAACCGAAACACCGTCTTTGGTAATTTTCGGTGCACCGTAAGACTTGTCCAAAATGACATTGCGGCCTTTCGGACCCAGGGTTGTTTTAACGGTTTTAGCCAAAGTCTCAACACCCTTCAGCATTTTTGAACGGGCGTCGGTCCCAAACATAATATCTTTAGCAGCCATTTTTCTTTTCCTTTGTTATAAGTTCAAAACTATTCGATAATACCCAAAATATCGGATTCTTTCATAATCAGGCGGGTTTCGCCTTCAATTTTAACCTCGGTGCCGGACCATTTTCCGAACAAAACCTTATCGCCTTCTTTAACGCTCATCGGCACGATTTTGCCATCCTCGGCACGGAAACCGTTTCCGACCGCCTCAACAATGCCTTCGCTGGGTTTCTCTTTGGCGGTATCGGGAATAATAATTCCGCCGGCGGTTTTGGTAACTTCTTCCACTCTTTTAACCAATACACGGTCATGCAACGGTTTAATCTTCATTGTAAACTCCTTATTAGTGAATTAGTTTATATGTCTAGTACCATAGTTAGGTATCAAAAAGCGGCTTGTCAAGCCGGAGGCGGTGATTTCTTGCAAAATATCAAAAAAAGTTTTTGACAAAAAAAGCAAAAAGCGTATTTTTAAAAGCCGAAAATCCTAGGAATTATGTTTAATTATTAATTTTTTATCGAAATGGAAAAATTACAGTTAATGATGTTTGAGGCCATCGGCTACAAACTCAAATTCAGTCAAAAAGTAACCGAACGTTATCTCGATGTTCTCGGCGTCCGCTTCGGAAAAAACTCCGAAATGGAACAGCTGATGAAAACATTTATTTCCGACCGCAGCACGCAGGAGGAAATCATCAGCAACAGCCGACATAAAGCATACAATGAGTTCCGTTTGCTGGCTAAAATGCAGTTAAAATACGACATTGAAAAACTGCAGAAACAAATAGCCGAACAGGCATCATCGCCGTTTCTGATTGGTTATCAGGCCGCCTTGGCATACCTGACAGCCGTCCAAAAGATAACGGAAACATACACTCTTTTGCCGGCAGATGTTTCTAATGCGGAATACCGGATGCTTCACGCCATCTGGGATTCGGATATCGAAACGGAAAGCAACCACCGCAAAACGACCTGCGGCGTCGATTGCCAGACAATATGCATTGTTCTCCGCACAATGATTTGTTTTAACAACAGCTTGCTTGCCAACCGTTTCAATTATGATGAAGCAAAGAACACCGTAAAAATGCTCTTTCAACTGGACATTAAATGTGCCGTCTGAACAGTAATTGTTCCTCAAAAATCCCCGAAGATATTTCATCTTCGGGGATTTATTGTTTTAAAATTTTTTGATATATACCTCAACCCATAAAATTTAGGCAGCATCCATTTTCTATAGGTTTGGAGAATGAGGCTAGTAATAAGAAATAAAGGCGGAAGTACCGGAGTGTACACTTTAGTACATGAGGACACTTCCGTCCTGAGATTTCTGTATTAATAGCCCATTATACAAACCTATAACCGGGATTTGAGCTGAAACTCCCGCCTTACCACTTCCCCGACTGCACTGAGCAGAAAACTGATAACAATCAGGAAGGAGATGAAGACAAAGGAGACGAAGAACAGCCAGGAATGCGGGAATACCGACATAACCGGACGGGCAATATTGGAAGCCCAGCCGTCCAGCGTAAAGACCTGCAACAGCGTAAATAAAGAATCACCCAACGTGGCAAACTCAACAAAAATATCGCCGAACAGACAGACCGCCATAATTGCAAAAACATAAAAGAAGATGACAAACACCGCCAGCATTGCCACAAAAATCGGCAACAGCGCAATAAAGGTATTGATAATCGACTTCAGACGGGAAAATTTATTAACATACTTCAAAGAGCGGAAGAGGCGGAAAGTTCTCAGAACGATAAAATAGCTGGCAAAAGGCACCGAGGAAACCGCCACCACAATCAAATCGAACACATTCCAGCCGGATTTGAAGAAACCTTTGCCGTAAGCATAAAGCTTCATCAGCATTTCCATAATGAAGATGGCCATGCACAAACGGTCAAGAATGAACAAAACATTGTCAAAAAAGACATTGGTAATGTCTGACGTCATAAATCCGAGCGCCACGGCATCAATACAAATCAAGGAAAGAATAAAATAGTCGAAATTATTGCCTTCGACCAGTTTTTTGACCTTGCGTTTATCTTTTTCCCAGGCTTTTTTAATCATTGTCTTGTTCCTCTTCAAAGCATTGGCTTAACGGATTCTGATTGTAGCTTAATTGAAGCAAAAAGCAACAATTATTGCAGAAATTGCAATTGCCGGCCCGAAAGCGCCTGCACGCTGCCGCCTGATTAAGGCATAAATGCCGAACACCAGACAGGACAGCAAAATAACATACAGCAGAAGTTCAACCCCAAGCCAGGCTCCCGCGGCCGACAACAGCTTGATATCACCGCCGCCGAAAACGTCTTTATGTTTCCAAACCAGAAACAAGCTGGCCAAAACCGGCAGCACATACCCGGCCGCCGCACCGATTGAGCTTTCCGCCGGTCCGACCCACACACCGACCAAAACGGCATAAAGAAAACCGGCCAGCAGCAGGGGAAACGTCAGAATATCCGGCAGATACATCGTTTTATAATCGATTTCAGTCAACAACAGCAAAATCCAGATAAACGCCAGATACCACCAAAGATGCGCCGCTCCGAACTGCCAGTAAGCGGCATAAGAAATCGCGGCGGTAATAATTCCGTATCCCAAACTGCGCATCACATAAGCGCTCATCAGTTTCTGATAAGCCGGATTCGCGCGCTTCCGTTCATCGGAAACCGTCTTGACCGGCCACAGCAGGCGATAAAGGGCATACGCGGCCGTTGCCGGCATAAATTTGGCAAACCGCCGTGCCATATAAGGAATTAAAACGCCGAATAAAAAACCCCAGAAAATGTAACTCATAACGATTCTCCTCTGTCTGTTGCCGCCAGTTTACCCCTAAAAAAATAAGATTTGATTAAAAAAAATTCCGAAGCAGCTACCCGCTCCGGAATTTTCACATAAAGAGACACACGAGCTGTTTCCCGACCCGTAAAATCTTGTCGGCCGGTTATGAAACTCATCTTAGATCGCTTTGAGAATGTACTCGCTCAACTTCTCCGAAAAATACGACGGATCGGTAATTGCTTCCCCCTCGGCAATCTTTGCCTGATCAAGCAAAATACGCGAAATTTCCTCAACTTTCGGCCGCAGGGCTTCGTCCCCCAGAGCCTCACTGAGTTTGATAATCAGCGGATGATAGGGATTCAGCTGCAAAACGCGTGAACTGGCAAAGGCAGTCTGCTGCTGATGGTTGCGCATCAGTCGCTCCAGATGAATGCTCATCTGTCCGTCTTCCACCGTCAGACTTGCCGGAGACTTGGTCAGTTTGTCGGTTGTCGTCACTTTGCCGACTTCGTCTTTAAACATTTCGCTCATCAAATCTGTCAGTTTTTTCAAAGCGCCCTCTTCGGCTTTCGGCTCCTCCCGTTTCAGCCCGAGGTCGATATCTGCCTGCGAAATATGCTTAATCGCAAAATCTTTATAGTTCAGCAGGGTCTGGGTCCAAAACTCGTCAATCGGGTCAACCAGAAGCAAAACTTCAATTCCCTTGGCCTTAAAGGCTTCCAGCTGCGGATTGTTGACCAAAGTCTTAACGTCATCGCCGGTAATGTAGTAAATAGCCTTCTGTTCCGGCTGAACCTGGCTGATATATTCGTCCAGCGAAGTCAGGCGCTCCGGATCCTTCGTCGAATAGAAACGCGACAACTCGGCAATTTCGGTGCGGTTGGCAAAATCTTCATAAATGCCTTCTTTAAAAGCAATGCCGAACGCATCCCAGAATTTTTTATAATCGTCATAATCTTTGCTGCGGTTTTTAAGCTCTTTCAGCAGGCGGTTAACGGTTCCCGAACGAATTTTGGCAATCAGAGGTGACTGCTGCAGCATCTCGCGGGAAATATTCAGCGGCAAGTCGGCCGAATCAATAACCCCGCGGACAAAGCGCAGATAAGACGGCATCAGTTCCTCAACCTTATCGGAAATAAACACTTTATTGACATAGAGTTTCAAACCGGTTTTGCGATCCGGCTGAAACAGATCATACGGGGCGGTTGAAGGAACATACAACAGCCCGGTATATTCAATGTTTCCTTCCGCTTTAAAATGCAGCGTCAGCCAGGGCTCGTCAAAGTTTTTTGAAATATGGTGATAAAATTCCTTATACTGCTCCTGCGTAATCTCCGACTTATGCTTTGCCCACAGCGCCGAACCGGTATTGACCGTTTCTTCGCCGGCCTTGCCGAGATCCAGCACAATCGGATAATCGATATGGTCGGAATAAGTACGGATAATCTGCCGCAGATAAATCGTGTCGGTAAATTCTTTGGCGTCTTCTTTCAAAAACAGCTTAATGGACGTGCCGTTACGGTCGCGCTTGCCTTCGCTGATTTCAAAACCGCCGACCCCGTCGGAAATCCAAACCCAGGCTTTATCCTCTCCGGCACGGCGGGTTGTAATCTCAACTTTGTCCGCCACCATAAACGCCGAATAAAAACCGACGCCGAACTGACCGATTAAATCAACCGCCGAACCGTTATCCTTGACATTCTTAACAAATTCGGCCGTTCCCGATTTGGCAATCGTCCCCAAATGATTAATCAAATCATCGCGGTTCATGCCGATTCCGTTGTCTTCAATCGTCAGTGTCCGTTTGTCGGCATCCGGAATAATTTTAATTTTCGGCTCACCAGCCTCTTTTGACATTTCCGGATGGGTCAAAGCCATATATTTCAGCTTGTCCAAAGCATCGCTGGCATTCGAAATCAGCTCCCGCAAAAAAATCTGCCGTTCCGAATACAGCGAGTTAACCACAATATCCAACAATTTGCCGACTTCGGCCTGAAAATTCATTTTATCGCTCATTTTTAACTCCTCGGTTAAATTAATTACTCTTAATATGGGGAGTAAAACCGCCCTGCGCAAGGGTTTGCCCGCAAATAATCACCTTGCGGTGTTTTTTTGCTTGATTTTATAACAAATCCGGCTAGATTAGGCTCTGACAAATGACTAACTAACTAGGAGTTAAATTAATGGTTTCTGTAGTTAACGATTCCTGCATCAAATGCAAATCCTGCGTTGAAGTCTGCCCGGTTTCCGCTTTCCGTGAAGGCGACAGCCAGCTGGTTGTAGATCCGGATACCTGCATTGATTGCGGCGTCTGCATCTCCGAATGCCCGCAGGAAGCCATCAGCAACGATGCCGACGCTGACCCGAAATGGGTTGCATTCAATGCCGAAAAAGCTGCTGAATGGCCGGAAGCATAATCTTCCCTCATTAAAAAAAGCTCCTCTTTGCCGGGGAGCTTTTTTTGTTGCCGGCTTGACGGACATTGACACAAATTTAACTCTTGCGGATTATACTGATTCGCGCTATGAACAATAATAAGTTTTAACAAATTTTTGAGATAAACATCATGACACCTAAAAATGACATTATTTACGACGTTGTCGGCATCGGCAATGCAATTGTTGATGTCCTCGCCAAAGTCGGCGACGGTTTTCTGACCGAACGCCGCCTCGATAAAGGCGCAATGACTCTTCTCCAGGCTGCCGAAGCCGGAACCATTTACGCCGACCTGATTCCCGAGCGGGAAGTTTCCGGCGGTTCCGCCGCCAACACGGTTGCGGCCATTGCCTCGCTGGGCGGCACGCCGGCATTCATCGGCAAAGTTCATGATGACGAACTCGGACAGGAATTTCAGCGTTCAATCGGTGCCGCCGGCGTTGACTTCTTCACCAAACCGCTGTTGCAGGGTCCGTCAACCGGCCGCAGCATTGTTTTGGTTACCCCTGATGCCGAACGCTCTATGTTCACTTATCTCGGCGCCGCACAAAAACTCTCCGCTGACGATGTAGATGAAAACATTATCAAAAGTTCTAAAATCATTTATCTGGAAGGCTACATCTGGGACAGCGAATCAGCCCGTGAAGCCATGCTGAAAGCCTGCGAAATTGCCCATAAATATGACCGGATGATTGCTTTCAGCCTGTCTGACCGCTGCTGCATCGACCGTCACCGTGCCGACTTTCAAAAACTGATTCACGACCATGTCGATATCATCTTCGGCAACGAAGAAGAAATCAAATCGCTCTATGAGGAAGAAGATTTTTACAAATGCCTTGACCGCATCAAAAACGAAGTCGAAATCGCCGCCATTACCCGCAGCGCCAAAGGCTCGGTCATCGTCAACCAAAGGGTTAAGATATTCGTCGAAGCCGAAAAGGTGGAAGATGTCGTTGACACCACCGGCGCCGGAGATTTGTACGCCGCCGGTTTCCTTTACGGCTACACCCAGGGACGAAGCCTTGGCACCTGCGCCATGATCGGCGGCATTGCCGCGGCGGAAATCATCAGTCACTACGGCGCCCGTGCCGAAGTATCGCTGCGCGGTTTTGCCCGCAACCGTCTCAGAGCTTACGGCAAATCTTTTTCGTAAAAATCGTCGTTTTCACAGCAGGATTTTCTTGAAAAATAATTTTAACTTGGTATGTTAAGGCGAATTATACATAAAGATTTCAGGCAAAATATCCAGAACTCCTTATTGATAAGGTAACGCTGGAAATAAATTTGAACCGTCCGTGCAGACAGCTGCACAAAGAGAACAAATTTATCATATGATTTGCCTTTGCAAAGGAATTCCAAAATGAGTATGAGAAATATCGCCATCATCGCCCACGTTGACCATGGTAAAACCACGCTGGTAGATGGCCTGTTAAGACAAAGCGGAACTTTCCGCGACAATCAAAAAGTTGCCGAATGCGTCATGGACAGCAATGATCTGGAACGCGAACGCGGCATTACCATCTTGTCCAAATGCACCTCCGTCAACTGGAACGGCACCCACATTAACATCGTTGACACACCGGGCCACGCCGACTTCGGCGGCGAAGTCGAACGCATTCTCTCCATGGTGGATGGTGTCGTCTTGCTGGTTGACTCTTCCGAAGGCCCGATGCCGCAAACAAAATTCGTGCTCGGCAAAGCCCTCAAACTCGGCCTGCGCCCGATTGTCGTCATTAACAAAGCCGATAAAGCCGACGCCCGGGTTGATGAAGTTCTTGATGAAATTTTCGACCTTTTTGTCAGCCTGAACGCCAACGATCAGCAACTTGACTTCCCGGTTCTCTATGCTTCCGGGCGCAATGGCTGGGCCGTTAAGGAAATGACCGACGAAAAGAAAGATTTGAGCCCGTTGTTCCAGCTGATTCTCGACTATGTTCCCGAACCGTCCTGCGACCTCAACGCGCCTTTTTCCATGCTGGCCACCACTTTGGAAGCCAACAAATTTATCGGCCGTCTGTTGACCGGAAAAATCCAAACCGGAACCCTGCATGTAAACGACACGGTAAAAGTTCTTAACGGAGAAAATCAGGAACTTGAGCGTGTTCGCATCAGCAAGATTTTGGCTTACCGCGGTTTGGAACGGGTCGCTCTGGAAGAAGCCCATGCCGGAGACATCGTTGCCGTTGCCGGCATCGTTAAAGGCACCGTTGCCGACACCATCTGCGCGCTCGACGTCAACCAGTCAATCAAAGCACAGCCGATTGATCCGCCGACCTTGGCCATGACCTTTTCAATTAACGATTCGCCGCTGGCCGGACGAGAAGGCGACAAAGTCACCTCCCGCATGATTTGGGATCGTCTGTGCAAAGAAGCCGAAGGCAACATTGCCCTTAAAATTTCCCGCACCGATTCTTCGGATTCGTTTGAAGTTGCCGGACGCGGCGAATTGCAGCTCGGCGTTCTGATTGAAACCATGCGCCGCGAGGGTTTTGAACTGTCTATCTCCCGTCCCCGCGTTTTAATGAAACGCGACGAAAACGGACAGCTGCTCGAACCGTTTGAAGAAGTCGTCGTTGACGTTGATGAAGAATTTTCCGGCACGGTTGTTGAAAAACTCGGCCAACGCAAAGCCGAACTGGTAGAAATGATTCCTTCCCAAATCGGCAACAAAGTCCGTTTGATTTTCAATGCGCCTTCCCGCGGCCTCATCGGTTACCATTCGGAATTTTTGACCGACACCCGCGGTACCGGTATCATGAACCGCATTTTCAAGGACTATGAGCCCTACAAAGGCGAAATCGACAGCCGCCGCAACGGCGTGCTGATTTCTTCCGAAAACGGCACCGCCATAGCTTATTCCCTGTGGAAGTTGCAAGACCGCGGCCCGATGTTCATCGATGCCAACGTTCCGGTTTATGTCGGCATGATTATCGGCGAACATACCAAGTCAAACGACCTGGAAGTCAATCCGACCAAATCCAAACAGCTGACCAATATTCGTGCGGCCGGTAAAGATGAAGCAATTGATCTGATTCCGCCGCGCAAACTGTCGCTGGAACAGGCTCTGTCTTATATCCAGGAAGACGAATTGCTTGAAGTTACCCCGAAAACGCTGCGTCTGCGCAAAAGAATTCTTGACCCGATTGCCCGCAAACGTGCTAAACCCGAGGTAATGGCCTGATTTGCAAACCGGACTGAAAAGTCCGGTTTTTTTATGCTAAATATCTAAAGGTTTTAGAAAGAATAACAGACACCTCTCATTATGTGTTGACACTCTACAGGCGTTGTGATATTCTGTCTTCAGGCTATGATTCAGTTATATGTGAGGTGTATGATGAAAAAACTCAGCAAAACT
>ERZ1090865.328-NODE-328-length-28718-cov-11.090465_pt1 | contig 28718 bp, 19 predicted proteins | sample MGYA00478478_ERZ1090865 | MGnify/ENA primary metagenome ERZ1090865 (study PRJEB33644, sample SAMEA5815715) | chicken gut metagenome | biome: Chicken; feature: Gastrointestinal Tract; material: Caecum | place: Ireland | collected 2019-01-01 | study: A study of the... | reverse complement strand
GTCGTCATCGGATGTCCGATAGGGTGCAGGTACTGTTACGCAAGAAATAATTGCCGCAGATTTCACATCACAGACGACTTCAATAAGCCCGAATTTTTTGAAAACAAACTCAGGCTGTTTGAAAGCAGACAGCCGAAAGTATTCCTGCTTACGGGCATGAGCGACCTCGCGTACTGGAAAGGGGAATGGATAAAAAAGGTATTGGCAAAGGCGGCGGAAACGCCGCAGAACACATATCTTTTTCTGACCAAGCGCCCCGAAATGCTGGATATACAGACGCCGTCGGAAAATGTATGGTTCGGCGTTACGGTCACCTGTGCGGCGGAGCGCGGGCGCATTGCGGCGCTGAAAAGCAATGTTCGCGCAAAACATTATCATGTAACGTTCGAGCCGCTTTCGGACGAAGTGGGGCAGACAGACCTGAGCGGGATCGGCTGGGTGGTCATCGGCACGGAAACGGGCAGCTGCAGGGGGAAGATCCCCACGCAAAAAAGCTGGGCGGAAGGGCTGGCGGAGCAGGCGCTTTCTGCGGGCATTCCCGTATTCATGAAGGAAGATCTGTGCGGGATCCTGCCCGAAAGTCAAATGATTCAGCAATTTCCAAAGGAGTTCGGACTATGAAAGAAAGACAGGCAGGTTTTCTCATTTCAAAGATCAAGGCGATCGGCGGGCGCAGGTTTGAAAAGATCCTGCAGGAAAAAAAGATAGACGCCTTCAACGGCGCGCAGGGAAAGATCCTCTACGTCCTGTGGCAGGGCGGGAAGATGACGGTCACGGAAATTTCAGAAAAAAGCGGGCTCGCCAAGACGACGCTCACCGCCATGCTTGCAAGAATGCGCGCGCAGGGTCTGGTCTGTATGCAGGAAAACGCGAAAGACAGGCGCAGTTCCATCGTCAGTCTCACCCCCGCGGCGGCGCTGCTCAAAGAGGAGTACGACGCCGTCACCGAGCAGATCGCGAACATCTACTACAAGGGCTTTTCAGAAGCCGAGGCAGAACAGTTTGAAGGGTATCTCAAACGCATCCTGCACAATCTGGAGGAAGAACATGAGTGATACGTTACACCTGGGACAGGTAAAAGTCAAAACGGTGCTTACAAAATCCAACCTGCCCATTGCGGGCTACTCCGTCAACCCGTATATCGGCTGCACGCACGCCTGCAGGTATTGTTATGCCTGCTTTATGAAGCGGTTTACGGGACATGAAGAGCCGTGGGGGACTTTTCTGGACGTCAAATACTGGGAAAAGATCAAAAATCCGGAAAAGTATAATAACAGCACGGTCATCGTTGGGTCTGTGACGGACGCATACAACCCGCAGGAGGAGCAGTTCCGCCGCACCCGCGCCTTTCTCGAAGAGATGCAGGGCAGCAAGATCAATCTCATCATCACAACCAAGTCCGATCTCGTTCTGCGCGATCTCGATCTCATCAAAACTTTTCCCTCGCCGCTCGTAAGCTGGTCGGTCAACACCCTCGACGAAGCATTCAAAGAGGACATGGACAAGGCTGTCTCCATAGAGCGCCGCATCGCCGCCATGAAAAAATGTCACGAGGAGGGGATCCGCACCACCTGCTTTATTTCGCCCATTTTTCCGGAAATTACCGAAGTGTTTGAAATCATAGAACGGATTGGAGACTTTTGCGACTATATCTGGCTGGAAAACCTCAACCTGCGCGGCGGATTCAAGGCGGAGATCATGCAGTACATAGCGGAAAAATACCCGCATCTTTTGCCCCTGTATCAGCAGATCTACAACAAAAACGACATGACGTACTGGAAAATTCTCGACCAAAAGGTGGCAGAATACGCCGAGAGCAAGGGCCTGCTGTACGTGGTGGATCAGGAGCCTTTTTTGCGCGACCCGACGGGCAAACCCGTCATCATCAATTATTTTTATCATGCGCAGATCAGGCAATCCGCCAAAAAACGGTAAAAACGTTCTTTCTGCCGTACGCGGAAAATTTCCGATTTGAAGTCCCGTCTTTCGCTGCTCTTCACAGTTTTGCGCTGTGGGAAAAGTGCTTCTGCCCCAAAACAGAGATCTACAATGCCGTACTTGCTTGTTTCCGCCCGCGGGCGGGGGACGGAGACGCGCAAAATCAGCGGGTACGTACTTGTCATTTTGTGACAAAATGACGAGATCATGCAAAAAAGCGCAGGTCAAAATCCTGCGCTTTTTTGCATATCCATGCTTTCGGGGCATACAAGCCGATAGAATATAAGTATTAGACATTTTCAGGGGAGGGTGATATAATAAGGGCAAAAAAGCGGCTTTGCAGGCAGGCCGTAAAACGGCTCCGCGAGTCCGTCCCCGCATTTGCGGGGGCAGATCGTCTGCGGGGTTGGAAAAGGGCTGCAGGCAAAAGGCGCGGAAAATGCAGGGAGGGATCGCAATGGACAGGATCGAAAAGACGCGGGAAAAGTTTCGGGAACTTTTCAGGGCCGAACCCACGCAAAACGAGGGTACGGACCCCGATTTTATGCGCATTTTACAGCGCTTCATCTTTGGGGAAGTGAGCTATGCGGGTTCGCTGGACAACCGTATGCGCGAACTCATCACCATCACGGTGCTCACCGTCAACCAGACGCTGCCGCAGCTGAAAGCGCACGTCGGGGCCTGCCTTAACGTGGGGCTCACGCCCGAAGAGATCCGCGAGGCGGTCTATCAGTGCGCGCCGTTTGTCGGATTTCCGAAAACGCTCAACGCGATCGCCGCAATGAACGAGACGTTTGCAGAGCGCGGCGTTTCTCTGCCCCTTGCAGACGCGCAGGCGGCGGCCGAGCAGACGAGGTACGAACAGGGGCTTGCCGCACAGGCGCCGATCTACGGCAGCGAGATCGCCGAGCGGTACGCCTGGCTGCCCGCGGAGTTTTCGCAGTGTGTGCCGAAGTGGCTGACCGAGCTCTGCTTTGCGGATTTTTCTCTGCGAAAAGGCTTGGACCAAAAGGTGCGGGAGCTTCTCACCGTGGTCATGCTCGCCGCGATGGGCGGCGCGGAAACGCAGGTACGTTCCCACGTTTTCGGTGCAATGCGCGCGGGAAACACCGCGGAAGAGGTGGTCTGCGCGCTCTGCCACGCCATGCCGTACATGGGCATTCCCAGGCTGTTCAACGCCCTCAACTGCTGCAAAGACCTGCTTTGCGAAGAGAAATCACCTGAGGAGAAATGATCTGCACCGCCGCACAGGGCAGGCGCGGCAGAGAACACAGAAAAAAAGGAGGGAATAAAATGAAACCGTTGGTTGCGTATTTTTCGTGTACGGGAACAACAAAGCGCGCGGCACTCGCCCTTGCGGAGGCAATCGGCGCGGACGTGTATGAGATCGTGCCGAAACAGCCCTATACCGATGCCGACCTCAACTGGACGGACAAATACAGCCGCAGCAGCGTCGAGATGAAGGACCCCGACGCGCGCCCCGAAATTTCGGGCAAAGCGGAAGGAATGGAAAATTACAGGACGGTTTTCCTGGGATTTCCCATCTGGTGGTACGTTGCGCCGCGCATCGTCAACACCTTCCTTGAAAGTTACGATTTTACGGGCAAAACCGTAATTCCGTTTGCGACGAGCGGCGGCAGCGGGCTGGGCAGAACGGTCGAAAAACTGCAAAAGAGCTGCCCTTCCGCGGTGAAATGGGGGAAGGGCAAGCTCCTCAACGGCCCCCTCACCAAGGACGGCCTGCTTTCGTGGGCAAAGGAATATCTGTAAGATTTTTCCCCATCAGGGGGATAGAAAAGGGGCGGCTTGTCCTCGGGCAAGCCGCTCTTTTTTATGCAAACTTTAAAAGGGTCTTGCTTTTTCGGGCATTCTCTGGTATAATACAGTCAGATATTCCGAAGTGTAGTATAAAAATTAAGCGAGGGAAAAAATATGCAGGACGTTTTACAGATCTTTTTGTACAGCGAGGACGGGAACACCTATTCGTTCAAGGGGAGTTTGTACGAAGGGGAGCTCACGCTGGACGGATACGACAGCATTCCCGGCATTTCGCACGCGTACGGCGACGGCGAGGCGGCGTATTTTTACAAGTTCGACCGCGAAAACACGCAAAAGCTCATCGAAGCCTTTCAGACGGAGGACTTGCTGGAAAGCATCCGCGAGTTTTACGGCGGCAAAACGCGGCACACGGAATTCGAGGCCTTCTGCAGAGAACACGGCATCGAATTCGAGGACGGGGACGTCAACCTGCGGCTGGGCTGGCACTATATCCCATGACCGCGGCAATACGGACAAAAAGGCGCGTTCCGAAATTTTCGGAACGCGCCTTTTTCGTGAAAGAAAAAGTTTTTCTAGGCGGTCGGTAGATATTACATAAAAAAGTGCAAATTTTCGTAAAACTGTTGCATGATAAAATATCACGTGCTATAATAAAAATGTCGAATTTCGGGGAAAGGCGCGCCTTTTCCCGCTTTGGCGCCATATTTTTGCGGACGGGAGGTCTTTTTTATGCCGCGCAGGGCGATCGATTGGAAGAAAACGGGCAAACAGCTGTTATTTTTGAGGAACGACAATCTCTCTTTGCGCAGGTATGTGTGCAGGGAAAACAACTACGACAAGGGAGAATGCGACGGCAGGTGCGACACCTGTAAGTACGACATGGATACCAGCATCAGCAGGAGCGAACTTGCCAGGGTATTCAGCGTGACGGAAAGCGTTGTGTTCAACTGGGAAAACGGGATCACGCCCGTATCGCTGGAAGACATGCTCTTTTATTGCGAGATCGCGGGGGTGGACCTGAAAGACCTCATCGTGTTTGAAAATTAGGGTCACATCGGGAAAAAGATAAGGGAAAAACGAAGGGGAAAAGGGAAAAAGTACTGCACAGAAAGAGCGCTCGCCGCGGGCGGCGCGCGCCCTTTTTGCAGGAATGAGCGAAGGAAAACGCCTTGTCCGCTTTGTCAGCAGGCTGTTTTTCTTCGCCCTTTTTATTTTTAAAAGGAAAAAGGAGCTTGTCTTTCTGTTCTTGCAAAGATCTTGTAAAATTTACGGGAAAAAAGTAAAATCCTGCAAAAGGCTGCGGAATTTGCAGAGTGGGCGGGGTGCGCGGAAAAAGCGGACGTGATATACTGGTTGTACAGTCGGAAGGCAAGCGGAAACGGAGAAAAAAATGAAGCAAATGAGTTTTGAGATCGGCGCGCTGCAAAACGAACTCTGGCAGGTGCGCAAGCAGCGCAGGTTTGTCATGCGCAGCTCGGAGGAACGGCTGCACGAACTGGTGGAAAACGCCTGGTCGGAGGACAGCCTGGCGCAGCTGGTCAGAAAATACGGGCTGTGCGACGTGTGCGACTTTTCGGGGCTCAACATCTCGGCGGCGCGGGTGCTTGTCAACTGTGCGATCGCGGCGCTGTACAGGTATCCGCTGCTGCGCAGCAGGTTCTGTTATCTGGGTTCGCAAAAGGGGTACATGGCGCTGGTAAAGAAGTTTACGCAGTGCGATGCGGAAACGATGAAGGCGCTGGGCCTGCAGCACATCTGCGGGGAGGAATTGGCGAGATCGTTCGGGCAGGGGCTGCTCGAATTTATGGCGGAACCTTCCCGCGGCACGGGCAACGTGCTGGCGCAGGCGGTGCTGGCGGGCGGATTTCTGGACGGCGTTTTGCTGGACGAAAGGGATTTCAGTACAGAGCGGTTCCGCGAGATCAAGGAGAGTTTGGAAGAGAGCGTGAGGATAGGGCATTTTGCCAAGGACTGCGCCTCTGTTTCCGCCGTCATCTTTCACGAGATCGGGCATCTGCTCGATTCGCTGTGCGGCGTCAGCGAGGGCGCCGCAGTGCAGGAAGCGTTCCGGGAGGGGCGGGAAAGAAAGATCGCAAAGGAGCTTTCCGCCTATGCGGCAACTTCCCCCGCGGAATACGTGGCGGAAGGGTTTGCCGAATGTATGTCCTCCGGCGCGCCGCGCAGGGCGGCCCGCGCCGTTGCGGAGGCGATCGCAAAGAGTTATCAAACGCTGGAAGCGTCAAGATAAATATTATTTACAAGGAGAGGAATCCATGGAAAATCTCGAAAGGAAAAATAGGTGCATCGACATTGTGTTCTGTATCGACGGAACGGGGAGCATGAGCGACTGCATCGAAAACGTGAAAAAGCACGCGCGCAACTTTTATTCGATGCTCGTCGAAAAGATGACGAGGCTGGGCAGCGACATCGACGAGACGCGCGTGCAGGTCATCGTGTTCCGCGATTACGGATACGACGGCGCAAACGCCATGCAGATCAGCCCCTTCTTCCTGTTGGACCAGGACGCCGCCGATTACGAGGAATTCCTCGCAAACGTCAGGGCGCAGGGCGGCGGAGACGGGCCTGAAAACGGGCTGGAAGCGCTGTATTACGCCATGCAGAGCGCATTCGAGAGCGGCGACGACGACCGCCAGGTCATTGTTCTGTTCACGGACGCGGACGCGCTCGATCTGGGTGCGCGCGCGGACAAGGAAAACTATCCCAAGGACATGGTGGACGAGGCGGGACTGGACAAAATGTGGATCGGCAAAGATCAGACGCACGTCGGCTACCTCAATCAGCTGACCAAGCGACTGGTCATCTTCGCCCCCGCGGGCACCAAGTACGAAGCGCTCGCCAAGCGCTGGAACCTCACCTGGTACAAGGCGGTTGCGGACGACAACGGGCTTTCCGAGATCTCCTTTGAGGACATCATCGACCTCATCGGCAAATCCGCGACGGCAAAGGCGAGGAGATAAAACAGGACAGGCGGAGCCATTGCCGTGCGGGCAGTGGCTCTTTGCCGCGGGAAAGGACAAAGGAGGAAAATTATGATCTTTCACGGTTATGAGGTGGATCCCGAATACATTCTGGCGGGGTCGGACCTTCCCGACTGGCATTCGGCGGGGCTGGGCGAGTTCATCGTCGGGCGCAAGGACGGCAAGCGCTGGTTCATCAAGCGCAACAACGAGTACCGTTTCCCCACCGCCAAAGAACAGCCGGACAAGGAACTGCGCGATTTCTACCTGATCCCCGCCAAACAGTACCAGGCAGATCGGGAACTTCTGCGCAAACTGATGGTCGAAAAGGGCAAACTGACGGCGGAAAAGGACCACATCGTTCCGGAAGTGGAGCATTTCATTTCGGAGGGCAGGATCGTCCTGGTCAGCCGCTTTGTGGAAAACATCGCGCGGGATGCGGATTTCGTGGGCATGGACGCGGCGCATTTCATTCCGTTCTGCGCGGACGTCGCCCAGCTGATCGCCAAATTGCACGAATGCGGCATCATCCACTGCGACCTCAAAGTGGGGCAGCCTGACGACGTGATGAGCGGCAACGTCGTGGCGGCCGTCGAGGGCGGGAAACTCATCCCGTACCTCATCGACTTCGACCTCTCTTTTCCCGCGCCTCCCGCAAAAAATCCCGAAAGCATCCCGCATTCGGACAATTACGAAAGCCCCGAGATCATTCCCTACATCGACGGCGACGAGGAAAAATGCACCGAGATCACGACGGCGACGGACATCTTCACGCTGGGCATCGTCTTTCACAAGCTGTGGACGGGCTCTTTCCCCGCGGTGGAGGTGGAGCGCGCTTCGGCGGGCCGCTGCGTAGCCAACGACAAGGCGGTCACCATTCATAAGAAGTTCGACGTGCGCATCGGGGAAAAATGCGGCGCCACCTTCATGTCGCTCATCAACTGGATGCTCGCCAAGGATCCCGCCGCGCGCCCCACGGCAAAACAGGTGAGAGAGGTGCTCACCGATCAGCTCGCGGTGCCGGACAAGTACCATAAAGGTTCGGACGTCAAGCAATTTACCGAACTTTGGGACGCGCACAAGCTGGCCGCGGAACGGCTCCCGTCCGATCAGATGCAGGCGAAGGGCGTCGCTTCCTTCAAGCGCATCAACGACGGCGGCCGCCTGAAATATCTCGTTTCCACGGCGGACGGAAAGGAGGCGAGCCTCTCTCTCGAAGAGATCATCGCGGCGGGTTACGCCGCGCGCAAGCCCGCCAACGTGTCCGAGCCGTGGGAGGAACACAACATCGTCATGGCCTCCCCCGAGGACATCGCCGCCAAGGGCTATGTGGAGGTGACCGCGGCAACGGCGGGCGGACACCGCTACCGCATCGTCACCGCGACGGGCGTGGTGTTCACGCACGGCTACGAGTGGCTGATCTCCGAAGGTCTCGCCGTCCGCAAGGCGGTGGAAGCCATCGAAGGGGACGAGCCGTGGCCGGGCGACGGCAAGTACGCCAGCCCCGAATTCCTCGCGGAACGCGGCGTGAAAAAGATCCTGCGCGTCAAGTACGGCCCTGAAAACAGGTACCGCGTGGAGTTCAAGGACAGGGAACCGCTCGACTACGTCAACGCGGGGACCATGAGAAAACTGAGGTATCTCGTATGAAAGATCTTTCCTTTGTTTTTCACGTAAGCACTCCCAACAACGAGGACGTGGAGCCTCTGTTGTACAAAAACTGGCTCGCCGCCGCCGACGGAATGGGCGGTTCGGGCTGTATGCGGCACAGGGTGGAGGAAAAGTACCGCGCGTCGCTTCAGGCGGTGCTCGGCTGCGTCCTGCCCGAGTACGAAAAGAGCGCTTCCCATCCCGACCTCGCCCCGCTCCTGCCCTATGCGGAAGGGGAAAATTGCTATTTTGCGCGCATCTTTGCGCCCCTTATCAAAGACGAAGTCAACACGTCCGCACGCTGGGCGTCCCGCATCGTCATGGCGCGCTTTCTGTACTTTCTCGTCGCGGCGGAAGGGGCGGGGAAATGCGACCCCGACGATGCGCAGTTTATCGGGGAAACGGAAAAATTCATCAGCCGCGGGCTGGAGCGGGCAAAGTCCGTGCTGCACCTTTCGGTGGACAATCCGAGCATGACCTTGCTCCCCACCACCTTTGCCGCCCTCCGCTATCTGCCCGTATCCGAAGAGGACTGCGCCGTCCACGCCCTCTGGGCAGGGGATTCGCGCTGTTACGTGCTGGACGCGCAGGGCCTGCGCAAACTTTCCGCGGACGACGAGGACGAGAGCAAACTGCTCACAAACAGTTTCAACGCGGAGTGCCACGCCCGACTGAATTGCCGCGCCTACCGCCTGAAAATGCCCTTTGTCCTGCTCTGCGCGAGCGACGGTTTTTTCGACGCGTACGACAAGACGGGCCTGCCCGTCGAGGCAAAGCTTTTAGGCGACATTCTCGGCGCGACCTCGGCCGAGCAGCTGAAAGAGGCGCTCGTTGCCCGCTACAACAACAATCTTTCGGACGATACGAGCGTGGCGTTCGTCCCCGTCGGGTTTGATTCCTACGAGGAGATCCGCAGCCTGCTCTCCGCCCGCCGCAAACAGATGGACGAACTGTACGCCCTGCACAGGGAATGCGCGCCCGTCCTCGCCCTCATCGACAAGCCCGAATTCCGCGTGACGGCAACCATCTGCGACCGCTTTCAGATGAAATTTGCGGACATCATCCGCGCGCTGACGCAGGCGTATTATCAGGGCAAAAAGGAATCGCTCCTCACTTCGTGGTGGCGGGAAGTCATCGCGCAGAGCGAAACCGAGTGCAGGCAGGAATTTTCCGAGCGCGCGCGGGAGCGCAGGGAACAGCTGAAAAAGGAGGCGGCGGAAGAGATCGAAAAGCGCGGCTATGCCGCCTGTTTCCGCAGGAAGATCGTGCCCGGCGGCTGGATCACCGACCACGTCGAGGCGCTGCGCACCGCAACCGAAGCGCTGGCAAAGGCGGAGGCAAAACTCGCCTCTTTCTCCTCTTTCAGAGAAAAACTTTTTCAGGAGCGGGAGGAACTGCGCCGCAATCTCCGCGCGGAACAGCGCGAACTTCTGTCCGAATTTCTCCCCCTGGTCGACGCCCCCGAAGGCGCCGCGGAAGACGAGCTGTCCGACAGCAAGCTCCGCTGCTCTCTCACCTTCTGGCTGAACAATCTTTCCCGCCTCGAACTGTATCTTTTCGATCGGAAACTCAAACTCGGCGACGCGGAGCGCAACGGGAAGTACAGAAAGATGTTCCGCAAGGCGGAAGAATACTACGAGCATTGCAAAAGAGCGGAGGCGGACGAGATCAGGGCAAAATCGGAGTGCGCCCTCTGCGAAAAGGAGTACAGGGCCGCCCTGAAAAAGGTGAAAGACCACATTTCCACCATCTTGCAGGAGCGCCGCAACCTCCTGTCGGCGGAGTTTATCGCCGATTTGGACATGGACGCGATCATGTTCGGACAGATCGCGCGGGAGGAACTGTGCGAGCGCGTTTCGCAAAAACTCGTGCAGGAGTACGCAAAGGATCCGCGCATGATCGCGGACACGCTGGACGCGTACAAGACCTCGGCCGAATCCTGCATCGATTATCTCTTCCCCGCGTCCAGGCTGGCCGATTTCCGCAAATACTATCTGTACAGGGGGGAAGCGGGTTCGGAAAAATACGCTTCCTACCGCGCCCGACTCGCCGCCTATGAGGAGGGGACGGACGCCCTCCTGCGCGCACCCGCCGCTCCCGAACAGGGGGAAGGCGATCAGAAACAAAACGGAGAATCAATATGCTGAACGATTATGTCTGCCCCGATTGCGGGCTTGTCATCCGCGACGGCTCTACTTCCTGCATTCGCTGCGGCTGTCCCATGCCGCAGGTGAAGGCGGGAAAAAAGACGCCCGTCAAACTTCCCTATACCGAATGGGCGGGTCACAACGACGTCAGATCCGCCCCCAAGGACAAATACGGCAATCCCAACGGTACCAATTACGACCTTCTGCGCGACGGCAGCATGAAGGGGTACAAGATCCTGCTCATCAACCTCTGTCCCGACTGGGATACCTGCGGCAAGCGTGCCAATTACGAAAATCCCATCCGCGCCCTCACAAACAAGGGATTTGAGGTGATTTATACCACCTCTTTCCCGCCCGATCTGGCAAGCGCCACGCAGGACGTGTGCCAGCTTTGGCTGATCAGCGGCAACAGACAGAGCATCACCCCCGATCAGGTGGATCAGGTCATCCGCTTTTACAATTCGGGCAAGGGCCTGTACCTGTGGGCGGACAACGATCCCTTCTTTGCCGACGTCAATCCCGTCATCCGCAAGCTGTTTTCCACTTCCATGTCGGGCAATTACAAAGGGGACCGCGTTCTGGGCGTGCAGAAAAACGCCTACGACGTGGGCATCGTGGCGGGGCATCTCATCTCCACGGGCATCGCAAACTTTTACGAGGGGATCACCATTTCCAACGTCGCCATGACGCAGAAACTGAAACCGTTGATGTATTCTTCGGACGGAAAGGTGGTCGCCGCCTATTCGGACGCCGACAAAAAGCGCGTCCTCATCGACGGCGGATTTACCCGCCTCTGCAACAAATGGGACAGCGCGGGCACGGACAGATACGTCGTCAACGCCGCGGGCTGGCTGGGCAATTTCGAGCGCTTCGGCTGGCGCATTCCCAAATAACTGAAAAAAAATGCCGCCCTTCGGGGCGGCGCATTTTCGGGCGCGTTCCAAGAGGAGGGGAACGCGCCTTCTTTTTTAAGGAAAGCACGGCTTTTTGCCGCTGCCGAGCAAAAGAGCAGGGGAAAAGTGAAAAATTTTTTTTCTTTGTGAAAAGTTTGCGAAATCTTTGCGTTTTTTGTCGGAAAATGGTATAATGACAAAGATAGCTTTTCAGGCGTTCTGGAAAGAAAAAAATTTGAGAGGGGTTTTACCTATGAAACTGGTTTACGGCGTAAAAGACAGACCCAAGCCTTTGCAGCTGGTTCTGTTTGCTCTGCAGCAGCTGCTCGCCATCCTCGCGGCGACCATCGCGGTGCCTATGATCGTCGGCAACGGAATGTCCATTTCCGCCGCTCTGTTCGGCGCGGGTATCGGAACACTCGTCTATCTGCTGTTCACAAAGTTCAAAAGCCCTGTGTTTCTGGGCAGTTCGTTTGCGTTTATCGGTTCTATGTCCGCAGCCTTCGCGGGCGGCGTATCCGCTTCGCTCGGCTATCTCGGGCTGATCATCGGCGCCTGCTTCGCGGGTCTCGTGTACGTCGTCATCGCCATCATCATCAAGCTGGTCGGCGTCAAATGGATCGATAAAGTGATGCCCGCCGTGGTCATCGGGCCTACGGTCGCCATCATCGGTCTCTCTCTTTCTGGCAACGCCATCGGCGATGCGGTCAGCGCCGTTTACGACAGTGCCGCAAGCGCCTACATCATGGATACACATTCCATTCTCTGCCTCATCTGCGCGCTGGTCACCTTCGGCGTCACCATCACCTGCTCTGTGTACGGCAAAAAATTCCTGCGCATGATCCCGTTCATCATCGGTATCCTCTCCGGTTATCTGCTGGCGGCGATCCTCACGGTCATCGGCATCGCGGGCAACGTGGAAGCGCTGAAAATCATCGATTTCTCGCTGTTCAATTCCATGGAATGGTACCCCAACTTCACCTTCCTGCAGATCTTTAAAGGCAGCCTTACCCCTGCGGAAGGCAGCAGTATCGGCGCTTACATCGGCACCATCGCCGTGGCGTACATCCCCGTCGCGTTCGTCGTGTTTGCCGAGCACCTCGCCGATCACAAAAACATCTCTTCCATCATCGAAAGCGACCTGCTCGTCGATCCCGGTCTTTCCAGAACGCTCCTCGGCGACGGCGTAGGTTCCATCGCGGGCGCCATCTTCGGCGGCTGCCCCAACACGACGTACGGCGAATCCATCGGCTGCGTCGCCATTTCCGGCAACGCTTCCGTCGCAACCACCTTCGTCACGGCGATCTTTGCCATTCTCTGCTCCTTTATCGGCGTGTTCACCACCTTCCTCGATACCATTCCTTCCTGCGTCATGGGCGGCGTGTGTATCGCTCTGTACGGCTTTATCGCCGTCAGCGGTCTGAAAATGCTGCAAAAAGTCGACCTCAACGAAAACGGCAACCTGTTCACCGCATCCGTCGTGCTCATCGCGGGCGTGGGCGGCATGGCGCTCAAGTTCGGCGCGGTCACCGTCACGGCCATCGCGTGCGCGCTCATCCTCGGCATTCTCACCAACCTCGTGGTCAACGTCGGCAGAAAGAAAAAGGAAGATCGGCAGGCAGAACCCGCTGCGGATGCCGCTGCTCCCGCCGCGGAAGCTTCCCCCGCACAGGCAGAACCCTCCGAAACAAAAGAGGAATAACACCGTAAATTTCCGCCCCTGCATTGCAGGGCGGAGGACGATCATTTCATAGCATAAAAGAAGGCGTCCCCGAAAGCCGCAGGCTTTCGGGGACGTTTTTTGTTGCAATTTTTGGGGTACGTATCGCCGAAAAACGGTTTGAACGGGGTTTACGCTTATTTGACGGGGAACCCGCTGTTGATGATGTCCAGCATCTGCGCGGGCCTTTCGCGCAGGACCAGCAAAAAACCGTAAGCGTCAAACACGGATCTCATCATCTTGCCGTACTTTTCGTACAGAGAGCGGGCGGTGAATCCCTGTTCACAGATCATCTCCTGCGGAAACTCCCCCTTTTCTAAGGTTTTGCACAGCTCGTCGAGGATGTCTTTCTGACGCAGGAAGGGGACCAGGGCCTGTTCGGCCGTCTGTTCGCTGAAATCCAGCTTTTTTGTCAGATACGTTTTCAAAAATTCGGTATTTTCCATGGCCGTTTCCTCCTTAGATGCCCAGCACTCTGAGCAGCAGATCCGCCCACAGAGAACCGTAATCGAAGGCGTCCGCCTCGCAGGGCTGCCAGCGGTACATGTAGTATCCGTACTTGCTTTCGGGAATATAGTGGATATAAGAATTTGTCACATCGTCTTGGATCCCTGCCAAAACGCGGGCGTACTGGTAGGCGTGGCGCATTTCGTGCGCAACGGTATCCACAATTTCCACCCATGCGGGTCTGCTGCCCTGTACGGTGTTAAAGTATTTTGTGTTGATGTAGAGGGCGTTTTTGCTGTCGCTGAAATAGCCGTACGTGCGGTCGTTGCTGCTGTAAAATTTCACCTGCGGCGGGTTTTTCAGGCCGAGTTCGCCTGCAACCACCCTCGCCAGGTTTTCCACGGCGGATTTCTTTTCGGCCATGGACATGGCGTTCCAGTTTTTTTCGCCGAACTGCCTGAGGGCGCTTTCGCGCAAGTTGGCTTCGCTGTAAATTTTCCCGAGCGAAACTTTCGTGTACAGGCCGGAAAAGTTAAATTTTTGGTCGAGGAGGGTGAGCCCCTTGTAGGTGAGAAATCCGGAGAACAAGGCGCCTGCAAAGCCCGCTATCATTCCCGCCGCCTGGCTCCCTGTGAGGTCGGCTGTGACGTCGGAGATCACGACGGAAGACACCATGGATACGGCGGCCGTAGCGGCGATCTTCAGCGTTTCCACGGCGACGGCGCGGGTGACGAGGAGGATGGTCCCTCCCACGCCCGCTCCCGCCGCGTGCGCCGCCTGCAGGGCCGCATTGGCGGGCAGGATCAGGCTTTGCAACAGGGAGGAAGTGATCCCGATGGCGTGGTAAACGGTGTTGGCGGTCTGTTCGTCGCCTATGGCTCTTTCCAGCAATTCTTTTACGGGGTTGAGCGCTTCGCTCGTCACGTCACCCTTGGAGGCGTAATAGATGTCGCTGACGCCTTCCGCAATGTTGCTGACGGCGTAGACGGTGGAAACGGCGGTGGTGGCTACGCAGACGGCCGCAACGAGCGGGGCGGCCGTGCCGCAGGTGACCACGCAGACGGTGATGCTGCCGATGGCGAGGAAAAGGTTGCTGAGCAGCTTGATGAATCCGGACGCCATGCGCGCATCCGCGGCCGCCTGCAGTTCTTCTTCGGTGGGGATGGTGACGATCTGCACGCCTTCGTCCCTGGTCACGACGACGATCTGGTTTTCTTCCAGCTCGATGCCGTTGAGTTCGGAAAGGTCGTAATAACCGCCTTCTTCCGTGCCGATCATTCCGTTCTGGCCGTTCAGCGCCGTGCTTTCCAGCAGGGCGGTTTCGATGAGGATGAGCGAGCAGCCCTCTCCCTCATAGGCGTTGGCGTCCTGCAGGGCGGCGATCTTTTGCAGCATCTCTGCGGCGGCGCTGTAAGCCGCCGCTTCGTCCGCGGTGTACAGGCTGTCCGCCTCAAAGCTCATGGCGGGGGCCGCGTCGCCCAGCCAAAGCGTTCTGCCGCGGTTGTAGTCGATGCAGTCGATGCTCTCGTCAAACTCGGCTTCCGCGCTCCCGCTCACCTCGATGCGCATGGCGCAGCCGGAAACTTCTCTTGCCGTAAAGTACCAGTCCCCGTAAATGCCCGAGCTGTCTTTCAGGGCGGCGATGCGGTCTACGGAATAGGTCTGCGTCCCGTCATCGGAAGAGACGGCGGCGGCAACGCCCTGTTCGATGGCTTCCTGCGTGATCACGGGCTGAGCGGTTTCATCCACCAGCTCCAAAAATCCGCAGGTCACGCCGCCGTCGGCATTTTCTTCGTAGAGGGTGTACACAAGCCCGAACGCCTTTTGCCCGTCTGCCGTGACGGCGGCGCCGCGGTACACGTCGTAGCCGAGTTCGCTCAGGCGGTAGGCGGTCTCATAGATGGCAAAGGAATACGCCTCTTCCATCGTGATCTCTTCGCTCAGCGCCGCGTCCTGCGCGCTCTCCTCGCCGATCTCCTCTTCCTGCGCGTTTTCCGCAGGGGAGGTCTCCTCGTCCGACGTTTCTTCAAGATGTACCGTCCCTGCGGGAAGGGCTTCCTGCGCGGGGCTTTCCTCCTGCAGGCCGACCTCGTAAACCTGTTCAAGGGAAGCGGGGTCCTGCATTGCGGAGGCAGAGCCGTTTGTCTGCAATTTCTCCGTGCAGCCCACAAACATCATGACCAGCGACAGCAATACGGCCGCGCCTGCAAATGCAAATCCTTTCACTTTTTTCATTTTGTCACCTCTCGGAAAATTCTGCTGTCATATGCGCCGTCTGCGCAGGAAAAAGGCGATGGCGGCGGAAAGGAGCGCCGTTCCTCCGCTTGCGGAGGAGATAGCAATGATCGTCTTCGCATCGGAGCCGCCGCTCTGCGCGGCTGCTTCGGGAATGCCGCCCTGAACTTTCTCCGCTTCAACGGAGCCGCTCAGCGTTTGGGTCGTCTCGTTCTGCGCGGTTTCCGCTGCGGGGGCTTCGCTCTGTGCGGTTTCTGTTGCAGGGGCTTCGTTTTGGACGGGTTCCGCTGCGGGAGTTTCGTTTTCTGCGGGCGGCACCGCATCGGGCTGTTCGGCCGTGTTCGGAAGGGGCGCCGCGCCTGCATCCTCCTGTCTGAGGGGGTCGTCCGTGACGTCCGAGGGGAAAACGATCTGTTCCGGCGCTTTCTGCACGCTGAGGGTGAAGGAAAGTTCCGTCCCGAACCTGTTGACGATGCAGAGGGTGTACGCCTTGTCCTCGTCGGGGAAGGAGTAGCCCTCCGCTTCGGAAAGCAGCATCACCTCGCGGTTTCCCGCCTCGTCGGTGACGATGAGAAGGCTCTGCGAATCGTACTCGTCGCCCGCCGCGGCGATGCTCACGCTGTGTCCTGCAGGAGTGCTGCGGGAAAGTTTGTCAAGCCGCACATTCTCGCCCGAAAGGCTGAGGGTCAGCGAACCTTCGTTTTCTTCGGGGGCATAATAGATGGTGTCGTATACCGTTCTGCCGTGCCAGTTTTCCTCGGTGATGGTCACGCGGGTGGTGGAAGTGAAGATGCTGCCCGCGTCCGCGCCGTAGGGGATGCGGTACTGATTTCCCGCCTCGTCCAGCGCCATCACGGTGTCCGTTTCGTAGTCTGCCGCCTGCAAGAAGGTAAATCCGTTGAGGTACACTTCCTCCGCCTGCAGGGCTTTTTTCACGCTCTCGTCCGTCACCACGCATACGTCCCTTTCAATGGATTGCGCGGAGAGGTCGGCAAGCGTTTCCTGTTCCGCCGCCTGCGTCAGGTATTCCGCATTGGCTTCCAGGTACAGCGTGTCCACGTTTTTTTCGGCAAAGCCTGCGATCGCTTCAAACAGCTTGGCTTTGGAAGTGTATTTCTGCTTCGTGTTGCTGTTTTCCGATTTATAGAAGTAATAGCTGCCGTAATCCTCCACGGAAAGGAGTTCGACGTTTTCCGCCAGGGAGTACGCCATGTCATAGTACCCTGTAGTGTAGGGGAAGCAGTACACAAAGCAGCCGCCGCCCGCGGTGGGCAGGGAAACGGCGTACACTTTGCGCGCAAACAGGTCGTTTCTCTTTGTCGATTGGATGAGGGAAGCGTTGACGGAGGGGGCGTAATCTTCGCGCGACTGAATGCAGAGGCGGAAGCTGTAATGCGCGATCTCCCCGCTTGCCGCCGCGGGATCCGAAGAATACAGATCGAAAATATAGTATCCCTCATTTTCCAGCGTGTCGGTGAATTTTTCTGTCAGTCCCGCAAAGGTGCAGAACACGTCGTATGTATTGGATTCGAGGGCGCTTTCGTCCGCAAAATGATATACCGTCCCGTAAATTCCGGGCAAATTTGCGGATGCGGGGGAGATAGAAAACTCTTTTCCCGTCATGTACACGGGCACGGCTTTGGAAGGGTCGTAGATGCGCAGGGAGGCATCTGTCAGCCCCTCGCCGAAGTACTGCGAAAAGGCGAGGTCCTCTCCCGGATGCACGATGTACAGGCTGATTTCCCTCGTTTTGCCGAGAGGGGTGCGGATGCGGAAAAGGTACGCGCCCGCCTCAGAAAACACTTTTCCGGAAGAAAAGCTTTCAAACGCGCCGCCGTTGTAGGAACAGGAGAGGGAAAAGCAGGTGTTTCCGAAATCGTTTACGGAAATTTCCGAAAAGCTGACGCTCTTGTCCGTCAGCGTCTTTCCCTTTGCCAGAAATTCGATCTCTTCTTCGGAAAGTTCTTCGTCTTTTATTTCGTAAGCGTCTGTCGCCTTTGAAGTGAAGGACACGGCGGAAGGGTTGTTGCTGCAAAGGTAAACGGTGCTTTCCTGTCCGAAATTTTTATAGACGCTCGCATAATCCGTGACCGTTTTCTTTTTGAACGGCCACCATACCCACTGGGTGTGCGTGCCGGAAACGTACTCATAATACATCTCGTTGACGGAGAGGAATTTGTAGTAAGTGCCGCTTCCGATCTCTTCGCCCTCGGGGGCAAATTCAAAGGTGCTGCCGTTGATATTCACCATCTTTGCGCCCGTCGATTCCCAGCGGATCCCGTCCTTGCTTTTCAGGACGAGGACGGCGCCGCTTTTGATGGTCCCTACGGAATACCCCGCAATGGTCTGGGCGGCCTCGTCCGAAAGTTTCCAGGTCTTGCTGCTGTATTTTATGGAAGAGGCGACGTTCTGCTTGTATGAGAACACCACGGAAGTGCCTGCATCCACGCCGATCGCCTGCACGCCGTTGTAAACGCTTTCGGTCAGCGCCGTGCCGCACACCGTCAGGGTGCCGAGCGCGCTCTTTCCGTTGCTGAATGCGGAAACGCGTTTCGCGGTTGAAAAACTGTAACTGTTTTTGGAGTTGTCGTCCTCAAACTCGTACAGAGCGCGGTCGATCGCAATGCTTTCGGCGGGTTCTGCTGCGGCGGCGGGCAAACTGTTATTCAGCAACAGCGCGCCTGCCAGAACTGCGAGGATAAGAAAGATCCCCATCAGACAAACTGCAATGCTTCTGCTTTTGGAATTCATAACTTTTCTCCTTATTTTCTCAGAACTTTTTGCGCTTTTGTTACCTGCACGGCTCCTTCCTACATGGCGTCCTCCCCGCGCGGGGCGTTGCGTCCCGCGGCAAGAGAAAGCGGTTTTTTCCGCTCTCTTTTTATGCCATTATTATAGAATATCCGAGAAAAAGGGGCAAGACCGCAGTCCTTTCGATTTTAGCGGACTTGTTGTAAAAATAAAAGAGTCCCGTAAAATATACAGGACTCTTGCGAAGGATATGAGATCTTGCGATCAATAGAATGTGATGCTGTTGAGGGTGCGGAATTTTCCGTCCTCCGCCGATTCAAACTTGCCCGAATGTTCTATCCTCAGGTTGGCGGCGGAAAGCGTCCTCGCCATCTCGTCGTCGTCGGGGATGAGGGTGTTTTTGTGCAGGCTCTGCGAGAAGGAGGAAAGACCGATGATGTATGCCTCTTCAAACACGCAGTTGGTAAAATGGGCGGACGTGACGTTGGTTTCCGTGGAATTTTCCTTGGATCCGAAGCTCACGTTGCGGAACACGCAGTTATAAAAGCGCGCGTGCGAGAGGTTGGCGGAGGACAGGTCGCAGTTTTCAAACAGGACGTTGTCTATCCTCGCGCTGATCATGTTTGCGCCCGAAAGGTTGCTTTCCGAAAACAGGCAGGCGAACAGCCGCGCGTTTGCCAGTACGGACTGGTTGAGCGCCGAGTGCGCAAACGCCGTTCCCAGCAGCAGGGAATAGGTGAGGTTGACGCGGTGCAGGTCGGACCAGCGCAGCAGGCAGTTGCTGAAAAAGGACTTTTTCAGGTCGGCGAGGTTGAGCACGGAGCGGTCGAGGTTCATGCCCACGAAACAGCTGCCCGCCGCCATGCAGTTCTGCAGGTTGCAGTCCTGCATATCGGCGCAGGCGTACACGCTGTCCCGCCACATTTTCTTCGTCTGCGGAATGGGGTATTCCGTGTAGTCGTAGCCGTTTTTGCGGGCGGGATCGGCGTCCGAAGCCCCCGCGGTCAGCTCTTCGAGATAGGAGGCCTTGCGGTCTGTATTGAAAAATTTCGCATCGATGAGCAGCGCCTTTTCAAAGCTCGTACCCGTCATTTTGCAGTCGAGGAACACGCTGTCCAGCACGCTCGAACGGGTAAAGGTGGCCTCGCTTAGGTCGCAGCGGCTGAAACGGCACTTGCCCATGTTCACGCTGGCAAAGTTGGTCATTCTGCCGTCGTTGTAGTTGAAGGTGCTCCCGCTGACGTCGCTGTCGTCAAAGGACGCGCCGCAGATGTTGACGTAGGAAAAATCGGTGTCGGGCAGGGAGACGCGCTTCACGCTCGCGCTGCACAGGTTCGCGGGCCTGTAATTGACGCCGTTGCTGTAAAATACCTGCCTCTTGCCCTCCGTTTCCGCTTTCTCCACCCAGGCGAGGATGTCGGGTTCCAGGCAGAAGGTCAGCGCCTCGCCCGCGTACTTTTGCAGGCAGTCGGCAACGTCGCGGTTGATGGGTTCGGTGAGTTTTGCAAAGTTTTCCGCAGGTTCGGGGCGCAGGTCGATGCCGAGCGTCTTTTTTTTCAGTTCGCCGCCGTCGGGAACGTTTCTCGCAAGTTTGGAAAGGATGTCCTCGTCGATGTCGCCGGGGACAAGTTCGCCGTTGTAAAACACGTTAAAGCGCTTGCGCAGGGAAATTTCTTTCACCTCGTCCTGGTTGTAGGAATGGCGGTCGGTGATCCGCTTGTCCAGGAAGGTCACGGCGTTGAGCGCCATGTCGTTGAGCACCGCGCCCGAAAGGTCGGCGCCCGCCAGGGTGGCGTAATTGAAGGTGGAACCTGCAAAATCCGCGCCCGCCGCGTCGATGTTTTCCAGCGCGCACATGGAGAGGTCGCTCCTGCGCAGGCTGGCGTTGGTGAAGTTGGCGCCCGTAAATTCGGAGGACATGAAGTTGCTCCCGTTGAGGATGGAGCGGCTGAACTGCGCTTCCCGCAGGAAGGAGTGGGGCAGGTTGGACGCCATGATCTTGACGTAGCTGACGAGGTATTTGAGGATGAGCCCCTTCACCGTTTCGGCGAGGATGATGATGCGCAGCATCTGTCCCTTTTCGCGCAGGTACATCATGTCGCTGGAATTGGAGTTGGGGGAAAAGGGCATTTCCTCCACGACGGAGAGGTACTGGCTGAAATTGACGAGGTTGTTGAGCACGTCGAACAGATCCCCGAGGGTGACGCGCAGGGCGGCCTTGTAGTCGGCGACGATCCTGGCGCGCTTTTCCCCGCCCGTTTCAAAATCCTTGTAACAGGGGTCGGATTTTTCCTCCCTGCCCGCGGCGCGGGTGGTGCTGCGGATGATCTGTCGGATGCGCTCCACGTCCTGGTAGGCGGGGTCGCTCTCGTTGACGCAGTCCACAAATTGCCAGATGATCGCCTGTTTCACCTCCTCGATGCCCGATTCCTCGGTGATGATGGAGCTGTCGATGGAGTCGTGGCAGATCCTGTAGAGAATGGTCTGGATGAGGTTGAGGTTTTTGGCAAGGCGGAATTTCAGGTCACTGAATTCGTCGGGCGTGTAGCTGTTTCCGTTGCTGCGCGATTCCCAGCGCACCCTCGTTTTGGTGGTTTTGAGGTAGCTGGCAAAGGAAAAATACTTTTTCCCGAAAATGGCGGGATAGGAAAACCCGCCCGAACGCTCGTTTTCCTGCGTCTCGGCGCTCTCGCTCTGTTCGGTGTACTTTCTGAATTTGTCGCCCAGGCTGGAAAAATATCCCCGCAGGGAATTGTTCCTGTCCGCCGCGTTCATCTGTTCAATGTAGCTCGTCTTCATAATTTTTCTCCTTATCGCAGTTTCCCCGATCACAGCCGCACGGTGCGGGGCAGGCTCAGCGTGTTGTTCTGGCAGCAGATGCAGTCAGGCCCTAACATATAGTAGGGGACGGCGTCCCCCGTCTTTTCGTTGAATGCGTCTATTTTTTTCTGTAAAGCAAAGTACAGCTTGTACACGTACGCCATGGACGGCGCCACGCAGTCCTCCAGCGGCGTGCCGCGCAGGGGGCGGAACAGCGAGATGATGGGCTGAATGCCGTTTCCGATCATCCAGTCCATGCCCGCGGCAAAGCTTTCCCGCGGTTCCAGGCCGAGAATGACCATCGAGCGGATCTGCTGGAAGGCGAGGTGCGTGTTTTTGCTCAGCGTCTTGAACCAGATATCCTGCGCTTTCAGGAGCATCTCTTTGTACGTTTCTCGTTTGTTTTCCGATTTTCCCGGCATATATTTGGCGGCGCAACGCTCGTCGAAGATCTCGATGTTGAAGGACAGCTGGTCCAGCCCCGCCTCGCGCATCTTGCGGATGCCCTCTTCGTCGCAGGGGAGGATCATGGCGTACACGTCCGCGCCGTCGGGGTACTTTTCCCCTTTGGTGACGTTCTTGATGATTTTGATGATGGAAACCACCTTGTCGATGGTGGCGGCGTTCTGAGCGGGGGACTGTCCGCCGATGAGGAAGTGCCGCAGGCGGGAAGTTTCGTGGTCAGCCCAGTGCCTGCGCACCACTTCTTCGATGGATTGCAGGTCGATGCCGTTGTCGGGGTCGCGCTCGATGTTGCAGAACTTGCACTCTTTCTTTCGGTCGCCCGCCTTGTAGATACAGCTGTTGGTCACGTGTACGCGCAGCCTGTCCGTGGAGAGATAGGCGACCTGGCTGTACAAAAATCCCTTGGACGTCCTGTTGTTTGCCAGCGGATCCTGCGGATAAAAGCGGATCTCGCAGAGCTCGTTGCCGTAGTAGGAGAGGAAATACTTTTCCTCACGCACGTCGATGCGGAAGGGGGAGAAGTCCTGGAATTTGTTGCTCAGCGGCGCGTTGATGACCACCCCGTGCAGTTTTTCGCCGAATTGCAGGTCTACCGCGTCGTTGGTGGCGGGGCGCAGTCCGCCGTGCTGTCTGCGCGCCTCTGCGGAAATGTTCACCCCCTGCGTCAGAAGGGCGATCTTCAGCGCCAGCAGGGACTGGGCGGAAACTTCTCCGCCCGCGGCGATCTCGCAGATCTTTTCCTTGAATTCCGCCATCGGCTCGCACACGCATTCGTCCAGATTGACGCCGCCGTCCTCGTTCGCCCAGCAGATGTTGGTGCGGAACACGAGTCTGTAAAAGTGCGCGTTGTCGTCCAGTTTGCACAGTTCGCGCGGGAGGGGCCTGTATCCGTCCGCTTCGGGAAAGCACAGTTTTCCCGACAGCGCCTTGCTCTGGTATCCGAGCAGGACGCCCTCGCCCGATTCCGCCTTTTTCGCCGCGTTCACGGCGTTGAAAACGTGCAGGGCGTGCGTCTCGTCGCCCGTGTAGTTGTAGGAATAGTTGGAGTATTCCACGCGCAGTCCGTCCAGGTACTTCGCGTAGTTTGCGGCCTTTTCGCCGTCCTTCCACGCCGCAAGGTTGATCTCCTGCAGGGAGGGGAAGCCCTGTTCGGCAAGCGCGCGGTTGACCAGCGCGGAGGACGCCTGGAAACGGCAGTTGACTTCCAGAAGTTTCACTTCGTCCCCGTAGATCATGCCGTCTATGCCCAGAATGCCGCGGTAGCCTTCGGCGCGGATCTTTTCGCACAGCGCGGCGCAAAGTTCCTTGAATTTTGCAACGTGCCTGCCGTTCACCCTGTTTTCGGGTTTGTCGTCAAGGCGGGCCAGGCGGTCGTACTCCACAAAATCGGCGCCGCGGTACATCAGCCGCTTCACGCTGCTCGAATTGTCCGCCTTTTCGTAGTCCGCCCGCATGATCTGTATGGAGCCCGGCGTAAAGAGGACGCCGTCTTTAAAGAGAATGGCGTGCAGATTGACGGGCACGTTGTCCTCGCGGTAGACGGAAAAGAGCATACGCTTGTCCTCGCCCGTAAAGTTCTTGAACAGCTCGCTGTTTTCCCGCGTCATGATGTAGGTGCCGTTCCCGCCGCTGGCGATGGGGCGCTGTAAAATAAATTTATGCCCTTCTTCCTCGCGCACGCCCAAAAGTTTGCATACGGTGGCATATTTGCAGTCCGCAACGCTGCCTTCGGCAACGTCCAGAAGGGCGCCTTTCAGCCCCTTTTCGTCGCAGAACCTGTGAAATTTCTGCTTGTCGCTGAGGGTGTCGAGCACGCCCTTTGCATTCACGCAAATGTAGCGTTCGCCCAGCGCCTCGCCCAGCGAAACGCCGTTGTCCCGCGCGCTGTGCACGTTGTAGTAGGCGCTCTGGTTGTAAAAGTAAAACCGCGCGCGTGGATGGCTGTTGGCAAGCGCCACCGCGCGGTCGAAGAGAAACTGGTCCTGCTCCTCGCTGATCTTGTTGTGGTCCACGCGGCGGGAGGATCCCTCGTCGCACAGGGCAAACAGATTTTTGCGCTCGTCCGTCTCCCCGAACAGCGTCACCGCGCCCGCAAACATGCTCCCCGTCTGGCCGATGTCGGAAAGCCGCGTGCCGATCCAAACAAATTCCCCGTCGCGGATCTCCGCGCGCTTGATGTATTCGTTGTACACCCGCTCGGTCACGTTGATGAGCTCGCGCGCGGCGGGGTTGAAGTTGTAATCGATGCTGTACGCGTTGGACTGGTGGGATAAGTTTTCGACGATCTTGTCAAAAGCGGTTCTAAGTTTTTCTTCGGGGAAGCTGCCTTCCGCATATCCCTTGCCGCGCAGGCTCTCCCAGGCGAGTTCGTTGGTGCGCTTTGCATTTTTTTCCGTCCAGAGCCATCTGGTCAGCTCCTGGAGGAATTTGTTGATGTTCCCGCCGTAGGCTCTGCCCGCAAACACGGGCAAAATGCTCAGGTTTTCGGCAGGGGAGCCCTCGCTGCGCAGCCGCTCGCGGCGCAGAAGTTCGTTGCAAAGCATCAAAAGTTCCTTGCGCACCTGGTCGTCCGCGTTGTAAAACATCTTGCTCAGCTTGTCCGTGCCGCTGAGGACGGGCGTGCAGAAATCGTCGTTGATGACGATGATAAATACTCTCGTCTTTGCGATCGCGCGGCAGGACGCCTGTTCAAAATCCACCCCGTCGTTGCACAGGGGCGCGCAGAAGGGGACAAGCTCCGCATGATTGCAGCACAGGAGATTGTAGTACAGGATCTGCGCCACGGCGCCGCCCATCGCCTTCATGCCGCGGTAGCAGATAAACACGTTTTTGTTGGGATTGTTGAGTTTTTTGTCGATCTCTTCCAGATAGAAGTTGCTCATGCTGCGGCCTCCGTATTCTTTCATATATTTTATCATATCTCCCCGCTTTTTGCAAGTTTTATCATAATAGAACAATTTTTATTTTCGTTCTTCCGTTTTGCGTTTTTTCGCGGGAAAATCCCCTGAAAAAGATCTGTTTTTGCCCGCGAAAGAGCCGCGCTTTCTCGTGCAAAAACGGGGAGCAGGTTTGACATTTACGGAAAAGTGTGTTACAATAAAAACATTGAAAAGATGCCTTCGGCATCGCCGCGGGAAACGCGATGCGTGCCTGCGGAGAGATCAAAAAATGCCGCAAAAAACGGGCGGCGGAGGTTTTTTATGATTTTATGCGTCGGTGAAATTCTCGTCGATATGATCGGGACAAACAGGGACGGTTCGTTCTTTTACGAGCGCAAAGCGGGCGGCGCGCCCTTCAACGTCGCGTGCGGCGTAAAGCAGTTCGGCGCGCAGAGCGCGTTTGTCGGATGCGTCGGCGACGACATCATCGGCAACTTTCTGGAAAAGTTTGCCCGCGCCCGCGATCTGGACGTCCTGCTCCTGAAAAGGGACGAAACCCGCAACACCACGCTCGCCTTTGTCGAACTGGACGAGCAGGGCGAACGCTCTTTCTGCTTTTTCCGCAAAAACACGGCGGACTATATCCTCCCCGAAGTGGACGAGGAGACCTTCGCCAAATCGGACATCGTGCATATCGGCTCTCTCATGCTCAGCGAAAAGGAGGGCAGGGAGTACGCAGGGCGCCTCGCGCGCCGCGCGCGGGAAGCGGGCAAGCTGGTCAGCTTCGACGTCAACTTCCGCACGGACATCTTCCGCGACGAGGCGGAGGCCGTGCGCCTTTATAAAGAACAGATCGCCCTTGCCGACATCGTCAAATTCTCCGAGGACGAGGTGGACATCTTCACGAAAGAATACGTGCATTCTCTCTCGGATAAGCTCGTGTGCGTGTCCTTGGGGGCGCGCGGCAGCGAATGGCGCTTCGGCGGAAAGAGCAGCATCGTTCCCGCCATCCGCGTAAAACCCGTGGACACCACGGGTGCGGGCGACGCTTTTTATGCGGGCATGCTTGCAAAGCTGGACGGCGTTGCGCGCGAACAGTGGACGGATGAGTTTTTAAACAAGGCGTTTGCCTTTGCCAACGTCTGCGGTGCGCTCAACACGCTCGGGCGCGGCGCCATCGACAATCTTCCCACTCTCGCGCAGGTGGAGGAAAAACTGTAACAAGCGCAGTCAATTTCTTTTCGTCTGAAAGGGAATGCGCGATCGGAAACAGAGAGGGCGGGCCTGCGGCCGCCCTCTTTTCTTATTGATCGCAGCTGCCTCCGCAGGTTTTGCGGGGGCGTTTTTTTGTAAAAGAGCGCCGCGCAGCTCGTTTGAGAGGGGAAAAACGCTCAGAAGCGACTTTTTTTGACAAGGTTATCCGTTATTTTTCGCCCGCAATGTGATAAGATGCGGAAAAAGCCCTTCGGGAGAGGATACAATGCGGTTGCGGTTCAGATACGGATATAAGACGGCGCTCGTCTACTTTGCAGTGTTTGCGGGGATGGTTCTGCTCAATTTCACCATGCGTTCCTTTGAACCTTTTTCCCTGCCCCTGTTTGCGGCGGCGCTCGCGTGCGGATTTCATCCGCTGGCGCTGGCGGGAATGTACATATTGGCGGGCGGGCTGTCGCTGCTGGCGGGGTTCAATGCGTTTATCGTCTTTCTGATGCAGGGGATCTTTCTGGGCGCCGTCTTTTTTGTGTACGAGCGCACGGGCAGGTCCATGCGCGCGGAATTCGGGCTGTGGTGCGCCCTTGCGCTCCTGCCCTTTTTGTGGCGGTTCGGGGGGTACGTATATGCCGATTACGTGCAAAGCGCCCTCGTTTCGGCGGCAATTTTTCTGCTGTGCCTGCTCTTTTTGGGGGCGGGGCGCAGTTTGCTGTTGCACGCGGGCAGGCGCCGCCTGTCCCCGGAAGAACTCATCTTTCTGGCGGCAAGCGTCGCCGCGGTCGGGGTGGGGTTGTACAACTGTCTGGGGGAAAATGTCTATCAGTCTGTCGCCCTTTTCCTCATTTTGCTCTCCTGCGCACTGCTGCGCAGCGCGTCCGCCGTGTTCTGCGCGCTGGTGCTGGGCATCGCGCCCTCCGTCTGCAGGAGCGTCTCTTCCATGTCGCCCGATCTGTACCCCGTCGCGGCCTTTTCCCTTTGTGCGGCGGCGGCCCTCTTGCTGCTGCGCGCGGGCAAGCTCCCCTGCGCGCTGGGCGCCTTTTTTGCGGACGTATTGCTGCGCACTCTCTCCTGCCTCGCGGATACGGGCATGGAAGGGCTGACGCGGATGCAGTTTTATCTCACCTTGCTCGTGCCGCTCGTTCCCTGCCTGCTGTTTGTCTTTCTGCCCGAAACTCTGCTCCGCCGCGGTGCGCGGACGATCCGCCTGTACGGCGAGCGCCGCCTCACCCGCACCAGCATCGACAGGAACCGCGCGGAAGTGGGGGAGCGGTTGTTTGAAATGTCTGCGGCCTTTCGGGAGATCGAAAACGCCTTTTACTCGTTTGCCGCCGAGCAGACGTTTGCGGGGGCGCCCGCTCTGTTGGCGGAACAGGTGCGCGCGGAGGCGTGCGCAAACTGCGAAAAGCTCTCTTCCTGCGATCAGAAAACGGACGGCGGACTTTTGCGGCTGACGGAAGTGGGCTGCGAGAAGGGGAAAGTGAGCCTGATCGACCTGCCGGGGGCGCTTTCTGCGGAATGTCCCAATCCCGCGGGGCTGCTGTTTTCCCTCAATCGGGTGCTTGCGGAATACCGTCGGGAGGCGCTGGAAGCGGAAAATGCCGCCGCCGCGCGGGAACTGTTTGCCAAACAGGCGCGCGCGGTGGCGGACCTTTTAAAAGATCTCGCCGTGCGGCAAAGTGTCCCCACGGGCGCCAACGTGCAGGCGGAGCAGGAGATCCAGGCCGCGCTGGGAAGTGCGGGCATCCCCTGCGACGAAGTGTTTGTTTTGGGGGAAATGCCCGAAATTTACCTCACCGTATGCGGAAATTATGCGCAAAAGCGCATTTGCGCCGCCCTTTCCCGCGCCATGGGAAAGGAGTATACTCTTTCCGCGCGGCGCAACGTGTGTGCGGACAAATACGTCTACGTCCTGCGCCCCACGCCCGTGTACGATGCGGCGTTCGGCGTGGCCTCTGCCACCAAGGAAGGGGAAACCGCCTGCGGCGATACCACTTCCGTCCTGCGCATCGACGAGCGCAATTTTCTCTGCGCCCTTGCGGACGGCATGGGCAGCGGCGGGGAGGCGCGCTCCCTTTCGGACGCCGCTCTCAACCTGGTGGAAAGCCTCTTCCGCGCGGGCATGGCGGGGGAAACCGTCCTGCTCACCGTCAACAGGCTCCTGTCTTTCCGCAAAGGGGAGGGGTTTGCCTGCCTGGACGTCGCCACGGTCAATCTGGATACGGGCAGGGCGGACATCGTAAAGGCGGGTTCGCCGCTCGCCTTTCTCATCACCCGTTCCAAAGTGGAAACGCTGGAAAGCGATTCCCTCCCGCTGGGCATTCTCGAAGGGGTGCATCCCACCACCCTCACGCGCGCGCTTTCGGACGGGGACGTGCTGGTTTTTCTCAGCGACGGGATCTCTTCGGCGTTCGGTTCGGGGACGGACGTCGCACAGTTTTTGAGCCAGAAGATCGCCGCCAACCCGCAGGCGCTGGCAGATTCCCTGCTTGCCGAGGCGCTCGCGCGCAGCGGCAGGGCGCAGGACGACATGACCGTGCTTGCCGTGCGCCTCTTCTCGCGCACGCCTCCGACGGGGGAGGGGAGCTGACAAGTTCTCCCGCGCAAAGGCGGGCGCCGCATGGAAAAACCGTCGGGGGAGGAAACCGATGACGACACAATTTTTGGGGGCTGTCCTCTTGCCCTATCTGGCGATCGCCGCGGCGGCGCTGTTGCTGGGCAAATACGGCGGCAGGGCGCGCGGGCTGGTTGCACGCTGGGTGTTTGCGCTGATGCTGTTTGCAGGCATCGCAAAGCAGATCGTCGCC
>ERZ1090865.327-NODE-327-length-28730-cov-35.621866_pt1 | contig 28730 bp, 20 predicted proteins | sample MGYA00478478_ERZ1090865 | MGnify/ENA primary metagenome ERZ1090865 (study PRJEB33644, sample SAMEA5815715) | chicken gut metagenome | biome: Chicken; feature: Gastrointestinal Tract; material: Caecum | place: Ireland | collected 2019-01-01 | study: A study of the... | reverse complement strand
GGGGGCCCCCCCCCCCACCCCCCCCCCCCCCCCCCCCCCCCGCGGGGGGGGGCCCCCCCCCCGCCCCCCCCCCCGATTCACACCAGTACCGCCGCTCAGCGCCCCTGGTCCTCATGGATGGACCAGATCACCGCGGCGGCCGCGATCACCGCCACGATGGCGACCGGGAACAGCACCTGATACGTGTCGACAACGAACAACGCCAGCGCGCCCAGCAATGCGCCGACGATGACGCCGACCTGCGAGGCCAGATTCAGCACGGCCAGATTTCGGCCCGCCATACGGATGTCCGGCAGCACCGCAGCCGCCTGACGCTGGCTGATGCCGTCGAAGATCACATAGGCGCATCCGGAAAGCAACGCATACGCGATCACGCCGGCCGCCGACGGCGTCACGCACGGCACCGCCAGACCTACGACATACAGCCCGCAAGCCAGCACCGACGGGATACGGCCGTCCTCCCAATGGTCCGCCACCGGCCCCAGCACCAGCGTGGCGATCAGTCCGCCGACGAACGAGGCGACCGCCACAGCCGCCATCACCGGCACCGCGGCATCGACGTCGCCGCCGTTGACCGCATACAGCACGATGTACCACAGGAACACGCCCGTCAGCGAAACACCGGCGGTCATGACCAGACGCGCAACGAGCACACGAACGAAATTCGGCGCGCCCTTCGGCATCTGGTAGTGGGAAAAGAACTCATGCTGTTCGATGGCTCGCGAGCGCAGCTCCACGCTGGAACGCTCGCGCGGCAGCACCAACACCACAACCACGGCGGTCACAACGAAGCAGGTCGCGCACAGCCGGATCGCCACGGACGGCGTCCGGATCAGCAGCACGGCGGCCACGGCGCCCAGCAACTGTCCCACGGTCAGCCCGATGCCGCGGTACGCGTCCGCCCGCGACCGGAACTTATCCGGGATGCGTTCGCCGAACGCGGCGGCGATCGGCGCGGACAGCATCACATACCCGATCTGCACCAGGCACCACAGCAGCGTCAGGATAACCGTATTCGCGGACGCGCCCAGCGGCAGCGTGAACAGCGCTGCGACGACGGCACCGCCGAGGATCCACGGCGTGCGTCGTCCGAGTTCCGTGCGCGTATGGTCGGACAGCACGGCGACCACGGCGTTGGACAGCACCGACATCACCACGCCGAAGGCAATCAGCAGCGCGAGCGGCAAGGTGCGGCCGACGCCGGCGAATCGATCAACCAGCACCGGCAGGATCACCGTGTTCAGCGCGCCCAGCGGGGCGGCGCACAGCACGGCCCCCGCGGCGAATCCGATGTTCATGCGCGTCATCTCGGTGGCGGAGGGGCGGTAGCCGTCCGCGTCGACCATCGGGTCGCGCAGGTCCAGGAACGAGGACTCCAGGTTCGGCACGGCCGTATCGATGCGCGCCGCCGCGGCCATCGGCGCGCCCTCCGCGCTCATCTGCGCGGCCTGCACCTCAGGCCGGTCGCCGGACGCCTCGGGCTGACGGGGGTTCTGCCTGACCGTCAGGCGCGCGAGCGCGGCCTTGTCCTCCGGGGTCAGCGCCTTGTCGAGATCGGGACGGTCGTCGATGCCCGGACGTACGAAGATCTGCCCCGGCAGGGGCGGCGGCGTGGGCATCGGATTGTCATGTCGGTTCTGCGGTTCGTCGCTCATCTCTCGTCTTTCCTTCACGGTACCGGCGGCGCGCGTGCCGGCATGCCGCCGAATTCCACGCGCGTCGAGTCCGTTTCCAGCGTACTCATGGCGGTCAACGAGAGACGGCATACGCGTGTGCCGGGGCGTCCCGCCGATCGGCACGGCGGACGCCCCGGCACAGCGCGGAGAGCGACCAAGCAGACGAGCCCTCACATTCGACGGAACCGGCGAACCCGAGGGAACCGACGCAGTCGGTCAGCGCACGCCGCGGATGCGCATGATCAGCGCGGCGGCGACGAGCACGACGACGATGCACACCGGGAACACGAGCTGGTAGTTGTCGGTCAGGGCCACGACCGTGGAGGTCAGGGCCGAGCCGATGACCGAGCTCAGCGTGTTCGCCATGTTCAGCACGCCCAGGTCCTTGCCGGCCTCCTTCGGGTTCGGCAGGATCGAGACGTTAAGCGCCTGGTCAATCGCGTTGTAGGTGCCGTAGCCGAAGCCGGCGATGGCCGCGAACAGGTACATGCCCATCGGGCTGTGCAGGATCCACGGCATGGCCGCGCCGACGGCGAACAGGCAGCTGGCGAGCGCAACCGGGATCTTGCGCATGGCCAGCCGGTCGGAGATCGGACCGGAGACCAGCGCGGCCAACAGCGAGGCGATCATCGTGATCACGGACATCACGGCGATCACGCCGGCGGCCGCCTCCGACAGTCCAGCCGCGTCCAAGCCGGAGTCGGAGAAGACGTAGTACTTGACGATGTACAGCTGGTAGCCGGTGATCATCTGGTAGCCGGCCACCATCATCATGCGGCCGAGCAGCGCGTAGTAGAAGTTGCCGGAGCCTTTGCCGTGCGGCGGCACGAAGGCGCGCAGCACGTTGCGCAGGTTGAGCGGGACGCGCTGTTCGTCCAGGTTGGAGGCCTCGCGGGGCCATATGCCGACGACGATGATGCCGACCAGGCCGAAGCCGAGGGCGCCCAGGCTGAAGCCGAGCGGGATGTCGTTGATGAGCATCGAGCCGACGAGCGCGCCGGCGGTCTGGCCGAGCACGCCGCCGCCACCCATGAACGAGGAGACGGTGCCGCGGAACTTGTCGGGCACGCGGTCGGCCATCGTGGCCACGAACGGGGCGTTCATCCAGTTGTAGAACAGCTGGATGCCGCACCACAGCAGCAGAATCATCGGCAGCGAATCGGCCGCCGTCAGGCCGAACACGCACAGACCGCACAGCACGCCGCCGCTGGCGATCCACAGCGTACGCTTGCCGAAGCGGGATCGGGTCAGGTCGGAGAACGTGCCGAACACGATGTTCGCCACCAGCGCGATGACCGAGCCGACGGCGTTGATCAGGCCGATGAACGAAGCGCGCTGGTCGGGAGCGATCTGGTCGACCAGCTGCGGCACGAGGATCGACGAGAGCGCGGTCCACACGATGCCGGTGATGATCAGGCTGAACGTGAAGCCGGCGCCGAGACGGACGACGTCCCTGATGCTGACGCGTTCGCCGTTGGCAGCGACCATCGGGTCGCGCATGTCCAGGAACGCCGAATCGGGGTCCGGCAGTTCGATGCGGTTGCCGCCGATCATACTTTCGGCGATTTTGGCGGACTGGGCGCCCGCATCCGTGACGTACGGGTCGGCGACGATCGCCTCGGTGTCCTTGGGGACCGCCAGACGGGCCACGGCCGCCTTGTCGGCGTCGCTCAGGACCGTGTCGTAGTCCGGCCGGTCGTCGATGCCTGGTCGAACGAAATGTTGCCCCGGGATCGGCGGCGGGGTCTGCGCCCCGTCGTTATGCTGTTCGTCGCTCATATGAATTCCCTCTCTCTTGTCATGCGCGATGACGTCGCGCGGTGGTATCGGTCGGGGCGGTCGCAGTACGAAATCGCTTTAGTTTTGCGGCACGGACGACCGTCATGACGAGGCCCGTCCCCGGGACGATCCGGAAGAACGGGCGAAGGCGTAGATCCGCGACGCCGGCGGACGGCATCGCGGATCTTGGTCTCAGGCGACGACCGGCGGGTTGTTCAGCAGGTCGTCGGTGGCGTGCGCGCCCTCGTCATCGGTCCAGGCCAGCGAGGCCACCGGCGTGGCGTTGTCCGCGCCGAGACCGCGGCCGGGCTCGAAGGTGAGCGCGGCGGACGAGGTCCGCCCCTGCCAGCGGAAGGTGATCGACGTGTCGCCGTCGACCTCGTGGGAGAACTCGCCGTCGAAGGCGTCGAGCGTGTTGCGCAGCCTGCACAGCGCGTTCAGGGCCTTGACCACCGGACGTTCGAGGTTCTCGTCGATCTCGGCGACCGTGTAGTAGTGGCGGTTGATGTCGCGGCCGACGTGGGTGCGGTTGAGCAGATCCATGTCGTTGCCGCCGGCCAACGCGCCGACGTAGTAGACCTGAGGCACGCCCGGCAGGAAGAACTGCACGGCGCGGGCTGCCAGATAGTGCTGGTCGTTGCAGCCGAGCGCGGAGTAATACGTGCTGTTGACCTGGTACAGGTCCAGGTTCGAGGCGGCGGCGCCGGTGGCGGCCGCGGATTCGCCGTGCGTGTTGGCGTGGATCGTGTTGACCAGGGCGTCCACGTCCTCGTCCGGGATCAGGCCCTTGAGGCTGCGGTCCAGCTGGTCGGAGCCGATGTCGATGACGCCGATGCCGTCATGGGTGTCGAGCACGGTGACGGCGTTGTTCGGGCGGACGGCCGTCCAGTGGGCGACGGGCTCGACGTGGCCGGTGAACAGGCTGTGCAGGAGCAGCGGCGGCAGCGCGAAGTCGTACACGCGGTCGACCTTGGAGGCGATCTCGATCTGCTTCCTGTAATACGAATGCACCTCGATGAGGATCTCCAGGCCGCGCTTGGCGCCCTCCTCGCGCAGCCGGCCGATAAGTTCGAAGGTCTTCGGGGTCATGAAGCACGAGGAGTCGGCTTCCTTGGCGCCGTAGCCCACCGCGTCGAGGCGGATGTAGCTGACGTGCGAGGCGGCCATCCGGTCGAAGATCGACATCAGGTACGCCCAGCCCTGCTCGGAGTCGGTGTCGATGTCGACCTGCTGCGGGGTGAACGTGGTCCACACCAGACGGGTCTTCCCGCCGCAGGTGTAGTGGGTGAACGGCAGGCCCGGACGCGGGCGGTAGATGCCGGCCAGCTCCTCCTCGGTGGCGCCGTCCGGATAGACGGTGCTCATCATCAGGAACATCGGGAAGTACTTGGATTCCTCGCCCTTGGCGAGCACGTCCTGGAACTGGCTGGATTCCCAGCTCATATGGTTCACGATCGCGTCGACCATGATGCCGTGGGTCCGGGCCAGCTCGGCCACGTCGTCCCAGTCGCCCAGACGGGGATCCACCGCGGTGTGGTCGATCGGGTCGAAGCCCGCGTCGGCACCGTCGAACGGCGTGAAGAACGGCAGGATGTGCACCCCTTCGTACACCCCGTCGAACCGCGTGCGCAGGATGTCGGTCATCGAGGCCAGCGTGCCCGTCCCCAGACGATCGGCATACGTGATGAGTTGGACCTTGTTTTTCATTGACAACTCCTTGAACAGTGATGATGCCGGCCGGACGCCCCTTGCGTCGAACCGGTTCGACCCAGTGTAACGGCAGGGCAGGCGCACGGCAACAGGCATCGCGATGGCGTGTCGAACCGGTTCGATGCCATGGACGGGGCATCCCTCGCCCCCTACCCTCGGGCCTGTCAGCGCGTGGTCTCGCCAACAGGCACAGCAGGCCCAGCGCCGGAACCAGCCTCGGGCCCGTCAGCGCGTGGTCTCGCCCGGCATCAGCACGACCGGCACCAGATCATCGATCATCCGCAGCACGCTGGCCACCACGTCCGTCCCGGCGTCAGCCCCATCGGTGCCTGTCCCGCCCGCCGCATCGTCCATGGCGCCGTCGTCGACGGGCTCCGCGGTCACGCAGCCCCCGGCGATCGCCTCGTCCATCCGCCCGGCGATCGCGTCGGCGATTGCGTCGAAGTCCTGACGGACCGCGGTCACGCGCAGACCGGCGGCCTGCGCCAGATACGTCCCGTCATACGCGACGATCTGAAGGTCCTCCGGAATGCGCAGCCCGAGCCGCAGCGCCTCCTGCACGCAGAACGCCGCGCCGACATCCGAACTGACGATCGCATCGACCGTCCCCTCGGCCGCGCGCGCACACACCACCCGCGCGGCCTGCGCGTAGGCCTGCATGTCATGCACCTCCCCGGCCTCCAGGTATTCGTGCACCGCCCCGGCGGCGCGCAGCTCACGCTCCAGGGTCAAGTGATAGCGCACGGTCGGGAAGGTGCTGGCGGGTCCATCGTCCCCTATCGCGGCGTGATCGGCCACCCACCGCTGCAGATCATGGAACTGCGCCCGCGGACCGCCCAGGGTCACCACATGCCGCGCCCCCGTTCGCACGAGCAGATCGGCCACCAACCTGCCCCCCTGCTCGTGATCGGAACCGACCGAGGAGATGCCCTCGCCCAGATACCGGTCGAACGCAACGACCGGACGGCCGATCGACGTCCAATAGTCCGGGGCGTGTGAGGTGTGCGCACCCATCACGATCCCATCCATCATGCGACGGCGCAGCATGTCGACGTATTCCACCTCACCGCCTTCGGCGTCCGCCGTCGAGCACAGCATCGTGCGCAGGCCGCGGGCCGCGAACGCGCGTTGCAGCGACGCCGTCAGCGTGGAGAAGAACGGGTGGCGGATCGTCGGCACGATGACGCCGATCAGCGATGTCCTCCCGCTGTACAGGTTGCGGGCCAGCTCATTGGGGATGTAATCCAGCTCACGCATCGCCGCCTCCACGCGCCCGCGCATCTCGGCGGACACGTACCCGGTCCCGTTCACGACCAGCGAGACGGTGCTCAGCGACACACCGGCCTTCCTCGCCACATCGCGCATTCCGACCATGACGCACTGCTCCTTATCCGCTCATCCGGCGCCGCACACCATCCGTCACCGCTGAACCGAATGGCGCACGACACGGCTCGTCCACATATGCGTACGAGTTTAACCGCGCGGACATACCTCGACAACCATCGGTCCCGGCACGGCGGAGGGTCCCGGCGAAAACCGGGGCACGCCCTTTGACGCGGCGCCGGACCCATGGCACGGCAACGTCCCGACCGCCGGTTCACCGGCCAAGCGAACCGACCATCCAGCCCAACGCCACGCACACGATCGGCACCACCACCGTGGCCAGCAGATACCAGCCGGCCATCGCGAACCGTCCGTTCCTCGCCAACGACACCACCTCGTTGATCGCGGTCGAGAACGTGGAGAACCCGCCCAGGAACCCGGTGACGAACAGCAGATACGTGGACTGCTCCACCGCCATGGACGCATACGCCGCGGCGGCCACGCCGGCGCAGAACGTGGCGATCACGTTGATCACGAACGTGGACAGCGGGAACGCGCGGCTCCACCACCGCTGGATCGAGGTGTTCAGCACAAAGCGGGCCACCGCGCCCAGACCGCCGCACAGGCACACCAACAACGCCGTCATCCGCGCACCTCCCCCGTGAATGGGTCGGAGACCATCGGGATCTCCGCGGTATCGGGCTTCGGCTCGATCACCGACGACGACACGGACGGAATCGACTCGTCTTCATCCGCCGCATCGGCGGCCTTGCCGGCTGCCGCGCCGGCGGCGTCGGGAACCGGCACCACCACGGGCGCATCCACCACAATCGGCGCGTTCTCCACGGCCGTCACCATGGCCGCCGGCATCGCATGCCTGCCGCCGGGCTGCGGCGAGAACGCCGCGGCTACCAGCTTGGCCTGGCGCTTGGCGCAGGCCGCCAACCCCAGACGCGTGCCGTACCACGCCACCGCCAAGCCGCCGGCGAACGACACCAGCATATAGATCGCGAATCCGACGACATACCCCTGCCGCAACGAGGCCAGCTCCTCGATCACCATGGCGGACAGCGTGGAAAACCCGCCACACATGCCCATGCCGATGCCGCGGCTGGTCAACTGGCGGATCCTCCTGCGAATCCACGACGCCTGTGATACATACGTGGTCAGCGCGGCGTAGATGAAGCACGCCGCCATATTCGCCACGAACGTGGCCACATGGAACGACGAGGCGATCGCGCCGCTCTCCGCCTGCGGCACCACCACCGACAGCCCGTAGCGCATGGCCGTGCCGACACAGCCGCCGACGAACACCACCAGATAGATCATCGCATCGGCCAGCGGGTTGAACCGTGGCTGGAACGCCTTGATCGGGGCCAGCGGGATCTGAGGGGGTACCGAATCCGCGGCCGGGGTGGAGGCATCGGGAACGCCCGCGCTCCCCCCACGAATGGACGCGGACGCATCGGAACCGGATGAAGATACAGAAGACGGGGCATCGTGTACAACCGTCATCCGACCGTTCCGCACGGCGTCCCGTTGTCCGTAACCGGCCATCGCCACCTCCCGCCTTCCCGCGCCGACGACATCACGGCCGGGATACGCATCATCGCACAACCCAATCGGACGACCGTCATCGGCGATTGCCGACCGGGCTGATCGGGTCTGAGACAAAACGTTACATCAATCCAACAGCGAATGCACCGAGATGATATGGTCGCGCTGCGGGCCGGTGCCGATCACCGAGATCCGGCAGCCGGACAGCTCCTCCAGACGCTTGACGTAATCCTGCGTGGCCTGGGGCAGATCCTCGAAGGCGTGCACCTGGGAGATGTCCTCGGTCCAGCCGGGCATCGTCTCGTAGATCGGCTTGGCAGCGGCGAACGCGGCCTGGTCGCACGGCATGTCGTCGTAGCGGGTGTGCGTGCCGTCGGGGTTCTCCACGTCGTAGGCCACGCAGATCGGGATCTCCTTGAGGCCGGTCAGCACGTCCAGCTTGGTCAGCACGATGTCGGTCAGGCCGTTGACCTGCACCGCGTAGCGGTTCACCACCGCGTCGAACCAGCCGCAACGGCGGGGGCGGCCCGTGGTCACGCCGAACTCATGGCCCTGCTGCTGCAGCCACTTGCCCTGCTCGTCGATCAGCTCGGTGGGGAACGGGCCCTCGCCCACGCGGGTCACATAGGCCTTGGAGACGCCGATCACACGACTGATCTTGGTCGGGCCGACGCCGGTGCCGGTGCAGGCGCCGCCAGCGGTCGGATTGGAGCTGGTCACGAACGGGTAGGTGCCGTGGTCCACGTCCAGCATGGTGGCCTGACCACCCTCGAACAGCACCGTCTTGCCGGCGTCCAGCGCCCGGTTCAGCACCAGGCTCGTATTGGCCACGTACGGCTTCAGGCGTTCGCCGAGCTTAAGCAACTCGTCGGTGGTGCGGTCCACGTCGATGGCGCGGCGGTTGTACAGCTTGACCAGCATCTGGTTCTTCTGGTGCAGGCTGGCCTCCACCTTGTCATGCAGGTGCTCGGCGTTGAACAGGTCGTGCACGCGGATGCCGACGCGGTTGATCTTGTCCGCGTAGGCCGGGCCGATGCCGCGGCCTGTGGTGCCGATCTTGCGCTTGCCCAGGAAACGTTCGGTCACCTTGTCGATCACGCGATGGTACGGGGCGATGATCTGGGCCGACTCGCTCACCAGCAGGCGGGAGCAGTCCAGGCCGCGGGATTCCAGGCCGTCGATCTCCTCGAAGAGTACCTCCGGGTCCACCACCACGCCGTTGCCGATCACCGGCGTGACGTTCGGGTTGATGATGCCGCTGGGCAGCAGGTGCAGCGCGTACGATTCGTCGCCGACCACCACCGTGTGGCCCGCGTTGTTGCCGCCATTGAAGCGGGCGACATAATCGACCTTGGTGCCGATCAGATCGGTCACCTTGCCCTTGCCTTCGTCGCCCCACTGAGCGCCGATCAACACGATTCCAGGCATTCCGCACCTCCTTATGCACCCGCGATCCCGTCCGGTGCCGCGCCCTCATGCACGCTTGCATGCGTGGTGCGCCTCCCGAACATCGGCGCGCTCGGCATGTCCGGCACACCCTGACATGTCTGGCACGCTTTGGCGGATACAGCCACATTTTCGCCACAAGTAGCGTACCCTGAGCCCTATACCGGGCGGGGCTACTTCAGCGCGCGGCCGGCGGAGCCGAGCTGCACGCAGGCCTCCACCACGCGTGCGGCCATGGCGTCCTCGGCCTCGCGGCCCCAGGAGCGCGGGTCATACAGCTTCTTGTTGCCTACCTCGCCGTCGACCTTGAGCACCGCATCGTAGTTGCGGAACATGTGACCGGCGATCGCCCGCGAGAACGCGTACTGGGTATCCGTGTCGATGTTCATCTTGACCACGCCGTAGGAGACGGCCGCGGCGATCTCCTCGGGCGAAGAGCCGGAACCGCCATGGAACACGAGCGCGAACGGCTTGCCCTCCGGCAGGTCGGGGATCGCGCAGGAGGACACAGTTGAGGCCCCCAGGCTGCCGAGACGCCCGTCATGCGTGGCGTTCCACACCTCGGTCTGGATATCGCGCAGCAGTTCGGGGCGCAGCTTGACCACGCCCGGCTTGTATGCGCCGTGCACGTTGCCGAATGTGAACGCGGCCATGTACCGGCCATGCTCGCCCAAGCCAAGGCGTTCGGCCACGCGCAGGCCGTCGGCGGGCGTGGAGTACAGCTTCTCGTTGATCTCCGCGGAGTGGCCGTCCTCCTCGCCACCGACCGCGCCGATCTCGATCTCCAGTACGGTCTGCGCGCGCACCGACTTCTCCAACAGTTCGGCGGCGATGGTGAGGTTCTCCTCCAGCGGCACGGTGGAGCCGTCCCACATATGCGACTGGAAGGTGGGCTCCTGCCCGTGGCGGACCTGGTCGATCTCATGGTCGAGCAGCGGCCGTACCCATTCGTCCAAGTACTGCTTGGCGCAATGGTCGGTGTGCAGGGCGATGGTGATGTTCGGGTACTGCGCGGCCACCTCGTGCGCGAACGCCGCGAACGCCAGCGATCCGACGACGCGGTCGTGCACGGTTTTGCCGGAGAAATAGGCCGAACCGCCGACCGACACCTGGATGATGCCGTCGGATTCCGCTTCGGCGAATCCCTGCAGCGCCGCGTTGAGCGTCTGCGAGCTGGTCACGTTGATCGCCGGATACGCGTACCCCCCATGGCGCGCGGCGTCCAGCATTTCGGCATATCGTTCGGGAGTTGCAATGGTCATACTGCCATTATCCCGCGCCGCAACGGGCACCGGGCCGCGCTACGGCGAAATTCACTGTGTGTTCGCTCACACTACCGGCACCCATCGCATGCCAGAACCCTGCCGCACGCATGCATCCGCCCCGTATCGTCGGCATTGCCTGGCACGAGGCGGGTGCAGTCCGCCACTGCCTACTGTCGAACGACGACGATATCGCCGGCGTGCACCTGTTCCCGGGACACCCCGCGCAGCATCAGCCCCACCATATCGCCCTGCCGCGCCACGTCGACGCGCTTGCGGAACGCTTCGATGCCTACGATCGTGGTCTCGCACACCACGGACGCACCATCCGCGCCCACGATGACCGCGGCAGCACCGCTCCGGCACGCCCCGGACGCCACCTGTCCGACGACGACCACACCTCTGCCGGCGATGGTGAACACGTCCGCGATCGGCAACCGGAACTCCCCAGTCGCGCTCCCCGCCGTACCGGTCGCACCGACCGCGCCGACCGCCCCAGCCGCCTGCGCCGTCCCCGACTGGGCGGCAGTATCGGCGGAACGGGCGTCAACCGCCCCATCCATACTGACCTGTCCCGTGTCCTTGGGCTTCCTGAATCGGTCGAACAATCCCATACCATCCTCCTTGGCGGCCTTGCCTGGCGTCTGCGCACGATCGCGCACAACCAGACTATCAGCCATCGGCCTGCCCCAAACACCGTCGCCCACCCCCATACCGGTCCGAGCACAAAGTCCACCCGCTCGTATCATGGTGTGAACACCCAGTGGAGCGAGGGGATTATGGAGCGAATCGAGGAACTGTCGTTCGACGGCATTGCGCGCGGAGTACCGCATCACGGCAATGACGCTCCGCGCCGTCCACGTCGCCGGTGGCCAATCGTTCTGGCGATGGCCCTGACGACATTGCTGTTGGCGTGCGGCGGCGCGTGGGCGTATTGGATGTGGGATCACCACTGGCGGCTGGTTCCGGTCCGAGTGAACGACGCGACGTTCAAGGTCCGCGTCGATACGACGTTGGGCGCGTTGCTGGCCGACAACAACGACTTCGGCCATAAGCCGGGCCGGCTGCTGGCAATCACCGGTGACGTGGTCGACGAACGCGGCGGCGAGCCGATGACGGTGACGTTGAACGGTTCGCCTGTTGCGGCCGAATCGTTCGACGGGACGCCATTGCCCGAGCCGGCAACGGTGACGGTGATGTCCGGCCGGGATGTGACCGAGGGGTACGATGTCCGGCATGATCCGGTGCCGCACGGCGCGGACGTCGGTTCCGGCGGTTCGATCCAGCGGCTCGTCCGGACCGGCAAGGACGGCGTGCGCGAGGTATGGGTGGGCCGCTCCTCGAAGAAGGAGGTGGACAAGGGCGTGATCGAGCAGCCGGTCGATCTGGTGGTGGAGGCGATCAATCCGCGACCGGCCGGCCGCAAGGTGATCGCGCTGACGTTCGACGACGGGCCGAGCCAGTATACGGGGCGGATTCTCGACGTGCTGAAGGATAAGGGTGTCAAGGCCACGTTCTTCAACCTCGGGCAGAACGCGGCGAACAACGCGGCCGCCGCACGGCGCGTGGTGAGTGAGGGCCACCAACTCGCCTCGCACAGCAACAGCCATCCGAACATGCCGGATCTGGACCGGGATGCGATGCGCGCCGACATCGGTGCTGGGTTCGATGCTCTACGCGCCGCCGCCGATGTGGACACCAAGGTGTTCCGGGCCCCGTACGGTGCGTTCGGCGAACAGCAGTGGCGGGACGCGGCCGATCTGATCGATATGAACGTGCTGTGGGATATCGACACGCTCGACTGGAAGCGCCCCGGCGCCGAGGCGATTGTCAAGACGGTGCTCGACAACGCGCATAACGGCGCGATTGTGCTCATGCATGACGGCGGCGGCGACCGCTCGCAGGATATCGAGGCGCTGCCGGATATCATCGACAAACTGCGCGAACAGGGCTACGAGTTCGTGACCGTCGAGCAGTTGGCGGCGATGGCGTGAACGCCGGCTGCGGAATGCAACCAGCATTCGCATGATACGTAAACAGTGATATTTGCAACAATGACAATCGACAGTGGAGCGGGCGACGGGAGTCGAACCCGCCTCTAAAGCTTGGGAAGCTTTCATTCTACCGATGAACTACGCCCGCAAGTCGGCCCGCTTGTGGCAGGCACAAAACCATAGCGTACCACGAATCCTCGAACAGGTGAAACGCGACATTCAGTAACGGATCTGTGCACCGCCCGCACCGGAACCCGCGTCGATGCCGGCGTTGCGCATCTCCTGCGCCATCTGCATCAGACGGGCGATGCGCTCGTCGGTCGGCGGATGGGTGGAGAACAGCTTGCTGAACCCGACCGCGGAGAACGGGTTGGCGATCATCATCGACGAGACGGCCTGCGTGGCCGCGGTCTTCGGCATGCGATTGGCCTGCGCGCCGTAGGAGATCTTGTTCAGCGCCGAGGCGAGGGCCTCCGGGTCGCCGGTCAGCGCGCTGCCGTCCTCGTCGGCGTCGAACTCGCGGGTGCGGGAGATCGCCATCTGGATCAGTGAGGCGGCGATGGGCGCCAGGATGGCGCTCAGCAGCACGCCGATCAGACCGAACGCGCCGGAGCCGCCGTTGTCCCGGTCGTCGTCGTACCGTTGCGCGCCGCCGAAATACATCAGCGAATACCCGAGGTAGGTGATGACGGTGGCCATGGCGGAGGCGATGGCGGAGGTCAGGATGTCGCGGTTGTAAACGTGCATGAGCTCGTGGCCGAGCACGCCGCGAATCTCCCGTTCATTGAGGATCTGCAGGATGCCCTGCGTGCAGCAGACCGCCGCATGCCGTTCGTTGCGGCCGGTGGCGAAGGCGTTGGGGCTCATGGTGGGGGCGATGTAGATGCGGGGCATCGGCTTGCCCGCTTTGGCGGACAGTTCGCGCACGATCTTGTACAACATCGGGGCCTCCTGTTCGGAGACCTCGCGCGCATGCATCGAGGCGATGGCGAGTTTGTCGGAGAACCAGTAGGAACCGAATGTGGTCGCCAACCCGATGACGATATAAATGCCCAACATGCCGCGACTGCCGCCGGTCAACCACCAAATCAGCATGATCACGGCCCACATCAGCGCGAACAACATCGTTGTTTTCAAGCCATTGTAATGGCCGCGCACCCGCAGATTGCCTTCCATACGGCTCAGCCTAAATTTATTGGCTGGATATTTGCTGGACGTACGCTCCGAACAAAAAAACGCTCATCGTCGCTTGACCGCAGCCAAGCAACGGTGAGCGTCCATACGTTCATACGCCATCCGTCCGCCGTCCCCTCCGGTGGATTACCCGCCGAACGGCCCAACGGCCCAGACTCAGGCGTGGGCCAGTTCGCGCATCTGGTCGGGGTCGATGACCTTCTTGTGTTCGCGGCCTTCCTTCGCGCCCTCGGCACGCTCGAACGCGTCGATCTTCTTCCAACCGGCGAAGTCGATCGGCTTGACGCCGCGCTCGGCCAGCAGGCGGTCAATCGACTCCGGATCACGGTCCGGCGCCACACACCCGCCCTCGGCGGCCTTAGAGAGGTCCTCCAGCATGTTGGTCACGATCATCAGCGCATCGGACTTGGTCGAGCCGATCAGACCGACCGGACCACGCTTGGCCCAACCGGTGGCGTACAGGCGCTCACGCACCTCGCCGCCCTCGGCCTCGGTGGTGATGCGGCCATCGCCGTTCGCATTCGCCAGATGAGCACGACGCTGGTCGTAGGCGATGCCCGGGGCCGATGCCGGCTGGTAGCCGATCGCATGGTACACGGCCTGCACCGGGTAGTCCTCGAACTCGCCGGTGCGGTGCATCCTGCCGTCGGCGCCGGTTTCGGTGCGCTCCACGCGGATCGCCACAACCTTGCCGTCCTCGCCCAGCACCTCGGTCGGCGCGGAGTTGAAATGGACGTAGTACTTGCGGTCGGCCGGGTTGCCCTCGAAGTCGACGTCGCCGTCATCCTCCATGTCCTCGGCCATCTCGCGGATGGCGAACAGCTCCTCCACCATCTGACGGGTGAGCTTGTCCTTGCCGGCCTCCTCGATCGTATCGTCATCGAGCTCGAAGTCGTCCTCGTTGATGATCAGCTGCACGCCGGGCAGCTTCTCCATCTCGCGCAGCTCCTGCACCGAGAACTTGGCCTGGGCCACGCCACGGCGGATGAACAGGTGCAGCACGCGCGCCTTGTTGGCCTTGATGCCCTCATACACGTTGTCGGGGATGTCGGTGCGGGCCTTCAGGTCGTCGGCGTTACGCATGAGCTCGCGCGCCACGTCCATGGCCACGTTGCCGCCGCCGATCACGGCGACCTCCTCGGCCTCCAGCGGCCAGGTGCGGGCACCGGTCGGATAGCCGTCGTACCATTCCACGAACTTGGCGGCGCCGTACACGCCATCCAGGTCGGCGCCGGGCAGGCCCAGCGGCTTGTCCTCCACGGCGCCGGTGGCGAACAGCACGGCGTCGTAGCGGGCGAGCAGCTCGTCCAGCGTCACGTCCTTGCCGAACTCCACATCACAGTACAGGTGGATGTTCGGGTTGTCGAGCGTCTTCTCCAACGCGTCGGCGATGAACTTGATGGACGGATGGTCGGGGGCCACGCCGTAGCGGACCAGGCCGAACGGCACCGGCAGCTTCTCGAACAGATCGATGCGGGCGTTCTCGCCCAACCCCAGCTCGGCGCCGGTCTTCTTGAGCTGGCGCAGGAAGATATCGGAGGAGTAGACGCCAGCCGGGCCGGCGCCGATCACGGCAATACGAAGTTCATTGTTCTCAGTCACGCGACCAGCCTAGCGCAACACCTCGAATCGCACTAGGGACAGGCCGCGCGACATTCAACGAATCCTCACGAAACGGACGGCTCAGTCGCGGTCGATCAGGGCGGTCAGGGCCCACAGGATCGACACCACGTCGATGGCCTCCTGCATCAGCGCACCGATCACCACCGGGATCAGGTTGAACGCGGCGGCGATCATGCCGACCAGCGCCAGTCCGAGCCCCAGGCACACGGCCTGGATCATCACGCGCTTGGTGCGCCGGGAGATGGCCACGGCCCGCGGCACGGCGGCGATGTCATCATTCATGATCACCACCTGCGCGGATTCGGAGGCGGCGGTCGAAGTGCCGTCGGTGATGGCCATGCCGATATCGGCGGCCGCCAGCACCGGGGCGTCGTTCACGCCGTCGCCCACCATCATCGTAATGGACCGCGTGGTCGATTCGCCCACGAACCGCGCAATCAGCTTGTCCCACCACGGCTGCCGCTTCGGGTTCTCCCGCTTCGCGTCAACAATGGCCTGCACCTTGCCCTCCGGGAACAGCTCGGCATGCACGTCATTGATGCCGACCTCCGAGGCGATGATGTCCGCGGAGGCGCGCTTGTCCCCGGTCAGCATGGTCAGGCGTTCCACGCCCATCGCGCGCAGTTTGGCGAGCGACTCCTTCGCGTTCGCGCGCGGCACGTCCTTCAGCACGATGCGCGCCGCCAGTTCGCCGTCGACGGACACGTACGTGGCCATCTCATCAGGAGCGAGCTCGCCGAACATCTGCGCCACAGTGAGCTTGCGCGCGGCCTGAGCCGATGCTTCGGCCTCCGCCCGCCTGCGCGCGGCGTCAACGGTGGCGCGGAAACCATCGGAGTTCACGACACGGTCATGCGCCGTGCCGGATGCCACGTCGGTGGCCGCGGCATCCGACGCCGCAGCCGCTCCATCCTCCGCCGCGGTGACGAAAGCGAACCGTCCGACGCGGATCCGATGCCCGTTGACCTCGCCGCTGACACCGTTGCCGGCGTCCTCGGTCACGCCGCGCACCACCGGGTAACTGCGGGCATCCACCAGCCACTCATCTTCCGACGGCAGCGTTTCGCCAGACGCGGCGCGTTCCTTGAGCCGGTCCATGACGGCCGTGCCGCCGGTGGCGATGCCCTTGGCCAGGATGTGCACCGAATACGATTCGACGACACCGGCGTACATGAGGATATGGTCGGCGTCCAACCCCGCGTACGCCTTGTTGCCGGACTGCGCGGCGGCAGACGTGCCGTCGTCCTCCCCGTCATGCTCGCCGGCGATCTCCACGCGCACCACCTGCGGCTTCTTGACCGTCAGCGTGCCGGTCTTGTCGAAGAACACGTGCGAGACGCGGCCCAGATTCTCCAATATGTCCTGCGCCTTGATGATGATGCCGGCCTTCGCGAGCCTGCCGGTGCCGGCGATGTAGGCGACCGGCGCGGCGATGAGCAGCGGGCACGGGGTGGCCAGCACGAGCACCTGCGCGAAACGGGTCGGGTCGGCGGAGACGATCCAGGCGGTGCAGGCGATGACGAACGAGATCACGGTGAACGGCACGGCCATCAGGTCGGCGGTCTTGACCACGGTGGCACGCGACTCCTGCGCGGAGGAAACCAGTTCGATGATGCGCTGGTACTGCGAATCGCGGGCGAGTTCGGTGGCGCGCATGGTCAGCGTGGCCGAACCGTTGATCGCGCCCGACATCACGCGCGCGCCGGCGTACACCTCGCGCGGCACGGGCTCGCCGTTGATGTTGCTCAGGTCGAGCGTGGCCGAACCACTGAGCAGCTCACCATCAACGGGCACGGTTTCACCGGGAAGCACGATGAGCACGTCGCCCAGCCGCACCTGGTCCACGGGCACGGTGCGGTACGGGGCGTGGGCGATATCCGCGCCGGCATCCTCCGCCGTCCGCGCATCCGGTTCCGGGGCGTCGGCGGCCATCACCCGGTCGACGCGGGACATCGTCCGCGCATCGTCGTCGGATCCGGACGCGGCATGCGCGCCGGAACCCACCCCCGGCAGGTCGGCGACGTGGGCGATCTGCGGCGCGGCGTCCATCAGCGCGGTCAGGTTGTTCTTGGCCTTGTCCTCGGCATACGCCTCGATGGCGGAGCCGGAGAACACCATCAGCACCACAACCCAGCTGGCCCAGTATTCCTCCACCGCCAGCGTGGACAGCAGCGCAACCACCGCCAGGATGTCGACGCCGACGTGACCGTGGCGGATGTCGTCGATCATACCGCGCAGCGTGTCGATGACGGTATAGGCGACCAGCACGATCACGATCCATTGGCCGATGCTCGGATCGACGAACCAGAACGGCTTGTCCCACGGACGGAAATCCCACAACAGGGCAATGGGCAGAGCCGACACAATCACGATCGGCAGCATGGGAACGAGCTTGCACACGTTGAGTATCCTGTGCAACACAGCGATGAATATCTTCATCGTCTCTCCTTACGTCGGTATCGACCGTACGGACGTTCCGCACAGCCGGTGCTTGATTCACGCCTTGTTAGCCCATCGACGACATGAATCGCACGACACACGGCGTAAAGATCAACAATTCATCTTCAGTTATTGAGGTTGCGGCCCGCCAAGCGAACCCCCTTATGAGGGTACCAGCCATCCGCGAACTTGCCACCGGACAGCGTGTCCGCCGCCGCGGCGGAGTTCCGCCGTCATGCCAGATACGGCGACGGGCGCCGCCCCGCACTTGGGAAGGCGCCCGCCACAATCCTGGATGCCGGTCGGGGCATCACCAGAAACCGAACGGATCGAACAGGCCACCGTCATCGTACCCGTTGCCCTGCTGGTCCTGCTGACCGTTCTGATCCTGCTGGTTCTGCTGATCCTGCTGGCCGGAGCCGTTGTTCTGCTCGGTGCGGTTGCTGCCGTTGACGGCCTCCTCCTGCTGGTCGAGCGTCACGTCCACGTCCATGGTCTTGCCACCGCGCACGATGGTGAGGGTCACCGTGTCGCCGAGCGATGCGGCGCGCACGAAGCCGAGCAGCGAGTAGTTGTTGTTCACCGCGTTGCCGTTGAACGCCACGATCGTGTCGTTGGCCTGCAGGCCGGCCTTGTCCGCCGGGCTGCCGGACACCACGGCCTTGCCGCCGGTGCTCGGCGTGGTGATGCGGGCGCCGCCGCGGACCACGCCATCGGCCTCGACCGTGTCGCTGGTGATGGTCACACCCAGCGCCACATGCGTGGCCTGGCCGTCCTTCATGATCTCGTCGGATACGCGCTTGACCAGATTCGACGGGATGGCGAAGCCGATGCCGATGGAGCCGGCCTCGCTGCTGGAGCTGGCGGTGGAGGCGATCGACGAGTTGATGCCGATGACCTGTCCGGCCGCGTTGAACGTCGGGCCGCCCGAGTTGCCGGGGTTGATGGCGGCGTCGATCTGCACGGCGTTGGTCACGATCTGCGAGTTGTTGTCGTCCATCACGCTGACCGGACGGTTCAGCGCGGAGACGATGCCGGTGGTCGCCGTGTCGTCGTAGCCCAGCGGGTTGCCGATGGCCATAACCGGCTCGCCGACCGCGAGCGTATCCGAATCGGCGAATTCGACCGGAACCAGCCCGTCGGGGGCATCATCCAGCTGGATGACCGCCAGATCGGTGGTGGTGTCGGTGCCGGTGACCTGCGCGGTGTACATCTGGCCGTTCGAGAGCGTGACCTGGATGTTCTGCGCGCCGGAGATCACGTGGTTGTTGGTCACGATGTGGCCCTGCTCGTCGATGATCGCACCGGAGCCGGCCGCCGTGCCGTTCTGCAGCGTGGTCTGGATCGAGACCACCGACTGGGAGACCTTGTCCGCCACGGCGGCCCAATCCACGGCCTCGCCGTTGGTAATCGGCGCGCTGCCATCGCCGGACTTGCCGGAGTCGATGTGCTGCAGAGAGCTGGTCGTCGGCACCTTGACCCAGCCCTCGGTGATCGCCATGTAGCCGACGCCCAGGCACAGCGCCGCGCTGACCAGGGCCGCCACCACGGCGATGATCACACCGCTGACCGTGCGACCGCCACCGTGGTTCGGCTTCGGCGCGCCGGAGCCCGGTACGGGCGGGAAGATCGACCCCTGCGGGTTGCTCGGCCCGTTGCCGTTGTTCTGCGGACCGTTGACCGGGGCCATGAACGGATTGGTCGGGGCGTTGTTCGGCGCGGTGCCGCCCTGCTCCTGATTGGCCGGACCGTTGTTGCCGTTCAGGAACGGGTTGCCGGTCAGATACGGGTTGCGGTTGTTCTGCGGCGGCATCTGCTGGGTCGGCGCGGACTGCGGATGCTGTTGCGCGGCCGGCTGCGTGGGGGTAGGGCCGTAGGCGCCGTATTCCGGTGCGGGGCGATACGGCGACTGAGGGGCCGGGGCTGCGGCCGGGGCCGGGCCTGCCGGTGCCGGTTCGGCGGACGGGCCGGCCGGCGCCGCGCTCGATGCGGATTCTGCCGCCGACGGCGCCGCGGCCGGGATTGTCTCCGTGGGCTGCTCGGCGTTCGTGGCCTCGCCGCCGGCGGTCATGGTGAACTGGTCGCCTTCCACGATCTGCGGGGTCTGGTTCGGCTGTTCGTCGTGCGGCTGCTCGCTGGATTGCGGCGTCTGCTGGTTCGGCCAGCTGCCGTTATTCTCTTCAGCCATTGCTGCTCCTTGGTTTCGTTCTGTTCCTTATGCCGTTATACAAGCGGCGGTCAACCTGCTCGGCTCACCGCCGTCTCGGAATCGCTAAGTATGAGTTAAGGAAGCGGTTCTGGAAGTTTTCTGAATGTTGGTTGGAAGGTTAGCGTTAGCCAGCCATGATATTCGCTGGAGTCCGTTGCGCGCAATGCCGCCGAGACCCCCGGCCACCGGCCGGAACACCGATATGCCAATGATTCCGGCGGTTTTGGCGTCACCGCCACCGGCGCATCCCCATCCCTGTCCCCTCCCCCGATGTGATGCAGCTCACTGCGGGGTTTCGGCAGTGCTTCGCCTAGAGTGAACGGTATGACCAGTCTGCTTGATCACCCTCGCGGGGCGGAACCGGGCAAGCCCGGCGACCGCAACGCGTTCTCGTTCGAAACCATCACCCGTCTGCCCGACTCCCCCGACGGCAAGGGCCGCGGCGGCGCACGCTACGGCCGCACCGGCATCATCCACACCCCACACGGCGACATCCGCACGCCCGCGTTCGTGCCGGTGGCCACGCAGGCCGCGATGAAGGCGGTGCTGCCGGAGACGATGAAGGATCTGGGCGCGCAGTGCCTGCTGTCGAACGCGTTCCATCTCTACGAGCGCCCCGGCGAGGATGTTCTGGACGCGGCGGGCGGTCTCGGCCGATTCATGAACTGGGACGGGCCCACGTTCACCGATTCGGGCGGGTTCCAGGTGCTCTCGCTGGGCGCCGGGTTCAAGAAGACGCTGGCGATGGACGTGACCGGCATGAAGTCGGATGACGTGATCGCCGAAGGCAAGGAGCGCCTGGCGTTCGTGGATGAGGACGGCGTGACGTTCAAGTCGCCGCTCAACGGCTCGTTGCACCGCTTCAGCGCCGAGATCTCGATGGGCATCCAGCACAAGATCGGCGCCGACATCATGTTCGCGTTCGACGAACTGACCACGCTGATGAACACGCGCGGCTACCAGGAGCGGTCGGTGGAGCGCACGTTCCGTTGGGCGCAACGCTGCGTGGCCGAGCACCAGCGGCTCACCGAATCACGCCTGGGCAAGCCGTACCAGGCGCTGTACGGCGTGGTGCAGGGCGCGAACTACGAGGATCTGCGGCGGCGGGCCGCATCGCAGATCGCCTCGCTCGACTTCGACGGCGTCGGCATCGGCGGTGCGATGGAGAAACGCATCATCGGCGACATCTGCGCGTGGATCTGCGACGAGATGCCGGAGAACAGGCCGCGCCACGTCCTCGGCATCGCCGCGGTCGACGACATCTTCGCCTGCGTGGAGAACGGCGGCGACACGTTCGACTGCGTGGCCCCCGCCCGCTGCGGCCGCAACGGCGCGATCTTCACACGCGACGGCCGGTACAACGTCAAGCGCGCCGAATTCAAAACCGACTTCGGGCCGCTGGAGGAAGGCTGCGACTGCTACACCTGCCAGCATTACTCGCGCGCCTACGTGGACCACCTGCTGCGCGCCCGCGAGTTCAACGGGTTCACGCTGGCCACCATCCACAACGAGCGGTTCTTCGTCAAGCTGCTCGACGACATCCGCGCCTCGATCGACGGCGGCTATTTCGACGAGTTCCGCGACGCGACGCTGGCCCGCTTCTACGCCAACGGCTCACGCGGCTGAGCCGATACCGAGCCGATAGGGAGGACTGCATCATGAACCTGCTCGAAGCGATGGAACAGCGGCACGCCATCCGCGCCTACACCGACGAACCAGTCGACCAGGCGATTCTGAACATCCTGCGCGCCGAGATCGACGCCTGCAACCAGGAGAGCGGCCTGCACATCCAGATGGCAGCCGGGCTCGATGACGCGTTCCTCGGACTGAAGACGCACTACGGGCGGTTCACCGGCGTGCACAACGCCATCGCGCTCATCGGACGGGTGGTGCGCGTCGGCGCGTCGGACGGTACCGTGCCGGACGGCGCTATAGCCGGCGTGCGCGGGCACGACGCGACAACCGAAACCGCGACAGGATTGGCCGGGGCCGGCAAGATGACCGATACGACGCAGAACGGTATGACGACCGCGTGGCACAAGGCCACCGCCTCGGATGAGTCGGCCACCGACCCAGGCGAGATCGCGTTGCAGGAGCAGGTCGGCTACTACGGGGAGCGCCTGGCGTTGCGCGCCGTGCAGCTGGGATTGGAGACAAGCTGGGCCGTGCTGGACGATGCGGACGCGGCGGAACACCCGTGGTGGTGCCTGCACCCCGGCGAGAAGATTGTGTGGGTACTGGCGTTCGGGCACGGCGCGCGTCCGGGCGGGCGGCGCCGCAGCAAGCCGATCGAGGAGCTGTGCCGGATACCGGACGGCATGGCGATGCCCGACTGGTTCCGCGCCGGCATGGAGGCCGCGATGCTCGCACCGACGTCGCTGAGCCAGCAGCCGTTCCTATTCACGCTGCACAAGGACGGCACGGTCAGTGCCGAGGCGATGGAAGGCCTGTTCGCGCACGTGGGACTGGGCTGCGCGAAATACCACTTCGAAGTCGGTGCAGGGCGCGAGAACGTTCGTTGGCGTGATACTGCCGCCTCCGGTGAAGAAGCTGCCGGCGCGACCGACTAGCGGGCGGAGAGACCGCCTTTGCTTACGAGCAAGACCCCGTGCGACACATCGCGACACGCCGATTTGCACATTCCGGCAATCGAGTGGTAAGTTAATCACTTGTCTGCGAGTGTGGCGGAATGGTAGACGCGCTGTCTTCAGGTGGCAGTGAGTGTATGCTCGTGGGGGTTCAAGTCCCCCCACTCGCACCAGCGAAAAGGGCTGGAACCCAAGGGTTCCGGCCCTTTTGCTTTCCCGGAATCGCTGTTTTCAGGTCTACAGCAACTCGTAGCACTGCAAGATTCGTTTTCTCCGACCATCAGGAGACAGGGGGCGGTTTCCTGTGCACCAATTCCCACGACAACGCCGCCACGAGAATACCCCACCATGTGTGTTGATCGGCGGATCCTTCAGATTCAGTGAGATCATGAGATCAACTCGGTCCAGGAGGCTTCTTATGAATATCGAATCCCATGCCATGGCGCTCTCGAAGATTCTGACGATGGATGACACCACACGATTCCACATACCGGATTATCAGCGCCACTATTCTTGGAAGCCCGAACAGATTGACCAGCTATTCAACGACATCATGAATGAGGGGAAAGGCTACTACATCGGAAATCTTCTCGTCACTGCAAGCGAAGATACCCAAGACGCCAATATTGACGTTTACGATGTGATCGATGGACAACAGCGACTTACCACGCTTTCCCTATTTCTTCTGGCAATCTGGGAACAGGCGCAAGAATGGTTCGATAACGGCAGCACCTCAAAAACCGATATCAAAAATCTCAGCCAACTCCAAGCAGACATTAAAAGACGTCTTCTAGTCGACGAGGAACTCAACAATCCCCGGCTGCAGCTGCTTGACGATGACGCTACCATCTATGGACAGCTGCTGCACGTTCTCAATGAAGACGACCAGCCTGTTAAGGCTCCGCGCAATCGCGCGTTCACCAAGAGATACGAATACATCCGCAGCTTATTCCAAGATGGCGAGGACAGCGCTATTCCCACCGTCAGCAAGTTGAAGGAATTCTACGACAAGCTCATCAACATCACATTGCTCCAAATTGAAGTAGGCAACCTCAGTGATGCATTCACCGTCTTCTCCTCACTAAACTCCACCGGCTTACCATTGACACTCGTTGATCTGCTGAAGGGACGATTCATCGAGTCGGCCCAACGCATCGCCGAGGAAAACAAAGACTCTGTGCTAGAAAAATGGACCGCTTTCACTGCCATATTCACGCCAAACAACAGCGACGCCGATATCACCACGACCACACAATTCCTGCTTAACAACTATGACGCTTTCGAAAACGAAAGCACCTCGTCGACAACCAAAGGCAAGTCACTGAAACAATACCGTGACATTATCCAACAAAAATACCGTTCAAACGTTGACTATCTGCAGGAAATCATCAACCACGCACAGATATTCGCGCAACTATTGCAAATTCAAAACCATCCATCCACCAACGTCAACCAACGTCTATCTTCCCTCCGCCGTCTTGAATCCACGCAGGCGTACCCGCTAATGCTGTTTCTACTGACGAAATGTGATGAGCTGAGGCTCAACGACGATTACATCACACGCGTTCTGGACGCCCTTATCAGCTTTTACGTGCGCAGAAACATCACCCTTGTGCCCAAGGCGTCCAACATTCGTGCGCGGATGCTCAAACTCGTTCAAGATATTCGTAGAAGCGCCCTCCGTGGCGATGAACTGGTCGACCGCGTCATTAAAGAGCTCAAGGAATTGAGCGTGAATGACGAGCAGTTCGCCACTGCAATCACTTCCGACGGCATGTACGACAAGAACGCCAAGACCACCCGATTCGTGCTTATCGAAGTGGAACGGTACCTGAACCGCACAACCAACACCAGCTTGTTTGACAAAGGGCATCCGGACAATCTGGACGATTACAAGGCCAATAGCAGCACACCACTGTGGTCGATCGAGCACATTCTTCCAGAAGGTCCTCTTACGGACTATTGGCGCGCCATGATCGCTCCAGATGCCCCAGACAACGCCGAAGATATTCTGGAACAGTACAAGCACCTGATCGGCAACCTCACGTTGACACCATACAACTCCAACCTTGGACAGCGACCTTTCGCCGACGAAGATCACCCCTACGCGGGCGAAAACTCATATCAGTATTCGAAACGCGATTATGCTGATCACGGACATTTCGTCGGCCTGCGGCAGGGACTAGCTATCAACACCAGCATCGCTGACACCGAGCATGGCGAGACTATCGAGACCAAGACAGATTGGACACCTGCGGATATTCAACGGCGGACAGAATGGTTCAAAGACCAGATACTCACCGTGTTCAAATTCCCGACACTACTCGATGACTAACAAACAAGGAACCAAGATTCTGCTGTACTAGAAAACACGAATCCGGTGTATAGTCCAAGCACATGATTCCTCTCTGGAAGTGTTCTGCAGAAATGTCGGACACCACTGATCCCTCAGACTAAAAAGACTAGGGAGCAAACTTCAACACAGGAAGTTCGAAACTCACCAATGAGGAGGGTTTATGGGGTTGATTCTTTGCCCCGAGTGTGGCGCTCGAATCTCCAGCAAGGCCAGAACATGCCCGCAGTGCGGCTATTTTGGGGACGATTCCGCGCTTCCGTTGTCCGAGCAGGCTCTTGGGGAGATTGTTCCGGCCGAATACGAGATTACGGCTTGGGTTCCCGAAGACGATACCGACGCGCCATTGAATCGCACGGCCAAGGGCCTGATTGCGCGATTTTTCTCGAACTGGGAAATCTTCCGCAAAGCCGTTCCCGAGCTTTCCCTTTCCATTCAGCGAATACTCGAAAAGCCCCAGACCGAATACCGGGCTAAGTGGACCCCTGAGCTGCGCAAGCTCATGAGCGAGGGGCGATTGCGATTCAAGGTGGACAAGCAGGGCGAGCTGATGGCGGTCCTGCAGGACGGGAAGAACGTCATCCGCAAGCAGGTTCGGCTTGAAAAGGTTCATCTCACTCCCGACGTCAAGCAGGCCGTTGACAGTCTGACCATGACGGCCTACCTCGGTCAGATCCTCAGAGAGATTCAATCCCTGCACGATTCCATCAACGAGCTGCATATCGAAATGCAGGACGACAGGCTCGCCTTGGCCGACGCCGCCAAAGACCAATTCCTTCAAGCCCAGGTGATTCCGGATTCCAAGCTGCGCGCAACAGCTGTGCTCAACGCGATCAGCGCCGCCACCGAAGCGAAGCATCGGCTCATGCGTCACTACACCCGCAGTAGCGCTCTCGTTTTGAACAATTCTGGCCAGAACGTGCTTCAGATGTTTCTTTCCAAGACAAAAGGCAAAGAGCTTGATGAGAAGGCGTCGGACGCCTTGAACGATCTCGCGCAGATCGCGGTCTCGGTCCAGGTCGAGTGCGCCGGATGGTCGGCACTCGGCGCCTATCCCTCGATTGAGAAGAGTCTGCTGGGATTCCGCCAGTTCATCGACCAGCAGCATTTGGACAATCCCGATACGCTTCTGCTGCTCAACGAGAACAGCGACCGCAACCTGAAGCAGGTCGTCTCAGGCTTCACCGATATCACACGGCAAATTACCGCCTATGCGAATGACCGGGAACCACTCGCGATCGAACCGTCCGAAACTATATCCGACGAAGGAGAAACCAATAATGAAACTGAATCCCTTCCGGAAGAAAACCTCTAACACCGACGACACGGAACAACAGTCGGGAAACGTTCCCAAGACCGTTGAAGACGAGGAACTCGCTACAGCCAATAGCACCGTTCCCGAGACAAACGACAATCAGGCAACGAAAGAACGACGCTGCAAAGAATGCGGCAAGCAACTGGCCAATGTCAGCAAGCATTCCCGTTGTGAATCCTGCCGCAGGAAAAGAGCAGGCACTACCAAACGTTTGTTGTCAGCGGTCGGTATCATAGCCGGTACCGTAACCACCCTCGTAGTGGGAGAAAACTTCACGAAACCCGGTAAGTAACTGGTACCAGATTCGAGAGGAACTTGCTTGATGTCGACACACGTTGTCAGCTTCGAGCCATTCATGGTATTCTCTCTGGTGCGATAAAGCTGGGCGTTGTCCAGTTCGCAAGGACCGCTTCCGGAAACGGGAGCGGTCTTTGCGCATCTGAATGGAGAAACGCGGATGCACAAACCTTTTATGACGGTCTCCGACCAAGTGGAACTTCTCTCACGTCGAGGCTTAAAGACGGACTCACGCACCGCGTGGGTGCTCGAACGGGAGGGGTACTATTCCGTCATCAACGGATACAAGGGACCGTTCCTGGACACTAAACAAACGCAGGAAGCGGGAGACGACCGCTATCGCGACGGAACGTCGTTTAATGATGTCTACACGCTCTACATCTTTGACCGTAACCTGCGGTTCCTGCTCTTCCGCATGACCACTCTAGCTGAAGCGATTCTGAAAACCGTCTGCTCCCATGAGTTCACCAGGCTGCACTCTGACGAGAAGAATCCTTACCTCAACATCGCGAACTACGCGCCAGAAGGGGAGGCACACGACAAGGCGGAAAAACTCATATCCAAACTCGATAGGATCCTTCAGGGAAACATGGACCCGAAACGCACCGACCGAAAGGACTATCTGAGACACTGCCTGGAGCATCATGACGGCGAGGTGCCTCTGTGGGTGCTCGCCAATGATCTTACCCTGGGACAGATCTACTGGTTCTTCCAATCCCAAAGAACCGAAATCAGAGCCAACATCGCACGAAGCTTCACGAGTTTGTACGCCGACTCGCATAAACACAAGACAGAAGTCACGTCTCAGCGTCTCGACAAGATTTACCGCAGAATCAAGGACTACCGCAATATCTGTGCACATGATGAGCGTCTGTATTGCGCCCACCCTCATGACGCCAACATCACGATTTTCCAGGTCACCCAGGATTTCCGGTTCGTCACAGACAAGCAACGGTACCTTGAATTCCTGCAAAGCCTGAACTCCTTGCTCATGCATCTGCAAAAGGACATCCCTTCATATTTCGATGTCATATGCAACTCAATGGGCTTGCAATATCCGGATGACCTCCAGCGTCTTATGCAAGAAACACGCGACAGCTAATGGAGGCACCCCAGTTCATACCGACAATCAGCTTCTGCCTTTACCATTGATATCCCGTCCCGTCGGAGCCAAACGCTTTTCGCGCAACAGCGCGATATAGGCGATTTCCGCTAATGCTTCATCGCAATACCATTGTTCGGCCAGGACCATGATTCGCGGTCGCTTCGGAGTAACTTCGGACCATTTCGGAGTAACTTGGCGCCAAGCAGCTCCAACCATCAACACGGACCCACACAAAACGGCGGAATACCAACGATTCACAATCCGGCATACCAACCCGGAACCACTTCGGAGTAACTTCGGACCATTTCGGAGTAACCCGGACTCGCATCCAATACAGAGCATCCACTCCCTGCACTCCCGTTCGATTCACGGACATATGCCACGGAGCAGGGTGAGGGACGCTGGTAACAGATTGGTAACAGAATCCGAGAAAACACAAGAACAACGTGACTCAGCAGAACAGCGCAACCAAGCAAAATCAACGTTTCCGCAACGCCGTGATTGAACGAAACGACGTTCATAGAATTCAAGCCCCCCACTCGCACCAGCGAAAAGGGCTGGAACCCAAGGGTTCCGGCCCTTTTGCTTTCCCGGAACACGGTGCCGACATGGCATATTCCGCACAGCCGGCAGCGGCCGCTGTTGCGCAGGATCACGAACCGCGGGTACGGCAGCGACAACCCGTTCCTCGGTCTCATAGTCCCCGGTGTCCGGTCATGTCGGGCAGGCGGTCGATGTCGTGCAGCCGGTCGGCGGTCACGCCGTCCTCGTGCATGGTGTCGCTGTATATGACCACCGGCCCCTCGGCCCGTGTGTTTGTTCAATGGAATTGTGGCCGGTTGAGCATCGTGTTTCAGTCC
>ERZ1090865.326-NODE-326-length-28809-cov-11.268415_pt1 | contig 28809 bp, 29 predicted proteins | sample MGYA00478478_ERZ1090865 | MGnify/ENA primary metagenome ERZ1090865 (study PRJEB33644, sample SAMEA5815715) | chicken gut metagenome | biome: Chicken; feature: Gastrointestinal Tract; material: Caecum | place: Ireland | collected 2019-01-01 | study: A study of the... | reverse complement strand
ATGTCTTAGGGTCTCGTGGGCTCGGAGATGTGTATAAGAGACAGGTATTATAATGGACGCCGGTTACAACGGAATTTCGGAGTCATGACGCCAGTGGAAAAGTATGAAAGTTATTTACAGGCAGCAAAAAAACTGCCAGCTGGTAAAACCAGCTGGCAGAAAAAACTTATATTTTTTCATTATCTACTTGATGGGGAACACACCACCATTCCGCAATGGCTCTTGCTTTGCTATTTCAGTATCTTCTCCAGGCTGGTCAGATTTTTCTCAGAAATCCGATAGAATGTCTGATTTCCGCCTTTATTTTCTATGCAGATGATCTTGTCATCACTGTTAATCTGAACTTTCGTCACTGTTCCTTTTGTGTAAAAACGGTATTCATCCCAGTCATCGGTATCATAATTTGCATTATCAATCTTATTATTGATGATTCCTGCAAGTATTTTAGAAGCGTTAATTGCATCTGTGCTGTATTTCAGCTTTTCATCTGTAACAATCAAATCCGCGTCTGCGATCCGATCTGCAAAATCATCATAAGATTTCTGCACTGCTGCATCAATCAGGGCGTCTCCAAGAACGGATGCTCCATTATAAGCATATACATTCGATGGAATATCATCGAATACAAGAAAACTATCTCCATACACTTTAAATTCAAACGTTGTATTATCCTCATCCATAAGAGCATAAGAATAATAATCATCGTAAGTGTCTTCCAGATCATCCGGTGTTACCCCAAGAACCCGGTTGCAGCCTGTTATGATCTCTTTGGCATAATCACAGACCGGTGTATTGGTCACAGCAAATGTTTTTTCTTTGACAGAATCTGCCGTAAAATCCACTTTTCCGATGATACTGTCTTTGATCTGACTCTTATAATCGGCAAGCTTTTCATCTCCTGAAGCTTCCTGGATTGACTGAATCTGCTTATTCAAAGAACTGGTTTTTTTCTTTTCATCCTTCAGCTGCTGTGAAACCTTGTCATAGTCATCCTTCAGATCCTGATAGTATTCTGATTCTTCTACAGAACTTTTGGAAGGCTTAAAACATCCGGTTACTCCCAGCGCAAGACCGGCAAGCAAAACAGAAGCTGCCAGTTTTTTTATTGGTTTCTTTCTCATAAGCATTCCTTTCCGGGTTAGTACTTTTCTGCGATCTCCCCTGCTCTTTTATAAATACTTTCCGGCTTGATATATCCTCTCACCATAGAAAGCGGATATATATTGGTGTGTCTTCCTACAACAGAGCCAGGATTTAAAATGGTTCCGCATCCAACTTCTACATAATCTCCAAGGATTGCTCCGATTTTTTTCCTGCCTGTTTCGATTTTTTCATCCCCGTTTTTGATCACTACGTTGGTTTTATCAGATTTCACATTTGAAGTAATGGATCCTGCTCCCATATGGGACTTATATCCCAGAATGGAATCTCCTACATAATTATAATGAGGAACCTGAACACAGTTAAACAAAATGTCATTTTTAATCTCTGTGGAATTTCCTACCACACATCCGGCTCCGATCAGGGCATTCCCCCGGATAAAGGCTCCCGGACGAACTTCTGTATCCGGTCCGATAATCGCCGGCCCGCAGATTGTCGCTGTTTTAGCAATGGCTGCGCTTTTTGCAATCCAGATATCCTCTTCCACCTGATCATATTCCTCTTTTGGCAGTTTTGGCCCCGCTTCCAGAATAAAATCTTTAATCAGCGGCAAAATTTCCCATGGATATGTTGTCTGCTCAAATAACTCTCCTGCAATCGTCTGATCCATGTGCAGAAACAATTTCTGATTTGTCATTTCTTCCATATCATTTTCTCCTTTAAAATAATCCCACACTGAAGTAACGCTCTGCCCGGTCTGGAAGCACCGTTGCAATTACTTTATCCTTTCCATACTTTTCTGCCATCTTTCTGGCTGTATAGATATTGGCTCCGGAAGAAGTGCCGCACAGGATTCCATAGACTTCCGCAAGTTCCCTGGCAGTTGCAATTGCATCTTCATCTGACACTTCCACAACTTCCGTCACAATCTCAGGATTCAGGATTGCCGGAATAAATCCATCTCCAATTCCCTGAATCTGATGAAGTCCCGGTTCCTGCCCCAGAAGAGCAGATACCCCTTTAGGCTCAGCTGCGATGATCTTTGTGTCCGGGTTTTGTTCCAGCAGATACTTAGCGATTCCTGCCATAGTTCCACCGCTTCCTACACCGGAAACAAAAATATCAATCTTTTTGCCAAGCTGTTCGCACAGTTCTCTGGCGGTTGTCTTGTAATGAGCATCCGTATTTGCCGGATTTTCAAACTGCTGAGGCATAAAATACTCATCGGATGACGCGGCGATCTCCTCTGCTTTTCGGACTGCGCCGTCTACATTTTCATCTGCAGGAGTCAGAATAAGCTCTGCTCCCAGTGCCTTAATCAGCTTTCTTCTCTCTTCGCTCATATTTTCAGGCATTACGATGATGACTTTGTATCCCATCCGTACACCGCAGAACGCCAGCCCGATTCCCGTATTGCCGGAAGTCGGTTCGATGACTGTCATGCCTGGTTTTAATTTCCCGCTTTTTTCAGCTTCTTCCAGCATGTTTTTAGCAACCCGGTCTTTGATGCTTCCGCCCGGATTTAAAAACTCAGCTTTTGCATATATCTTATATCCCATCATTTTCTCAAAACTGATCAATGGTGTATTTCCAATTAAATCCAACATATTTTCAACATACATTTTCAGAAAGCCTCCTATTTCAATTTGATCTTTATCTGTACCGGATTATGATCGCTGTTTTTAAAATCTTCATTTAGAGTTTTTACCTGCTCCAGTTTTACATTCGGTGATAAAATAAATCCATCAATAACATAAAACTGAGTTTTCTTATCGCTCCGGTCATAAGGACGATTCAGCAGTCTGCAGGTTGGCAGACTGTCATCTGCTGCGAACTGCCATCCTTCTTCAAAAAGATCCTCCTCAACTTTTCCAGCCTGAAAATTATCATCATCCCAGACCGGATATTTGTCTGCATCCACCTGCTCAAATGTCTGATTAAAGTCTCCGCCTGCAATCACATAATTTCCAGCCTCATATTCTTCTTCCAGAACCTGTGCCAGTAATTTTGTCTGAGCTTCTTTGCCGCTTCCATCGTCATATGCCTCCAGATGGAGGTTGACAAATACCACCTGCCGGCTGGAGCCCTCAATCGGAACTCTTTCAAGAAAGAGACATCGCTTCAGCTGGCAGATTCTGACCGGCCATGAAAATGGCGTTGGCAGAGATATCCTTTCTGCCTGGTCTGACTGGAACTGATTCAGGGTCAGCAGTCCTGCATCTGCCTTTCCGATCGTTGGAAGAGGGTATGGGATGTAATCACAGAGAAAGTTCCTCGCATATCCCGTACTTCCATTCCATCCGTCAGAAAAAGCTTCGGTCTCATTTATATAATATGAACGTTTTGAATTTCGGTCAACCTCCTGAAGAAAAACAACCTGTGCTCCGCTTTTCTTTATGACCTTCTTCATTGCTTCAATATTATCTGTTACCAGCTCTTTGTGATCCGGACGGACCTTTTCTCCTCCATCCATAAAAAAGTCTTCTGTTTCACTCAGCGCACCATACCCTGTATTCCAGGTGAGAACTGAAATTTCCTGATTCTCTGATATCTTCTGATCAGGATTATTGGATATTTTCACAGTTTCTCTTTCCTTTGGGCGGTATTCCCTGACTGACAAAATGATCAGCAGGAGAGCCGCCGCTGTCACAGCAGCGCCGATCACTCCTGCGGCTGCAGACAGGATTCTCCTGACACTCCTCTTCAATGCTTCCCTCCTTATGCAAAGTCCAGTTCAATCGGACAATGGTCTGACCCCATAACATCTGTCAGAATCTTTGCGTCCTGCAAACGGTCTTCCAGGCATTTGGATACAAGGAAGTAATCAATCCGCCATCCGGCATTATTTTTTCTCGCATTAAACCGGTAAGACCACCAGGAATAGATTCCTTCCTGATCCGGATAGAAATAACGAAATGTATCAATAAACCCGGCATCCAGAAGCTGGGTCATTTTTGCTCTTTCCTCATCGGTAAATCCTGCATTTTTCCGGTTTGTCTTCGGATTCTTAAGGTCAATTTCCTTATGAGCAACATTAAGATCCCCACATACGATCACAGGTTTTGTTTCTTCCAGTTTCTTTAAATATTGAAGGAAATCATCTTCCCACTGCATCCTGTAGTCAAGTCTTGCCAGTTTACTTTGAGAATTCGGTGTATAAACAGTCACAAAATAATAATCTTCGAATTCCAGTGTAATGACTCTTCCTTCCTGATCATGTTCTTCAATTCCCATGCCGTAAGAAACAGATAACGGTTCCTGTCTGGTAAAAATTCCTGTACCCGAATATCCTTTCCGCACTGCGTAATTCCAGTACTGATGGTATCCCGGCAGGTCCAGCTCCAGCTGTCCTTCCTGCATTTTACTTTCCTGAATACAGAAAATATCTGCGTCAGCTTCCTGAAAGAAATCCAGGAACCCTTTTTTCACACATGCCCGAATGCCATTGACATTCCAAGAAATAAATTTCATCTAATCTCCTCCATGTTTTTTATTGTAAAAAAACATTGTTACTCCCGCTATGACAATTACAATATATCCTACAAAACTCCATCCATCCGGGACTTGTCCGAAAAAGAAAAATCCCATGATCGCAGAAAACATAATCTGACTGTAATCATAGACTGATATCTCCCGCGCCGGCGCATAAGTATATGCTGCGGTGATTCCGAACTGTCCTCCTGCCGCCGCCAGACCTGTCAAAAGCAAAAATACAAGCTGCTGCCCGCTGATTGGATGAAAATCGGCAATCATAAACGGAATACAGGCGATCATGGAAAACAGAGAAAAGAACAGCACGATCATTGGTCCTCTTTCTCCTCTGACTCCCAGTTTTCTGACACAGGCATAGGCAAATCCTGCGGACATTCCTCCAAGAAAACCAATCACTGACGCTCCCAGGGAACTCGAAGCAAAACTTGGTTTTATGATAAAGAGACTTCCGATAAATGCTGCCGCCACACATCCGCTCTGAAACAATGTAATCTTTTCCCTTAATAAAAAGTAAGAAAAAACAATAACAAAGAAAGGCGATAATTTATTCAGACAGGATGCATCTGACAACAGCAGATGATCCACTGCGTAAAAGTTGCAGAAAATACCTAAGGTCCCTGCAAGGGACCTTAATATAAATAAATATAGATTCTCTTTTTTTCGAATATGAAACCTCTCTTTGCTGCGTACCAGCATAATAAATGCAAACACAGCGGAGACCAGATTACGAAAAAAACTTTTCTCAATCGACGGCAGATCTCCTGCCATTCTGAGAAACAATGCCATAAATGCAAATGACAAAGATGACAGGATAATGCATATAATTCCCCGATTTCTTTGATTTGCCATTATACTCTGGAAGAATATTCTCCGGTTCTCGTATCAATCTTTAACGTATCGCCTTCGTTAACGAATAACGGAACCATTACCTGTGCTCCAGTTTCAACTGTACATGGTTTTGTTGCTCCCTGTGCTGTGTTGCCTTTTTCTCCCGGCTCACACTCTGTTACAAGAAGTTCTACTGTGATCGGCGGCTCTACCTGGAATGCTTTGCCGGCATGAGATACGATCGTAACATTTTCATTCTCTTTTACAAACTTCAAAGAATCTCCGATGACATCCGGTCCGAGAGCGATCTGGTCAAATGTCTCATTGTCCATAAAGTAGTAAAGTTCTCCATCGTTGTACAGATACTGCATCTCTTTTCTTTCAATATGCGCATTCTCGAACTTCTCTGTTGGACGGAAAGTTTTCTCAACAACGCCGCCGCTCTTGATGTTCTTTAATTTACAGCGAACGAAAGCAGCTCCCTTTCCTGGTTTTACATGCTGAAATTCAATGATCTGATAAATATTCCCTTCAAATTCAATTGTTAAACCGTTTTTAAAATCTCCTGCGGTAACCATATAATTCTTGTCCTCCTTTAATAATCTTTCTTAATTTTATACTAAATGTATGGTCGAATCAACTATTTATTTGCTAATTTATAGATTTCGAAGATATCATCCTTGTCGCAGACTTTAAATGATCCAATACTTCTTGTTCCGCCGTATGAACATCCATCGGCCATTTTTTTAAGTTCTTCCTCTGTCTTAATACCTATTTCCTCTGCTTCGCTAAAACAGGTCGGCATATCCAGAGAAGCGAAATACGCAACTGTTTTTTTGATTGCTTCTTCTGCTGCCTTGCTGCAGTCCTTCTCCTCGATTCCCCATACTCTTTCTGCGTACTGCGCAAATCTCTGAGGTTTTTCCTGATAGACATACTGCGCCCATGCTCCCCATACAGCAGACAAACTTGCCCCGTGAGCAATGTCAAATTTCGCGCTCAGTTCATGTCCCAGCTGATGAACCGCAAAATCCTTTTCCGCTCCAAGACCTGTCAGTCCATTATGGGACAGGCTTCCTGCCCACATAATCTCGCTCATGGCGTTATAATCATGGGAATCCTTGATTGCGGCTGCGCCATTGCGGATCACCGTCCGGAGCAGTCCTTCCGCGATCTCATCTGTCAGCTCATTATTCTCTGTCGGCGTAAAATAGCGATCCAGAGTATGCATCATAATATCTACAATGCCGCATCCAACCTGATATTTTGGTAATGTATAAGTAAGTTCCGGATTCATGACCGCAAATGCAGGGCGGTTAAAATCTGTACTAAGCCCTCTCTTAATCTGTGTTTCTTCATTGGTAAGAACTGCTGAGTCACTGGTCTCGCTGCCGGCCGCTGCCAGAGTGAGAACAACTCCTACAGGCATGGACTTCTCTACTGTCTTCTTTCTTGACCAGAAATCCCAGATATCTGTATCCGGATTTGCTGTTCCATGGGCTACGGCTTTTGCCGTATCAATGACACTTCCGCCGCCTACCGCAAGCACAAAATCAGAGCCGAATTCTTTTGACATCTCCACTGCCTGTCTGGCAAATGACAATCTCGGATTCGGTTTTACCCCTCCCAAAGCCTTATATGTAAGCCCTGCCTCTTCCAAAGATGCTGTTACACGATCCAGAAGCCCGCTTCTTACGACACTCCCGCCGCCGTAGACAACAAATACCCTGGATGCTCCGCACTGTTTCGCAAGCTGCCCTGTCTGTTTTTCTGTTTCCTTTCCAAACACGATCCTTGTCGGTGTGTACTGAGTAAATGAATGCATATCTTATCCTCCATTCCTTTATCATCTTATGAATTAGAATCGTCATTCTCCTCTTGTCAGTTTTACAACGATCTCTTCTGCGATTTCCTCAACCCTCTTATGATCTGTGTTCACGATGACATCGGCTGCCGCCTCATATTTCGGACGCCGTTCTTCCATCAGTTTTGAAATATACTCCGTATTTTTATGTCCTCTAAGAAGCGGCCTCTCATCACTGTCTTTGACTCTCTCCAAAATGACTTCCGGTGATGCCGTTAAAAGAACAACCTTCCCATTCTTCTTCATCTCTGCAACGTTCTCATCTCTCATAGCAACTCCGCCGCCGCATGAGATGATCTGATTATTGCCTTTCTGAAGTTCAATCAGAAGGTTTGTCTCGCAGTTGCGGAAATATGTCTCTCCATATTCTTCAAATATCTTATTAATGGACATACCTTCTTTGTCTACAATTTCCTGATCCATCTCCACATAAGGAGACGCCAGGATTTTGCTCAAATAACTGGAAACTGTGCTCTTTCCAACTCCCATAAATCCAATCAAAAGAATATTATGGGTAAACAATGTTCTTGCCTGGATTCTTCTGCTGTTCTCTAAAATATATGCAAAAATATCCAGAATCTCATTTTTGTATGTATTCTCGCTTACATGGGTCATCAGCATCTTTCGCTGATGCTTCTCCTGTTCCGGCTGCAGGATTGGCAGTCCATTCTCTTTCTTGTAGACCATAATCTCTTTGATGATATCCATTCTCTCTTCCAGAACAGAAACTATCTTTTTGTCGCAGAGATCCAGTCTCTGTCTGATTTCTTCTAACTGGTTCATTATAATGTTTCCTTTTCTATCGCTCTTTTTTCTGCCCTTCTGATTTCAAAGGGGCAAATCTTCATTCAGTATAGCATAAAGGAACCGTTATTTTCAATGGTTTCTCACAGCACAGAATAGTTCTTTTTCACAAATTCAGCAAAATCTTTCGCCGCCGGCGCAAGATATTTATTCTTCTTTATTACAAGATAAATATACCGCTTGATTTTCGGCGAAGTTATATTAAGAATAGACAGATCCATGGTTTGAAGAAGCGGAATCTTTGGAATGATCGCAATTCCAAATCCTGCCGCGACAAGACCTGCCACAGATGAATCTTCTTCTCCTTCATACACGATCTCCGGCTGTCCGTGAATCTGAGAAAACAGCTGATTGATCACCGGACGCAGACCGCTGTTTTTTGCAAATGCGATATACGGATATTGTATCGTATCCTGCAGATCTATGGACTGATATGCTGCCAGAGGATGGTCTCTCGGGACAATCAAAACAAGTTCCTCTTCTGCCACCGGATAAAATTCCAGATCATTTTCTCCTTCCACATAAGATGAGAACACAAAATCATAGACCCCTTCTTTCAGCTGATCCACTACCTGCCTGGTTGTCCCCTGTCCAAAAGAAAAATGGATCTGATTTTCCCCTTTTTCAGACATATAGTGATTAAGCATCTCCGGGATAAAATGACTGCCCAGCGTATAAATATAACCAATATCAAGAAATCCTCCCTGAACTCCGGATGCTTCCATCAGAATCCGCTTTCCTTCATCCAGCATCTCCAGAGACTGCTCCACATACCTTAAAAAAATCTTCCCATATTTGGTCAGCTTGGCGTTTCTTCCGTGCTTTTCAAAAAGCTGGACTCCCAGCTCCTCTTCCAGACAGGAAATGGCGTGGCTGAGGCTCGGCTGAGTGATAGACAGGAGCTTTGCGGTTCTCGTATAATGCTCCTCTTTCGCCAGTGCCCGAAAATAATATAAATGATTTAAATTCATTGCTTTATCCTTTCATTCTTCTTTCTTATTTTATCATATGGGCTTTAGAAACTAAAGGGAAATTCATTGCATTTGTATACACACTTTGCTATAATTATGGTAAAAAGAATCAAAATCAATTTGGAGGAATAAAATATGGCAGCGAAGAATTTCCGTAAATTATTTGAACCCTGTACAGTAAAATCTATGACCCTGAAAAACCGAATCGTCATGACTCCAATTGGAACCAATTTTGCTGAACATACCGGGGAAGTCAATGAAAAGATCATTGAATATTATAGACAGCGTGCAAAAGGGGGAACCGCCCTTATCACTGTAGAAGGTGCCAGCGTTTACTCTCCGCAGGGAGCGGCTGGAGCCTATCAGCTGAGAATTGACCATGACAACTATATTCCGGGACTTTACCGTCTGTGCGAAAAGGTTCATGAATATGGAGCCAAGATCAGTATTCTGCTGAACCACGCCGGAGCGGCAGCTAATGGAAGCATGACAAATATCCAGCCGGTTTCCGCTTCTGACATCCCAACCAGCAGAGGAGGAGATATTCCAAGACCTTTGTCTAAGGATGAGATTTTAACCATTGTAGACAAATTTGCAAAAGCAGCGCAGCGTGCAGTTACCGCTGGATTTGACGCTGTGGAAATCCAGGCAGGACATGGATACTTATTGAATCAGTTCCTTTCTCCTCTTACCAACGATCGTACCGATGAATTCGGAGGATCCAAGGAAAATCGTGCTCGTTTTACAACTTTAGTACTGAAAGCTGTCCGCGAAGCAGTCGGAGAAAATATTCCTATCTTCCTCAGCATAAGTGCAGATGAACTTGCAGAAGGAGGAAATACGCTGGAAGATACCAAAGAAATCGTAGAATACTTCAAAGAATATGTTGATGTATTCAGTGTATCTGCAGGACTTACCTGCTCCATCCAGTATCAGTATGATGCCGATTACCTTCCAGACGGATGGAAATCTTATATGTCCAAAGCTTTAAAAGAGGCAACCGGAAAACCTTGCCTTACCAGCGGCAATATCCGCGAACCGGAAGTTGCCAACCGTATCCTGGAAGATGGAGAAGCTGACTTTATCGCCATCGGCCGCGGTCTGATCGCAGATCCTGAGTGGGTGAATAAAGTACAGTTTGGCAATACAGAAGATATCAACCGATGCATCTCCTGCAACAATGGATGTACCGCAACTCTTGGTGATGAACCAATTCGATGCACGATCAATCCGTCCATCGTTTCCGGTGAATATTACAAGAATTATAAATTGAAGAAGCCTTGCAATGTTGTTGTAATCGGCGGCGGAACCGCAGGACTTGAAGCTGCCTGCACAGCTGCGGAAGTTGGATGCTCTACCGTATTAATCGAAAAAACAGGACAGCTTGGAGGTCTGGCAAGACGCGTTGGAAAAATGCCAAACAAACGCCGTCTTGGATATTTTCCTGAATATCTGGAACACCGCGCTTCCAAATTAAAGAATTTATTTGTAATCAAAAATACAGAGGCTACCATTGATCTGATCGAAGGCTGCAAACCGGACATCGTAGTCAATGCAACCGGTTCCTTCCCTCTTCTTCCGGATATCAAGGGTCTGAAAGAAAACCTGAAAGCAGGCAATGTATCCACTATTTTCGACTTAGTCGACAATGTGGAATCTTATGAAGAAAATCTGGAAGGCAAGAAAGTCGTTGTCATCGGCGGCGGAAATGTCGGCCTTGACGTTGTTGAATTTTTCGCTCCAAGAAAAGCTGATGTTACCATTGTAGAACAGAAATCACGGTTTGGAGAAACCCTGGACTTTATTACGAGAACCGGTTCTCTTGCCATGCTCAGCAAATACGGTGTTCACCAGTATCCAAACGCTTCTCTTCTGGAAGTAAAAAATGACCGTTTTGTTGTACGCCATGACTATAAAGATATTGAGCTCGAATTTGATTACGGATTTATCTGCCTTGGAATGGAATCCGCAACGCCTGCCCTCAAAGAATTATATGATCACTTCATTTATGAAGGCATTGAAGTTCTGAATATCGGAGACAGCGCTCAGACACGCCGTATTATCGAAGGTGTTAAAGAGGGTCGTGATATCATTCTTTCTCTGGAAAGACTGAATTTCATTTAAACATTTATCATAATCTCTGATTATAAAAAGTACCGGTCTGTATTTTGTCAGACCGGCACTTTTTGTTTTACAGGAAAGTGCTTTCCTATTTTTATCAATCAGATTATCTGCGTTTGCTTTTATCCCGATAATATTTCCAAAGAATGATATTTTCAAAATATCGTTTGATCACGATCTGAATTTCTTCTTTTGGATGGATCGGGCGGACAAGGATGCTGTGTATTCCGGCGCGGTTTGCTCCAAAGATATCAGTAAACAGCTGATCTCCTACAAACAGTGTATTGGATCTGTCTGTTCCCATCATCTGCATCGCTTTTTTGTAGCCTTTCACCGATGGCTTATTCGCCTTATAAATATAATACTGCCCTCCTACGTCCTGACAGAATCTTTTAACTCTTGGTTCCTTGTTATTGCTGGTAAAGCAAAACTGAAACCCTATCTTTTTCAGCCGCCGGAACAGCTGCTTCGCCCTTTTGTCCGCCGGCATATCATGACGCACCAGTGTATTGTCAATATCAAAAATCACTCCCCGGTAGCCTCTTGCGTAATAATCTTCAAAATCAATATCATATGTACTTTTTCTATCTTCTACAGGATAAAATTTCTGAAACATTTTTTATCTCCTATCTTATCTTCATTTTACTTTTTTTATTTTATAACACCCCTATTTAATGTGCAATATATTTTTCATTTGTATGCATGTTTTTTAATCTCTATCTGTTTTTATTAAGATTTGGTTAAAATTGAAATATTTTCCCTCTTTTTTCACCGGAACCACTTTCATTCTCTGACATTTTCATATATGATATAAATAGTTAAAAGTGTAACAAAGAACTTCCAATGTATCATTCTCACAATGGAAAGGGGGAATTTTATTGAATCCGAACCATTTAACAAGTGCCATGATCGATAAGATTGTGGAACGTAAAATCGAAGAAATGGCAAAATCACCGGATACAGCGATCCGGCAGCTGTTAAACTACTCCAGTCATTTCTCATTCAGCCGTTTTCAGGTCCCGATTTTTTCTATTTTACAGCACCTTCTTGCAAACAAAGACAGTCAGTATCATATCATGCTTCAGAATCTGCTAAACAATACCTCCCACTCGGCAATCAAGAATTTAGGAATCAATCTCGGGTACAACAGCTGGACCAAGGGAGCTCAGGCTGTACGCGCCACAGCTCAGAAAGCCGGGTATTGTATCCCATGGATCATCATTTTCCGCTGGAATCCAGAAAAATCCAATACTGTTAATCTGAAAAATATGAGCCGTTTTATCCGGGACGGAAATAAAATCGGCATCTACGCTTTCTGTATCCGTCAGGAAGTTCCGCACCAGTCTTTTGGTGAAATTTTTAACATATTCAGCAAACATTCTGACAGCACATTTTTCTGGCTGCTGCCGAATCAGATGCTGGCTCCGGTTCATCTTGATATGATACGTAAATGCGAGAATGTCCTGACACTGTTTGACGGCGAAGGTTCCTACAGTCTGAGAAATTCTTCCATGCTCCGGGAACGAAAAGCTTTATATGGCATTTACCATATTTATTCATCTTTTAATACCAGTGAAATGCGTCCGGATCAGTGGCTTGATTATTACAAAATGTACCAGAGTTCATTTATCTTCATGCTGCCAAGTGATTCCTGCAGTGAAGAGGATCAAAAAGAGGCTTCCTCTTTCATATATGATGCAAGACTTCATCAGAAATTCCCTTACTATATTGTTGATTTTTATTCTGACATCAAGGAAATCAGCCGCATGATATCCGGTACCGACTGTTACCTGGAAATTGATTCTTCCGGACAGGTCCTGCACCCTTACACTTCCCAGGTATTTGTCCCTGATTCAAGGCTGGCGGGATATCTTGCTTCTTCCATGCCTGCGATTGTCCAGACCGCTGATCATCGGCTCTGGCATCCTGCGGCAAGATCTGTATGACAATCCGGCAGGAAATCATTCCTTTCACAGGTCTATTGCATAAATAAAGAACGTCTGCACCTGATACAGGCACAGACGTTTTTTGTTTCTCTATTTTTCCGCATTCTTCAAATATGCGTCAACTAAGTCTTTTGATACATCATCTTCAATTTCTTTATAAATATCAGAGGCCGCTTCCCTTATCTGCTTCCGGGTCCTGCTGCTTAATTTTATGATCTTAGTTCCGCTGTCTTTAATTGTTTTGATTCTGTCCTCAATTCGTTCGTCTGATTTTTCCCGGGCATATTCTTTTGCAGTTTCCGCTGCCTGCGTTATAATTTTCTGCTGATCTTCCGGAAGATCTTTAAAAAACTCATCGCTGACGATCAATGAAATATAATGCGGAAGATGATTTGTCTCCACAACATAGTCCTGCTGTTCATACAGCTTGCTGGAAACGATGACTTCGTATGGATTTTCCTGAGCATCGATCGTTCCCTGCTGCAGTCCAATATACACCTCGCTGAAAGTCATTGGTGTCGGATTCGCCCCGAGGTCTTTCCAGAACTCTAAATGATACGGATTCTCCATAGTACGGATCTTCTGTCCTTTAAAATCACCGATGTCTTTGATTTCCTTATTCGTGGACATAACACGGAATCCCTGATCCGCATATCCAAGGAGTTTATATCCTCCTTTTTCATAGACTTTTTCCATCTTCTGATAAAATGCAGGATTATCTACTGCTTTACGTGCTTCTTCAATGGTATCAAACGCACTTGGCAGATCGAACACTGCCGTATCCGGGAGAAATGTCACCTGAGGCGCTGTATTCTGGACTACAAACGGAATATCACCGTCTTTGCAGCTTTCCAGCAGCTCACGGTCTCCTCCCAGAGTACTGTTCGGATATACTTCAATTTTCATTTTCCCATTGCTCAGACGGCTCACTTCATCCGCAAATTTTTCTGCATAAATCTGCGTTACCGTATCTTCCGGACTGGAGGTTCCAAGAGGCCAGGCATAACGCTGCACCTCATCGGAAGACTGTTTTTTCTTACATCCCGATAACCCAATTCCGATTACCAGAACACTTAATACGATAAGACATACTTTCCATTTTTTCATCTTACGCACCTCCCAGCAAAATAAGACTGATCTGAGGAATAAAAGTAATCAGCACCAGCGCCACAAGGAAACACAGGATCAACGGCATTGCTTTCCTTGCAATCTGCATGATTGGAATATCCGTAAGCGAAGAAGCCACAAACAGATTGACTCCGATCGGCGGAGTAACGAATCCAATCGCCAGGTTTACTACCATCATCACTCCAAAATGAATTGGATTCATTCCAATTGCCGTTGCAATCGGCAGAAGGATCGGCGTCAGAATTAAAATTGCCGGTGTCGTATCCATGACCATTCCTACAAATAACAGGAAAATATTGATTACGATCAAAATTACGATTCCATTGTGGAAATTTCCAAGGATCCACTCACTGATGGTCTGAGGAACCTGCATCAGAGTCAGGACTCTGGAAAAGGCAGTTGACGCTGCCAGAATAAACAAGATCGGCGCATATGTCTTTACCCCTTCTACCAGCATCGGCCACAGATCTTTTACTTTCATGGAACGGTATACAAACATGCTGACGATAATGGAATAAAAAACAGAAATTACGGCTGCTTCCGTAGGAGAAGCGATTCCCGCATAGATACACCCGAGGATGATCACCGGACTCAGAATCGCAAAAAAGCTGTCCTTAAACACTCCAAAAAATCCCTTTTCGTGAAGTTCATCCACTTCTTTTCGAATCTTTTCTTTATCTTCTCCATGAGTTCTGCAGTAGAACACCGCATATGCCATTAACAGCAGTCCAATCAGGATTCCCGGAACGATTCCCGCAATAAACAGATTACTGACAGATTCCCCGGACGCCATACCAAACATGATAAACGGAATACTCGGCGGAATAATAACTCCAAGTCCGCCGGCTACCGCAACAATGGAAGTGGCGAATACTTTGTCATATCCCAGTTTGATCAGGATTGGTATCGTCATGCTTCCAACTGCCGCAACCGTAGCCGGACCGGATCCGGAAATTGCCCCATAAAACAGGCAGGTGACAATAACCGCACAAGGCATTCCTGCCGTAAATTTTCCAATAAAAAATACAAATACATCAAAAATCTTTTTCGAAATTCCGCCTTTTGCCATGATCATTCCAGACAGAACAAACATTGGAACAGCAAGCAGCGGAAAACTGTCGATCCCTCCCAGCATGGAACGAATCACAAATGTACCGCTTGCCGTAAAAGACGGATCAAACGCTCCCGGAAGTACAGAGACGATGCCAAGACCGATCGAAATCGGAATTGCTATGACCAGGCATAAGAAAAATATGATAAATACCGCTAATGCTGACATCCTTCCTCCTCCTTATCTTTTTTTACTGCAATCTTAAATTCAATAATCCAGCGCTGTATGATCCGAAATGCCACTAAAATAAAACTGACCAAAGGTGCGGCCTGAATATAATACATAGGAATTCCGCATGCCGGACTTACCTGTCCGCTTTCAAACGCACTCTTCAAATACAGCACAGCATAAGGAATCAGATAAAAGAAGAAAATCAGTTCAATCGTATGATTTACGACTTTAAAGACTGCCTGTCCTCTTCGCGGAAACATTCCTACAAACTGTTCAATTTTAATTGAAATACATTTTTTCGTACAATAACTAACGCTTAAAAAACCAGACCAGATAAACAAATATCTTGTTATTTCCTCTGACCAGGATAATGATGCACCCAGGGCATATCTGGCAAATACCTGGATGCCCATGATCACCGTCATGGCGATCAGCAGTGCCACCATGAGAAATTCTTCCAAATTCTCATTCAGCCATTTTAACATAATACTGCTCCTTTTAATATAATATTATTGCTACGATCACTGCGCACAGTGAACCGATCATCGGTGCCAGAACTGAGGTAACGAACACGTACCAATAGCTCTCGGCAAGGCTTAAATTCATCCATCGAAGCTGTGCTACCATTCCGCCCGCATTTGGAAGTGTATTCATTCCAGTTGCGCAGGCAGGCGCCAGTCTGTGCAGCGCTCCGGCATGAGCCCCATGAGCCAGAAGTCCGTCAGAAAGATGTTCAAAAAACATGGCGATCGCGGAGGTTCCGCTTCCAAGAATTCCTGCCAGTACATTTAATCCGATAAATTCTGTCACATACGCATTCAGATCCAGGTTCATGGCAAAATCAATGATGCCCTGGAATCCCGGACAGCTTTGCAGAACACCGGAAAATCCAAGGATGGCTGCAGCCATCATCGTTGCGCCGATTCCATTGTTTACACCTTTATCAAGAATCTTCCTTACGGATTTCAGCTGTTTCCAGCAAAATACTACGATCGCCAGAGAACCGATAAACAGACTAAATACTACGATCGCATTGGTATCCATTTTCGTCAGATTAGACAACGCAAGCACCAGTCCTACAGATAACACCAGCGGAATCAGGGCAATTCCAAATCCCGGAAGATCATCTCTCGTTGGAACAATCTTTACAGGCTTTGACTCATCGATAGCCGTTCCTTCTTTTACTGCTGCTTTTCTGGCTGCATATACCATGTAAAAATATCCTATGCAGATTGATACGATAAAAGCGACCCATCCCAGAATCGGAGCAGATCCCATGGAAGTTCCCAGATACTGGGCCGGCATAATATTGGTAATATTGATCGCATATGGAAGCATGGCGGAACAGGTTGCCCCGATAAATATAATTCCCGGAATCATCCGGTATGGATACCCAGCCTGTTTCATCATAATCGTTGCAATCGGCGCCAGGACAAACAATACAACAAATCCTGAAACCCCAACATACACAAAGACAGTAGAAAGCAGTGTGATCGATAAGATAACTCTTTTTGCCCCAAGCTTTTCTGTAATAACATTGGCAATGGTTTCCGCACATCCGGAATCTCCCATTAATTCACCAAACACAGCTCCTATAACCAGTACAAACAGGTTTCCCTTTACAAAACCTACATATCCATCCGCATAAGAGCCTAACGCACTCCACCAGTCCAGCCTGCTGGTCAATATAATAATAAATGAAACCAGGATTGTTGAAGTAAATACATCAACACCCTTCCATACGACAATGACAAAAATCACTGCCGCAAGCAAAAGTCCGATTACTGAAATTGTTGTTGCCATTTTCTCTCTTTTCTACTCCTATTCTTCTGTGTCATCTTCTCCTGCAATAAGAATCCTGCGGAATGGTTTCCTGTACGGATTACTGCCTTCAAAGAAATGTTTATCCAAAAAGTCAATGCACTTTTTAATGTTCTCATCACTCTTCATCTTTGGCGATCCATGAGGCTCCCCCTCAAAAAGATCCAGAACCGCACGGTCTTCCCCGCAGACTTCCTTGATTTTTTCATACATATAAACAGACTGATGGTAATCTACAACTGCATCATCCATTCCATGCTGCAGCAGCATCGGAGGACAGTGTTCATCGACATACCGGATTGGGCTTACCCTGCAGGTTCTTTCCGGATACAAAACAGGATGATATCCGAGAAGTTCCGTAAATTCCGTTCCAAACTGCTCAGCCGAACATAACTCGCTCATTGTATACCAGGCAATCGCACACTGGATTTCAGAGGATGCCCTCTCTCCTACTGTAAGATCATCACAGTCCGCACGATCCCCGGTCACCGCTATCAGCTGAGTTGCAAGTCCGCCGGCTGAATTGCCCCAGACTGCAAAACGCTCCGGATCCAAATCAAGTTCTTTTGCATGTCTTCTCAGATAACGGACTGCGGCTTTTCCGTCAATCAGCTGTGCCGGCCATTTTGCTTCCTGACAAAGCCGGTATTCTATTGTTGCCACCGCATATCCCTGGGTCACAGGAAGACACATGGATTTGATATAATGACTTCTCTTATGTCCCGTTACAAAAGCTCCGCCATGAAACAGCATAACCAGCGGAAATGGTCCCTCACCTTCATCCGGATAAAAAATGTCCAGAATCTGATTGACCGACTGATCTGCATATGGAAGGTCCAGACGAGTCTTCCTGAATTGTTTTACATCAATTTCCGGTTCTTCTTCCAGAAACTGTTCCCGGTTTCGAAATATTTCTGTCATTTTCTGATCCTCCTTTCTCTCATAAACAAAAAACTGACAGTCTTTCTTTTGTCCTGCCAGTTTTTTGTTTTACATCTAGTTCTTAAAGGCTCTTATGCAGTAATTCCAAAACAGTTTTCAGATCTTCCACACCCATCTGTCCTGGTGCAGATGCTTTCTTTGCTGCGCCAAATGTCAGCGCAGATCCGAATACCTCTCCGCAGAGACGGCTGATAACTCCGGTTCCTGCCATTGACATGGTGATGATCGGCCGGTCTGCATAATTAGTATACATCTCTTCTGTAGCTGAAAGCAATGTTAAAACATCTTTTTTGCAAGTCGGCATAACAGCGATCTTAGGAATATCCGCATTCAATTCCTGCATTTTCTGAAGTCTTCTCACGATCTCATCCTTTTCCGGTGTCTTATCGAAATCGTGATTGGAAGCTACCACTTTTACTCCGCACGCATGTGCGTTCTCTATAATCTCTTTTACAATCTCGTCTCCTGTAAATACTTCCACATCTACAAGATCTACATATCCGGATTTTGCCGCCTGAATATTTAATTCTTTGTAAGGCTCCGGCTCAATTGCTTTTTCTCCGCCTTCTTTTGATGTACGGAATGTAAAGAGGATCGGCGTCTCTCCAAGAGCTTCCCTCAAATCTTTCAGAACATCTTCTACTTTATCAAACTCAAAAACATTCTCAAACCAGTCAACACGCCATTCCACCACATCGACCGGAATGCTGTCAAAAGTTTTTGCTTCTGCGATAATTTCTTCTTTTGTTACTCCAACGATTGGAACACAGATTTTTGGAATTCCGGCTCCGATCTCAATATTTCTTACCTTTACCGTATTCATTGGCACTTCCTCCTATTTCTTACCGATTGGCGATCCTTTTTATTTTGCAGATTCCTCTGCGTTTTTCAGCAGCACTCCATATCTTGCATTTACAAAGACAGCCAGAAGCACACCAATGACTGTGATTACAATGTTCATAATGATAACCTGAGAAGAAGTCATCTTCGCAGCTGCTGTAAGAATCGTATAATTACATAAACTTGACGCGATCATAACCAAACTTGTAATCGTTCCTTTGATTTTCGGGAACAGGTCGTTAACAACAGCTGTTGCCATCTGGAGAACTCCTCCTGCTGCAGCATAACCGATTACAAAAGCACCAACATAACAGATCATCGGTGATTTGATCAGATATACAAGAACAAGCATCACTGCTGAAATCGCCGGATAAATTACCAGGAATCTTACCTGTTTAAATTTTGTGATCAGAAGACTTGTTACAACCAGCGCTACCATTGTTCCTGCTGAATAGTATGTCTGCATCATAGATACACTCTCAGATGGGATTCCAGCCACATCATTGGCAAATGTCTGTGCGCAGTTTAACCATAACTGGAATGTAGCTGTACTTGTAAATCCAATCAGAATCAAAGCAATGCTCTCGATTGAGAAATGAGCATTCTTCAGATTGCTGATAAAAGATTCTGACTTTCCGCTTTCAGATGCTGCAGGAAGCGGTGCAAAAATCGCAAGGATTCCAAGAACTGCAATCACAATACCGCATACCAGTGGAAGCATCAGATAAGACATGCTTGTTCCTGCTGCTACTCCAAGGAAGAAAGGCATTAACAGCTGTGCAACAGAAATAAAGAATTTAATTCCCATTGTAGCAATACCTGTATACTTATAAATAATCTCAGCAACTGCAGGATATGTAGCGGTATCAAGGAAAGAGTTTGCGATTCCTCCTAAAACTGCCGCAATATAAGCAATCGTTGTGTTTGGTGAGAACGCGATTCCTACAAAAAAGATAACATAAGAAGCGCATCCAATCAATACAGAAAGACGGCGTCCCAGTTTATCAGACAATGGTCCTGCAAATGGAAGGGAAATCAGACGTCCCAGTCCTAATGCCGCAGCGATGGATGTTACTGCCATTACATCATTTAATCCCCACTGCTCAGAAAGCATTTCTTTTACAACCTGCTGACTTAAAATGGAACATCCAATTCCATGTATGAAATAGTTTAAATAAAGAATTAACGCACTCGGTAAATATTTTTTATCCATTTTTTATGATTCCTCTCAATTTTTCCTAATTCGTATTTTAGTCGTATTTAATATCCAGTACTTCTTTCATATGATCGATCGGCATATGTTTTCCTGTCCACAGATGGAATGCCGCATCTCCCTGGAATAACATCATTCCAAGACCGTTCATTGTCTTGCATCCTGCTTCTTTTGCCATCTTAAGAAGTGCTGTCTCTCTTGGAGCATAAATTGTATCAGTTACGATCAGGTCCGGGCGGAAGAAAGATTTATCCGGCACAACAGACTGTCCTTCCATCGGTTTCATTCCAACGCCAGTTGCCTGTGCAAATAAGTAACTGTCCTCAATTTCTTCTCTTAACTTTTCTTTGTCATCCAGATCATAAAGGTTTACGATACAATCTGTATTCGCGCGGATCTTTTCTACTGTTCTTTCTGCGTTCTCCCAGAATTTATCTTTAATATTGAAGATTGACATTTCTTTCACACCATCCAGTGCTGCCTGGATTTCAATTGCTGTTGCAGCTCCTCCTGCTCCGGCAATTGTCATTTTTTTGCCAATCACATCAATATCATTGTCTTTTAATGACTGCATATAACCGATTCCGTCTGTGATATGTCCGATCAGTTTTCCATGATCATTTACAATTGTGTTGACAGCGCCAGCCATTTCTGCAGCTGGTGAAAGTTCATCCAGATACTGTCCTACAACTGTCTTATTCGGCATAGATACGTTAGATCCTACCATTTTTAAAGCTCTCAGACCTTTGATCGCATCTTCCAGAGTGTCATTGTCAACCTCAAACGCAAGATATGCGTAATCCAGTCCTAATGTAGCAAATGCTTCATTGTGCATTGCCGGTGAGCTGGAATGTCTGATCGGATAAGCCATCAGACCAATCAGTTCTGTGTGTCCTGTAATTCTTTCTGCCATTTTCTTTTTCTCCTTTATATCTTCATTTTTTTGTTTACGTTACTCTCACCCAAAAGTTAATTTTTTAACAACCTTACGTCCCTCATTATATACGAATTGAACTGATACTTCTAATATATCTTTTCATGATTATTAATAGCTTTTTGCTATCATTTGTGTTAAACTGATAGCAGATGATATATTTTTTGATAGCGAATCAGAAAGGATAGGATAAATGACATGAATTTAAATCAGCTGTATTATTTCCAAAAAGTTGCTGTGCTGCAGCACTACCACCAGGCCGCAAAAGAACTGAATATTTCTCAGCCGAGCCTAAGCCGTTCTATTTCCAACCTGGAAGATGAACTCGGTCTGAAACTCTTCGTTAAAAAGGGGCGGAATATTGAACTGACCAAATATGGACACCTTTTTTTGGAGCATGTTAACCGCATTTTGGAGGAAGTAAAAATTACACTGGATAAGATGCATTCCCTCTCCTCTTCCTCCGGCGGTCATATTGATATCGGGTATGTATTTCCTCTGGCCAAATCCTATATTCCTCATATGGTACGCAGTTTTTTAAATAAGGATCATAACCATGAGATTACATTCTCTTTAAGCCAGGAGATTACAAAAGAGCTGATCACAGCCCTTAAAACAGAAAAATATGATGTTATCTTTGGCTCAAAAGTTCCAGACGAAACCGAAATTGAATTTATTCCTGTTGTAAATCAGGAAATGGTCATCATCACACCTCCGGGACACCCATTAAAATATAAGAAGCCTCTGGTTCTGGAAGATTTGATGAACTATCCTGTCATCGGTTATGACCGGACCTCCGGACTGGGACAGTACACGACTTCTATTTATAAGCAGAATCATATGAAACCATCCATCGCATTTGAAACCTCCGATGAAAATGCGATCGCAGCCCTTGTGGCAGAAAATTTTGGAATCGGTTTTGTCGCACATGTAGAATCTCTGAAAGAATATAATGTAGATATTCTTCATTTAGATAATGTCAAACCATACCATACTGTCTATATGGCATATTTAAAAGATCATCCCAGAATACCGGCAGTACAAAAATTTATTGATTTCGTTCAGGAAACCATAGATAAAATTTATTGATTTTCAAAAAAATATCAATTTGTTAAATATTTGACCAGATGTTATAATGATTTCATCGAAACACACCCAAAAAGTTTTTATATACAGCCTCATAAAGAAAACAAAATTCGTTTATTTTTTTGGAGGTTCCAATTCTATGAAATCTAATTATAAGAATATTTTTTCACCACTGACAATTAAAAACATGACAATGAAAAACCGCATCATGATGACTCCAATGGGAACAAACTATGGAGAACAGACAGGCGAAATGAGCTTTTTGCATATTAACTATTATGAAGAAAGAGCAAAAGGCGGCGTAGGACTGATCATGGTAGAGAATGCAAGTGTAGATTCTCCTCTTGGATCAAACGGTACTACCCAGATTCGAATTGACCATGATAACTTCATGCCTCGCTTTTTTAAACTTTGTGAAACGATTCACTCTCATGGAGCATGTATTGGTCTGCAGTTAAATCATGCCGGAGCTTCTGCTCAGTCTAAAAGAACAAATATGCAGCCGGTATCTGCCTCCGACATTCCTTCCAAAGAAGGCGGAGAAATCCCTCGCCCTCTGGAAAAAGATGAGATTTATGCAATCGTAAAAAAATATGGAGAAGCTGCTGCCCGCGCTCAGGCTGCCGGATTTGACTGTGTGGAAATCCATGCGGGACATTCCTACCTGATCAGCCAGTTTATGTCTCCTACGACCAATAAGAGAACAGACGAATTCGGCGGATGTCCGGAAAACAGGGCCCGTTTCGCAAAACTGGTCATTGAAGAAGTCCGCAGACAGGTGGGACCGATGTTCCCAATCTTCGTGCGTCTCAGCGCTGATGAGTTCGTAGAAGGCGGAAATACACTGGAAGATACATTGGAGCTCATTTCCTATTTTGAAAAAGAAGTGGATGCTTTTGATGTATCCGCAGGATTAAACAGTTCTATCCAGTATCAGATCGATGCAAATTATCTGAAAGACGGATGGAGATCTTATATGGCAAAAGCCGTAAGAGAAAAATATGGAAAACCATGTATTACTATGGGAAATATCCGTGACCCGAGAGTCGCAGATGATATCCTCGGCAGAGGTGACGCTGACATCATCGGAATGGGCCGCGGACTGATCGCAGACCCTCACTGGGTGAAAAAAGTTGCCACTGGCAGAGAAGATGAAATCAGAAAATGTATTTCCTGCAACATCGGATGTGCCGGAAACCGTATCGGCGTAAACCGTCCGATCCGCTGTACTATCAATCCGACTGTTAACTCAGGATATGATTATAAAAAGCACAAAGTAAATAAGCCTTGCAATGTTGTTGTAATTGGCGGAGGAACCGCAGGACTGGAAGCTGCCTGTACAGCTGCCGAAGTCGGATGTACAACTTTCTTATTTGAGAAAAAAGATGTACTGGGCGGATTATCCGTAGAAATCTCCAAGATTCCGGATAAAAAACGTCTGGGAGACTTTCCGGCATACCTGGTAAACCGCGCTTCCAAGCTTACCAACCTGTTTATCTTTAAAGGACAGGAAGCAACTCTGCCGCTGATCAAGGCGCTTCACCCGAATATTATTGTGAACGCTACCGGATCTAATCCGCTGCTTCCGCCGATCAAGGGACTGCATGACCATATCGATAAGGAAGGCTCCAAAGTCGCTTCTATCGCCGGCATGATCAACAGCCTGGCTGAATATCCGGAAGACTGCTCCGGCAAAAAAGTCGTTGTAATCGGAGGCGGCGCTGTAGGTCTTGATGTCGTTGAATATTTCGCTCCAAAAGGCGCTGATGTCAGCATTGTGGAAATGATGCCTCAGATCGGTAAAGATCTGGACCCTGTTTCCAAGTGCGGCACGAACGCTTTGATGAAGAAATACAATGTAAATCAGATGCCGAATACTGCTCTCTGTGAAGTTAAAGCAGATTCCTTCGTTGTAAAAGCCGGAGAAGAAGAAAAAGAACTGCCATTCGACTATGGATTCGTATGTCTTGGAATGCGCGCCAATGCGCCGATCCTTGATGAAGTCAGAGAGGCTTTCGCAGACACTGACGTGGAAATTCTTAATATCGGTGACAGTGTACGCGCAAGAAGAATCATCGACGGCGTTCAGGAAGGACATAACATTTTAAGTACTCTTGCAGATATGGATTATCTGTAGAAATTCTCTATCCTCTATATATAGTATAACTCATGGAAAAGAGCCATGAAATCTGCGGGTTTCATGGCTCTTCCCAACTATAAATATTTTTTCATTACTGCTTTCTTCATATCCAAATAAGGCTGATATTTATCCTTTTCAAACAGCAATACCTCTTCTTTTTCTGCATCTTGAAGAGACAAACTTTCTCCATTATCCATATAAGTCCAAACCTATCTGCGTTTCCCTGTATAATTCAGGCATACTGGTGTCTGCTCGATATTTTCCATAAGTCATACTAACCGGAATATATACATACTGATCTTCACTAAAATGTGAATTTTTCACTTTACGTAAAAATAATATATATTCTTCTGATTTAATAGTTCCCTTCCAACATTTTATCACGTCTGCCTGAGACAAAATACATTCTGTATAGATTGTTTTCTTTACAGACTTTGTTTCGGCGTATCGATCGGATAGTGGAAGTCCCCCCCCTTCCCTTATCCTTCATGAAATGCACAGCTAATTACGGTATGGGTCAGATACACAGCGGTTTATGAAATCAATTACCACATCTTTCACTGCCTGGCACCAGAACAGGCTCCCTCCGTGGTCCGCCCCTTTTACCTGATAGAATTCCACCGGGTCAATCTTTAATTCTTTTAACCGTTCATATAAAATCACACTCTGGCCAAACGGCACCTGCGTATCTTTAGAACCGTGCAGGATCAGCAGCGGCGGTATGTTCTGACGCTCCTTAAAATAAGCAACCGGAGAACAGCGGTACGCCAGTTCCGGTTTGTCCACTACATCATATCCTCCGATTTCCAAGCCTTCCGGTGAATGTTCTCCTCTGTGCTCCACCAGAGACGGTTCATAATTCATCTGTTCCAGATGCGTCGGGCCGTAAAAATCAATACAGCCTCTTAGTGCCGGAAGCGGTGTTCCTTCATCATCCAGCCGTCCATCTTCCCATGTGGCCAGGCTGCAGAGAGCCGTATGTCCGCCGGAGGAATCTCCCGCCAGAAAAATGTTATTGATATCAATCGGATATGCCGGTGCGTGCTGTACCAGATAACGCACGGCGCTTTTGGCATCCTGCACCTGAGCCGGAAACGGCGCCAGCGTACTTGGTCTGTACTGTACAATAGCTGCGGCAACCCCTGATTTTACAATCTCATAGAGATCCATCACATGATTGTTCATGGACTGTTCTTTCCACGCAGAACCCTGGATAAATACCAGCAGAGGATATTTTTCCTCCTCATGTCCCTGGTGCACCGGGAAAATAAACCTGATATGCAGTTCCTTCCCGTCTTTTACAGCATATACCGGCTGAATATCCTGTACTTTTGGCTCTATATTGTTTTGGTCTCCCTGAAGTACTTTCATCCCTTCGGATGATTTTTCGGATTCCGGGAAATCTTCGAATTTCTGTGTCGTCATACGTTTCACCTGACATTCCTTTCTGCACAAAATATCTGCTTATTTCTTCATATTCTGATATTTTCATGATTTATTTTACTACATTCCAATAAAACAGCGCAAGTTTCCTTTATCTTCCATATATTAACCTGCGGTCATACTTGACATTTTCTTCCTGTCCTTATAAAATAGTCTATGCCAATAATTAGAATCCTAATTATTAGAATCCTATTTTTATTCAGGAGGACCTTATGGATCATCATTCTTACCATTATCTCATCATGTCCGTTCACATGATGTTTCAAAAAGAATTATTCAACGCTCTGAAAGATACCGGTCTGTCCATGGGACAGCCCAAAATCATTGATTATCTGAAAGATCATGACGGCGTCAGTCAGAAGGATCTTGCTTTTGGATGTCATATCGAGCCTGCATCTCTTACTTCACTGCTGAACCGCATGGAGAAGCAGAAATTGATCGAACGCCGAATGCTCCACGGCAACCGCCGTTCCCTGTATGTTTTTCTCACAGAAAAAGGATGGGAGATGTCTTCCATTATTTCCAGAACATTTGACCGTCTGGAACAAAATACTTTTGAGAATATCCCGGATTCTGACCGGGATCATTTGATGAAAATATTAGAAAAAATATATGAAACTATGCTTGAAAAGGAGTAACTTATTATATGGAAAAACTAAAACGTTATCTTGTATTTTTTATTGGACTTTATATTAATTCTTTTGGAGTTGCCATGATTACCAAAGCTGCTCTCGGTACATCTCCGATTTCCTCTATTCCATATGTACTGAGTCTGCAGTTTCCGTTTTCACTGGGAGAATTTACAATCTTCTTCAGTCTGTTTCTGATTTTGCTGCAGCTTCTGATCCTTCGCAGAAATTTTCACCTGGAACATCTGCTCCAGATTCCGATTTCTATTTTGTTCGGATACTTTATTGATATTTCCATGGTTCTTTTAAATTTTGTAAATCCTGAATTATATTTGATGAAGATCGTGTACCTTCTGATCGGATGCCTGATTCTCGGATTCGGTGTCTACACAGAAGTTCTGGCAGACGTAGCCATGCTTCCGGGAGAATCTTTCGTCCGTGCCATTGTTACCGTGTGGCATACAGAATTCGGTATCACCAAAGTCTGTTTTGACGCGTCTATGACAATCATTGCAGCTGTTTTATCTGTCATTTTCTTTCATCAGCTGAATGGCGTACGGGAAGGTACCATCATTGCCGCTTTGCTGGTTGGTTTTATCGCCCGGTCTTTTGGCAGAATTCTCTCCTTCCTGGAGCCAAAATTATTCCCAGCGCAGGAAGCTGACTCTTCCGAGACAGCCCCTGTTTCCGGCATACCGTCTGTCATTACCATCGACCGTCAGTACGGAAGCGGCGGCCGCGAGATTGGGAAAAAACTGGCTGAACGGCTCGGCTATAAGTTTTTCGATAATGAAATCATCCAGATGACTGCCGGATCCACCGGATTTTCTCCTGATTTTGTGCAAAAAAACGATGAAGCTATGTCAAACCGCCTTCTTTATGATCTGGCTGCTCAGATGTATTCCTACGCCCCAAATACTCCTTCTCCAAAAGATGCCATCTTTGAAGGAGAATCCAAAATTATCCGCGCTCTTGCCAGAGGCGGAAACTGCGTCATTATGGGACGCTGTGCTGACTATATCCTGAAAGATGATTTCCCGTGTTTCAGAGTCTTTCTGCAGGCTCCTTCTGATTATCGGATTCAGCGCATTGCAGATACAGAGCATCTTTCAAAAGATAAGGCAGCTGTAAAAATACGTCAGATGAATCGAAAACGGGCTGATTATTATCATTATTATACCCATCGTTTATGGGGAATCGCAGGCAATTATCACTTGACGCTGGATACTTCTTTAGGTACAGATTATGTATTGAATTCTATCACTCACGGATTCTGGCAGTATCAGGAAATGGCTTTTTCCAATGAGAATGACTAATCCAGAGGCAGGAAATTTATGAAATAGTATGTTACGGTCCAGGAGCGAAAAAGCATCCTGGCCGTAAAATTGAATATAATATCTTCTGTTATTTTTTTGTTCTACAGATCCATCTGCTTTCTTAAAAGATGTACCGCTTTCTTTTCAATCCGGCTGACATAAGATCTTGATATATTTAATCTTGCCGCTACTTCTTTCTGTGTCATGGGTTCCGTTCCATATAATCCATACCGCATGACCAAAGTTTTCTTTTCTTTTGTTGATTCCATTTTCTCAAGAAGATCATAGATCTGTTTGATTTTTTCGTCCTGGTCAATCTTTTTTACCAGATCGATCTCATCCGCTCCCAGTACATCCAGAAGATGGATTTCATTTCCTTCTTTATCAATTCCTATCGGCTCATAAAGCGATGTATCTTTTGATGTTTTTCTTTCCTGCCGCAGCATCATCAGCAGCTCATTTTCTATGCACCGTGATGCGTAAGTAACCAGTCTGTGCCCTTTTTCTATCTTATACGTATTGATCGCCTTGATCAGCCCAATGGTTCCAACTGAAATCAGATCGTCTTTTTCCCGGTCAAAATTATGGTATTTTTTGACGATATGGGCAACCAGACGAAGATTATGTTCCACCAGCAGATTCCTTGCTTCCATATCTCCTTGATGGCTTAGTTTGAGATAGTGACGTTCCTCTTCCGGTGATAATGGTTCCAGAAATGCCTGCAAAAGAAAAGCACCCTTCTAAGCCTTTTTATCATATTATGATTTCAGACTTAAAAAAGTGCTTTTCCCTATTGATTCCATTGAAATCCTTTTACCATATGGCAGGTATTTTAACGATAAGATTTCCGGTAAATGAAAGGTCTAATCCCCCAGCTATGCTGGGGAGAATGGAGTAAGCAGGAGCGT
>ERZ1090865.317-NODE-317-length-29205-cov-66.093859_pt1 | contig 29205 bp, 34 predicted proteins | sample MGYA00478478_ERZ1090865 | MGnify/ENA primary metagenome ERZ1090865 (study PRJEB33644, sample SAMEA5815715) | chicken gut metagenome | biome: Chicken; feature: Gastrointestinal Tract; material: Caecum | place: Ireland | collected 2019-01-01 | study: A study of the... | reverse complement strand
ATATTGGTAACGGTCGGAAAATTCGGCCTAAAATATTTATCCATCACTTAAATCCCCTCACAAAAGAAGATATTTTGCAGCATAGCGATAACTTATTTGATCCGGAGAATGTTGTTTGCGTGGCTTTCAAAACACATAACATTATTCATTATGGTCACGAAGGATTAAAGAAGAATCTTCTTCCGGATTTTTCAGATCGGACACCTTTTGACACATGCCCTTGGCGGAAAGGAGTTTTATGACTGACAGTATCCTCAATACCACAAAAAAGCTCCTTGGGATTGCCGAGGAGAATACGGAATTCGATCTTGATATTATCCTTCACATCAATAGTGTTTTCACGATTCTTACGCAGCTCGGCGTAGGCCCGAGCAAGGGCTTCTCAATTCTTGACTCTTCGGCGGTTTGGTCTGATTTTATTCCCGAAGGAGAGATGATGGAGGCCGTTAAAAGTTACATGGCTTGTAAGGTTCGAATGCTTTTCGACCCCCCGACAAGTTCGACGACCATGCAGGCACTTCAGAACATGTGTAACGAGCTTGAGTGGAGACTAAACGTTCTTTGTGACACAGCAGCCGGTGAAGTTATTACCGTTGACGATGTTGTGACGATTATCGATAATGTTCTGGGGGCGATTCTCAATGAAAAATATTGAAGTTGAAAATCTGTCTAAAATTCGACATCATCTTAAAGACACCGCCAATTCCATAAGAGGTAAAACCAAAGGAACTGAGCTTCTTTATATTCGCGAGTTTGATGAAGAGATTGATTCGATCAAGGGAGAAGCCGATAATCCATACGTTGGACCTACCGAAGTGATTCCGAAATTTGTTGCACAAACACTTCTGACAGAAAACACGGTTTTGGATGAAAACATTACTGTGAAGGAGATTCAGGTCACTACTGTTGGGAATATTGGTGGTGGCAACACGTTAATAATTTGAGAGGAGGGCTTTTATGGCAACTCGAATGAAAGTTCGTTCAATTCCGGAAGATTCACACTATTCCAAGGTCGTTGTCAATGGCGAGACCATTATGGATCTTACCGCTGACACTGTTGATGCTGCGCACATTCTGACGGGGTATACCGCTCACGACAAGAAAGGTGCCCCGATCACTGGTACCTGTAATTTCGATGCCAATACCAAGGATGCGAATGCCGCTGCTGCCGAGATCCTTACCGGCAAGACCGCCTATGTCAAGGGCTCTAAGGTCACTGGTAGCATGCCTAATAATGGCGGTGTCGAAGGCGCCATTTCCGATCTTGATACCCCGTATACGATTCCTCAGGGTTATCATGATGGCTCTGGCACTGTAGAGATCGACGCTGCTGAGAAGTCCAAGATCGTTGCCGATAACATTCGTCAGGGTGTTACGATTCTGGGCGTTGAGGGTACTATGACTGGCACTGAGTCCGTTAAAGCTCAGGCTAAGAGTGTTACCCCTACTTTTAGTCAGCAGGAAGTGCTTCCTGACACTGGCTCTGGATATAACTACCTGTCGAGCGTTACGGTTGCTGCTATTCCTGTTCAGGAGACTGTCAACGAACAGGGCGGTTACACTATTATTGTTGGATAACGAGGAGTATTAGGTCATGGGCTATAACAAATTTGTCATTGATGGGGTAACAAAGATTGACCTTACCTCTGATACGGTAAAACAAAACACCTTACTGTCTGGTAATACGGCCCATGATAAATCCGGTGAACAAATAGTTGGTGCCATCCCAATCCAAGATGGAAGCGCATTTACCAAGGATGAAGAAACTGGAAATGTTGTCATGGCAGCTGGATATTATCCAAACGGTATGGTTCTTTGGTATAACGAATACGGGGAATGGGAATGGAATCCGTTTAATTTCGAAACCGGAGTAATTGTTGAGCCCAAGATTGTCAGATATTCTGAAGCTCAAAACCAGGTTACTTTGACCAGAAATACGATGCACTATATGGTTGGTTTTCCGGCTGAAGATATGCAAATTACTCTTGACGATTATTCCGATACGAGTCAAACAAGAAAGTACAGTCTTGTTTTCCAGGTTGAGAGCAAAGTGCCGAGTATTGTACTTCCTAGCGATGTTCATACCCCCGATGGGTATTTGCTGGAATCTTGGAACATTTATCGGTTTGATATTCTTGAGAATTTGCTAACTGTGAGAAATTGGCCAATAACGCCTGAAGAAGTAGTTCTCATAAGCGATTTGACAGTCACGTCACCACGTGATACTTTCACTCAATCACTTGACAGATCGGTTTCCTCTTCCGACTCTCTGGTCATGCTTGTGGATTTTACTTTTACGGGTAGTGCGTGGGCCACAAATTCGAATCTCATACGAGTTGGTCTTTCTCCAGATAGTTTTAACAATAACTGTGTTGGGTTCTCTATATATAATAATAATCTTATGGTCCAGTCGTTTGCAGATCAATCGTCGGTCGATACTACATCGCTTAGAAATACTAGGCATCGTTTGGTATTCAAGGTTAATTACTCTGGAAGCGGTAATTTAAACGCATGGATGGATGGAACTAAGATAGTTTCTAATTTCGGATCATCTCCGGTGACAGGTTCGCTATCGATGTCGAATGCAGCAGGTTCGGCCCATTTTGTCGGAACATACCATGAGGTTAAAATACTTAGCTCGAGTCTTTCCGACGAAGAACTTAGAGCGGCAAGCGAGGTTACATAAATGTCTCTCTCAAACACCGCCACTCCGAAATACTACAGCCAATTCCGAGAAGCTGTCATGCGAGGTGAAATTCCGGTCTGCCGAGAAGTATCTATGGAGATGAATCGCATTGACGATCTCATTGCAAACCCAGGAGTTTATTATGATGACCGAGCAATGGATGGGTTCGTGGCTTTTTGTGAAAAAGAAATGACCCTTACCGATGGCTCGGATGTGCAGCTTCTGGATACTTTTAAGCTTTGGGCCGAACAGATATTTTGCTGGTTTTACTTTGTGGATCGAAGCGTTTGGGTCCCCAATGAAGATGGCTATGGCGGCCACTTTGAGACAAGACGAACAAAAAAGCGTCTGGTCAACAAACAGTATCTTATCGTCGCCCGAAGCGCAGCAAAGAGCCTTTATGAGACCTTTATCCAGGCATATTTTCTCAATGTCGATACTTCCACCACACATCAGATCACAACGGCTCCCACGATGCGACAGGCAGAAGAAGTCATGAGTGCTTTCTCAACTGCTATTGTCCGCTCGAGGGGGCCGCTTTTTACGTTTTTGACTGATGGCTCCTTACAAAATACAACCGGCAACATCGCCAATCGCAAGAAACTTGCAAGTACCAAAAAGGGTATTCAGAACTTTCTGACGAATTCTCTTTTGGAAGTGCGCCCCATGGAGATTTCAAAACTTCAGGGTTTGCGAGTAAAATGTGCAACGGTGGATGAATGGCTTTCCTGTGAAATCAGAGAAGACCCGATTGGTGCTATCGAGCAGGGTGCGGCAAAGATCGACGATTATCTTATCCTGGCTGTGTCTTCTGAAGGTACTGTCCGAAATGGCGTCGGCGATACAATCAAAATGGAACTCATGAGCATTCTGAAGGGCGATTACATCAATCCTCATGTGTCCATTTGGTACTATAAGCTTGACTCCATTGATGAAGTAGCAAAGCCCGAGATGTGGCTTAAAGCAAACCCCAACCTCGGAAAGACCGTAAGTTATGAAACTTATCAGCTTGATGTGGAACGTGCCGAACAAGCTCCGGCCACGCGCAACGACATCCTGGCAAAGCGTTTTGGTATTCCTCTTGAAGGCTATACCTATTTCTTTCCTTATGAAGAAACGTTGCCGCATCCTCATAGAAGCTTCTGGCAGATGCCGTGCTCTATGGGTTGTGACCTTTCCCAGGGAGATGACTTTTGCGCATTTACGTTCCTCTTTCCGCTTGGCCCTGACATGTTTGGCGTAAAGACTCGAAACTATATTTCCGAGTTCACCCTTTCGAAGCTCACAGCTGCTCTCCGAGAAAAGTACATGCAGTTCATGGATGAAGGAACGCTTGTTGTAATGCCTGGAACAGTTCTTGATATGATGGATGTGTACGACGATCTCGATTCGTTTATTGAAGGAAATCAGTACGATGTGCGCTGTGTTGGATATGACCCATATAACGCAAAAGACTTTATCGATCGCTGGTGTACCGAGAATGGACAATTTGGTGTCGTGAAGGTTATTCAGGGTGCGAGGACCGAAAGTGTTCCGCTCGGTGAACTTAAGAAGCTTTCTGCGCAAAGAAAACTTATCTTTGACGAAGGTCTTATGCAGTTTACCATGGGTAACTGTATTGTACAGGAAGACACGAACGGTAACCGCAAACTTTTAAAACTTCGCTATGACGAAAAGATTGACGCGGTTGCTGCTATGATGGACGCTTATGTTGCATGGAAGCTGACAAGAGAAGCGTTTGAATGAGGTGAAAGTTATGGAACTTAAGGACACCATCGAAATGATGACGAGCTCTGATTATAAAGAGCGTTTCAAGGCTGAATATTATCAGCTGAAACTTCGATATGACAAGCTCGCTCTCATGATTACTAAATGGGACGAAGGAACTCTTGAGTTCGAACCGTCTTGTTCTCGTACATTACTCAGTCGCCAGCTTCATCATATGAGAATGTACATGATCGATCTTGAGACTCGGGCCAAAATCGAAGGAATTGATCTTCGGTAAAATCAAAATGGAAGGAAAAGGAGGAAATGCATGGAAGTTTGGCATTATAATTATATGTCTTCGTATGATGAACTTTATCATCATGGTATAAAAGGCATGCGATGGGGCGTAAGACGCTTTCAGAATGAAGATGGAACTCTGACTGCTCAGGGGCGTCAACGCTATAAAGACTATAGAAGTGATCAGAGTACCCGTCGTAGCCTTACTCGTCATGTTGCTGCCGATAAAAAGAATCTTAAAGCTCGTGGCGAAGCTATGAACGAAGTTACAAAAAACTATAACGATGCTCAAGAGCAAATGCGCAAAGCATCATCTAAAGTTTTTATCTCTAGGAAAAAGAGGCAAGAACTTGTGGATGAGGCAGCTGCAAATCTTACAAAAGCCGGAGAAGAGCTTGAAAAGCGGCGTGCGGATTTGAATAGGGCAGAACGGATCTATAATAAAGATGCCGAAGCTCTATTTAAACATGTCGACGATATGACTAAAAAATACGGGTCTGAGAATGTTAAATCTCTTGACACTAAAAAGGTTAAGCTTGGGGAATATTATAGCATCGATGCTATAAAAACAGGTGTTACCGTAGCCGATATGCCTTTGGTTGGTCGTTGGTATAGTGGTAATTATACTTCTAAACAGGAGTATCAGGATCGCTTGGATACGATTAAACGTCGTGCGAATGATCGATATTAAATTGCCGGAGGTGATAAAGTGTGGCAGTATAATGACACTTTTGAACTCTGGCATTGGGGCATAAAAGGTATGAAATGGGGGCAGCGCCGTTTTCAAAATAAAGACGGTACCCTTACTCCGGCTGGTAAGAAACGGTATTCTGAAGGAGGAGGCTTATTTGGCGGTTCTAAGAAAAAGACTGCAAAAAAAGAAACTCCGACTGATCCATCAAAAATGACGACTCGTCAGCTTCAATCTGCCATCAAGCGGAAAGAACTTGAAAATCGTCTGAATGAACTCGATGGGCAGGGTAGTCGTCCACCTCAAGGTCAGAATCAGCAGAAACCATCTGTTCGGTCTCAGCCGCAATCGCAAACTCCGAAAGTAGTAGAGCAGTCAAAACAAAAGGGCCAAAGTATGGTTAGCAGAGCTCTTCGCAATGCTGGGGAGCAAGCTTTAACTACGATGGCAAGGGGTGCAATGCTTTATGCTGGCAGCACATTTGTGAAGAATGCTCTTAACAACCCAGAACTTGCTAGAGCGATTGCTACCGGATCGATGAGCGGTCAGAATCAGAAAGATGACAAGAAGAAAGACGATTAACCTTGGAGGAAAATCAAAATGGAATTGAATTTCACTTCCAGGGTTAAAAGCGCCTGGAACGCATTTTTTAACCGAGACCCTCCGAGGTCCTATTACGGAGGGGGCTATAGCTATCGGCCGTATTATCAGCGGCTTGGTGGCCAGACGGATCGAACGATTGTTTCGGCAGTTTATAACCGCATCGCAACAGACGCATCATCCATCTCAATACAGCATGTAAGGCTCGACGAAAATGGTCGCTACGATGAGACCATCGAATCGGGCCTTAATTCTTGTCTGAATCTTTCCGGTAATGTGGATCAGACAGGGCGCGCTCTCGTGCAGGATATTGTGATGTCGATACTTGATGAAGGCGTTGTAGCTGTGGTGCCAACTTGGACTGATGTGGACCCAAGGACGAATGCTTCGTACGAGATTTACTCGATGCGAGTTGGGCAGATCACCGAGTGGTTCCCAAAAGCAGTTAGAGTGAAGCTTTATAACGAAACAAAAGGCTATAAGGAGGAGATCGTGCTGCCTAAAAAGATGGTGGCCATTATCGAAAATCCTTTTTACGCAGTTATGAATGAGACGAATAGTACCATGCAGCGTCTTATTCGAAAACTTAACCTTTTGGACGTAGTGGATGAGCAGACGGGTTCTGGAAAACTCGATTTGATTATCCAGCTCCCCTATGTCATCAAGAGCGAAGCACGTCGTCAACAGGCTGAACAGCGAAGAGCCGAAATCGAAAGACAACTCTCAAGTTCCAAGTACGGCATCGCGTATGCCGATGGTACAGAGCGGATTGTGCAGCTTAACCGTAGCCTTGAAAACAATCTCTTAAAGCAAGTTGAGTACCTCACAAACATGATGTACGCGCAACTTGGTCTTACGCAAGAGATCATGAACGGGACCGCGGATGAGTCAGCCATGACCAATTACTATAGCAGGACGATTGAACCAATTGTCTCGGCGATTGTCGATGAATTCAAGCGCAAGTTTCTCACAAAGACGGCTAGAAGTCAGCGTCAGTCGATTGTGTTCTTCCGCGATCCGTTTAAGCTTGTCCCGATCAATACGCTTGCCGAAGTTGCGGATAAGTTCACTCGTAATGAGATCATATCGTCGAACGAGATGCGGCAGTTTGTCGGTCTCAAACCTTCGAAAGACCCGGCCGCGGATGAACTTCGTAATAAGAATCTTAACCAGTCCGATAATCAGCGTATTACGATGACGGCTGGAAAAGAGCAGAATGAAAGACTATTAACTAAAGAGAGGGAAGGAGGGGCTGAAAATCAAAATGGAAGCAGTAGCGGCAAATAGACCTTACGATTTTGCGGGCTGGGCCACGAAGAATGATCTTCGATGTGCTGACGGTCGCACGATTCGCAAAAACGCTTTTGCTGATTGCGATGGGAAAGAAGTCCCCCTTGTTTGGAACCACAATCATGACGATCCCGAGGATGTTCTGGGGCATGCACTGCTCAAAAACACTCCAGAAGGGGTTCGCTGTTATGGATATTTCAATGACACGCCTTCCGGGCAGATTGCAAAACAATGTGTAGAGAGCAGAGATATTACCAACCTGTCAATCTATGCAAATGGTCTCAAGCAGTCAGCCGCAAGAGATGTTCTTCATGGGAATATTCGGGAAGTGAGTTTGGTTCTTTCGGGTGCAAATCCCGGGGCGCTCATTGATGATATCGTGGTTCATTCGGAAGATGCAGACGGTGAGGCATTTATCTATAACGATGACGACCTTGAACTGTATCATGCCGAAGAGGGGAAAGAAACTGGTACCGACACCAAAGAGGAGGGTGCAAAAGTGGCCGAAGAGAAGAAAGAAGGCAAAACTGTCAAGGAAGTCTATGACAGTATGACCGACGAACAGAAAGACGTTTGTAATTTCCTCGTTGGTCAGGCCATTGAAGACGCAAAGAAAAATGATTCTGATGAGGAGGATGATTCTGTGAAGCACAATGTTTTCGAAGGCGATACCCCCGACAACAGTCTCCAGCACGCGGCTGATATCAAGGCGGCAATCGCCGATTCTAAGCGCTATGGCAGCATGAAGGATTCGTTCCTGGCTCATGGTATCGATCAGCTGGATTGGCTGTTCCCTGATGAGCGTGAACTGAACACTCCTCCCAAGATTCTGGATAACGACCAGTCTTGGGTTCGTACTGTTATGAACGGCGTTCACCATACTCCGTTCAGCCGGTTCCGCACTACCTTCGCGGACCTGACCGAGGATGATGCTCGGGCCAAGGGTTACATCAAGGGCAACTTCAAGAAGGAGCAGGTGTTCAGTCTGCTGAAGCGCTCTACCGCGCCGACCACCGTTTACAAGAAGCAGCGAATGGATCGGGACGATATTATCGACATCACCGAGTTTGATGTGGTCGCCTGGCTGAAGCAGGAGATGCGCTACAAGCTCGACGAGGAAATCGCTCGGGCAATTCTGATTGGCGACAGCCGGCTGTCTTCTTCCGATGACAAGATCGACGAGAACTGCATTCGTCCTATCATCTCCGACGAGGATTTGTTCACCATCAAGCTCCAGGTCGATGTGGGTTCCGGTGATGATGCCGATACGAAAGCCAAGAAGGCTATTCGCGCCATCATCAAGAGCCGCAAGGACTACAAGGGCAGCGGCAATCCGACTCTGTTCACGAGTGAGGACACCCTGGCTGACATGTTGCTGCTTGAGGATGATATTGGCCACACCCTGTACGCTGATGAGGCGGCTCTCGCTCGTAAACTGCGTGTGCGCAATATCGTCACTGTTCCTCAGCTCGAGGGTTACAGGGGTCCCAAGGGTGGCGATTTCGTTGGTCTGATCGTCAATCTGGCTGACTATACCGTTGGTGCTGATAAGGGCGGTGCCGTCAACATGTTTGATGACTTCGACATTGACTACAACCAGCAGAAGTACCTGATCGAGACTCGGTGCTCTGGTGCTCTGACTGTTCCGTTCTCGGCTATCTCGGTCGAGTACAAGGTCGGCGCCTGATTTTTCATACAAAGAAAGTTAGGAGGTACTAACTAATGGGTTGGAAAGAAACTCTGGACACTTATCGCGAGGAGAAGACCCCGCAGGCCGAGGCCGTTTATGAGAAGGGCAAGGATGTCCATGTCCGTAAGTATATGGCCTATGGCGATACCACCGACTCGAAGCTCTATGGCGATGCCGCATTCCAGAAGGTACTGAACTCCGACGACGTTTATAACGCCGCTATGTTCGGCACCCTGGTTATCTTTGACGGCACCAACTACAACGTGGTCGTGAGCTTTGTCAAGGACAGCTATAAGACTGTCGACGGTGCTTCGACTCCGGCTGGTAAGACCTGGACCCTGGCTACCGAGCCGAAGAGCGAGGACTGAGAAAATCAAAATGGAGGAGTGACTCATGGCGAAATGGGCAGGGGTGATTGGGTTTGTAAATGAAACCAAAGAAACAGCCCCGAGTGTGTATAAAGAAGACTTCATCGAACGGAAGTATTATGGGGACGTGGTGAAAAATAATCGCCGTCTAGTCACAGCCGACAAGGTGAATGATGATATTTCTGTTCAGAACCAGCTTTCTATTGTCGCTGATCCATATGCCATGAATCACTTTTACTCCATGAAATACGCTACGTTTTGTGGTGCAAAGTGGAAGGTGACGGACGTTCGGGTTGAACATCCACGACTTACCCTGACGCTTGGAGGGCTTTGGAATGGCTGATGAACGACTTGAACTAGATGTGACCTTGCGCAAAGTGATGCGGGCGACGGCCGGAGTTGAGAATGTATATTTTCAGCCACCGGCAAATCTTCTTATGAAGCTTCCTGCAATTCGTTACGAGCGTGGTGATATTGAGAATACTCCGGCGGACGACCGGCCGTATGCTCAGCACACATTTTACGATGTGACGGTGATTGACGAAAATCCTGATTCGCTTTTGGTGTATGCCATTGCGAGCCTGCCTCGGTGCCGCTATGGTCGGCATTACAAGGCAGATAATCTCAATCACGATACATTTACAATTTATACATGAAGGAGGTAAATCTATGGCAGCTCTTGTTTGGGATGCTACCGGTACCCGCGAATTCGAAATGGGTACCAAAAAGGGCGTTCTGTACCCTTATGACCTTGATGAGAATAGCTATGGCACTGGTGTTGCTTGGAACGGCCTGACCGCTGTTACCGAGTCTCCCTCTGGTGCAGAGGCGACTGACCTGTATGCCGATGACATCAAGTACGCTTCGATGCGTTCTGCTGAGGACTACGGCATTACCATCGAGGCTTACACCTATCCTGATGAGTGGGGCCAGTGTGATGGTTCTGCTGAGGTTGCGACCGGCGTTCAGATTGGCCAGCAGGATCGCGTCATGTTCGGCTTCTCTTGGGTGACCACTATCGGCGACGACACCACCTCGAATAAGGGTTATAAGCTGCACATTGCTTATGGTCTGACCGCATCGCCTTCCGAGCGTGCGTACACCACCATCAACGATTCTCCCGACGCTATCATCTTCTCTTGGGAGTGCGAGTCGAACCCTGTTAATGTCACTGGTCACAAGCCTACTGGTTGTGTCACCATCGACTCGACCAAAGCCGATGCCGGTAAGCTGGCTGAGCTGGAGAAGAAGCTGTATGGCAATGAGAGTAGTGAGCCGACTCTGGTTCTTCCCGACGAAGTTATCCGCATGATGACTTCTAGCGTCGGCGGTTAATCCCAAAATCAAAATGGAGTGAGGCTACTCCAAAGAATGCTTCGTTGAGGGTCTGCTTTCTTAATCGGAGGCAGACCCTCTTTATTTTTTATCTTGAAAGGAGAAACAGCAATGCTGAAGAAAACCGTAACCTACACCGATTTCGATGGCAATGTGCGCACCGAAGACTTCTTCTTCAATCTGACCGAGCAGGAGATTGCCGAGATGGAGCTTTCTACCGAGGGTGGTCTTGGTAATTTCATCAACAAGGCCGTCGCAGCGAAGAGCCAGGTGGAACTGATCGAGCTGTTTAAGAAGTTGATCCTGGCCGCGTATGGCGTGAAGAGCGCGGATGGTCGGCGCTTTGTGAAGAATGATGCCGTGCGCGAAGACTTTATGTCTACTCAGGCATTCAGTGATATTTATATGGAGCTGGTGCAGGATGCCGACAAGGCCAGTGCTTTCTTTAACGGTATTGTGCCGAAGGAGAAGAATAAGGCTCCCGTCGCTCTGCCTGCACGAAGCTAAGATATTTCGCCAAGGAGGATATGAATGCTTACCATAACGATTCCTGGAGATGAGGGTTGGGATCCTGAAAAAGAGGAATTTGTCTCGCTTTCCAGTCCAGTGACTTTGAAACTTGAGCATTCGTTGCTCTCTTTGGCTAAGTGGGAAAGTAAGTGGCACAAACCATATTTTTCTGAAGATAAGACGGACGAAGAAAAGATTGATTACGTTCGCTGTATGACAGTTTCAAAGATCGTTGACCCGAACGTTTACTACCGCCTTACCAAAGAAAATATGAACGCCATTTCAAGATACATCGACGATCCAGCCACAGCAACCAAAATTTACGATCTGCATAAAAAGCAGAATCAAGGTAAAAACGTCCCGAAATGGGCACAAAAGAAAAACATTCAAACGGCAGAAGTGTTTTATGCTGCTATGTTTGAATGCAATATTCCACTCGAATTTGAAAAACGACACTTAAATCATCTCTTGACACTCATTAAAGTTTGCCAAGAGCGTATGAACCCTTCCGACAAGATGTCAAAGCGAGATCAGCGTGAGTGGCAGCGTGCGCAAAATGCTGCTAGAAAGAGAAAACTTGGCACGAAGGGGTGATTTGAGTGCCGAAAATTATTGTGTTTCGACAAAAAGGAAATTTTCGGAATAGCGAAACATTCTTAAGGAAAGCTTCTCGGCTCAATATTAACCAAATATTAGAGCGATACGCAAAAGAAGGCGTTGAAGCTCTCCGAGAAGCCACACCGAAAGACACGGGGACCACCGCTAACAGTTGGTATTATAAAATCGAACGTTCGAACGACAGGATCGCGATTGTTTGGTCTAATTCCAATATTGTTAACGGGGTCCCCATCGCGGTGATATTACAATACGGGCATGGCACAAGAAACGGTGGCTATGTTGAGGGAATTGATTATATAAATCCGGCAATGAAACCGATATTTGATCGGATTGCCGAAAGGGCGTGGGAAGAGGTGATGCATAAATGAGCCGTGAAGTAGATCAGCGCGTTGTTGAAATGCAATTCAATAATGCGCAATTCGAAAGAAACACAAAACAAAGCCTTAGTACGATCGAAAAACTAAAAGCCGCGCTGAAATTCGATGACGTGGGCGATAGCTTTTCTGGGATAACCAAGGCGGCTAAAAATGTAAACCTCGAACCCGTCAGCGATGGGGCAAACGAGGTTTATTACCGGTTCAAAGCGCTTGATGTCGTGGCTGGGACGGTGCTGTCTAACATCACAGCGAAAGCAATGACGCTCGGATGGACTCTTACCAAAGCGCTCACCATCGATCCTATGAAGTCTGGTCTTGCTGAGTACGAGACGCAGATTAACTCTGTACAGACGATTCTCGCTAATACTCAAAAAGAAGGTACGAACCTTGCGCAAGTTAATGCGGCGCTTGATGAGCTGAATCGTTACGCCGACATGACCATCTATAACTTTACCGAGATGACTCGCAACATCGGTACGTTTACAGCGGCCGGTGTTAAGCTGGATACCTCGGTGCAGGCTATTAAGGGTATTGCGAACCTTGCTGCCATCTCTGGTTCGACGAGTCAGCAGGCGTCCACCGCGATGTATCAGCTCAGTCAGGCGCTGGCTGCTGGCACAGTCAAGCTTATGGACTGGAACTCGGTCGTTAATGCTGGCATGGGCGGTCAGGTCTTCCAGGATGCACTCAAAGAGACCGCGAGAGTACATGGCGTTGCGATTGACGAGATGATCGCTAAAGAAGGTTCATTCCGAGAGACGCTTCAGCACGGCTGGCTCACTGCGAGCATCTTGACCGAGACGCTTGCAAAATTTACAGGCGATCTTTCTGAGGAAGAGCTCCGTGCGATCGGCTATACCGAAGAGCAGATTGACGCAATCATCAAAATGGGTGAAACTGCGAATGACGCAGCTACCAAAGTTAAGACTTTCACGCAGCTGATTGACACTCTCAAAGAAGCTGTGCAGTCCGGCTGGACTCAGAGCTGGGAGTACATTATCGGTGACTTCGAGGAAGCAAAAGAACTCTGGACTGAAATCTCGGATAGACTCCAGACCGTCATTAGTCAAAGCGCCGAGGCAAGAAATGCACTTTTGCAGGGTGGGTTACAGAGCGGTCTAAATCAGTTTATTGACCAGGGTATTACTGATTACTCTGATCTTCTTACCGATATGCTTGCCAAAGTTGGTAAGGCATCCGGGGCTATTACAGACGAGGAAATTGAATCTGCCGGTGGTCTTGCGAAGACACTCAAATCCGGTTGGCTTAACGCTGATATGCTTGAAAGTTCTCTTTTGCAGGTTGTAAAAGAAGCCAGCGAACTTTCTAAGTTGAGCGATGAGCAGCTTGAGGATATGAGCCTCAGCAGAGAGAAAATTGACGGCATTCTTAAAAGCTACACGGATCTTGAAGAGAAGATTCAATCTGGCGAAATTACTCTGGATGAGTTTATCGAGAAGATGAATCGTCCGTCTGGTCGAGAAAATCTCATCCAGTCGCTGTTCAATGTAATGGATTCTTTCGGGAAGCTTATGGGCACAATCAAAGGTGCCTTTGATGAAGTTTTCCCTCCGATGACGGCAGAGACTCTTTATAAAATTACCGAAAGCATCCGTGACCTTACTTCTAATCTCATCATTAGCGACGATACGGCCGACAAACTTCGTAGAACATTCAAGGGGCTTTTTAGCATCGCGAAGATTGGTGTTAACATCATCACTACTCTTGCTCGAGCTATCGGAAATACCGTTAGAGCAGTTGGTAACCTTGGTGTTATCCAGGGAGCCGCGGGTCAATTCCTCGAGATTACTTCAGCGATCGGCGATTTTCTTTCTATGGTCGAAGAAGCCACAAGAGGTATTACGAAAATTGGCGGTGGGTTCGAAGCAGCTGCGAGTAAGGTTGATAGTGTAAAAGAAGCTTTTGTAACTATCGCGGAAGCCATAGATTCTAAATTTACAATCCCAGAATTTGAAACTCCTATTAAAACTTTAACTGCAAATTTTGGTTCCATTTCCAAATCCATTAAAGATTTTGGATTTTCTGATAAAGTTGTTAGTTCTCTTGAAAAGCTTATTACTTTGATTTCAACAAGCGGCGTTTCTGCTTTTACTGTTTTCAGTACAGCAGTTGGTGCTGCTTTTTATGTTATACGTGATATTTGTGTAAATATTACTGAATTCATTCCGAAAGCAGTAAATGCAATTTTAGAGCTTCCTAAAACAGCAAGTGAAGCATTCAAAGAGTTTAGCGATGGGGTTTCCGAAGGTGCAAACAGAGTTATCTCAATGCTTGAAAAAGTAATGGAACCTTTTATCAAGCTTCGAGATATCGCTATAGAATCTTTGGAATCTACTACAAGTCTTGATATTTACAGAATCTTATCGCTTTTGGACGTCGGTCTTCTTTCTGTTATGGTGGGCCAACTTGCGGGGTCGACCAAGAAACTCTCTGACGTATTCAAGGACCCCGTAACGAAAGCCCTTGACTCTATTGCCGGGGCATTTGATTCTATTTCTGGAGCCGTTAAGTCTTGGCAGCGTCAGAATACCATAAAGAGCATTCAGTATGTAGCAGTAGCAATGCTTGCTTTATCTGGTGCTCTTTTCGTCATGTCGAAAATCGACCTTGTGAGCATGGCGACCGGCCTTGGCGCAATCATTGTGATGACCACAACAATGGTTATTGCGATGAAGCAATTCAGTAAGTCTTTGGATGCTATCTCGACTGGTAAATTAGTAGGTTTGGCGGTAGTGATGGCGGGTATTTCTGCCGGAGTCATCATTCTGGCAAATGCCATTACAAAGCTTGTTAATGCTCTGAAACCAACCGAAGGAGAAGATATAGCCACCAATGTTTTGACATTTGCTTCAGTCGTTGTCGGTTTGACCGTTCTCATGACTGCCGTCGGAAAACTCGGAAGCATGATGAGTGGAACTGAAGCGAGAGTTGTTTTAAGCATCTCTGTGGTTCTTTTCTCTTTGGGATCGGCCATAGGAAAACTGGCAGCGTCCGTAGAACGTTTGGGAACTCTAAATATCAACGGTCTCGTTGCTGGACTTTTGTCAGCATTGTCGCTCATTGGAATGCTGGTTTATGCTGTTAACACGACAGACTTTTCTGGATTTAGTGCTTTCAATGGTGTGGCATTGATGGGGTTTGCCGCGGCATTATACATTATTGCTTCTGCCGTTGACAAAATCGCTGGAATTCAAAATGGTCTCGTTGGAGCTATGACGAGTGTGCTGTCACTCATCGTGGCTATGAGCGCTGTCGCAACCGCGATGAAGGGACTGAAGTTTACGTCCGGCGCGGCCATGATAGCCATGGCAACTTCGCTCCTCATTCTTTATCAAGCGATAAAGCAGTATTCCAAGATTAAGTTTGCTGATTTTGCTAAAGGTGCATCGCTGGTAGCAGTAGGACTTACGGAGTTGACTGTGGCCGCTTTAGCGCTGAGTCTAAATCAGGGCGGAGTGCTCTCTGCTTCTGTTGGACTTATTGCAATGTCGGCTGCATTGACAGTGATAGCTGGTGTGATCGAGCGATTTGCCAGTATTAACTTTTTGAGTGCAATACAGGGACTGGTTGTATTCGGGGCTACTCTCGGAGGACTGGTTATAGCTCTGACATCTCTTACCGCGCTTGGACCCGGTTTGACTGTTGCAGCATCTGCTCTTGGCAAAGTATCGCTATCGATGATGGGGATTGCTGCTGCCTTCATGATGTTCGGAACACTCGATTTCGGAACTATCGTGGGAGGAACTCTTGCGGTTGTCGCTGTTCTTGGCGCTTTGATCGGGGTCGGAGCTATTGTCGGTAATATTCCAACGATAGCAGCGGGTCTGGTTGCACTAAGTACAGCGCTTAGTGGTCTTGCGAAAGTGTTCCTTAGTTTTGCAGCCGCTGCCGCGAGTTTGGCTCTTGCTTCCGTTGCTCTTGGCGTACTTGCAATGTTTGCAGGACCTATTTGTCAAGCGATTGTTGGTGCTGCACCGGACATTGGTGAGGCTCTCATCGCTCTTATCACGATGCTCTGCAACGTAATCGCGCAGACGATCGATCCGATCCTTGATACGCTTGGCGTTGTCTTAGTATCGGTTGGCGAGCATCTTGCAGTTGGTATAGGAGCACTCTGGACCTACGTTGGGCCTGCAATTGAGTCGCTGATCGATAAAGCAAAGCAGTTCCTTTGGGATCATACGCTTGGCCACGATTGGTTTGGCATTGGCGCTATGATTTCCGACATGGGTGCTGTTTGGCGAGGGGATGCCGAGGCGGCAGGCAAGTATGTCGCACAAGGGTATGCGAAAGCTTTTGACGAAGACGAAACCGCTGGGGATGCTATACAGAGTTTCGGAACAAAACTTCTTTACACTTTTAGACGACTTTTCGATATTGCTTCTCCTTCGAAAGTTACTGAACAAGATGGTGAGTATGTAGCTGAGGGTTACGCGCTCGGAATTCAAAATGGAACTCCGGGAGTAGAGGCTGCCGCAAGCACAATGGCGAATTCCGCCGCAAATGCGATTAACACCGGGGACCTCGCCGCAAAAGAGGCTGGCGCTGGGATCGGCGAAGCTGCCGCAGAAGGAATTTCGGAAGGCGCTGAGAATGCTAATACCGCGGCGACTGATATGGCTGAGGGTATTAACAATGCGCTTTTGGATTCCGGGTTGCTCGAAAATGCATATCACTTTGGCGTACTTATCCCCCAGCAAATTCAAGCTGGTATGGAAGCGGCTACAAAGTATATGCAGCTCAAAGACAATCCTCTCGTCGATCAGGACGCTCTTAAAGAAGATACTCGCAATCAAATTCTTCTTGGCGGAAAAGGCAAATCCAGCGCAGGCGATGCAATATCTGATGTTCTTGGTGGCGCTGGTGATGCTATAACCGGTTTCTGGGATAGCCTCGGTCTCGGCGATACTGGCCTTGTGTCTGATGCTGCGAAGAAAGCAGCTGATGAGTATTCTAGTGCTGTGGATAGTGCTCTTTCTAGTTCTTCCTCTGGTTCCTCCACAAAGAAAACCCCTGCCGAACTCGTAGAAGATAAATACAAAGAACAATTAGACGCTAACAAAACTTTGCAGGAAATTGCTGACACTGAGTATGAGCTCTGGATGACCGAAAATCAAAATGGAGCCGATGCAAACGAAATTCTGGCAAAGAAACTTGAGCACACTCAGTCCGAGATTGACACGCAGACGTCTCGTGTTGAAATTGCACAGGCAAAATACGACGAGATGGTCAAGACTGTTGGATCTGATGCCGAGGAAGCAAAAGAAGCTTATGCGGCCTTGCTTGAGGAAAAGAACACACTCGCAAAGCTTCAGGCGGATCGTTACTCCGACCTTTACGAGGAAATTCTCAATCGTTTGTCGCTTGAGTCTGACCGAATCAGCGCCGAATACGAGCTTTGGACTGAATCCAATCCTGGGGCTTCCGACGCCGAGAAGACCAGCCGAAAAGTAGAAAACATTACCGATCAGCTTGCCAATAGTGCAGATCAGCTTGCCTATGCCGAAAAGCAATACCAGACTCTGTTTGAGCAGTATGGCGAGAGTGACCTTCGTGTAATGGAAGCGAAGAACGACCTTCTCGAAGCCCAGCTTGACTATCAGAAGAAAAATAACGAACTTTGGGAAGCCCAGCTCGAAGAATTCGACAACATGATGAACGTCATCGATAGAGAAAGTCAGTATTTCCAGTCTCGAACTGATATGCTGGCGAAAATCTACGATGATGGCGATCTCTCCAGTCGTTCTGAGGACTATATAAACGCTGTAGAAACCTATGGTAAGAATAGTCCTGAAGCGATGCGAGCAAAGTACCAGGGTTCTGCAAACGGCGTTTTAGCTGTCGGCGTGGCGCTTCGCAATATGGCAGATCAGCTCAGAAGAACCAATGTCTATCAGGCAAAGTACAATGAGCTTGTCGCCGAAGGAAGTAATGCTACCGAGGAAGAAATTTACCAAGCGCAACAAAACCTTCTGTCTAGTCAATCGGCGTTCTTAGGATTCGCTGAAGACCTTGCTGATGGCTTTGATATGGACGAGGAAGCAAAGAGCATCACAATGCGGCTTGCCTACGCCCTATCCAATAACTGGTCTACTGTGTATGGCGGGTTCAAGAAAATCTGGGATCAGGTGGCAGCCAAATCTCCGAAGCTGACCCAAAATCTCGAAAAGGTCTTTGGGGATGCTTTTAGCGAAGAAGGTGTTGAAATAGGCACTGGCATAGTTTCGACCGTAACGTCGGCTCTTAGTGGCGATACGGGCGGAGCTTTAGCGAGCGGTCTTAACACGATTTTGTCGTTCCTTGGCAGTAGCATGGGTCAAAACCTCATTTCGACCTTAGGGACCGCTATCACAAATGGTCTTCCTGAAATTGGTGCTATTCTCAGTAGTATCTTTGACGGTACCATCTTAACGGCTATCGGAGAAGGTATCTCTACTCTCGTCGGAATAATTGGTGGTGGGGCTGGTCTTGCTGGTGTTGTCGAAACGGTAGGCGCAGCGCTTGGCAGCATTGGGCTTGCAATTCCGGAGCTTCTCCCGATCATTGCGATTATCGGTGCTATCATTGGCGCGATTGCTCTCTTGATTGGCAACTGGGACGAGATTGGCGAATTCTTCAATAATCTCATCCAAGGTTTCATCGACGTTGGAAAGAACATCATCAATGGTCTTATTGAGGGGATTAAGAGCGCTTGGAACGCATTTACCGACTTCATCGGAGGACTCTTTGGCGGTGTCGTGGATTTTGTAAAGGGAATCTTCGGCATCAATTCGCCTTCTACGGAATTCATTAAGATTGGTAGCTACATCGATGAGGGCTTTGCAAAGGGTATTCGAGATAGTGCTTCCGCCGTCACTTCGTCGATGGACGATATGACTTCGAGTGCTATGGATTCTGCTTTGCGAGTCAGCGAAATGATGCACGATACTCTTGCGAATACCGATGGTTTCGCTACTGAGATTACGCCTGTCGTCGATTTCTCCACGCCAAAGGATACATCCAATTGGTATTCTTCGAGTGTGGCTGGTTATGGGGAAGACGACGCTTGGGGTAGTCGTTCTTCGGCGCTTGCGAGTGAAGTGACTGTGCAGAAGAATCAAAATGGAAAAGAACCTGTGGATTCTACTCGTGCAGATGTGGTTGCGGCTATTGATGCGCTTTCCAATCGGGTTGTCATGATGGGGCAGTCGATTGAAAATATGCAGGTTGTTCTCGACTCTAAGAAATTGGTTGGCGGTATTTCCGGTCAAATGGATTCGGCCCTTGGCGTTAGAGCTGCTAGGGCCAGGAGAGGAGGGTGATTGAATGATATTTTACTACGAGGGAAAACACAGTGTCAAATTTGATGACTATGACTCCTGGGAAGATTGGCATTTGATCCCCAAATCTCGCCCAGTGATTTCTCCCCCTACCGAACGGACAAGTTTTGTTATTGTCCCTGGTAGGCATGGAAAAATTGATCTTTCTTGGGCGCTTACCGGGGGTCCTGTATATGACAATCGTACTGGTAATATCGATTTTTATGTGGACACTAGTAAATGGCATGGCTGGCATACTGCTTATATGACAATCCTGAATGCTTTGCAAGGTCATCGGTCTAAGGTCATTCTTTCCGATGACCCTTCTTTTTATTACGAAGGAATGGTATGGGTCGATAAATGGACCAGCGACGAGAGAAACTCTACGATTAGTCTAAAGTACGATTTATATCCCTTCAAGAAACGTATAGTCTTTAACGAAAGCGATTGGCTTTGGGACCCGTTTGATTTCGAGAATGGTGTCATTGGCAATAGTGTCTTTGGAGAGGAGGTGCTGTGATGGGGTATAAAGTGTATTATGGCACATTAACTTCTGGCGGCCTTGGATATTTGGATCATTACAACTGGGTAACAAGAACACTTATATATGATACGGATAATCTGGATGACGAGCATTATCTTGTTGAACCGATATTGACAAGAGAAGCAAACGAAGCTGGCAGTTTCGAAGCCGATATACCAAAAACGAACGTGTGCTGGAGTTCTTTGCGACTTATTCTTGGTACGATTGAGATAGAACGCGATAACGAGATAATTTGGCAAGGTAGAATTACGCAGATTGATACTAATTTTGAATTAGTCAAGCACATTTATTGTGAAGGTGAACTTGCTTACCTTAATGACGATACCAGAGAAATAGATTGGACGAGGATTCGATCCGAAAGACAGGACGAAGATGGTAATCCGACTGGTCTTTATATGTATAACGTTGTTGGGGCATTTCACAATTTTTGTGGCTGTGATATAGATTCTAATGGAAAATACATAACCGCAAAAGCTGATAACCTTGATGGATTAACCGAGGACGAACAACTTGCAGAGGCCTTGGGTGCTCTTGCAGTAAACGCCATGACAATCAATCCTGATATTCAGGTTGATGATAGTCGTTATGTAACCACATGGGACTTTCTTAAAAACAGCGTTTTAGGTGGAATGCTTTCTAAAATTGATGGATATGTTTATTTGATTCTCGATAGGGAGCATGATTCTCATGGGTATAAGAGAGTGTTAAAGTTAATGGTTCTTAACTGGGATCCAACCTTATCCGAATCTTCCGGTGGGTTTTATGATGACGACGTTTTGTTTGGTCTAGCATCGAAGAGGGTTACCAATCAAACCATCGAGTTTGGAAAAAATCTTCTGGATCTTAACATAACTCAAAGCATGAATGAAGATGTTAAAACTTATGCTAGAGTGTTTGGCTACGAGACAAAGGGTTGGTGGATATTTTCCTCTACCGAATCTATTGTTGGAACGGCAATGGACTCCGAATTGATTTCGAAATATGGCCAAATAGAGACCATAAGCTCTGTTGAAGGCTCTTCTTCTACTTTGGAATCTTTGAATAATGCGGCCCAAGCGCTTCTTACTGACGTGGGGAATTGCGAATACGAAGAGATTGAAGTGAATGCGGTTGATCTAGTAGATTCCGGGGTGAATACCGATCGACTGGACTTTATGAAATTCTCAAGGGTTATTTCCGAACCTCATGGCGTTAATTTGCTTCTTTTGTGCACAAAAATGGTAGAGCCTTTGGATGACCCTGCTGGTAAAAAGTTTACATTTGGGAGTAAAAAGAAGCGCCTGTCATCGTATCAATCTAAGTACAACGCTACGACTGAAAGATCGTATAATATCGGTCGAAATGTTAAGACTTATGTCACCGATTCCTAACTCGAAAGGAGGGCATAAATCAAAATGGCGAATTTGTCTAACATTATCAACACTATTCGAAGCGCCATTTATGGTCGAGACATGAGAGAAGCTATTGCTCAAGGCTTTGAACTCTGTTCCGAAAATGGTGGCGGTGGTGGCGCTGTTAACATTGATAAAACGTTAACATTACCTGATTATGCAGCCGATGCAAAAGTTGTTGGAGATAAATTTACAGAATTAGAAAGCACTATTGCTTCCATTGAACCTGGATTGAGTAGAGCTGAGAAAGATGCTATTCTGGCTTATTTTGCTGAACAGGTTAAGATTCATCCGAGTCTTAATGACGCATATCAAGTCATTTATAATCTTTGGAATGTTGCTGTTTCATCTGTAAGTTTGAACGCTTCTTCGCTTAGTCTTGCTGTCGGCATGAGTTCCACACTTAAGGCTACTGTTCTTCCGGAGAATGCTTACGATAAAACCGTAGTATGGAGTGTAGAACCTGATGGAATTGTTAGCGTAGCTCAAAATGGAACTGTTTTGGCACTAACAGAAGGTACTGCTACAGTTACTGCAACATGTGGTGGTAAAAGTGATAGTTGTACAGTTCATGTGGAAGAAATTAATTACTATAATGTAACCAAAAATTTCACTGGTAATGTTACCATCAATAATGATTCTACGAGTGTTATTGAAGGCTATAGTTATAGTGCAATTCTTAGTGTTCCTTCTGGCTATGAACTGCAGGACGTAGTTGTCAAGATGGGTAATACCGATATTACTCAAACGGCATATACCTCCTCAACTAAAACCATTTATATTTCGAATGTTAATGGTGACATCGAAATTTCGGCTACTGCTGTTATGATCAATGTTTATAGGGTAAGCTATAATTTACGTGGTGTGACGGCCAATCCTAGAACAGAAAGTGTTCGAGAAGGTTCCAGTTATTCGACAACTCTAAATGTTACGAATTCCTCTGAGTATCAATTCGGAATGATTACGGTTATGATGGGTTCGTCGGATATTAGTGAAACTGCTATTATCACTTCTAATCCAACGAATACAGCTGTCATTTCCATCGCTAATGTTACCGGCAATATCTCCATTACGGCTAATGTTGTCCAGAAAATAGGAGAACTCAATGATTGCTCATGGTCTCAGATAAGTTCTATTTCCGCTTCTGGACAAGCTGCTAATTATTTTAGCGTTGGAGATACCAAAACAATTCATCTCAGTGGTCGAGTTCCTCAAGGCGGCACCGGAAATTTTGATACGTTTGATACGGATGTTGACGTATTTATCCTTGGTTTTGATCATAACCCTTCTGTTGAAGGCAAAAATAAAATAACGTTTTGTATTGGGAAAAAGAATGGAAAACTCGTTTCCTTAGCAACGACTGGATGTAACAAGAATATCGCATCCACTAGCGGGACATCGTATCAATGTCAATTTTGTATGTGGCCCACAGAATTGCTCGCTATAACCTGGATCGATTGCACAATGCGTAAATGGGCCCTCAGTAATGATGATGAGTATGGTCCCAGTAATCCGAGACCTTATAGCTTAATGGGGACATTACCGTCCGATCTTCGAGCAGTCATGAAAGCTACTACTAAATATTCTAAAAATCGTAAAACTGAATCGGGTACAGGTGTAACTAAGAATGAATGTGAAGCGCATTCCGATTATCTGTTCCTAGTCTCCGAAGCGGAAGTAAGAGCAGTTGCCATACCATATACTGAATTTGACCAAGGATATGAAACTCGGTATGATTACTTTAAATCAGGCAATGGATTTAATCCCACTGTAATGATGCCGAATGGTTCTTTGAACACTTCCATGTTTCCCAGCGGCAAATCTGCTATTTGGACTAGAACTGCTACGTTCCAAAGCACAACTAACGATACCACTCTAAACAGATCTTATAATTTGATCCAGGGTGATTCAGCATGGCAATGGACCGATCAGCGATATCTAATGCCTATTATGTGCGCTTTTTGTGTATGATGGGAGGTGGCAATATGTATAAATTAATTGATTTATCTGGTCAGTTGATTGGTATTGTTAAAGACCCATATTACATTAAATTACAAGAAAATGGATTCTATGGGCGTTGCTCTGAAAAAGATGCTCAAGGGATAACATATAATAATGTCGTTTATCATATTTCTAATCGACCCGAAATGAATCAGACTGAACCAGATATCGTTTTGGTCGTAAAAGATGATGGCGACGTTTTGTATGATCTTATGAGCCAGTTGAGCGATTTTATCGTGGATCAAGAATATAGAACAAGTGTCTTGGAAATCATTACAGCGTCATCTAGTGAAGAAGTTTTAGCAAGGAAGGAGTAAAACGATGGATATATTTGCTATTACAAAACTCAATACCCTATCCAAAAAGACGATTTCTGATTTGGATAGTTTGAAAGAAAAAATTAGCACTATGTATTCCGTGGATGTGTTCACTAGCGAACAGTATCTAGAGCTCATTTCGATGATTGATAAACGAAAAGAGACTTTGAATTCGTCTTCTATCTCAGGAGTTATTGGCGGTACAACCGAGGAATAATTTAAAATGGTTTATTATGCCCGAAATCGAGCTCGTTTTAAAGGCGTTAATGGATTAGTTAACATTCCGTACGGAACCAGATTAATCTCAGATTCTAACGGAATGATTTTTCAAAATAATAGTCCTATATGCCGATATAATAGCCAAAACGCCATAGATCACTTTGTTAGAGATGATGATGGTTTGGGAGCTAAAAGAGCTGAGTTGGTAAATACTATAGAAAGCACTCTGGAGAAAGTAGATATAAATTATCAAAAACGGTGGGATAAAGTACAGGCTGATGATATATGTAATTCTTTAAGAAGAAAAGATTACGAAGATTATTGGCTATGGGATCGGAGTTTCTATGACGCTCCGATCTTTATTTTAGAACACATTGCTGGTCTCGTGACGAAGGAGGATTGATATTATGGCAATCAATGCCTACTCGTATGCTAAGGACGGAACTAAGTTCCTCTCGAAGAACTTTCGTGTTCGAGAGTTTCGTTGCAAGGACGACACCGATCCAATCTTTATTGATTCGGACCTGGTCGATGTTCTGCAGAAAGTTCGCGACCACTTCGGCAAAGCTGTGACCATCACTTCGGCGTTTCGTACTGCCAGCCACAACAAGAAGGTTGGCGGTGCTACATATTCCCAGCACTGCTATGGTAAGGCTGCTGACATCAAGGTTTCCGGCGTAGCTCCGAGCAAAGTCGCTGAATACGTTGAAACTCTGATGCCCAACACTGGTGGTATTGGTAGATATTCTACCTTTACTCATGTTGATGTTCGTGCTACCAAATCTCGCTGGAACGGTTAAGGAGGCGGTGTCGGTGCAGGATTTTGTCGCTCAATATCTCATTCAAATCATCTTTGGTGTAATCAGCACTTGTCTCGGCCTTTTGTGTAAGCATCTTTACTCAAAGCTGAGGAAGCTGAATGAAGAAAGCGAAAAACGTGTCGCTGAGAGGGATAAGGAAGATAAGCTCACGAGGGAAGGGGTACTTGTTACGCTGCATATGCGGCTATATGAATTGTGCCAGAGATGCATTGACAAGGGTACAGTGACAACCGAAGAACTCAAGAACACAGAAGATGTCTATAACATCTATCATGCTCTTGGGGGAAATGGCACCGGTAGCGCTCTTTATAATCGCATTCTCAAACTTCCCATAGACAATGACAGAAAGGAGGATTGATCCTATGACCGCTATTAAAAATTTGCTCAATAAGATTTTCGAGGGTGTTAGTGTCTCGACCATTGTTCGAACTGCTTGCTTCTTCCTTGCTCTTATCAACCAGATTTTGCAGGCGATGGGTAAAAGTCCGCTTCCTATTTCGGACGAACAGCTAAATGCCCTTATCACTACTGGTCTCACGGTCATCACCGGCCTGATTGCTTGGTATAAGAATAACTCTTTTACCAAAGCAGCTCAGATTGGCGATGAAGCTATGCAGACTGCTCGTCTTAAGGGTATCACAAAATAAGGAAGTGATTGCTTGTCATTTCAAAATGGAGGCGCTCTCGGACAGCAGTATATGGCCGTCGGTTATCCGCAGCAAAATATGATGTATGTTCCGGCGCAAATGCCTCAGCAAACTATTTTCAGACAACCTCCACCTATCCAGCAGATGCCAATTCAGCAAACATATCCTTTGATCGTTGGCAGGCAAGTAAATACTCTTGAAGAAATTAGACCCAATGAGGTCCCCAATGACGGAAGCTATGCAGTCTTTCCGAGTGGGGACCTTTCTTGTGTCTATATCAAGTATTTCACTTCTTCTGGCACGATTGAAACTTTGCGGTTTGTTCCTGAAACGCCTGCTGTGACGGCGGTAGATGCGGCTCCTCAAACCGATATCCTCGCCCCGGTCAACGAAAGACTTGATCGAATCGAAAAGAAACTTTCAAAGCTGTCCTACTATCGAAAACCTTACAAGAAGGAGGATGCCGATGGGGATGAACGCACTGAATGATCCATTTGTCAAAAACATGGTCGAAAGACTTTCCAGCGATCCGGCCATGAGTAAGAACCCAATCGCACAGGGTCTTTTGGAAGCCATTAAGTCAGGTGACCAAAAGAAAGGCGAAGAGATTGCCAATAATCTTTGCAAGACATATGGTGTAACGCCGCAAGAAGCTTGTCAACAAGCTATGCGGTTTTTCACCCATCGTTAATCCAAGGTTCTAGTTTTACGGACCTTTGGATTGATGATGCGCGCGATCGACCGAAGGGACGTAAAAATTAGACATATTCGCTCGAATCATCAAATTCAAAATGGATTTACCAAGAGGAGGTAAATGCGTATGTTTAACAGTTCCAATGGTCTTTCTGCGGCTGATGTTGCGGCCGTCATGGGTTCTAACTCTTGCAATAACGGTTTCGGGTATGGCTTTGGCGAAGGCTGGTGGGTCATCATCATTCTCATGGCTCTGTTTGGCGGTTTCGGGTATGGTGGCTTTGGCTACGGCGGTGCTGGTATGCGTGGCGGTAATGGCTGTGGGTGCGAAGCGGCTGTCGCTACTGTTGGTGATATTCAGCGCGGCTTTGACAACCAGGGCGTTACCAACAAGCTGAATGGTCTTGAGAATGGCCTTGCCGACGGCTTCTATGCCATGAACAATTCCATGCTGACCGGTTTTAATGGTGTCCAGAGTGCTATCCAGAATAGCGCCATGAATGCCATGCAGAACACTTTTACTCTCCAGCAGGCAATTCAGGCTGATACTGTGGCCAATATGCAGAATACCAATGCTCTGGCTACTCAGCTGGCGAATTGCTGCTGCGAGAATCGGACTGGTTTCCAGCAGGTTGGCTATAATCTGGCAACGCAGGGTAACGCAATTCAGGTTGCCATTGCCAATCAGACGCAGGCTCTGATGCAGAACCAGAACGACAACTACCGTGCCCTGCATGAGGAGATCGTCGCCAATCGCATGGAGGATATGAAGACCGAAAATGCCAATCTGCGTAGCCAGATTCAGGCTCTCAACCTTGCTGCCAGTCAGGCAAATCAGAATACCTATCTCGTCAATACTCTGCGTCCTTGCCCGCAGCCCGCGTATGTGGTGGCGAATCCTTTCTGCTGCAATCAGCAGACTACTCAGCAGTTTGTTTGCTCTGCTGCTTGTGGCCAGTAATCAAAATGGAGCAAAGGAAGGAGGGGATTATGGATGCTTGAGCTGACCAATTCCACGGCTCTGACTTTGGCAGCAGGCGAGACGGCCATCTTTGATACTGTACGATTCCGTTTTGGCGCAGATACTTGCACGAAGACCGGGACCGGTAGTATTAAGATGCGCTACAATGCCATATACGAGGTTCGTTTCACGGGAAACATCGCGACTGCGGACGCTGCTGGTACTGCCCAGCTCGCAATTGAAACTGGCGGCGTAGTTGATCCTGCCGGTACAATTCTTTCTCAGACGGCAACGGCTGGTGCGGCCAATGCGGTTGAGAGAACTTTGTACGAGGTGAACTGTTGTGGAGATTATTCCCGTGTGACCGTCGTCAACACTGGTACTGTTCCCGTGGTCATCGAGCCAGGCGCGGTGCTGAGTGTTCGGAAGGTGGGGGTGAGCGCATGAAAGATAAGACGGATTATGAAAAGCTTTGCAAAGCGTTTGAGACCGTCGTAGGCTGGTTTGAAAACGAAACCGGCAAGGGCGTTGCACAGGTCGATACGGATGAACTTGGCAAAGTAGCCGACATCATCAAAGACCTTGCAGACGCCAAGAAAAACTGCTCCGAGACCGAAAAGAACGAATGGGAACAGTGTTATTATGCTCATGTCATCATGGCTATGGAAAGGGCTGGTGATGACGAGGAGGGAATGGAAAATCGTTACGGTTACGTCCCTCCCAAAATGAACAAAGCAACCGAGCGTTCTCGTATGCGCCAATGGGCTCATGACCCGGAAATGTACAACCACGAAATGAGCGAACGATATGGTCGCGAGAATGAGAGAAGCGATCAACGTTATGGTAAACCTTATCGCGAATACCTTGACGCTCGTAAGCATTACACGGAAACCAAGTCTGCAAGAGACAAAGAGGACATGGAAATGTACGCCAATGAGCATATGATGGATACCATTGGTACGATTCGTGAAATGTATCGTACTGCGGAGCCTGACCTCAAAAAGCGTATGAAAGCCGATCTTACGAAACTCGTTGGTGAAATGCCCACGTAAATCAAAATGGAACGTTTTTACCTGAATGGCATCCCATGGCGGGTATATTACGTTCAAAGTGACTGTCCATATCTCGTGGATAGAACCGGAAGCAGACGACTTGCCACAACCGACATCAGAACCAACACAATTTATATTTATGAGGGTTTGTCTGGCAGCCTCTTGCGAAGAGTTACTATTCACGAGATTGGGCATGCTGCTATGAAAAGTTTTGGAATTATTGATGAGCTTCACAAAATGGTAAGGCCCGAATATTGGATCGAAGTCGAAGAGTGGGTGTGTAATTTCATGGCTGACTACGGTCTTGATATTTTACGGGCTGGAAAAGAGGTTTTGGGAGAGACGATGGTAGATGCGTTTATAAGGACGTCATAAAACGCGGTTCACTCCTTGATATTTCCTATACCTCGAACATAAAAACAACGAAGTTTCGTTATCTTTTGTCTCGCCGTCAGACTTGCCATCGGAGTGTTAAATGTTTTGAAGCATCGATAATATTTCGATGGTATGATAAAATAGAGTGTGGCTAAGTGTGAAATAGTGTATAGAAATGTGGGGCAATCCTGCATATTCTCTACACTATTCATACGCTGCGATTCCTACATCGCAAAGGCTACACTCTATTTTATTTTTTCGATTTCTCTTTTAAGCCATTCTACTCCTCGTTTAGAATACACTCTTTCTGTGATGTCCGAGATAGAGTGCCCAACAATGCGTTTAAGAGCGTATTCGTCCATATCCACATACTTTCCTAGTGACTACACAATGATAGACGCTAAGGGTTTACCTCCAGCGAATCCAACTGAAAAACTCGCAGTTGCAAGAGCGTACCTTTCAAAGCGAATGAACTATGTCGATAACGCCCTTTCGAGCATCGACCCTTCCATTGCAAAGTATTTGAAGATTGGCGTCACGGAAGGGTTACATATGATATTCTCAGAATAAAAGGATGCCCTTGTTGCAGAGATCTGTATTACGAAGCATATCGCAAGTTTTTCTGGAAGCTTAGCAGCGAACGGCAATAACGCGAAAATAGCAGTCTCTATTATGGAAGAAATAAACCTTTCAAAA
>ERZ1090865.315-NODE-315-length-29285-cov-23.580671_pt1 | contig 29285 bp, 37 predicted proteins | sample MGYA00478478_ERZ1090865 | MGnify/ENA primary metagenome ERZ1090865 (study PRJEB33644, sample SAMEA5815715) | chicken gut metagenome | biome: Chicken; feature: Gastrointestinal Tract; material: Caecum | place: Ireland | collected 2019-01-01 | study: A study of the... | reverse complement strand
TAGCACAGCCCTTGGAGAGGGGCTCTAATAACTACTACTCTATAATACAAGGAGTTTAACCATGGAAAAACTGTTCAACGGGCTGGTGCTCTCGCTTGAAGCGGACACCCTGCACGACTTCAAGACCGATTTTTCAAATGTCCTCACGGATACGCTTGCTAAGATGCAGAAGGCAGGGGAGACCGAGGGCACGGTGACGGCCAAGATCAAAATCACCCTATATAGCCGGGTCAACGATCTGGGAGTGCCCTACAGCGAGCCGCTGTTTGTCCATGAGGTGACAGGCTCGGTTCCCCAGAAGCAGACGGCCAAGGGCGAGCTGGGCGGTGACTACTCGCTGGAGTATAACGCCCAGGCCAAGAGCTACACCCTGCGGCCGGCTGATGTGGCCCAAACCACGCTGGACGATTACACCTAACCCTGAAGGAGTGAGCTGCCGTGTTCTATACCATAGAACACTACCCCGACCCCACAGCCGGGGAGGCCATGCAGAGAATCAAACGGAAAGAGAGGAACGAGCGGATGAACGCAGGGAAACGCTTTGAGGCCGATTGGCGAGACAGTATCGTCAAAGCGGAAAACGTCTGGTATTACCGGTTTAGGGATTCGCCTGCTACATACTACGGGGGCGCGCAAGATGGTATCCGCTTCGCGGCCGACAACATCTGCGACTGTCTGGTTTATGCTTATCCCTGCCTGCATTTGTTTGAACTTAAAACGGTGGAGACGCCCAGCGCCAGCCTGACGAGCCTTTTCGGGGAGTTTGACCCCGAAAAAAGGCTCTACAAAAAAGAAAAACACCTGCTGGAAATGGCCCGGGTTGCCCGGTGCCCTGGCATAGATGCGTCGGTGGTCATCAACTTCCGGGCAACGGGCCACACCTACGCCTGCGCTGCCGGAAAAGTTCTGCGGCTGCTGGATGACGCCCGGGCCGGCGGCCGAAAATCCATCCTCGAAGCATGGTGCAAGACCCACGGCGTGGAGGTCGCAGGACGGCAGCTCAAAGTCAACTGGCGATACGATGTGATGGGGCTGATGGAGGCGCTGAAAGATGTCGTGGATACGTAGAAAAACAGAGCGAGGAACTGTTCAATACATTTGCCCCTACTGCTATGATTATCATGAGTTTCGCGAGGACTTTGGAGAGAGCGCATTCGGCGAAAATTTCATTTTCTGCCGCCGGTGCGGAGCGAGGAACGGGGCAGGAACTGTCCCTACCATCGCCCTATCGATCGAGCTACAATACTACCCCAACTGCGGAGCCAAAATGGAAGACCGAGAGGAGTAAGCATGAACGTTATCAAGATTGCGCCCGGCCATGAGCCGGTAATGGCCGACATCAACAATACGCTCGCAGACCTGCAGCAGGCTGTGGGCGGCTACATTGAGACGGTGACGCTGCCGCGCACCGGCCTGGTGGTCATCGTCAACGAGGAAGGCCGACTGCTGGATCTACCGGAAAACGGTGTTTTGAACATTGGCCCGCTGATGGGCCAGCTGCTGGTTGGTACGGTGCTGGTAGTGCGAGCCGCCCCCGGAGCGGAGGATTTTTCCGGCGTCCGGGCCTGCGACCTGGGCCTGATCCGCGCCTGCTGGGTGACGGCGAAAGGGGAGAGAACCGAATGAAAATCTGCGAAAGGAAAAAGCCCGCCGAACTGTGGAATGCCGCCGCTTGTATGGGCTACGCAGCCATCGCCATGCGCCGCTTGGGGTTTGAGCTGGCAACAGTCTGGAACGTGGTGGCAGAGATGCACAGCTGCATGGACGAGATTGCTATTGAGGACGCCGCAACGCAGCCGATCATCCGCAACTTGGGAGGAGAACAACGATGAAACAGAGTTTAGAACTGCTGCTTCGCCGGGCTTGGGTCCTGGCGCTTCAGACTGGGATTTTGGGATTTGGGCTGCTGCCGGTTTTTCTGATGGGCGGCATCGTCGAGGCCCTTGGCCCCTGGTGGCTGTACGGTCTGGCTGTCGTTGGCAGCTGGGTCATTGCCTCGATGCTGCTGCAGATGTATAGATGTGCAGAGGCCGGGCTGGAGGCTTCGAAGAAGCGCTATAAAGCTGTTCCGGTACCGCGGATTGCGCGCCGGAGCCTGGTGAGAAAGGGTAGGAGCTATGGCGTCAGTCACAAGGCTTGTTCGAGGGGAAGCGCAGAAAGCCATCGCAAAGTCGTTTGAATCACTTTGCGGGCGGCACAGCCGCTGGCAGATTTGGGCGGACTGGATCGCCATGTGCGCCTACTCGATTTCCAACGCGGTTGACAGGGCACACCGCGAGGAACGGGAGGAAATGTACCTGACGCTGCGCAAAAAGTACACCGAGGCCGAAGCGCAGACTATGGGCGAGATGTTGGGAATGGCCGTCGCGGAGCTGGATGAAAACCCAGACCAGGACCTGCTCGGCGAGATTTTTATGACATTGGGCCTTGGCAATGAGCACAACGGGCAGTTTTTCACTCCCTACAATGTATGTCGGGCGATGTCAGAACTCACAATCGGAGATATTGCGGCCCAGGTCGAGGCGCAGGGCTGGGTATCTGTTGCTGACCCAGCTTGCGGCGCAGGGGCACTGCTGGTGGCATTTGCCAACGAGTGCCTGCGGCAAAAGGTCAACTACCAGCAAAGTGTGCTGTACGTTGCGCAGGACATCGACTATATCGTCGGACTGATGTGCTACATACAGCTCAGCCTGCTGGGATGCGCCGGGTATGTCGTGATCGGCGATACCCTGGCCCACCCGTCAACCGCCTATGACCGGCGGGGACTGATACCGCGGGATGAGGGCAATGTCTGGTACACGCCCATGTATTTCCGGGACGTCTGGCATTGGCGAAGGCTGTGGGCGCAGATGGACCTGATGTGCAGACCCGAAGAGGAGAAAAACGACCCACAGCCTGCACAGCAAGCGCAGAAAAAGGCAGCCCTGCCGCCGGAGCCTACAAAGCCGATTTTCGCAGAGAACAAAAATGGACAGTTGACGCTGTTCTGAAAGGAGAAAAAGCATGAGCACAGAACGAAACCAAGTTGTTCTTATCCAAACCGACGAACTCCATCCCCACCCGGACAACCCCCGCAAGGACCTGGGTGACCTGACCGAGCTGGCCGACAGCATCAAGGCAAACGGTGTCCTGCAAAATCTGACGGTCGTGCCTCGCATCGTGACGGGAAATCTGCTTGGCAACACTTGGCAGGATGGCTACACCGTGGTCATTGGGCACCGCCGCCTGGCGGCCGCCAAACTGGCCGGCCTGAAGGAACTGCCCTGCATCGTGTCGGACATGGGCCTGCGTGACCAGGTGCGCACCATGCTGATGGAGAACATCCAGCGGGCCGACCTGACCATCTACGAGCAGGCGCAGGGATTCCAGATGATGATGAACATGGGCGACACGGTGGAGGAAATTGCCCGAAAGTCCGGTTTCTCGCAATCCACAGTCCGCCGTCGGGTGAAACTGCTGGCCCTTGACCAGGAGAAGCTCAAGGCGTCAGTGGAGCGAGGGGCCAACCTCGTGGACTACATGGAACTAGATAAAATTGAGGACCCGGCGCTGAAAAACGAGGTGCTGGATGCCATTGGCACCAACAACTTCCGCCAGCGGCTGGCATCCGCCATCCAGACCGAGAAAACGCGCAAGTTTGTGGCAGAGCGGGCCGCCGAGGTGAGCCAGTGGGCCACACAAATCGAAGGTGCCGACTGGCAGAAATATACCTATGTGCGGAATTATGGCCTGTGGAGCTGGAAGAAAGATTCGGTGGTAGAGCGGCCGGCCGATGCCGATACAGTGCAGTATTACTACTGCATTGGCCGGGAGCAGGTGGATATTTACAAAGAAAAAGCCGAGCCGGATGAGGATGCCGCCGCCCAGACGCGGAGGGTGCAGGAGCAGGAAGCATACGAAAAGCGCAAGGCCAATCTGGCCACCGCCAGCCTGCGGGCTTTCAATCTCCGCCGGGAGTTTGTCGCGGGCATTTCAAATGGTCAGGCAAAAACTCTCCTTCATGATATCCTTCGGCTGGCCGGGCAGGTCTGCTTTATGGCGGAGGACGGGAGTGCAGATTTGGACCAGAGCTTGCTTGCAGGGCTGCTGGAAATCTCCGCAGATCTGGAAAACGATACTTTCCCAATGGACGTCTACGCCGCCGAGATGGAACGCTGCCCGGAATATACCCTTCTTGCGACGCTGTATGCGTCGATCGACAGCGACCGGCTGGAATACTGGGGAAGCCATTGGGATATGGAACATCACAGGTCGGTCCTTGTGCATGAAGAAAACAGAGTTCTGGATTTCGTCTACGACACGCTGGAAACCTTCGGCTACCAGATGTCCGACGAGGAAGCGGCTTTGCAGGATGGAACGCATGAGCTGTTTCAGGATGAGCCTATAGATTGAACTTGATATTTCGCACCACGGCAGGATATGCAGTTGCTTTTCTCCCGGCTGCATGATGGGTGATCGCGCCGTCTGCTTCAAGGCCCAGCGGCGATTTTTATTTTGATGACGGAGGACGGCATGACACGGCAAGATCTGGAAAAGCACTTGAAAATGCGGCGGCAGCTGATGGAATGCAGGGACATCCTGCAAAACCTCAAGCGGTCCGTCGGCCCCGGTACACAGGCTCTTACCGGTATGCCCCATGCGCCGGGAGTCAAGGATAAGGTCGGCGACCTGGCGACAGAGATCGCTTATATGGAGCGCCGCGTGGCCGCTTTGCAGGCAAAAGTGGATGACCAGGCTGTGGAGGTCCGCAATTTCATTGCCGGGGTGCAGGACGACCAGATGAAAATCATACTGTCGCTCCGATATATACGCGGCCTGACCTGGATCGAGGTGGCTCTGGTGCTGGGCGGGAGAAACACCGGCAGCGGCGTCCGGTCGGCGGTATGGCGCTTTTTCTCCGACGAACCCAGCGACAGCGGAAATTGAAACACGGTGAGCGCCTCTGAGACACTGCGAACGCTTGTGCAACGTCCTCCGATGTGCTACTATACACTCGTAAAATCCTACACAAGCCAAGGCGACCGTCGAAAGGCGGCCGCCATTTTTATTGGGAGGAGGTGTTTTGCAGTACGGCCCGCGTTGCTCCTTTGCGCGGGGTTCACCGCTCGGCTTTGGGGACAGTCGCCGCTGTTCCCGAGGCCGGGCGTTCGAATCAAAGGAGAGAAAACAATGTTTGGAATTGTTGTTTTGGCCGTATATGCGGCGCTGATGATCGGCGTCACACTGATTTTCACCCGCAGGGCGACCAACGCAGAAAGCTTCCACGTAGCAGACAGGCGCATTGGAGCCACGTCGGCGGCCATGAGTATTGCCGCCACCTGGATCTGGGCGCCGTCTTTGTTTACGTCGTCCGAAATGGCCTACACAAAGGGATTGCCGGGGATGTTCTGGTTCCTGGTGCCGAATGTGCTGTGCCTGATCCTCTTTATCCCGTTCGCAAAACGCATTCGGAAACAATACCCGGAGGGCATCACCCTGACCGGCTACATGACCGAAAAATACCACTCCCCGAAGGTCAAGGGCGTTTACTCCTTCCAGCTGGGGGCGCTGGCCGTCCTTTCGACAGCCGTGCAGCTCCTTGCCGGTGGCAAGACGTTGGCCCTGCTCACAGGTTTGCCCTTCTGGAGCATGACGCTGGCCTTGGCAGCCATTGCCTATTCCTATTCCCGTTTCTCCGGCATCAAGGCGTCTGTGGCTACCGATGTCGTCCAGTTGGGCATCATCCTCTTGGGAGGCGCGCTGCTGGTGACACTGGGCCTCCGGCTGACCGGCGGCCTGGAGACGGTGCGGGCCGGGCTGGGTTCCGTCAGTGGGGAGTACATTTCCCTGACCTCCGCCTCCAGTGTTGAGGTGCTGTTGAGCTTCGGCCTGCCTACCGCTGTCGGTCTTATTTCCGGGCCATTTGGCGATCAGTGTTTCTGGCAGAGGGTCTTCTCCATCCGTGAGGACCGCATCGGCCGCTCCTTCCTGGGGGCGGCCATTCTGTTTGCCCTCGCGCCCATTGCTATGGGCACGATTGGCTTTCTGGCGGCCGGCACCGGCTTCCAGGCAGAAGACCCCGGCATGGTAAATTTCGAGTTTGTCATGTCCCTGCTCCCGGCATGGGTGCTGGTACCCTTCCTGTTTATGGTCATCTCCGGGCTGCTCTCCACGGTAGATAGCAACCTGTGCGCCGCAGCGTCCCTCACCACCGATTGGATGACCGGCGAAGGCCCTGACAACATCCGCGCTTCCCGGCGCGTGATGCTGGCCCTGCTGGCCGTGAGCATCCTGATCGCCAACATTCCCGGTCTGACCGTGACCCATCTGTTCCTGTTCTACGGCACCCTGCGGGCCTCGACACTGCTCCCCACGGTGATGACGCTGCTGGGCAAGCGGCTCTCGGCCGGCGGGGTGTACGCTGGTGTCCTGACCGCCCTGTGTGTCGGGCTGCCCATCTTTGCCTGTGGCAACCTCATAGACATCCCTGTGCTCAAAACGATAGGCAGTCTGACGACTGTGCTGTCGAGCGGCGCAGTCGCCCTGATCGCCTCCAGAAAGGAGGTGGGTCGGTTATGATGGAAATCGTTGAAAAACGTCTGTCCGAGCTGAAGCACCCCGAACAAAACGTGCGGATGCACAGTCAGAAGCAGATCAAGGAATATTGCCGCAGCATCTCCAAGTACGGCCAGACCAAACCGATGGTCATAGACGAGAACGGGGTCATCCTGATCGGGAACGGCCTGTATGACGCCCTGCTGGCACTGGGCCGGGAGAGCGGCTCCTGCATGGTCAAAGCCGGCCTGTCCGAAAAAGAGAAGAAAAAGCTCATGCTGGCCGACAACCGCATCTATTCTTTGGGCGTGGACAACATGAGCGTATTCGACGAGATCATCGCCGAGCTGGCCGGTGATTTCGACATCCCCGGCTATGACGATGAGCTGCTGAACAGCCTGATCGCCGACACCGACAGTGTGGACGATATGCTGGCCGGATACGGCATCATCAGCGACGAGGACCGGGCAGGCATGGAGCGGGCGGGGGAGCGCTACCGCGAAAACGAGGCGGCCTTCGAGCAGGGGGCCGAGGAAGTACACCCGGCACCGCAAAATGCCCCTGCACCCCAGGACGGCCAAGAGAACGCCTCTCCCAGCGGCTTTTCCGCCGGGGCCGAGGTAACACCCGCCTCTGCCGAGAACGCCCAGGATGCCCCGGCAGAACGGTTGCAACGAAGATACCTGATTTGCCCCCGCTGCGGCGAGAAGATTTGGCTGTGAGGTGGGCAGATGAGCATACGCAAAAAAGAAGGCAGCATGGATGTGGTGCAGGCCGCGCGGCTGCGCATTCGCAATGTGTTCTCCAACGGCGTCCCAGTCTACATGAGCTTTTCGGCCGGCAAGGACAGCCTCTGCATGAGCCACCTGGTCTATGACCAGATCCGGCAGGGGCGCATCGATGCCAGCCAGCTGATCGTCGTGTTCATCGACGAAGAAGCGCTGTACCCCAGTATGGAGGCAATGACCATGCGCTGGCGCAAACGCTTCCTCAGCGTAGGGGCACAGTTCCGCTGGTATTGCCTGCCGCTGAAACAAATATCCGTCCTGCGCCAGCTCCAGAACTCTGAGAGCTGGATTACCTGGGAGCCGGGCAAAGAGGACTGCTGGGTGCGTACTCCACCTCCTTGGGCAATACGTTCCTGCCCGTACCTGGAATACGTCGGGCAGATGACCTATCAGGATTTTTTGACCAAGATCACCCGCGACGGCATCCAGATGACTGGCGTCCGCGCCAGCGAGTCGGTGCAGCGCCTGCAGTACATCGCCCGGATGAAGACCGAAAAGGACGGCCTGAGCAGCCGCAACGCCGTTGCCCCCATCTATGACTGGAAGGACAACGACATCTGGTTGTACATCAAGGAGCACGGCCTGGATTTTCCCGAGGCGTATATGGATCTGTACCGGGTCGGGACGCCAAAGCCCCGCCTGCGGCTGAGCAACTATTTTGCCTCTGAATCCATCGCCGGGCTGCGGCAGGTGGCTGAGGTTGACCCCACTCTTTGGGAGCGCATCGAGCGCCGCGAGCCCAACGCCTATCTGACCCTGCTGTATTGGGACAGCGAGATGTTCCATCGCTCCACACGGAAACGTCGGCAGATGGAGGGTGAGGTGCAGAAAGACTACAAAGCCATCCTGACCGAGATGCTGATCCGGCACCCGGAAAAGTATTTCACCAACGAGAAGACCTATCATGTGGCCATGCAGTACCGGCGATTTTTTATCAAATCGGCCAACATGATGACCCCGAAATCTATGCGCACCATGCATGACGCGCTGGTGGCGGGAGACCCCAAACTGCGCAGCCTGCGGGCGCTGTTCACCACCGTCTATACCGACTACGCCAACTATAACAGGGCCGATCTGGCCCGGCGAAAGGGGGTGCAGGAAGAATGAGCCAGATGGATCTGTTCGCCCCGCTGTCCTCCCTGCAATGGGTGGAGCGAGAGCGCCTGCACGCCAACGACTACAACCCCAACAAGGTCAGCGAAGAAAACCTCAAGCTGCTGGTGCAGTCCATTTTGACCAATGGTTGGACGCTGCCTATTGTGGTGCGTCCCGACTACACCATCATCGACGGATTCCACCGCTGGACGGTGGCCGGCCGGGAACCACTGCATACCATGCTGGGCGGCAAGGTGCCTGTGGTCGTTGTGGACCATCACGGGGATGACAGCGCCGATGTGTATGGCACCATCACGCACAACCGCGCCCGGGGCACACATTTGCTGGAACCGATGAAAGCTATTGTCAAACGGCTCATCGACGAGGGCAAGAGTATCCAGGAGATTGGCAAGCAGTTGGGCATGAAGCCTGAGGAGGTCTTCCGCCTGAGCGACTTCACACGCGACGACTTCTTGGAGATGATGACCAAGGGCGTGAGCGGATACAGCCGCGCCGCCATGTATCGCAAGGTGTGAGACGCCGCCGGACGCCTTCTCCGAAAGGCAGGCCGCGCCCTTTTGCGTCGAAAAAGGTACTGTGACAGACCCCCGGGTGAGGTCGCGGGTTCGCCGACCCCGAATCGCAGCTAGTTACCCGGGGAAAAATCATTGATTTCAGTTCACTTTTGGGAGGTGGTCCGGTGGCTGAGCAGAAAAAAGAAAAAATCACCGACCAGACCACTGTGACGATATCTGAACTGGCTGTAATTTTGGGTCTAACTTCGCGCAGAATTCGCCAACTCGCAGAGGAAGGCGTACTCCATACAGCAGCAAAAAATGCCTATCCACTGGCAGAATCGGTGCAGGCTTACCTGCGTTTTCTGTCCGCGCGAATGCCTGAGGATGACGAGGTGAAATATGAAAAAGCTAAGAGGGCCGCCGAACTGCAGTTCCGGGCAGGGCGGGCAAAAAAGATGAAGCTCGAAGTGCAAGAGCTGGAAGGCAAGATGCACCGCAGTGAGGATGTCAAGGCCATGACAGATGACCTTATCTATGCGGTGCGCAGTGCCCTCAACGCCATGCCCGGCCGCCTGGCGGTAGACGTGGCAGCCCTGACCACACCGGCGGAGACCAGCGACCGGATACGCCGGGAAGTGCACCTTGTGATGCAGGAACTTGCTGGGTACGAGTATGACCCGGAAAAGTATGCAGAGCGCGTCCGGCAGCGCCAGGATTGGGAAGGCAGTGCTGACCCACCCGATGACGAATAAGACCGCGGCCGCCCGGCTCAACCGCGCCATCCGCGATTCTGTCGCCGCCATGGCCCCGCCGGATGACCTGACGGTGACGGAGTGGGCTGAGAAGTACCGCCGCCTGTCCCGAGAGGCCAGCGCCGAGCCTGGCCCTTGGCGGACAGAACGCACCCCCTACCTGCGGGAGCCGATGGATGCTTTCACCGACCCCCGGGTGCGCCGCATCGTGATGGTAGCCGCGTCCCAGGTCGGCAAGTCGGAGCTGCTGAACAACGTCATCGGCTACATCATCGACGAGGACCCCGGCTCCATCCTGTTCATCCACCCCACCACCATCGACGCCAAGGAGTACTCAAAGCTCCGCATTGCGCCGATGGTACGGGATTGTCCGACCCTGAGCAAAAAGGTTGCGGACCCCAAGAGCCGTGACAGCGGCAACACCATCCTGCAAAAGAGCTATCCCGGCGGCATCCTTACCATGTGCGGCTCCACCGAAGCCCATGCCCTGGCATCCAAGCCCATCCGGTACGTGTTGGGTGACGAGCGGGACCGCTGGGCAACGAGCGCCGGCACAGAGGGCGACCCCTGGGCGCTGGCCATGGCCCGGCAGACCACCTTTTACAACGCAAAGGCGTTGGAGGTGAGCACACCGACCATCAAGGGCGCCAGCGCCATCGAAGCCTCCTACGCCGAGGGCACCATGGAGCGCTGGAAAAGCCAGTGTCCTCATTGCGGCGGGTATCATGAGATCCGCTTTCAGGACATCCGCTACGAGTACGACGAAAAGCTCGTTGCAGGTCGAAAGACCTACAAGATCAACAGCATCTATTATCTCTGCCCGGAATGCGGCTGCATGGCGTCCGAGCATGATATGAAGCAGCAGCCAGCGCACTGGGAGGCAGAAAACCCTGACGCCTACGCCGCCGGCTGCCGCAGCTTCTGGCTGAACGCCTTTGTGTCCTCCTGGGCGACCTGGGAGAGCATCATCCGCAAGTATCTGTCCGCCATTGGCAGCACCCGGAAGATGCAGGTGGTCTACAACACCTGTTTCGGCGAGCTGTGGGAAGATCGGGGTGACATTGAGGACGAGGATACCTTGATGGCCCGCCGGGAGGATTACGGCACCCGGCCGGACGGCTCCCCGGTGGAGCTGCCCGATGGGGTGCTGGTCCTTACCGCAGGGATAGACACCCAGGATGACCGCATGGAATATGAAGTTGTCGGCCACGGACATTTTGGGGAGACATGGGGCATCGAAAAGGGGCTCGTCATGGGGCGTCCAGACGACCTGGAAACCTGGTCCAAACTGGATGAGCTGGTCTTTGATCGGACATTTCGCTTTGCGAACAATATTGGTCTGCGGGTGTCCATGTCCTTTGTGGACGAAGGTGGCCATTTTACCCAGGATGTGCGAATGCAGTGCCGCGCCCGGCTGGGCAAAAAGGTGTTCTGCATCAAGGGATTCGACGGCGACGACAGGCCCTATACCGCTCCGCCCAAAAAACAAAAGATCATCGTGAATCAGATCCAGGTCGGCACCTGTTGGCAGTATCAATTGGGTGTCGATTCGGGCAAGGAGATTATCATGGATAACCTCAAAGTGCAGACACCCGGCCCCAAATACTGCCATTTTCCCCGGCGAGATGATTACGGCAGTGCATATTTCAAGGGCCTGCTTTCTGAGACGAAAGTCTATGACCCAAACAAGCGCCACCCGTGGGCGTGGAAAAAGATACCCGGCCACGAGCGAAACGAACCGCTTGACTGCCGAAATTATGCGCTGGCAGCGTTTAAGGTCCTTCCGGCCAATCTGGACGCGATAGATAGACGTCTAAAGGCGGCCCAGGGAAAGGCTATCTCTACGGGTGTTGCAACAGCTATTCCGTCTCCCAGAAAGCAGACAAGGCGCAACTTCATGCAGAAACAATACTACGATGAATGGTAGGTGAAATCATGGAAGAAAAGCGACCGATTATACTTTCACACTTTCGGGTTGTTCCTGGGATTGTGTATCTTTTTCCGGTGCTGAGTCTCACCTCCTATAAGCCGAAAGGCCGCTTTAGAGATGTACTATGGTACCGATGGGAGATTGGCTTTTGCTGGCTGTGGTTTCATTGGTACGTATGCTTTTGGAGAAATAAATACTACAACAGAGCGGGAGTGCAAAGATGACAGACAAGAATGATTTGAGCATACGGCTGAACTTCTGGCGTTCAACCTATGAAAAGCTGACTGCGGCTTATATCGCCCTGGTGGATGGCCGCGTTAAGAGCTATACCATAGACGATCGGCAGCTCACCCGCTTTGACCTCGACACACTTAGGGACGAGATCGAGGAGGCTGAAAAGAAAATCGATGAACTAACCGCTCTGCTGAACGGAAGACGGCCTCGCAAAGCCTTCGGCGTCATTCCGCGCGACTGGTAATGGGTGGTGAACTGTATGTATCTCGATAAAAAAACAGGGCTGTACCTGCCGAACACGGTGAGGCCCAAGGCCAAGGGATACAGCGAGGCCGGGGCCAGCATTACCCGGCGGGCGCTCAAGAGTTTCCGGGCCGACAGCGGGTCGCCCAACGAGGACATCAACTACAACAACGCCACCCTGCGCCAGCGCGCCCGGATGCTCTATATGGCGGCTCCGGTGGCGGCTTCCGCCATCAACACCAACCGCACCAAGGTGGTGGGCGTAGGTCTTACGCTCAAAAGCGCGGTTGACCGGGATGTGCTGGGCCTTTCCTCCGAGGACGCCAAGGCATGGCAGCGGCGCACCGAAGCCGAGTTTCGGCTTTGGTGCAAACCGCAGAACTGTGACGCACTGGGGCTGAACGGCTTTGCAGGACTGCAGCAGTTGGTCCTCAAGTCCTGGCTGATGTCTGGGGATGTGTTTGTCCTGCTCAAATGGAGCGAACCAACGCAGTTCAACCCCTATGCGCTGCGGCTGCACGTCATCGAGGCGGACCGTATCAGCACGCCCCACGCCTATGGCAGCACACTGACCATAGGCGGATACACCGAGGGGCGTGTGCCGGAGGGCAAACCCGGCGCCGGGAACAAGATCTATGACGGCGTGGAAGTTGACGCTGACGGCCGGGTGGTGGCCTACTACATCAGCAACACCTACCCTCGGCAGATCACTGCTGACAAGCAGGAGTGGACGCGGGTAAAAGCCTGCAGCGAGCATACCGGTCTGCCCAACATCCTGCACATCATGGACGCCGAGAGGCCCGACCAGTACCGGGGCGTATCCTATCTTGCGCCGGTCATCGAACCCATGCTGCAGCTCCGGCGCTATACCGAGAGCGAACTGATGGCCGCGTTGGTCCAGTCCCTCTTTACTGCCTGGATCCAGACCAGTACGAACCAGGCCGAGACGCCGTTCGATGAAGTCGGCGCGGGCGATATTGGCGGCATACCCGGCGAAGTGGCATCGGGCGAAGGCAGGCTCGGCAACAATCTCTCCTGGGATGACCGGGAGTATGAGATGGGGCCGGGCACTGTGCTGCATCTGGCGCCGGGCGAATCGGTCCAGTTTGGCAATCCGAATATCCCCACCGCCGGGTTTGAGACCTTCGTTAAGACGGTCTGCAAGCTGATCGGCGCCGGACTGGAACAGCCTTACGATGTTCTGGTCAAAGAGTTCAACGCCAGTTATTCGGCCTCCCGCGCCGCGCTGCTGGAAGCCTGGGAAGGCTTCAAGATGCGCCGCGCAAGGTTGGTGGAGGTATTTTGCCAGCCGGTATATGAAGCGTGGATGGCCGAAGCGGTGGCTCGTGACCGCGTCCGTGCGCCCGGCTTCTGGGTAGACCCATTGATCCGCTCCGCCTGGTGCGGCGCGGGCTGGATCGGGCCTGTACAGGGCTCCCTCGACCCCAAAAAGGAGGCCGAGGCCAACCTGCTGCTGATCGACCGGGGCATCAAGACCCACGAACAGGTCACCCGCGAGACGAGCGGCGGCGACTGGGAAGAAAACATTGAGCAACTCGCCCGGGAGAACGCGGCCCTGGCCGCCGCCGGCGGCAGCCGGGTAACGTTGATCCAGTCCGACCCGCCCCAGACAGAGGAAGAATGAGGTGTGATATGAGCAAAGCAACAGGCCGTCCGGCGGCCGTGAATATCCAGAGGAACGTCTACGCCATGGCCACCACTGACGGCCAGAGCGCCGAGATCACCATGTACGGCGATATTTATGAGGAGCGCCCTACCGACTGGGACGGCAATCCTGTGGAAGGGCAGTTTGTGCTGCTGCCTGACTTCCTGGCAGACCTGGACCAGATTGCCGGCTGCAAGGAGATCACCATCCGCATGAACAGCTACGGCGGCGACGCCGGGGTATCCAACACCATCCACAACCGCCTGCGGGAACTGGCCCGGGACGGCGCAAAGCTCACCTGCATCGTGGACGGTGTGGCGATGAGCGGCGGGTCGCTGATCATGTGCGCCTGCGACACGGTGAAGGTCAATCCTTCCAGCCTCATCATGATTCACAAGTGCTGGACGTTCCTTTTCGGGGGTTACAACGCCGATGAAATGCGGGAGCTGGCCGGGCAGAATGATGCCTGGGACAAGATGCAAGTGGAGATCTACCACCGCAAGACGGGCCTGTCCGAAACGGTCCTGTCTCACATGATGTCCGACACCACCTATATGACCGGACGTGAAGCTCTTGAAAAAGGCTTTGCCGACGAACTGCTGGAGGACGCAGACCCGGTAAGCATTGCAGCTTCCACCGACCGCCGCTGCCTGTATGTGGGCGGCCGGGCGATGCATCTTGCCCCCGGCATGACCCTGCCGGAAGGCATTCCCACTGTTACGCCCGGGGCATCCGTCCCGGATCAAACCCATACGACCCCGCCGGCGACTGCTGGCGGCAACACAGGAGGTAATTCTATGACACTGGAAGAACTCCGGGCCAAGTACCCGGACGAAATCGCGCAGGTGGAGGCGGCGGCAGCCGCTTCTGCCGACCACACGGAGGCTGTCCAGGCAGCGGTGGAGGCCGAGCGCAAGCGGATGAGCGACATCGACGAGGTGGCCTGTCTGCTGGACCCCAACGCGGTGCGTGAGGCCAAGTATGGCGAACATCCCTGTACGGCTGAGTCCCTGCTGATGGCAGAGGCCAAGAAGGCTGCCCAGCAGGGGAAAAAGTTTTTGACCGCCATGCAGGATGATGCCAAAACCTCCGGTGCGGGCAGTGTTCCCGCCGCCCCGGACACCGGCGGCATGGGGGACAACAAGGATATGTCTCCTGAGATGCGCATGGCAAATGCACGGGCCGCCGTCCACAACCTGCTGCACAAGCCTGTAAAGGAGGAGTGAACCATGATCAACCTGAGCGAGAAACTGGGTGAGATGAGCTTTGACGGCCTGATCACCGATTACAAGCCTGCGGCCCAGGTGCGGGGCGGCGTACTGCGGAAGGTGACCGGCGAGGCCGTCACCATGAAACGCGGCACCGTCCTGGCGAAGTCTTCCGGCAGCGCCGGGGACGGCAAGCTGGTGGTATTGGGCACCGACGCTACCAGCAACGAGACCCTGACCCCTGACTGCATCCTCTGCGACGACATCGAGGTCGGGACCGAAAACGACGAGAATGTGACGGTGTATACCGCGGGCTGTTTTGACCCGGGCAAGGTCATCGTCGCAGACGAATACACCATCACCGAGGGCGACCTGGATGCGCTGCGTATGCGGGATATCGTGTTCAAAGCGGCCGCCCCCGCCGTCTGAGGAGGTTTCTATGCCTGCACTGGATTTTTTTGATACCTATACCCTGATGGCCATCATGGAAGAAGTTGTGCCCCGGCAGAGCTTTTTCCGTGACCGCTATTTCCCCACCGGAGCGGGTGACATTTTTGGCTCCGATAAGGTCCTGACCGAGTACCGCAAGGGCGACCGGAAGATGGCCGCTTTTGTCGCTGCCCGGGCAGGTGACATCCCCATGGACCGCCGCGGGTATGAGATCCATGAATACCAGCCCGCGTTCATTGCTCCTTCCCGGCCGCTCACCATTGATGATCTGACCAAGCGCGGCTTCGGCGAGGCCATTTATGCCAACAGCTCCTATGCTGAGCGGGCGGCCCGCCTTCAGCAGGACGATCTGGCCGAGATGGACCTGCGTATCCGCCGCCGGGAAGAGTGGATGTGCGCCCAGACCATGATCAACAACGCCTGCACCATGCAGACTTATGTGGACGACAAGACCAAGGGCGAAACGCTCTATGTCAAGTTTTTCGACGCCGAAACCAGCGGCCATATTTATACCGTCGCCAACGCCTGGAACACCGAGGACGGGGATTTCTTCGGGGATGTGAAAGCTATGGCACGGCTGCTCTCTCGCCGGGGACTGAGCGCCTCCGATCTTGTGCTGGGCAGCGACGCGGCCGACGCCATCCTGGAGCTGGAGCAGGTGCAGCGGCTGCTGGACAAAAACAGCGGCATTATCATCGGCCAGATCGAGCAGGAGCTGTCTCCCTATGACGGCGTGACCCTGATGGGTGTGCTGAACTTCGGCGGCTTCCGGCTGAATCTGATCTCGGTGGATGAAACCTACACCGACGAAAACGACAAGGAGCAGAAGTATTTCCCTGCCACCTCGGCAATGGTCACTGCGCCCGGCTGCGGCCATCTGATGTATGGCCAGATCACCCAGATCGACTATGGTTCCACTGGTTATACCACCCATGTGGCGGCCCGTGTACCCAAGTTTATCCTGGACCAGCCCAACGATATGCGCAAGCTGCGGCTGGCTTCCCGCCCGCTGGCAGCGCCCCACAACTATTGCCCCTACATCTACGCGGCCAATGTCGTGGTCTGACGAAAGGAGCGGCGCATGAAAATCAAAATCATCAACGGCACCTACGGCCACCGGCCCGAAGGTGCGCTCCATCCCCGCCCGGTAGCGGCCGGCGAAGTCTGCGACGTGCCGGAATCCGAGGCAATGCGCCTTGTCAAGCTGGGGGTTGCGGTCATCGTGGCACCTGCCACCGTTGCAACGGCCTGCAAAGCGTCTGAAAGCGTCGGGGCAGGTGTTACCTTGCCCGATGCAGAAACGCCTATGCAGGGCCTTGCTCCGGGTGATGTGGCCGATATCGTAGACCAGCACTTTACCGCCGAGAGCCTGGCACGGATGAACCGAACTGATTTGGACTCCCTGGCCGAGAATCTGGGGTTGGATGTGTCCGGCTGCAAGACCAAAGCGGATGTGATCGCCGAGCTGGTCAAGGTAGAGTTTGACCCGATGCAGCCCGATGACAGCGAGCCTCTGCCCCAGCTCGACGCGGAGGCCCCTGTCGTATGAGCGGATTCAAGGACATGGTGGCGGCTGACATCCACAATGTCTTTCTCAACACGGACGAGTTCGCCGAGCTGCGCACCATCCGATACGACGGAGAAGAGTATGTGGATATTCCCATCGTGCTGACAGGCCTGAAAGAGCAGGACCGGCGTCAGCTCCAGTCCGATCATGTCCAGGGCCTCTACCTTGTCACGTCCGTGCTCCACTGCGCCCTGTCCGACCTGGGCGGCAAACAGCCCGAAAAAGGCGGGCGGATTGAGGTCAACGACGAAGAAGGCGGCGGAGGATTTTTCCGCCGCTTTTACGTGGCGTCCTCGGTCTGTGAAATGGGGATGCTGCGGGTGGAACTGGAGGCGATTGACGAATGAGCGACATCACAAACGAGAAGACCAAGCATGCTGTCTATGCCGGCATTACGGTGGATATCGCTGAGGACAGCCTAGACCGTGTGCAAAAGCTGTTGGCAGGCATCAGCGGCGGCTGGCAGAAAGCCGTCGGCAGCGCCCTGTCCCGGGCGGCGGCCGCGGGTCGGACCGAAGCAAAGCGGCCTGTTCTGGCCGAATATGCCATCGACCAGAGCACCTATCTGCGCGAGACGCGCACCATCAATCATTTTGAGCGGAGTGCAGACGGATCTATCTCGGTGGCCTTTGCTTTCGCCGGATACGTGATTCCCTTGCTACAGTTCAATACCAGCGTGGACAGCAGCGGACGGGTGGTCACCCAGGTGAAGCGGAACGGTGCGGCCGAAACGCTCAACCACGCGTTTAAGGCGCAGATGGGCCCGCATATCGGCATCTATGAGCGCACCGGCGCCGGCCGCTTCCCGGTAAAGGAGCTGTACGGCCCTGCCACGCCCCAGATGATGTACTCTAACGAGGCCGTCATGGACGCTGTGGAGGAAAAGATGGCAGATACCTACAACCGGCGCATCGAGCATGAGGTCGACGCACTACTGAATGGATGGAGGCGGTAAAGTGGATAAAGTCCAGTTTTTGAAAGCTCTGGCTGCGTTTACCAGCGAGGTCACAAAAGACATGATCCTGCCGGTCAGTTTGCAGAAGGAGGATACGGAACAGCAGTTCCGCGCCCCCGAAGTCTACCAGATGCGGCTGCCCGACAGCCGGCAGGCCAAGAAAAAAGCCCCGTACATCATTCATCAAATCGTCACCGGCACCGACACGCAGGGGAACGAAAGAAAGACCACCAACCACACGGTTGTGCGGTCCGTTTTTTGTGTCTACTGCGCCGATGAGCAGGAAGGCGGTCTGATGCTGCTTGCCCTGATGGAGCGGCTCCGCATCGCATTGCTGAAACAGGTCGTCATCGGCAACCAGTTTGCACTCAACACACAGGCAGGTTTGGAAACCATGTGTTATCCCGACGACACGGCTCCCTATTTCTCCGGCGAGATGGTCAGCACATGGCGCCTGCCTGGCATCCAGAGGGAGGTTTGACATGATTCCCGAAGTGAAAAAAGAATTCTGCATGTATCTCGGCCCCAACATCGTGGGCGTGATCCAGACTGCCCGGGTCTTCCGCGGCAGCAAATACGAAGTCTGCCAGCAGCTGGCGGACGCCATCGAAAAATATCCCGGCATCAAGGACCTGATCATTCCCGGCTCCCGCCTGGCGGAAGACCGGCCCAAGATCTCGACGCCGGGCACTCTGCTCAACGACGCCTACATCAAGCTGGCAAAAAGCGTGATGTCGGCCAAAATGGGCGCAAGCAAGAAAGCGAGGTAAGCTATGGCTGATCATGGCGTATTTGTATCGCAGCAGGCGACCAGCGTCAGCACACCGGTGCTGGCCGACAGCGGCATCCCCTTTGCCATCGGCACCGCGCCGGTCCAGTCTGCCGCAGCCCCCGGCAAGGCGGGCATCCCGGTCCTCTGCACCAGCTGGGACGAGGCGGTGGAGCAGCTGGGCTACAGCGACGACTGGGAGACCTACTCTCTGTGCGAAGTGATGTATTCCCACTTCAAACTCTTTGCCTCCCAGCCGCTGATCCTGTATAACCTGCTGGATCCCGCAGAAATGGACGAAGAGGTCGCCGCACAGGATTACCCCGTGGACGATCACCAGGTGGCCCTGCCCCTGGAGGCCATTGCCTCGTCCATCGTGGTGCAGGTCCCTGGCGAAGAGCCGGAGAGCCCGACCACCCTTGTGGAGGGCACAGACTATGCGGTCCGGTATAACAGCGATGACAACGTCTGCATCGTGGAGCTGCTGGGCGACAGTACCTCCTATGAGGCAGAAACCCTGAATATCGCCTACAGCAAGGTGGACGGCAGCGGCATCGAGGCTGCCGACGTCGCCATGGCCGTGGACGCCGTAGACCTTTGCATGACCGAGCTGGGGGTCATTCCCGACCTGCTGATTGCTCCGGGCTGGTCCGGTGACACCGAGGTCGCCGCCGTCATGGCGGCCAAGGCTCCCAAGATCAACGGCCTGTTCGAGGGCAAAACCCTCATCGACATCGACTCCAACACCAACCGTCGCTACACCGAGGCGGTGGCCGTCAAAACCCGAAACAACTTTGTGGACAAAGCCGAGGTCGTCTGCTGGCCCTGCGTCAAGCTGGGCGAGCGGATGTATCATCTCTCCACCCAGTTTTCCGGTCTGATGGCCGAGGTGGACACCGGCAATTCCGGCATTCCCTATGAATCGCCCTCCAACAAAAATCTGCAGATGGATTCTCTCTGTCTGGAGGACGGCACCGAGGTCAACCTGACCTGGGAGCAGGCCAATATCCTGAACAGCAACGGCATCTGCACTGCCCTGAACTTCATGTCCTCCGGCTGGGTTGCCTGGGGTAACTATACGGCCTGCTATCCCTCCAACACCGACGTGAAGGACTACTTTATCCCCGTGTCCAGGATGTTCGCCTGGGTGGGCAATACGGTCATCCGCACCACCTGGTCCAAGCTGGACAAGCCCATGATCCCGCGTCTGGCCGACAATATCCAGAACACCTTCAACATCTGGTTGAATGGCCTGACCGGCTCCCAGTACATTCTGGGCGGCCGCATCGAATTCCTGGAGGAGGAGAATCCCGCCACCGATCTGATGGCCGGCATCATGAGGTTCCATATTTACATCACGCCGCCCAGTCCCGCACAGGAAATCGACTTCATTTTGGAATACGACGTGGACTATCTGTCTTCTCTGTTCCAGCAGGCGGCATAAGGAAAGGGGGAACATCTTATGCGTACTGATCTGGCAACCATCAACTTTGCCCTGTATGAAGATGCCATCGAGTACATCGGCCTGGTACAGGTGACCCTGCCCAACCTGAGCGCCATCACCCAGGCAATCTCCGGCGCGGGCATCGGCGGCAACATTGAGGCCATCATCATTGGGCATATCGACGCCATGACCACCACCCTCAACTGGCGCACACCCACTAATCATTCCATCCGCCTGAGTGAGCCGCGGATGCATTACATCGACCTGCGCACGCCCGTACAGGACGAAGACAACATCAACGGGACCCTTGTGACCCGCACGGTCAAGCATGTCATGACCGTTATCCCCAAAACCGAGACGGGCGGGACCGTCGCCCCGGCAACGCCGGTCAACGGCAGCACCGAGTTTGCGGTACGTTACTGGGCGACCTACATCGACGGCATCAAATACCGCGAAATCGACCCGAGCAACCTGATCTACTATGTGGACGGTGTGGATTATCTGGCATCGGTCCGCAAGGCTATGGGCAAACAGTAAAGGAGTTTTTCAATGAGCAACGCAACCACTGAAAAAGAATGGGCCAGCGTGGAAGCCGAGGTCAAACAGGGCACCGGTTCCTATACCCACACCTTCAGCAAGCCCTTCACCTATGAGGGCAAGACCTATGAGCGCCTGACCTTTGATTTTGATAAGTTGACGGGCAACGACTGCCTTGCCATCGAAAACGAGTGCTCGGCGCTGGGGGTTGCCGTGGTCAACCCCGCGTTTTCCGGCAACTTTCTGGTACGGATGGCTGCCCGCGCCTGCACGGAGAAAATCGGTGCCAACGTGCTGACTGCCATGCCCATTTACGATTTCAACCGGATCAGGAGCAAGGCCCGGTCTTTTTTGCTGAAATCGGAGCAGTGACCGGCGACGGCGGCCGGTGGCTGCGACGGCAATGTCTGATCCTGGCCCGCGCCAATGCGACACCGGTGGATTACTGGCTGTCCGAACCGCTGCCCGCTCTGATGCAGTGGATCAAGGTGCACAATGAGCTGGCCGCAGAAGCCGGCCAGAAGAAATAGGAGGGTCCCATGGCAAACCGCAAAGAGTATGAACTGCTGTTTGCGCTCAGCGCGCAGATGGGCAGCGGGTTCAGCGGGACCTTCAAGTCTGCCCAGGCCGCCATTCAGGCGACCCAGAAAGAGATCCAGGAGCTGAAAAGCGCCCAGGCAGACATCAGCGCCTACCAAAAGCAGCAGGCCGCCGCCGAGGCCACCCGTAAACGGCTGGAGCTGCTGCAAACCCAGTACGACAACATCCAGCGAGAAATCCAGGAGACGGAAGGCTTTTCTTCCTCCCTGGAGAACCGCCTTGCCGCCAAGGCCGCCCAGATTGAAAAGACCACTGCAAAGCTGAACGACGAGACCGCATCCCTCAACAAGCTGGAGGCAGCCTTGTCCGACGCCGGGGTGGACACCAACAATCTCCGGCAGGAAAGCGAGCGCCTGCAATCCCAGATCGGGGAGCTCCGGCAAAAGCAGGAAGATGCGGCCGATGCGGCCCAGGCCTTTGGGGAGCGCGCCTCCAATGCGATGATCAACCTCAACGATGTGATTGTCGCGGCCGGCATTGGGGAGGCTCTCTCCCAAATCGCCAGCGCTTTCAAGGATGCGACGGACGCCGCCATCGAGTATGAGAGCGCCATCACCGGCGTGTACAAGACGGTGGACGGCACCGACGAGCAGCTTGCGGCCATTTCGGATGAGATCATGGCGATGAGTACCGAGATGCCCGCCACCACCACCGAGATTGCAGCGGTGGCCGAAGCCGCCGGCCAGCTCGGCATCGCCACCGGCGACGTAACCAGCTTCACCCAAACCATGATCAACATGGGCGAGGCCACCAACCTGACTGCGGAAGAAGCGGCCACGTCCCTGGCAAAGTTCGCCAACATCGCGGGCACATCTGCCAGCGACTACAACAGGCTGGGTTCGGTCATCGTCGATTTGGGCAACAACTTTGCTACGACGGAAGCCGATATCACTCGGATGGCGACCCGGCTTGCATCCGCCGGCACCCTGGCCGGTCTGAGTGAGCCCCAGATTCTGGCGCTTGCCGCGGCCATGTCCTCGGTAGGCATCGAGGCCGAGGCCGGCGGCACCGCCATGACCCAGACGCTGAGCGGCATCGAAAAGGCTGTCGCCAACGGCGGCGAGACGCTGGAAAAATACGCGGAACTCAGCGGCATGACTGCCGAAGAATTCGCCGATGCATGGGAGCACGACGCGGTTTCCGCTCTGACCTCCTTCATTTCCGGCCTGGGCCGGCTGAATGAGCAGGGCGAGAGCGCTGTCCTGACCCTGACTGACCTCGGCTTGACCGGGGTCAACCAGTCCAATATGCTGCAAAGCCTCGGCCTTGCGGCGGACATGATGGGCAGCGCTGTCAGCACCGCCAATACCGCCTGGCAGGAAAACATCGCCCTGACCAATGAGGCCAACAAACGCTACGCCACCACCGAAAGCCAGCAGGCTATGATGGCCAACGCCGCCAACAACCTGGCGGTGGTCTACGGCGAACTGTACACCCCCGCCCTGCGAGAAGCCTACGGCGTCGGCACCGACCTGCTGGTGCAGGCGGCCGATTTCGTGGAGGAAAACCCTGAACTCGTCAAGGGCGTCACCACTTTTGTGGGCGTCATGGGCGGAGCAACGGCGGCAGTTACGGGCTATGTGGCCGTGCAGAAGGTTGCAACGGCTGCATCTGCCGCTTTTTCCGCCGCCACCTCCGCCGCCCTTGGTCCCATTGCCCTGGGCGTGGCGGCGGTCGGCGCCCTGGCTGGCGTGGCCGTCACGCTGGCCAGCGCTTACGACGAGGCCAATATTTCGGTGGGAGAACTGACCGAAACGGCTCACGCCACCACCGAAGCCATCGGCGAGGTACAGGCCGAGTTCGACGCTGCCGCCCAGTCCACCCTGGCCACAGCACAGGTGGCGGACTCCTACATCACCAAGCTGGAAGAGCTGGAGGCCGCCGGCCTGGAGACGGACGAGGCCCAGCGGCAGTATCACAACACCCTGCTGTTGTTGTCCAATGCCGTCCCGGAGCTGTCCGACCTGATCGACACACAGACCGACAGCATTGAGGGCGGTACCGCCGCCCTGAGGGCCAACGCCCAGGCCTGGGAGGAGCGGGCAAAAGCCCAGGCTTACCAGGAGTACATGAGCGGCGTGATGGAACAGTACAACGCCGTCATGGAGGAAGCCGCCGCCAATGAGATGGAGCTGACCAAAGCGCAGATCCAGGCGGAAACGGCAGCCAAGGGCATGGATACTGCCTATCAGTCCATCCTCAAAACGCTGGGGATGACCGACGAGCAGTTCAAGGCCACCTACGGCAGCGTCGATAACCTCAGCTCCATCAACACTGGCCTGGATATGGTCTCCACCGGCCTGCTTGACCTGCAAAACCAGTACGTCGATTACCGCGACGAACTGGGCCAGGCGCAGGACGCCGAAGAACTGTACCAGGCCGCGCTGAACGAAGGCAGCGGCGCTCTCGAAGAGGCCCAGGCCGCCATGGACGAAGCATCGGCGGCCTACGAACGGTTGACTGAGGGGGCGTCCGGGGCCGGAGATGCAGTCGGCGAAGGAGCCGAGCAGATCAACGCCGCCCTGTCCAATGTGAACAGCACGGTGCAGGAACTGGCCGACTCGTACAACGAGGCCTATGAGGCGGCACTGGGCAGCATCGAAGGCCAGTACAGCCTGTGGGATGAGGCGGCCGCCGTCTCTGAAACCAGCATCGGCAGCATCAACAGCGCCCTGCAAAGCCAGATCGACTACTGGAACCAGTACAACGACAATCTGGCAGCCCTGAATGACCGCGCTGCCGATATAGAGGGTCTGAGTGATCTTCTAGCCACGTTTGCTGACGGCAGCGCCAACAGTGTGAACGCTATCGCCGGCATGGTCGATGCCAGCGATGAAGATTTGCAACAGATGGTGGACAGCTACGCTCAGTTGCAACAAGCGCAGCAGGATACATCTGCCAGTCTTGCCGACTTGACTACCGGCTTCTCCAATCAGATGGACGAGCTACAGACCTCTCTTGTGGAGGATATTGCGGGGATGAATCTGAGCGAGGAAGCGCGGCAGAGTGGCATTGCAACGATCCAGGGATATATCAGCGGAGCCAGTTCGATGCGCAGCCAGGTGGCGGCGGCTTATGCCAGTCTGGGAAACGCAGCGACATCAGCTCTGCAGGGCGGCAATACGTCCCGTCGCGGATATGCGGCAGGCACGATGGATGCCGAGGCCGGTGTGCATTTGGTGGGTGAGTATGGACCTGAACTGGTAGCTTTTCGTGGCGGTGAGAGCGTCTTTACCGCAGCACGAACGCAGGAAGTGTTGTCTGCTGGTCGGAGTACAGTAGAGGCGATACCCACGAGCACGGCTCAGACATTCCAATTAACGCTGTCGCCCAGCTACTCCTTTACCGGAACACAGAGCCGGGAGGATATGGATGCTGCATTCCAGCGCCAGAATGAAAACTTGCGTGTCCTGATTCTGGATGTGGTACGGGAAGCACAGCTTGACAGCCAGCGGAGGGCGTTCTGATGAGCAAGACCTACACGACCGTACAGGGGGATATGTGGGATGCTATTTCCTATCGTGTTTACGGAACCGGTGATTATACCGACCGTCTCATGTGGGCAAATCGGCAGTATCTGGACTACTTTATTTTCCCAGCAGGTATTGTGCTGAACCTGCCAGAAATCGAGGCTCCAGTCTCCGTTAGTCTGCCGCCCTGGAAGAAGGTGAAACCGTGAGTGACATAAACCAAGCCCGGCGGACTAGATTCCAGTGCATCTTTGATGGTACTGACATTACATCCGATATTGCGCCCTACCTGTTGTCTGTGACCTACATCGACAACGATGATTCTGAGGGCGACGACTTGCAGCTCCAGCTCCAGGACAGAGACAAGATCTGGCTGAATAGTTGGCTGCCTGCTGCCGTTGAAACGGCGGCGGGGAATAACTTGAAGATACGCGGCACCATCATAGCTGAGAACTGGGCGTCTGATGGAAAAGATCAAAGCCTTGACTGCGGCGAGTTTGAGCTGGATAGCGTAAACGCCAAAGGTCCGCCGAATACCGTAACCATAAAAGCAACGAGCTTGCCGTATTCGTCCCAGATCCGGCAGACCAAAAAGTCGAAGGCATGGGAGGCTTATAAGCTGTCCGGCATCCTCTCTGAAATCGCATCCAATCATGGGTTGACGTCCATGTTTGATGCAGAGAACGACCCCTACTACAAGAGGGTGGAGCAGACCAGGACGACTGATATTAAGTTCTTGCTCAAGCTCTGTCAGGATGCAGGACTGAATCTCAAAGCCACCGACGGGATGTTGGTCATCTACGATCAGGCGGCCTACGAGAAGAAGGAGCCCGTCATTTTTATCAACCAGGAAAATGTCCTGGACTGGAAGCTGAGCACCCAGCAGACGGACACCGAGTATCAGAGCTGCCGGGTCAGCTATGTTCTGCCCGATGGTACCGCCATCGAGGGCGTTGCCAAGGTGGACGACTACGACGAGGACAGTACCACCAACCAACAGCTGGAGATCTACGCCCAGGTTGCCGATGAGGCGGAGGCCAAAACGCTGGCCGCAAAGCATCTGCGCCTGCACAATAAGTTCTCCCGTCAGGTGAGTTTTACTGTGCCGGGCAACCCGCTGTATCTGGCCGGTGAGGTGATGGAGGTATCCGGCTTTGGGATGTTTGATGGCCGGTATCTCTGCACCCAGGCAAAACACGCGGTGGGCGGCAGCGGCTACAAGGCCACTCTGGTAGGCCGCAGGATATTGGAGGGATACTGATGAACGAGCTCGAACAAATCGTACAGATCGTGCGGATCGGCACGGTTTCGGCCGTAGACAAGGAAAAGAGGATGGCCCGGGTGATCTACAAAGATTTGGGCATCACCTCCGGCTGGCTCTATGTGCTGGATACCCATCCTCATATCCCTGACTATGACCCTGCGCCCCAGGAGACGGAAACGGAAACCTGCCAGGTGCCGCATAAGCACAAGCTGATCATCAAGCCCTGGCTGCCCAACGTCAACGATACCGTGGTTTGCCTCTACCTGCCCGCGTTCAACGCCGATGGCATTGTACTGGGGGCGATCAGCTCATGATTGTGGGAACTCTGGGGGATATTGTCTTTGAGACGTCCTCGCGGTATATCCTCACCTTCAACAACTTTGCCCAGACTGTATCCGCCCGCTATGCCACCCATGAGCGCCACGCCACTACGGCCCTGACCGAGTTTACCGGCATCGACCCGGAGAGCATCACGTTCGACATCATCATGTCGGCCTACCTCGGCGCAGACCCGGCCGCCCAGCTAAATGTCCTGCGCGAGTATGTCCGCAGCGGTACGGCAATCTCTCTGGTGCTGGGCACAACGGTCTACGGCGATTACCGCTGGGTCATCACCGACTACAAGGTAAAGGCGGAGCACTTTTCGCAGTCCTCTGGCTGGAACAGCGTTACCTGCAGCGTAACGCTGCAAGAATATCTCGAATCATAAGGAGCGATGACCATGACCTATACAGTGAGAGCATCGCCTGATGCGGCCTTGACCCTGAACGAAACGGACACGGTGACCTCCGTGCTGCAAAATATCGGGATCATCCTGCGCACCCGAGTCGGCAATGTGCCGTTGCAGCGCTGGCTTGGACTGAAAATGAACTGGCTGGACAAGCCCTCCAATGTTGTCCCCACCATGATGGTATCCGACATCAAGGAGGCCATCGAACGGGACGAGCCGCGGGCAAAGTTTGTGTCTGTCTCTTTTGAGGCGGACCCCGATGACCCGGCCAGGGTCATCCCCATTGTGGAGGTGAATATCCGTGAGTCGTAACCCGGAATACCAGTTTGTCAGCACCGCCACCGATGAACTGCTAAGCCTCCTGATTGAAGGGTATGAGCGGATTACGGGGCGCACGGTTCACCCTGCTGACCCTGAGCGTCTGTTTATCGACTGGGCGGCGGCAATGATCGTCCAGGAGCGGGTCAAGGCAAACTACATCGGCAACCAGAACATCCCCAGCCGGGCGGAGGGGGAGAATCTGGACGGCCTGGGTGAACTGTATCCGGTACAGGAGAGACCCCGGGCCACCCCGTCCCGCACCACCATGCGAATGACCATCAGCGAACCGCAGCCCAGCGCCATCCTCGTGCCAGCCGGCACCCGTGTCACGGATGCTGGCCGGACGCTGTACTGGGAAACGGAAGAAAACGTCTATATCCGCCCCGGCGACAGCTACGTGGACGTGACGGCAGTCTGCCAGACGGTAGGTACATCCGGTAACGGCTATGCCATCGGCCAAATCGACCGGCTGGTGGATGTGTTTGACTACTATTTGCATTGTGAAAACCTGACGGTTTCGGACGGCGGGTCGGATGATGCGACCGACGACGAATACTATGAGCTGATGCGTGCCAGTATGGACAGCTACAGCACGGCGGGACCTCTGGGCGGATACATCTACCATGCCAAACGGGTCTCCACTGAGATTGAGGACGTTGTGCCCAACTCGCCCACCCCCGGCGTGGTCAACATCTATGCGCTGATGCAGGACGGCACACCGGCCACTGAGGAGGTCAAACGGGCCATCTACGACGCCTGCAACGCAGAGGAGGTCCGGCCCCTCACCGACTATGTGTCGGTGTGCGACCCGGAGCAGGTGCCCTACAACATCCGTTTTATATACTACATCCCCGATGACACCACAAAATCCGCCGCTGCTGTGCAGGCCGATGTGCAGACGGCAACCGATGCGTTCATAGCCTGGCAAAGCGGCAAGCTGGGGCGGGACATCAATCCGTCCAAGCTGTATCAGATGCTGATGGATGCAGGCATCAAACGGCTGGAGCTGCAGGAGCCTGTCTTTACCGTCCTGCGGGACGGTAAGCTGGAACTGGGCCGTACCTATGGCCCGGACGAAATCGAGCTGACTGTCCCCCAGGTGGCCGTCGCTGCGGATGTCTCCATCACCAACGGAGGGTACGAGGATGAGTAAATACGGGCCAACCAAGGAAAATATGCTGCTGGCTCTCCCTCATGTCCTGCGGCAGGATCCCAACATGCTGGCGCTGGCAGACTCCATCGCCACCGTACTTTCTTTCCAGTGGGACGAGATTGACCTGCTGCGCATCTACCAGCGCATCGATGAGCTGGACGAAGATCTGCTGGACATCCTGGCCTACGACTTCAAGGTAGACTGGTGGGACTACAACTACAGCCTTGACGTTAAACGTCAAACCCTGAAGGACAACTGGCGGGTACACCGGATGCTGGGTACCCGGGCCGCGCTGGAACTGGCGCTGTCTGCCATCTACCCGGGCGCACGCGCCGAAGAGTGGTTTGAGTACGGCGGCACACCCTACTGCTTCCGGCTGTATATCGATGCCTCCGACGCCGACATTGGCGATGCAAAACACCGCCGAGTATTGGATAGGGTCAACTACTGGAAAAACCTGCGCTCTCATCTGGAGGGCATCGAGTACCACAAGACCATTCCGACCGGCAATTTGTATGCCGGTGTCGGGATCGTGACACGGCGGCATATTTCCATCCTGAACGCCCGCCAGCAGGCATCTGAACTGACTGGTACGCAATATGCGGCGGCGGGCCTGCAGGCCATGCCGCACAGGACCATCCTCAACGGCGGCAGAGTTTCAGAGGTCGGTGTTGCAGGAAAGCAGTATGCCGCGTCCGGTGTCCACACCGAGAGGCGGATATCCATCTTGAACGGCGGGAAAATTTCCGAGGCGAATGTGGAGGGCAGCCAATATGCTGCATCGGGCATTCGCACCGAAAAGGAAGTGCCTATCCTGAACAGCACAACCGCTGCGTCGGATGTCCATTCTGCGTTGCACGGCGGCACAGGTTTGGCCCATGCATCCCACAGTATTATTCCCACAAAGGAGGCTATCCATGGCGACCTATAATTCGTCCATCATCACCGAGGCTGGCATTGCACTGATCGCCAAAGTAACGGCCGGCCAGGTGCAGGATATCAACATTACCCGCGTCGTAACGGATGACAGCGATTACAGCGAGGTCGAAAACCTTGC
>ERZ1090865.311-NODE-311-length-29333-cov-30.455905_pt1 | contig 29333 bp, 48 predicted proteins | sample MGYA00478478_ERZ1090865 | MGnify/ENA primary metagenome ERZ1090865 (study PRJEB33644, sample SAMEA5815715) | chicken gut metagenome | biome: Chicken; feature: Gastrointestinal Tract; material: Caecum | place: Ireland | collected 2019-01-01 | study: A study of the... | reverse complement strand
TATATTATATCATATATTTTTTTATTTGTCAACTATTTTTATATATATTTTTATATTTTTTTTATTTTTTTTATAAAACTTCCCCCCCAGCCTACGTCCCCAACTTCAACCACGGCTTTATCACGAAAAGTCCTCTATCGTATAATTTTTGCGCGGCAAAAAGGTTTTTGCGTAATCGGTCAAGTGTATTTTCGTGTAAAACATACCGCTACCGCCTCGCACCTTTTCAGGCAGTTTTTTCGTCACCTCGTTAAAAAATTTACGCGAACTCATAGCAAATTCGTTATTACTATTTGCCCAGGCTGAATAAACGGAGAAAAGGTCTGTCGCGGATATACGCTCGCCATTGACATAATCAATCGTGATACAAGCGTCGCAGAACGCAGCCAGCAAGTCCATTTCCGCCTTGTAGTCGTTTGTAGCGGCTTGCACCCTTTCAGGCGGAGTAATACCCTCTTTCTGCCATTTAATGCACCCGTCAACCGCCCATTTCATAATCTGCGGCAATTCTTTTCGGAGCTTGTATTTCAAGGTCTTATCGACCTTTTCTTTCGGTATATTTACTTCAAAGGGTATAAGCCTTATTCTTCGCCAAATACCCACATCTGTCCCGCGGATAACGGGCTTGTGATTTGTAGCAATCCAAATCTTAAATTCAGGCTCGTATTCAAACTCATCGCCGTATAAAAAACGGCACGTAACTTTGCCGCCGCCTGTGAGTTGTTTTACAAGTCCCTCGTTCAGTCTAACGCCCTCTGTCGGTTCTTCCGACGTAACAAACCTTGCGCTTTTAAGACGCGCAATATCGCTGTTTGCGCCGCTGTCCCCGTTTCTGCGGAGCATTATTGTTTCGGGCTGAACGTTGCTTGCGTACCCGCCTAAAAGCTCGCCTATCGTATCAATAAACGTGCTTTTGCCGTTATTGCCTATGCCGTAAAGGAAAAACGCGCATTGCTCCCGAATACTACCCGACAATGAATACCCGACGCATTTTTGCAAATATTCCTGTAACGCTTTATCGCCGTTTGTTACGTCGTCTAAAAATTTCAACCACAATTCAGGCTGTTTGCCACTGGTATTATCATATTCGGAATAGCAGCATTTAGTCATCATAAACGCGCTGTCGTGCGGCATTAACTCGCCGTTACGCAAATTTACTACGCCGTTCTGCACGTTCAAATAATCCGTGTACGCGTCCATTTCTTCGGGCAGTACTGGTATGCCGTCCAGGTGCTGGCACTCCTTTATCATCGCTTCCTTGCCGCGTGACGAGGCTGTCTTGTTCGCCCATTTCAATTTAGCTTCCTGCACGTCCTCGTCAGGCTCGGCGAACGCTTCCTTTTTCATATCGTTTATAACGTCGTCTGCCAGCTTTTTTATTTCGCCCGTATAGTCAATCGCCCACACCTTGCCTGTCCAGTAATACCATTTTTTATGAACGAACGAGTACTTAATATTTCCGACGTATTTGTCACGCATACGCTGGGCGTTGCCCGTGTCGGTTAAATCATAGTTGTTTTTGGGCATTTCCACACGGCTCTTGCCGTCGCGGAAAAAACTTATCGCAAGGCTTGTGTCGTCTTGTACCGTTTTAGGCTCGTAAACGTCCGTACAAGCCGCGATAGCCTTTTCGATTGTCATTTCCCCATAGGTATAAGTTCCGCGCTTTGTGTCCCATTTCGGGCGCATTAAACCGCTTGTGCGGAATATCCTATCCATGCGCACGGGGTCTTTCTGTGTCCAAAAGGCAAGCTGATTACAGAACGCAAGGTCAGCCTCACTCTGACTGTTGTAAATACCTTGCCATGAGCCGCTGTAAAGGAATTGAAACGCCGCGCCCGTTTTACAGTTACGCGCCTTATCGATTATTTCTTCATCAGACATATCCAGCGGCTCAACAATTTTCGGCGCGATTTTAGGCGTGTTATCGCCTAAATATTTAGCGTGGAGCGGCTTTATAGTTTCTGTACAATCTACTATATCGCGATATTTATCGCTATATAGTTTCCCAGTCATGATGAAGTAACGCCGTTCGCTGTACATCTCAACGTTGCCGCGCCGTTTTGCTCCAGCTGGCAGTTTGCCGCGGCATATAATATGCACGCCGTTCCCGCTCTTGCTGATTTCTGTATAGCTCTGCAATGTTTCCACAAATTCCTCGATAAACTCCGCATTGTCAAGGCATTTATCGAGGTCAACGCCGAAATACGGCGGCGCAAACATAAATCCTATACCGTTAAAATCATACTTGTCAACAGCGGCGACAGCCTCGTCAAACGTTCCCCAAGTACTTTTATTATTGCTTTGAGCGTTCCCGCCTGTTTTCGGGTTTTTCGGAAGTTTATCAGAATTCCAACAAACCCATTGTTTTACCGCCTTTAATTCTGCTGGAATATTCTCATAATTATTTTTCGGCATTTTTATTCAGCTCCCCGCGAACGCGTTTAATCTCGCTTTCCGCGATAAACCAGCGTTTGCTGGTGCTTTTGCCGTTTTTTAATGTTTTGTACTTTTTTGCTGATATAATGCCGTCGCGGATATACTGCCGTACCGTTCTTACGGTAAGTCCCAGCAACATAGCGGCGTCGCTCGTCGAATAAAACTTCTCAATCATCTTTATTTACTCCTTTTCAAAAACCATGTTTTTCCCAGCTGTTTCAACTGTACTTGCGTCCTGTTTTTATCTCCGTACTCAATCACAAAAACACATTTATCAGATAAAATATCAATTTCAACGACTTTACCCGTAAAAATAGTTTTCATTACAGGTAAATAAACGGTATCGCCGACGTTGCACGGTAAATCAATATAATTACTCATCTTTTGTTTCAGTCTCCTTAAACAATTCTAAAACTTTTGGAAATCTTTCGTCAAGGCAAAGCGCAACAGCTTCGCATATAATACTCCATTTTATCGGGTCGATAAGGTCAAATGAAGTATCATCTTTTTTTGCATATCCCTTTTGCCCCGCGTTTTTCTGTTTTACCATACGAAGCAATTTTTGCACATAGTCATTCAAAATTTCAGGATTGCCTTTCTGTCCGCCCATAGATAGGAACGTCCACATCGTGTTTTCAATAATCATCTTCTCTCTTTCAGTCATTGTCTTTTCTCCTGCAACTTTTTCATTTTCTCTTTGACCGCTTCCTCGGTTAGAAAAATGCTTTCTCCTATCGCACGTTCATCAAACGCCACGCCGTCTGTTTCAAAGATTATATTCTTGACGGTGCTCTTGAATATCCTTGTTCCATTCGTGTCTATTTGATAAATTATGTCGCCTACCTTGCACGGGAATTCCCCTGCATTATCCAGCCTTGCGCGGAGCTCGTCGTTCTCGGCTTTGAGATTTTTAATTTGTTCAGTCAAATCAAGTTCTTTTGACTTCATCGCGCACAACCACGGACTGTCTAATATTATACATTCTTCGCACATAATTTCATTATCTGTTGGTTTCCCGCATTTCGTACAGTAACTCATTCTTTCCCCTCCTTCCCGAGTTCTTTTTCGGCTTGCTTTATGCAATAATCATATAATTCTGGATTATTCCACCATAACGACAATAACGCCCTTTCCGCAACTTCCACGCGGTGTTTATATTCTTCACGCTCTTTAACTATCTGTTCTACTTCTTTTCCGTCTTTTTCCCAATTAAACCAATTAAAAATCATTTTGCCATTGTTGTTGAATTTCGGTAGCTTGTCCCTGTAAAATACCATTGCGTATTCGGTTGCGCCTACAATCTTCATATTTGCTTTCAAAACTTGCGCCGAAAAATCTTTAATAAATATAATCGGGTAAGAATGATTAAATCCGTATTTTTTTGCATACTCGCATAACATAGGTATTTGCTCAAACGCACAAAATACAATCATCGCCGGGGCTTTCCCCGGTTCTTTCGGCTCTTTGATAAGCATATGGCTGCAAAAATGCATAAATTCCGCTATGCGAAAATCTTTGTCGGTATCAAAAAATTCTTTATTTGCAAACTCGCTTTCTCCGTTCTTGTTATCTCCGTCCTTGTACCATTTAGGGTTGCTGGCATAGGCATTATTTCCGAGATTATACGGAATATCCGCAATAACCAACTGCGCCTTTGGTATTCCGTAAACCTTATAATTTTGAAAATGGTCGTTAAATAATTCTATTTTCATGTCTTTTTCTCCTTTGTGGTACATACCCCGCTTCAAAGCGTTTGGCATAATCGGACGGGTTGCCATCGGGCTTGAATTTGTTTGAAATACGTATACCTTTCACTTTTTCAAGGTTTTCAAGTTCTTTCCATAACTTCGGATAATTCTTCCACAGACTGTATAAATCAGCATTGCATTGTTTCGGACAAAACCAACAGCCGCCGCGATATATTCCGTCTACGCTGTACAGCGGAGACAACAAGTCGTACTTCTTGCATATCTCGAATGCGTCTTGCTCTGTCAATTTTTGCTCGACAAGCAAAGAGCGGTACTTGCGTTTTTCCGTTTCTTTTTTCAACATTCGTTCCCAACGAACTGGCTCGTCATGGGCAATTCCGACAAAATGCGTGACTTCGTCCTTCCCGAATTGCGCCTGATATTTGCTTATCGCTCTTAGCTTCAACATACTATTACACCACGCTCCACATAAACACGGAAAGCCGTTCCTTTCCCCAACATGATTGCCTTTCTGCTTTACCTTATAGAAGTGCTCCTCATAACTCACTCCGCTATAAGCGTGGTCTACCGTTACACCAAACAACTCTTTGAGCCTCTTCTCTGCTGTCGGTATCCACTCTGCCATAATAGGGTGCTCGCCGCTTATCTCTTCATTAAACTTAATTTCGCAGTACATAACACGGTCAATCGGTATGCCTTGCTCGGCGGCAAGGATAAGCGTTGCCATGCTGTCTTTGCCGAACGAAAGACTAAATATGTTCATTTCTCCTCCGCAATATCTTCTTTGAACAGTGAATTCAGCTCCGCGAGGCGGGCTTCGGCGGCTTCACGTGTAGTAAATACATTGTTCTCCGTGTAATTCTCGTTTCTGTCGCCGACTATCAATACGCTTTGCCCATAAATGCCGCAATCTCCAAGCTGTATGTGTGTGCAGACAAACTCTTCGATTTGCGGACGCCGATATTTGCATTTTTCACAATTACCGCCCATCTTCATGCACACGTTGAATATTTGACGTTTTTTCTTTTCATCGGTCGTACGACTATCTTCGCAGTCAGTAAATCCAACGCCGTACACCTTATCTCCCACTCTGCACGGCAACTCAACCGCCTTTTCAAGCCTCTCGCGCAAGGCGGTGTTTTCGGCTTTGAGTGTATTAAAGCGCTCGATAATATCCTGCTTCGCCAGCAAACTGCAATGATTACGTCCCTCATAGGGGCAACCGTCGCAAATTGCAATACGATCGCCGCAGGACTTTAACGCATTGAGTATCTGCTCATCTGTCATCTTTCTCCTCCTCCGCGAGTTCTTTTTCGGCTTGCTTTATGCAATAATCATATAATTCTGGATTATTCCACCATAACGACAATAACGCCCTTTCCGCAACTTCCACGCGGTGTTTATATTCTTCACGCTCTTTAACTATCTGTTCTACTTCTTTTCCGCTGTAAAATTGTTGAATTGTTCCGTCTTTCATAATCTGCACACGGTGTTTTTTTAATTCGCTCACGTCGCCTATCCCCGCCGCGATGAGCGCGTCGGCAATACGCTCATCTTCGCCCCAAACTGAAACATATGGTGCGATAATTTCGCAAATCTTCTTTTTCAGCTCTTCGTTTTTCATTTAGTCCCAACCTCCGCAACCGCAATAATATTCATCGCATTCCTTGTCAGGGCGATACTCGAAAAACGGCAACGTCCATTTACTGTCCGTTATTCTTCCACAATACGGGCAACGCGCTTTGCGCCCGTCAAGTCCCGCGTTTTCGGTGTCTAATTCTTCAACCACCTTAACGCCAGCATACGGTGCACAAATCACGCAAATAGGCTTTCCGTCTTTTGTCGTTCCTTGCGCCACATGTCCACAGTCCATTAAATACCTTTTCATTTTTTTGTTACTCCTATTCTTTTTTTTTCGTGTATTAGCGCTAATACATTTTCTATAACTTTTATATATACGATTTTTATATATAGAAAGTTTATGTAAATGTATTCATATAATACATTATACTACATTTTTACTATGTTTGTCAATCAAAATCATATAAAATTATATCCATTTTTTTTATAATAATTTTTTCTCTTTTTTTCATAGCCGTAAAGCAAACCAAAGTCATCTGAAAAATCTATAATAGTTCCGTACTTTTTGCCGTCGGCTTTACGCGCAACGCGCCCTGCGGACTGTATGACTGTGGTCTTGTCCTTGACGGGGCAGGACAAAACCACCGTGCGCAGGTTCGGCACGTCCAGCCCCTCTTTCGCCAGCTTGTACGTCGCAAAAACGACGTTCAGCGCCCCGTTGTTCAAGTCCGTGAGTATTCTTGCGCGGCGTTCCTTTTCTGCCTTTGTGGTGGCAATGCCGAGGCGAGCGGTGCGGTACGGGAATACAGCGCAAAGCTGTTTTTCCATAACGTCAAGGTGCTGCAACCTGTCCGATAGCACCAGCACTCCGCCGCTCTGCGCTGCGCGTTGTATCTCCCCCACAATAACGGCGTTCCTGTCTTTGTTCTCCGTTATATCGCTGATTAACTTCGCATAATTCAGCGTACCGTCGCCGTCGGTTATTTTGTCGACATCAGGTTTATAACCTGTGTCGACAAACTTCACCCTCACCGGCACGGTATTCCCGGCGACTGCGCTTTGCGGCACTTCATGGATGACGTCGCCGAGCAAAGCGAACATGCAGCGTTCCAGCCCGTCCGCACGGTAAGGCGTGGCGGTCAGCCCCAGTTTGAAACGCGCCGAAAGTGCCGAAAGCACACGGTAGAACATCATCATTTGCGTTGGCGTTCCTACCGCGCGGTGAGCTTCGTCCACAATGATACAGTCCCATTCGTCGCGGTATTGCGTCAAATCGATTTTAGACGCGGTCTGTACCGTCGCAAAAGTTATCGTGTTCCCTACGTTCACCTTACCCGCCGTAATCGTGCCGTATTCCGTGGGAGCTAACCCGAAACAGCTTTTCGCACGGTTCATTGATTGATTTAGTAAATCTTGCGCGTGCGTCAGCCACAACGTCTTGCCGCCTATCCTTGCAACAGCTTCCAGCCCCATTTGCGTCTTACCGCTTCCGCACGGCGCAACGAGTATGCCGTTTTTAGCCCGTAAAACGGCTTCTACGGCGTTTTGTTGATAGCCATATAAATTTATATGGCTATCATACTTTCGGGCGCGTAAGGGGCAAATGCGCACGTTTACGCGCGTTATATCTTTCTTAAATCGAAGATACACATCTTTGCAAATACCGAAAGGAAGATAAAGCCGATTGCCCGCACGCTCATAAAGCACAATTTCGCGCTGCGTATTGCCCGTCCATTTCCCCTTTTCCTCTCTTTTGAGATAATCGGGGTTAGGAAACGAAAGCGTACTTTTACAGTACGCTAAAATTTCGGGGGTCGGGTCTTCGATTATTACTTTGTTCGCAAGAATAAAGTTCATTTCCAAAACTCCCAGTTATCCGCTAATATTTCCGAACTTAGCTTTACGCTTTGCAGATTTACAAGCAGATAATGCGGTATAAAATAAATTTTTTCTTTGTGCTTTACCGCAACAAAAGCAAGGTCGTTGCCTGTTTTGTCAAATCGCCGAAACGCTAAATTCTGATTGTCTTCTAACCGCGAGATGTGGAAGGTGTCCTTCTCGCAAGTCTTGCAGTCGAACAAATACGGCGTGTTGTTTCTGCACGCGATTATATCGCAGGGCTGCGCCCCGCTCGCGGAGGGCGACATAAAATGCACCCAAAACCCGCGAGCGGCGAGCAGCTCACAAAATTCACGCTCAAAAGCTGTGCCTAAACGTTTGTTATTCATAGATTGTGTTTTAGAAAGGAATATCCCCGTCGTCCTCGAACGCTTCCAGCTGCGGCTTTTTCTTCCCGCCGCTTTCGCTCGGTTCCTTCCACGGCGGGAGGCTCTCTTGCTTTTTCCTGTTGAGGAAATACCGCACCTTCGTCCCGAAGTCGTCCTGCTTTGTCATGCACGCGCCGACCTTCCCCTTCCAGTTTGCGAGATTGAAATCGCCGTCTGCAATGCCGAAGCTGTCAAAAATCGACATGAGGTTTCTGTTCGTGATTTCGGGGTGGTCGGGCATAAACACAACGTAATGCCACAGCCTTGACCTGTACCCGCTCACGTCGAGTGTGAGAACGAGCATATCGTTGCCGTTCTTGCTGATTGCCTTCTCCGCGTCCGCGATACGCACGCGATGTTCTCCAACGGGTATTTCTTCAAACGTCGTTTCTTCTCTTTTATAATTCCAATCCATTTTAATTTACTCCTTTTCGATAAAATTTTCTACAAGACAGCCTTTTCTGCTGTCGATTTGGTTCTTCGCGTAAATGCTCTGCGTTGCTTCCAGCACAATACCGCGCGTGCCGTCCTGCTTTGCCAAAATCTTGCCGACTACATCACACAAACCGCAGATGTTATCGACGATTTTCAGCGAGATTTTGGGGATAAACTGTGAATAGCTCGTGCCGTCGGGATGTACGATGTCGCGTACCGTTTCCCACGCCGTGAGTATCACGTTTACGCCAAGCGATTTTAAGTATCGCAAACTGTTTACGAGCTTAAACTGCATATACTGATAATCTGCTTGCGCGGGTACGCCTTTGTTCTTCCCCTGACTGCCGAGGTCTGACAGGATGCACCTTTCTAACTCGCTGATGTTATCTACGGCGATTGTGCTGTATTCCAGCTTGCCTGCCTCTTTGAGCTTGCCGAGATTTAAAATTGTATTCGACCAACTTTCCCACGTTCCGTGTTCAAGAACAGTCTTACCGTCTTTTGCAAATTGTGTAGTCGTCGTCTTGATACGTTCCACATCAATCTTTGAAAGGTCTTTTACTACTTCGTGTTTAGCGAGCGTTTTAACGATTGTGCGGTCAATATCCAACACAAGCGTTTTACCCTCGCTGTGTTCTGCGATAAGTCCTATCGCCGTGCTCTTGCCTACACCAGGCGCGCAATACAACAGCGCGGTGTAAGGCTCTTTGGACTTTGTTAGTTCTTCAAGGTTGATTGCCATAATCTTTTATTGCTCCTTTATTTTATTTTTTAACGGACATTTCGGGTGCGGCTTGTTTTTCCACGGATATATGCCGATTGATGTTTTTTTGTAAAAATCTCCGACTTTACCGCACCAATATACCGTGGACGCAATCCCAACGCTTTTGCCCTTCAAATATTTACAATCCCTGCAAAGCATTGTTAGTTCTCCTTTTTCTTAAACTCAACATATTCGAGCTTCGGGTCATAGTCGAGGCAAATGCTCGCGTACTCGCATTTACGCCCGTATGCCGTGCAGTTTGAACAATTTCGATAAAACGTATATTCTTTCTGCTTTTTAGATTTTTCGTCTTTTTCCATATCACGCGCGATATACCGTAACGCGATTTTATGCGCCTTAACTTCCCGTTCATTGCGTGTTACTTTGATAACGCGAATTTTTCTGTCAGTATCCTCACCGTACCACGTACAACAACGCTCGTAATATTCTTCCGCCGTTTCGTTCTGTTTTTGCCGAATTGTCGGCTTTTTGCATACGGTGTAGTACATCTCGTTTCTGCCGCTGACGAGCATATATGTGAGTATTTGCTCGTCCCATTGCAAATTGTAAATGTATTCATCGTCAATGTCCGCGCTTGTAGTCTTATGTTCCACGATGAGCCCGTCATCGGCAATACCGTCAAAACGTCCAACAAGTTGTACTTTCGGCGTTATGTTGTAGTCAAACCACTGTTCGGCTTTATACACGTTAAACTGCGGATAAATATATTTTTCATACGCCGCCGCCATTGCCGCAATTTTCGGGTTGTTTTCAACGTCCGCAACGTAATATCCGTCGTTATACAACTGTTCGAGCATTGCGTGGTAATTACTCCCGTCCTGTAACGTTTGCGCCGTTTCCACAGGCACAAGCTCCTCAACGTATCGGAAGTAATACGCGCGTTTACACGCCTTATAGCATTTTACCTTTGACGCCGAAATTCTCATTTTGTCGTCACCACCGAATATTTAGACAGTATGTTTTTAATGCAGTCTTGTATCTCGTTTTCTTCCGTGGCAAAAACTACACCGTAGTTTATGGCGTCAGTAACAAATTCCTTGTATTTCGCGGCAATATCCTTGTGGGTTTCAAGTAAACTTTCGTAAACTTTGTTGACAAGCGCTATAACATCTGTAGTAATATCAGTCAAATCGCCGCTTAACGTCAATTCTTCAACACCATTTTTTGTAATCTTTGCTTTTAACATTTTTTAATTTACTCCTTTTTCAAAAAAATTGTCTGTTTAATTAAATCGGTTTTCATCACTTCTTCGATTTTAATAACCGTTGTTTTAGACGGGTTTTGATGACCGTTTTCAATGGAATATACCGTCTGCAACGATATTCCGCACAGCTTAGCAAATTCCTTTGCGGATATGTGATTTTTTGCGCGATATTCCAGCATTCTCTTTGCCAAATCGTTAAACTTAAACATTATATTCACCTCCTTTTTTTTCAAATATTTCAAACGTTTTTTCAAGAAAACAGTACAGCTCGTCAACGCTCATCTCGTTTTTCTGTAAAAAACGTTTAAGTTCTCCTAAGTTTTTAATTCCAATACGTTTCGTTAAATCAAAAAATCTTTCAGCTTTTTTAAGTTCCATAACAGTATCTCCCTTTTTTTAATTAAACGCCTTTTCGATTATTTCTTTTTCAATTTCGCAAGTAAACTCTCCGAGCGTTTCTTCATTGTCAAACCACATTTCGCCCAGGTCATATTTTAATCCGTCCACAAAGTAAACGCTCTTTTTAAGTTTTTCCTTATCGTAATACTTAGACAGCTCTTCAATTTGTTCTTTTATTGCGTTTTCAATTTCAGCTCTTGTCATTTTGATTTACTCCTTGAGGTATTATCCCTCATTCATTTTACAAGTATATTATATCATATATTTTTTTATTTGTCAACTATTTTTATATATATTTTTATATTTTTTTTATTTTTTTTGCAAAAAAAAAAGACAAGCCTATTCAACTTGCCTTTTTTGCGTTATTCTATTATCCAAAACACGTCAGCCTGTTTGTCGGTACAGTCCCAAATATCTATAACATTACCATATAAACTACACGTTAAGTGACCTTTAATGCGAATTATCAGACGCTTATCCTTGTAACGTTCCGATAATTCGCCGACAGTTTCACCGTGGGCATTGTATCGCCTGTAACACAGCGTGCCGTCAAGTAGATTGTGGTAGCAATAAACGTTCAGCTTGTCACACTCACATCTGTCAGCCGTGAGCGCAAGCAAATTTTCCACGGCTTCGTATTTCAGACCAGTAGCCGCGCTTATCGCTCTGCAAACGCAATCTTCGCGTAAATCGCCGTCAGGTCGGCGGTTATAAAAACGATACATTATTCGTCATCGTCCACAATCGCGTAATAATATGCCGCGAGTTTTTCGCCGCCCTGCACTGCCGCGTCAGGGTCATCAAGGAACGCTCTTGCCATATTGACGTAAATAACTGCTTCTTTCTCACGCGGGATAAACGGTTTTAATACTTCGCAATAGTCTGAATACAGCATATTTGCCGCAAGACAAAGTTCTTTTTCGCTGTATCTGTTCATCTGAACTCCGAGCGACTGAACGGCTTGACGTATTTGCGTGGGATTGAAATGTTCACCGTAACTCCCGTCGGCGTTCTCAATTTTTTCTTTCCAGGCAATAATATCGTGCTTGCCAAGACGCATATCATCGCCATGCCCGTAATCGTTATAATCATTATAATTATAATCGTATTCGGCTCTGTCCCGTCCGTAATATCTGCTTCCGCCTATTCCGTAACGCCCAGTGCCTTTAACGCCTTGCCGTCCGTCGTACATAGGTTCGTCATAATCGCGCCCGTAATCCATGCCGCGACGGTCACGCCCCCGATAATCGCCGTAATCGCGCATACGCCTATCAGTTATAATTTTGCGCATAGTGTTATTCATTGTTTTTCCTCCCTAACAGTCGTTATTTTTGTAGTTCTAACCGCCGCCGCCGTTGCTGGTGCTGGCGTGGTAGGTACGGGCAGGCTTTCCAGCGCGTTATTTGGCGCACAGCATAGTCCGCTCAATACCTTAAACGTGCCGCCCGTCGCGCTTGTGCTCACGCACATAGGATAGCGCGTGCGAGTTCTTATTGCGCAAGCCGTGACCTGTGCACAACACTTGTTCGTGACAGGGTAGACCGTTGTCGTAACGCCGCCGATTGATATAGCCACAGGCATATTGATTGTAGCAGTTGCTGGTATGCTTTGCGCTACAATTATGCAATATTTACAACCGTTGCCATAGCTCCCCGCTGGTATGTTTATCAGTAACGTGTCTGTCCCGTCTACCGTTACGACTGTAACGGACGTGCTTATTATTAAATTCGGACAAAGCCTATTGCAGTTTTTGTTACAACTCATAATTTTTTTACCTCCAAAATCAAACAAGGCATAGAGAAAACGCTCCCTATGCCCGTGAAGATTGTTTTCTCAACTACTTAAATGTAGGAATTAGCAACCACAACCGCAACCGCCGCCACAACCGCCGTTATATGCCGTAAAATTCGGCGTATAGCAACATGCAGGGTTTGGAACGACGTAGGCGGGAATAGGGCAATCTCTGCCGAGTCTGCGTATAATTTCCGCTGTCTGCGCTTCTTGATTTGCTGTAATAAACGCATTCTGTGCCGTCTGCGAAGCCTGGAATTTAAGCGACTGATTTTCCGCCTGCAAGCTTGCAATCTTGTCCTGCGTGAGGAAGTTCAGTATAGCGTTCGTTCCATCACGCTGTGCGTCGATAATATCACGCGTGCTGGTATTGATAGCGTTCGTAATATCGCAGGTGTTCTTTGCCATATTATAATTTACGCCGTCAATAGCACGCTGCGTCTGACAACAACAATTCTGCTGTTCATATCCCAGCTGGCAAATAGCGTTCTGCAACGTGTTAGCGCTCTGCAAAATCGCAGTATTTACTCCGCCAAAGCCCTGGCAAAGCGTCTGCTGAATACCCGCCTGACCAAGTTTCAAATCGTTAAGCGACGATAAAGTCGCGTTCTGTGCAAATCCCACAGCAACGTCGTTGCTCGTGGCAACCTTGCCCAGCTCGTAGCCTATATTGCCGCCGCCTGTTCCACCGCCAAAGCCCCAGCCGTTATTGCCGAACAAAGCAAACAAGAGTATTATCCACACCCAGTCGCCCCAGGCTCCGTTTCCCCAGCCGCCATTATTGCAAGCGTTGCCCTGTCCTACGGCATAGCCCTCTGCAAATCCGTTATCCATAATTTTTCTCTCCTTTTATTTAATTTTTTATAATTCCGCCGCCGCGCGCCGTGCGACGATATTATTTAAATTGCGATAAAAAAGCGTTCGGGTCAATGCCGCGCTCGCGCATAACTTCCATAGCCAAATCTTGGTAGCTCACATTTCCGCCCCTTTGTGCTTTTAGTCTGTCTATCCGTTGCGCGACTTGCGGGTTGTTATTAACAAGCATTTGTATAACAGACTGTGGTGTAGCCTTTCCGCTCCGTATCTGCTTTATCAGTTCGAAAAACGGGTTTACAGGCGGCATAGGCGCTCCGCCTAACGGATTAGCCATTCTCTGCGCCCTCCTTTTTCTCTTTCTTCAATAATCCGTCAATCGTTTTTTTAATTCGCCCGACTTCGTTCTGTATAGTTTTGAAATCGTCCACGCTCACAAACTGTGCCGTGTCAATCTGCGGTTCGGTCTGTTCCGTGTATTCCGTAATCTTAAACGCCTTAATCTCCATTTTTCCCGTAGCGTCAACGGTCTTTCGGTATAACAGCGGCTTATCGTTATCCAAAAAAATAAAATCGCTGTTCGGCGGTAACTGTCTTGCCCGCGCGTCCTCAATTCCCGTTACATAAATTTTATTAGTGTTCGCTTGTTGCGTCTGTGCCTGCTGTGGTGCGAAATTTGCGCTCTGTGGTGCGTAAGGCGGCTGTACAGTGTAATTACCTTGTTGCGTCATAAAACCACCGTAAGGGTTACTATACGGCGTTTGATAAGCGTTCCCGTTCTGATATGGGTTATTGTACATTTTTGTTTTTCTCCTACAATTATAAAATTGTAAGAGCGGTAAGGTATTTTGTACACGGTGAGGACGTGCGCAAAATACCTCCCTTGCCCTCACGCTGATATTATAAAACGCGTATAATAAAAAATACACCCACAAAAGGTGTACAATTTTTTTTAATTAAAATTATTTAACTTGTCTTTTAATCGCTTTTTGCGCGTTGTAACCGATTTTTCATCAATGCACAATCTATCCGCAATAACGCTTTGTTTCGTCTTTACGATGAAGAACTCAACAGCAAGTTCCGTGTTTTCGAGCGATAGATGTAAATCTTTACACTTATTTCGTAATTCCTGTTCAGTACAGGTATCTGTATTAAACGTTTTGCGCTCGTTCGCTTTATTGTAAAATTCCAATAAATAATTGTATCGCGGCTCAATGTACTCGTAATCTTTCATCTTTGCTTGTACCGCTCCAGCCTTATTGCTTATAAACGCTATCGTAAGACCTGTAACGCCAGCAAACATAATGCTTATACCGCTCGGCGCACACGCTAATATCGCCATTGCAAATATAATAAGCGACATCGCAAAACAGTCTTTGAGTGACTTAGCGTGGTATTGTTTCGCGTAAAAGTTCTTTGTGATAAAATACGGAAAAAATATCAGTAAAAATTCGATAGGCTTGCCTATCAGGGCACTAAACCCTGCAAGCAAGCCTACGATTATAGCAAAGCCGCCAAACCGATATAGTTTCGATAAGGCGTTATACTGCCGTCGCGTAACTTTAATTTTTCTTTTCATCGTCTAAAACTTCAAACTTTTCTTTCAGGTCATTATCCGCGCTGTCTTCGTTCCCGAAAAACCAAAACGAGCAACCAGCGCCGCCAATCGGGTCTTTCATTTTACCGTCGACAGGTCTGTCTGAAAAATCAGTCTTTTTTGCGTTTTCCATAGTTTTATACCTCCAAAATTTTTTACAACAAGATACAACGCTACGAAAAACAGTTTGAAGTCTATAGTGCCCAGCACGTTGTATATAAAATTGTACGAATTAACGTCACTAACATTGCCGATACGTCCCACGAGAAATATAACACCGTAAAGCATGGATATTACATAAAATATAATGTTTTCGAGTAAAGAAAACCATGTTTTTACGAACGCCGTCGGTATCAGCAAAATGCACGACATATAGTATACATTTGATATTGTTTCGTTATTTACGAAATACCCTATAATTATGCCGATAGTCGTTTCAATTGTCGCAATAGCAAGGCATACGCGCCACGTTGTGCGGCATAGTATTTTGTACACAAACAATAATTCAAATATCAATAGTCCTGCTTTTATCGCTTCTTGACAAAACGCGTTAGGCGTGCCTATCGCGCTCAAATCTGCCGAAAACCATAAACAGCCGCAAAGCCTGACTATCGCGAAAAATGACATCGCGCATATAGTAAAAATTAGCAAGCACAATGAAAAAATCTGATTTCCGTTTTTAGTGCTGAAATATTGTTTAACAGTCATTTTTTAATAATCTTGTCAAGGTCTTTTTCCAGCTTAGCAACGTCAGGGTCTGTATTTACTTCCTGTTCAATTTTTCCAGGAAGTTCTTCAACGGGGTTATCGCTTTCTTTCAAATCTGCGACAAGACTGCCCAAATATTCAAAAATTCCCTTAAATCCTTTACGGCAAAGCTGAACGATAAACAAATATATCGTTTGCACGCTACCAGCGTACAAGCATGTGGTCTTTATCAGTCTGTTAACGTCCGTTATTTTAGCGCCAAATCGCAAAAACAAAAACACGCCCGCCGCCGCCAAAACCAAGCTGATAGCGGCGTAAAGATATTCCCATTTTTTGCAATTAAACTCGCCACCTTTGTTTTCGACAACGCGTTTCATGCACAGTTTTACAAGGCTTGTCACGAGTATAGACGCAATAACGATTGCCAAACACGTTATCGCAATTGTCCATTCAGTCATAGTTTAATCCTCCTTATCGTCGCTAAACTGTTTCATAGCGCGCAAAAATGCTTCATATTCAGCGTTCACTTCGTCCTCAATTGTCTTTTTCTGCGCCGCAATATAATCCGATTTTTGTTTTTCGAACAGCTCGCGCATTTCGCTCGACTTGTTATTATACGCGTCTTCAAGCTCTTTCAAATGCGGAAGCATAACGCTTCCGTAATGTTCACGATAACGAGCTTCTATCTCCGCTTTACGAGCGGCTTCGACGTTTTCTTTATACCCTTTTACGATTTCGCTTATCTTATTCGACATAAGCGCACCTCCGTTATTTCAATTATACAGCGAGAATTTCAAAAAGTCAACACATTTTTACCAATTTAATTAAAAACCAAAAGTTCATGCCGTGCAACTGTATCAATATTACGTTTGCAAAAATAAACAACCGTAGCTTCTTCATTTGCCACATTAAACACATAGTCAGGATTTATCTTATAATATCCCGTGCCGTAACCCACAATATATTCGTGCGGGTCAGCAAAAACAGGAGCTAAATTCCAACGATTATTTTCATCGCGATAAACGCAAATACCTACTATTTGACAGTCTGCCTGCATGCTTTCACTTGTAAACGGCGCAACCTTGCAAAAATTATTGATAGTATAATTTCCGCCGTCATACGAAGCATACATTCCGTCGTAGAATAATCTTGTGGCAAGTCCTTGCAATGTTCCCGACTGCTCTCCCTGCCCTACTGTCGTTGATGATATAGTTTCAATTGTAGTGATTATCGACAAATCAAAATAATCACCTCCCATTTCTACAACATAATCACATTCATAAATTTTAGTTTGGTTGTCCACATGGGAATAAATCCAGTAACCGTCAGTTTTTCTAACGCTTATTCTATTTGTGATTAAAACATCATAATTTCTCGGAATATTAAAAATGGGCGAATTAGTCTTCTCTTTGTAGATGTTTATAAAATAAAAATATGTCGTATCTTGAAACGCAAAAATATAATAATAATCTCCGCGCTTAATTATAAAATTTTGCGGATTATTTTTCAAATCTGCGTATGTCGTATTATAATTGGCGATAGTTCCGCCTGAAATGTCTTTCAAAACAGAAACTATTGTTGCCCCATTATATCCAGCTTCTACTTCCGAAAGCTCAAATTGTCCGGCGGCTGACGCTGTCAAAACCTTTCCTACGTCCGCCGTTTGCGGAGACGGAATATCCACATACATGTCGTAGGTCTGTTCATCGCCTTTAACTTTGACTTTTCCGTTCGACGAATTTGCAGCAGCACTTTCCGCAGTATAAAGCGATATGCTATACGCGCGTCCGTCAATCATTCTTGTCGCTGGTATTGTCAACGTAATTATTGATATCGAAAACGTCGCCCCCGAAATGAGCGTTGTCGAAAAATCATCTGCGATTTTTGTCAGAATTCCGTAATAATCACTTGCAAGCACGTTAGCCTTGACTATCACGCCCGCGCTTAGCTTTGCATAATCTTCCGTGCTAACACTGCCAGTAAACGACGTATATGGCGGTCCTGCACTTACAGGCGTTAGTGTGCCTAAATCTACAATCGGCGTGCCAGCATTGATTAGCGCGTCTATTTGCTTTTGCATTCCGCTCAACTCATCAACAAGCCCGTTTATCTTGCTTTGCGCAATGTTAGCGTTCGTAGCAACCTCCGTGTCTGTGATAGTGTCTTTTGTCGCTATCTGCCCGATTGTCATGCCCTTAACGGTCTCAGCGTCAAGCGGCAAGTCCTGCATTGTTCCGTCGCTTTTTTTTATTTGAGGCCTGTAACTCATAGCTCACCTCGCTTTTTTTTATAGTTCTTTGAAAAATATACCACCCACGGCAAGGCTTGCCGACGGTGTAGCTTGTGCCGTCGCTCCGACTTCCACAATCTGCCCGCCTGCTGTAACTCTGCCTTTTGCGTCCGTCGTAACAACCGAATACGTGCCAGCAGTCCCTACTGCCGCAAGCGTTGCCGAGATGTTAGCGTTTGCAGAGCCGTCAAAGCTTGCCGTGCCTGAAACGTCGCCCGAAAGCGTGATGTTTTTTGCCGTTGCCAGTTTAGTCGCACTTGCCGCCGTCGTCGCACTTGACGCCGTGTTCGCGCTCGCCGCGTGCGTTGCTTCCTTTACGGTCGTACCGTCATCTTCAAATATGTCAGTTATTGCGTTGCCGTCAATTGTTCCAGTAACGTTTCCCGCATTTGTAGCCGTTGCCGCTGTCGTCGCCGAAGCCGCTGTCGTCGCGCTGTCTGCGCTCGTCGCATGGTCAGCGTTTGTGGCATGACCTGCATTTGTAGCATTATCCGCCGTTGTCGCGCTTGCAACCTTTTGCGTGCCACCTATAATCGCCGCAATGTCGTCAGCATTCTTTTTACCCTTGTTGCCAGCGTATGCCGTCGAAGCGGTTTCGCCGAGTGCAAGCGACGCGGATATTTCTACATATGAAGTGCCGCCCCAGCGGTATGTCTTGTTAGTTGTGGTATCGACGTAAATCTTGCCCTCTTCACCAGTTTGAGGAAAAGACGCTTGCGAGTCAAATTCCAATACATCATCCACATAGGACGGAAGTTGTGCCGACGGTACCTTGCCCGTAGCGTCAAGGCTTGCCACACCGTTATTAGCTCCTTTCTGCTTAACAGGTATGTACGTCGCACTTAAATCAGGCAACTGTGCCGCAGGTACTTTGCTGTCAGTTCCGAGCGAAGCAACGCCGCTTGCCGCGCCTTTCTGTGTAAGCGGTATATAATCAGCAAGGTCGTCCGTGTTCGCTTTTGCGTTCAACGCTTCCTGTGTCGCTGCCGATATAGGCTTATTTAAGTCAGACGTATTGTCAACATTCCCCAGCCCGATATTAGCTTTCGCGATGTTGACCTGTCCTTTGCGGTATTCGGCTTCCGCGTCACCTTTTACGCCAGTAACCACACCGCCGCCCGTCAGCCCGTCAATGGTGTCCATAATTTCCTTGAACGCTTCTTGCACGTTCGTTGCCGACATGCCCGCAGTTGCATTGTCAAGAATAACAATGTCAGCGTCCGTTTCTGGGTGGAGCGTTAGCATGCCGTCGGTTTGTTTCTGTTGTATTTGATACTTTTTTGTCGTGTCAGGCATTTTCTTTCACCTCTAAAAATATATAATCGTTTGTCTGTAAATTATCTGGTACAGACTGCACCGTTTTTATTTTACTATCGAGTAAATCCTCGACAGAAACTTGCGTTTCCTGTATGCTTAGCGACGGGTCGTAAATGTAAATCTTTGCGTTACGATTAGTTAAATCGTTTTTCGGCAAAACGCTGATGTCTTTCGGCAAAAGAAGACTTACCTGCTCCGCGCTCGCAAAGCCCGTATGCCCACTATGCTCGTAGTCAAGATGTTGTAAATCATCGTGATTTTGCGAAGCTATAATAGTCATCGTCTGATTTAGCTTTCCGACTAATGACTTGCCTTGCATGTTCCCGTTTAAAACATTAGGTATTAAATTTACACTCAGTTTATCCATTACACGTCACTTTATTTTTTTTATCCAAAATTTTAATATCGCCTTTATAAATCACCGTCGCAACGTTTGTGTCCTTGAAAAACAACGTAATGTCGAAACTTGCTATGCTTGGCAACATCTTACTTGTTTCTTCCGACGTAAACGTAAGCACATACTTGTTCAAATCACTTGACAGAGTTAACGCTTTGCATATTCCTAAATAATCGCTTGAAAAAATGCACTTGTCCACAACGGAAACGTCTATTAGTCCGTTTATGTCCAGCTCTGCCTGATAGCTATCGCCCTGTATAATTATAATCTCGTTATTCATAGTAATCGCAAAAACATCCCCCCGACCAATAAACTACTGCTTGCCGCGTGGCTCCCGTCATCAACCTCGATATATTTATCCGTGTACTTAACACGCGCCGCTAAATCAGCGGCTATGCTGTCAAACAGTTCTTTGTCTATCATCGTGCCAACCTGCTGGACAGTACCTGTGACCTCGTCAAAATCGAACGTGCCTAAAACTTCACTCGTCGCCACATTTGTCAGCTGATAACGGTTAGCATACTGTACAATTCTATCGACTACCGCTTTCATTGTTGTTGCGCTCCTCTAAATTTTATTTGACTTCCAGCACGAAACGTGCCGCTGTATAATTTATCAATCTGTACCGACTGATAAAACTCGTCTAACGCTTTCAATATTTTTTCAATATCGTTCGCTTTCGTGAAATTCCAGTTAAACGGCAACGGCGTTTGCGGCGTATCTTTTGCCACATACCACGCCACCCTAATGGCGTTTACATTATTTATTATAGCTTGCATTTCGTTTTTTGTCAAGCTCTGACCCAGCACAACATCATTTACAGTTAAATTTAGCCCCAATTCGTCGGAAAGATATTGGATATACGAATTAACCCTGCGAATGTCTTCAACGTTGTAGTAGCCCTTTTTTGTGCGCGTACCAGCCGTTATATCCGCGACAGTTCTATCCGTTATTAAATTGTCCAGGTTTTTATTGTTCATTCGTCCAACGCCTCAATATTCGTAATGTTGTCTTCGTAAGACAGTTCAAAACTTATGCTCGTAACATACTGGCTCTTTTCTTCTCCTCTCTGTAGCGCCGTGTTACTCGCATTTATTTTTATTTCATCGCCCAGCTCAAAATCCGTATCGCTCACAATTTCAGCCGTATGCTGATATTTATTTACAACGCGATTGTTTTGATAGTCCGCAACGCTATCTGCAATGTCGCCCGTGATTAAATAGTTGTTTTCGATAGTCTTAACATTTTTCAACGTGCTTCCGCGCGTGACCGACGTTATCGCGCTATTATACGGTCTGCCTGTAACCGTCACAAATGACGTGTCGCCGTCCGTGCCCGTTATTGTTATAACGCAACGGTCAGAATAAATCTTTGTGCTTTCGATATGCGCCGAACTTGTTGTGTCTACAAACACCTGTATCGTGTCCACAATCGCGGGGAACGTGCTATAAACAATCTCAATTTCTTGCGGCTCTGCCGTCAGTCCTATTTCTTCGAGGTGTCCGAGTTCTATGTCGCTACTCGCCGCACTGAACGTGTATTTAGTCACATTTACGCCGAGATATTTATCTTCGTTCAAAACCGAATAACTACCCTCCACAATATCATCAGTAGTCAGCTCGCCCTTGTCGGCTGGCGTGTGTTTTTTTAACGCGATGTTGCCGTTCGCGTCGATAACGAGTATGCCGTTGCCTGCTTCCGCGATAAGGCGCAATGCTTCTCTGTGCGGTACTTCCGTAATATATCCTGTCGATATAATATCCTTAAACGCGTCATCAATCGTAAGCGTAATGCCCGCGTCTTCCGCTACTTCCTGCGCCCAGTCGTATAAACTTCTGCCGCCCGTGTAAACAATACCGTTGCGATATACGCTTTCACCCAATCCGTACAATTCATCATAGCCGCTGACCGTTATAACATTGCCGTTTTCTTCAACGCTCGTGTTCTCGCTGTAATAATTTCCAAACATGACATACTCGTCGCTCCCGCGCTTTTTAATATAAATAACGACTTTCAAGCCCTCTTGCATTCCGATAGGCAAGTCGTTAATACTCTGCACGTTAAACCGTCCGTCATTAAAATATTGAAATGTAAACTCGCCGCTATCGTCATAGTCGCCCGTAAGGTCGGTCGTCCTGCTCGCTGAAACGCTTATTAGCATATCCTCATCGTATAATTCGTTTATTCCGAATACAATCTGCAACAACCGCGCGCGTTGTTGCGGCTTGACCTTTGTGAACGTAATGCGCACTCTGTCCCACTGCATACGCACGTCGTAGTTTACATAGTTTACAGCGGTATTGCCCGTAACTGTGTTAGCACCGACAAGGCTATTGCCGTTAAAATATTCAATAGTAAATGTATCTGCCGCGCAATCTGTCGGGAACATTATCTGTATGCCGTAACTGTCGTGTAAATTATTGAACGCATACTCGATATAATCGTTTATATTGCCATTAACGTCCGCAATGCTTGCACTTTCCCATCCAACGTCATAGCTACCGTTTGTGTCTGGAAAGATAAAAGTGCCGTCAAGCAAAAAATAGTCCTTTTCAAGGTACGCAATTTTATCAAAATCCACGGCTTTTTGCGTTGTGTGCTCAATTTCAGAATAAACACTATCGGAGCTCGTGTCGTAAGTAATAGTGTCGTCCTGTAACGTTGGGTCAATAACGCCGTAATTTATTCTAACGCCCTCAATTATCATCGTAGTCTACCCCTTTGAGCGTTAAGTCCCAGTTAGTCCAAACATACTCACCCAGCACGTCGCTATACGCAAATCGTGTTTGTCCCTGCCCGAGTTCCATAATCGCCTGTCCCGTGTATTCGCCGAACGGTGTGGATATTTGCACATTCAAATACCCATTCTGCCTTTGCGACGCAAGTAACGCGTTCATCGTCGCTCTTTGTTCCGCGTTAAGGTAGCCATACGAAAAATTAGCGTAAAATCTACGCCCCTTATAAATGCGGCGTATTTTTCCGCTAATCATTGTTTTTTCCACAAACTCATCGGCATAGCCCATTGTCGGCTCTTTGCCTATCATGGGAAATTCCATATCAACGCCGTTTATAATAAGCATAGTAACACCCCTCCCTTAGTATGACGTTACGCGGTTCAGACTTTTTCTGCCCTGCGAGCGTAACGTGTTGTTAACCGTGTTTACAATATAACCGCTGAAATCTTTATCTCCGATACGTATTACAACGGGCGTATTGCCGCTGTCCTGTGTGGTGTTGCTCAGTCCGTCAACTATACCGTTCACAATAGCCGCAGCGGCTCTCTGTATCGCGCCGCGCAGGTCATAATCGTTCATAGCCATATATTGCGCGTCGGCGATTTGCTCAATATTTGCAACGCCCGTGCCGCGAGGTCCATGCGCCACTACTTCCGCGCCCGCTTCGCCTGCAATATACACACTGCCGTAGTCGTATTTGCCGAACAACCCGCCAGCCGCAAAATTTGTAATCATTCCGCCTTTTGCACGCGCTCCGCCGCCACCGCCCTCAGGTCTGTTATCTTCATAGTTAGCTAAAACGTCTGACGGTTTCTTTACAGAATTTTTACCTGTAAAGAAACCGACTATCATGTCCCAAATTGACTGACTTCCGCCATCGTCCGACGAGCCACTTGATTTGCCCGTGAAAAAGCCCATAACAGTGTCCCACAATACGGACAGTAAATCTCCAAGCGCCGCTGGCAAAACATTTATAACTATATCAAGCAGCGCGTTTATAAGATTTAATAGCAGTTCGCCCCAGTCTATTTTCAATAGTGCTTCAATGAACGAAACGGCAATTTTAGCTATCGATTTTGTGAGCGTGGGCAATAAGTCTACAATCTTAAAAAGCAAACTTTCGATGACGTTGACAAGCCCGTTTATAATATTCGGGTCGCTCAAAACGTCCGTTAAGCCTACGAGTATCTGTAACAGTAAATCGCCCGCAACGCTGATGATTGACGGTAAGGCTTTCGCTATTTTGTCGATAAGCCCGACTAAACCGTCCGTAAGCGCCTGCATAGCGTCGTCACTGCCTGTCGCCAAGCCCATTAAACCGTCCGTTATTAGTTCAATTTCCGGCAAAAGGTTAGACGCTATGACAAGCCCAGTCGTCTTAATCGTGTTGATAAAATTGTCGAATTTATCACCAAGCGCAGCAATGTTCTTTATCGTGTTTTCCGAAAGGATAAAACCCAAGCCTTCAAATTCTTCGCGTAAGTCTTCAAGGCTTCCCTGCTCCATATTAAGCAACGGCAAAAGCTCCTGATAGACGCGGTTTCCGAAAATTTCCTGCGCAATCTGCACCTTTTCGGTTTGGTCTTCCATACCCTGCAAGGCTTCCACAATTGCATAAAGCTGTTCTTCCGTGCTCATCGCCATAAATTCTTCATAACCTATGCCGAGAGCCTGTAATGTCAACAATGCGTCACCATTGCCCGCAGATAATTCTTGCGTGAACGTCGTCATGTTGCGGATAGCCATAGAAAGTTGTGACGCGTCCGAGCCTGCACGTTGCAGAACGAGCGACCAATACTGATAGCTTTCAGCCGATATGCCTAATTTTTGCGCATTGTCGTCAATCTCACTGCCAGCATTTACAAACTTAACCGCAAGTGCCGCTATCGCTGTTGTCGCCGCCGCTACACCAGCCGCTAAACCAGCAACGGCACGTGCGCCTGTCTTAAACGCCGTGCCTATTCCCGATGAAAATGATTTCGCCGACTTTTGACTTTGGTCGAGCTTTTTTTCATAATCGCTGTTGTCCAGCGTTAAAGTGGCGAATAAATTAAACAGGTTCATTTGCTCGCCTCCTTTTCCACTTAACCTTAACTCCGCGAGCCGCGAATGTGTCGTTTATTATTTCTCTTGCCGTGCGTCTGTCCTTTTTGTTAAATCCCCAAATATCGTTGCGCTTTTCAACATAATTCATACGCTCTTTATATCTCGCACCAGCGCTTATTGTGGCTATATTTTCCGCAACGAAAATCTCAAAAAGCATTTTTTCGGCGTTTTGTTTCAGCTTATAGTCTAAATACACGTTAATTGCTTTTAACGATAAATTCTGCTTAATTCCGATTAAATAATCAATGATTATTCCGCAGTTTTGTCTTTCTCGCTGGACGATGAAAAAAAACTTTTGAAATCATCGTCCTCCCAAATCGCCTTAATTTCTTCAAACGTCGTCTTAAACGGCTGTTCTTTTATTTCGTCAACGCTCTTATCGTTCCACGCCGCAAGCATATTGTAAATATCCTCGCGGTAATTCTTAAAAACAATCGGCAAAATTTTAAGGATAAATGTTTTATTATTCGCGTTTTTTGTATATTTATTCATCATGTCCTTAAAATCTTTATCTTTCGCGATTTTATCTGTAAATTCCGCAATAATCGGCGCAACGTTACACAGCTTTTCGATAGCTACGTCAGTCTTCATAGCGTCGCCCTCTCAATCGTGACCTCTACGGGCGCGGTGTCCAGGTCTTCCGTAGTATAATGCCCGATAAGCGCGAGCGGATAAGTGCCCTCGCCTCTGTCACTGAACGTGAGTGTTAAGCCGCTGATATTAAGCGCATTAGTTAATTTAATAACCACATTTTGACCGTTTGACAAATCGCCTACCCAGTATATGTCTTTATAGTCCGCGTCTGCTACTGTCCTTTTAACCGTAAACGTTGTATCTTTCGTAGTGCCGCTGCCCTGCTCTGTCTTTACCACACCAACACCCAGCGCACGGCTTATCGCTTCATCGCTAAATTCGAGCATAGTCACGTTTAGCGTGACTACCCAGTCGTCCACACGTTCCAGCCCCTTTGTGTACGTCGGCGCACCGTCTACCGCCGCTTGATGTACGGTCGGTACAATCGAAAAACTGCCGCCGCCTCTTGTTGCACCGATAATATCTTCTTCTGCTATATCCGTGCCCTTTGTGTATTTAGTCAACAGAACGCCAGCGTTAAGCTGTAAATTCTGGATAGTTCTGTCCGTAAGTCCCGTTTTTAACATAATATCATTTACCTCCGTAAATAGTTACAATTAAATTTATATATCCCGCCCGTACCGTTTCGTCCTCGTCAGGCTTATCCTGATAAAATGGCGAGCCTTTGTCAATTTTGATTTTTATATCGTCATCGCCTATTAAAACACCGCCCTCTGTTACCGCGTCGTTTATCTTGTCCGCTATCTCTAAAACGCGCATGTAACTCGTTGTGTTTAGTGTGTAAATCTGTACTGGCAGTATGAACGACTGCGCGAAATAATCCGAATATCCGCTAAACTGCAAATACGTTTCGTCAGGCTTTATTCCAGCTGGCAAAACGCCGCGATAAGTCGTTGCAAATTGCGATAGCCATTTATAAATAATCTGTCCGCTTTTTAAGATTTTATACAGTATCATGATGTAATCGGCGTATAGCTTTCAGCCGAATAACTTTTCCAGTCGGTCTGATTGCTCCGTTCCGTGTTCAGCTGCTCTGAACTGGTTAAACGGATATATTTAGGAACGCCGCCCTCCATAAATTTTACTTTATCGTCTTTTTTCAGCGGAACGTTTGCGTAAGTATGGAAAGTGTATTGTGTTTCTTCACTGCCGCGTAATGCCCCTATTAGTTGCTCTGAGCTGCTCTTTTTTACCGCCAGCCCCTTAAACTCAACGCCGTCATAGTCCACAGTCTTATATCCACCCAGTCCGTCAGATACAGTAACGCTTTCCATTTTTGTGCATTGATAAAAATAATCATCCATCGCCATAGCCTACAACTGCCCCTTAAATATTTTTTCCGCCTGTTCCTGCATTTCGTTCTTTGTTTTATCGATACCCTTACGCAAAAAAGGTCTGCCAGGCATTCTGCTTGTGCCGTTATGAACATATTCGGCATATTCCACGTTAGTGCCGATAACCACCGAGTTTTTTTCGGCTGTTCCAGATACCTTATCACTTAACTTGGCATTAGACGGAGCGGATAATCCGCTGTCGCCTTTCTGTGTCGGCGTTACGAATGATATACTTGCTCTTAACCTGCCCGTGTCCACAGCTGGGTCAATGCCTAAATTGCCGCTTATCGCGTCAACGCTACCCTCAACACCTTTTACCCCGATAGCATAAAGCGCTCGCTCCATTGCCGTCTCTAATTCTTCCTTAGTTTTTTGCGTGTTATCCTGTATGCGTATGCTAATTCTAAACGCTTCACTCATATTACATCATGACCTTGCGTGCGCCGAGTATATACTTACCTAAATATAACGCGATAATATTGTTTATTTTAGTCCGCACTTGCCCATACGTCGGCGTTGAGTACGAAACGGAATAATACCCGCTAACACTTTCGCTGGCAATCTTTGCCGTGCCCTCTTTGCTCATCTTGTAGTCGCCGTACATACAGTCCGCCAGCGCGCACGCACAACGTTTTAACGCGTTCTGCGCTTCATCGTCGTTAGGTATTCTATTTGCAAAAAGGGCGAGCTCGTCGCCCGCCCTTTCTGCGAATATGGAGTAAATCAAGTCGGACGTTATCAGAATTCCCTTGTGCGAATTTCTATAAAAATCAAAGTCCGCAAAACTCGCCATATTCCGCCTCCCCTGTTTTTATCAGGTCGCCTCAGACAAGGTAATGTCTACGTCTTCGGCGCCGTCAACTACCAGTGTTCCCTTGTACGTTTGATACCCAGTAGCTTTAACGGTGTAAGAATATGTGCCAGCCTGCGCCTTGATAGTCGCAACGCCCGATGAGTTAGTTTTAGCTGTCAGTCCGCCAAGCGTGACCTTTGCGCCCTCAACTGGCGTACTGCCGTCGCTCGTGACTGTGAATGTGGAAGTCTGCGTGGTGAGTGCAGAAGCCGCCTGTATTGCCGCAAACGGGAAACGCACGGTTTCGTCGGGCTGAAGCGCCGTAATCGGATTTGGGATTTCCCAACCCAAACGCATAACCACACGAAGCGCAACCATATCTTCTTGCGCAAGGTTATATTTTATCGAGCCTGTAGAGGGGTCTTGTATAACCGCCTGGTCAAGCACTTTGTAAGTAATGTCCTGACGGATAGCATAAACCGCCTGCGTAAAGTCGCCGATAATCATCTGCGCTTTGCTCTTGTCCCATGCGCCATTGTCAATGTACGCTTTAGGCAGACTGTCAATTTCTGTTCCCTTAATGGGCTGTCCCGCAGTATCCAACATCATGCGGAACTTGCCCTTGATGTCAACACCGCCCACAATGCCCGTAGGATTGTAGCCGCTTTCTTCAACTTTTGCCATCGCGTCGTTAATTGCCGAGTACAGCGTAGCGCTACCCTGCGGTACAAACGCGCCAGCCTGTGCTATGGACGACAAAAGGTCTGCGCGCCATGCGGACGGCTTATCTACTCCGACGAAAATCGCCTGGTCGATTTTTTTACCGATAGCCTCTACGAGGCGGGGGCGTATCTCGCCCCAAATATCAATGCTCGCGTCGTTAAGCACATTCTCTTTTATCGGGACAATAACGGCAAGCTCTGCGGGTACGATAAACTTGTTATCCCATGCCGCCTCAGTCAGGTTCTTCCTGCCGTTATTAGCGCCCTCGTCTACCCAGTACGCCATAGGAAGTGCGTCAAGCACTCTCATACGCATAACGTCGCTGGTCATGTTCGGCAACTGCCTGAACATAGACAACGCCGCCGATTGTTTAACAACGCCTTGTATAATTTCCGCAATGAGGTCTTCGCTGAACAGCGCTTCTGCGTTTTGTTTAGTAATCATAAACTTTTCCTCGCTCCTCGTAAAATTTCATTCATTTTTTTGTTCGTCGACGGCGCACCGCCTTTGCCGCCGTCATCGAAATTCGGCTGCGAGCTTTTTTGGAAAACTCCCTGCCGCTGCACGTTAACCACGAATTGCGGGTTTTCTTTCAGGTATTCGCCCAGGCATGTCTTAAAATCTTTCTTGTCAGTGACCATGCCTTTAACTTCCGAAACGACAAACTTCTGAAATTTACTATCAACGTTAGCGTCCGCCACTTCCTTTGTCAGCTCTGCTTCCGCTTTTTCCGCGCGCAACGTTTCCAGTTCCGCCTTGATGGTGTCGTAGTCGGCGTACTTAGTAACGTCGTTGTCGGTCTTGTATTTCGCAAACTCTCCCGCCAGCTTGTCGTACTTGCCTTTGTCCACATACCCGCCAGCCTTAATGTTAGCCAGCTTAATGCCCTTTTCGTCGAGTTTTGCCGAAAAATCGGCATAATTCAACGCTTTGTCCCCGAAAAGTTCCTGCAATTCGTCCATATCCACATACTCCCTACCGCACTGATTTAGCTTAAACGCGAGTTCACTCTCGCAACCGCACGGGCGCGCTGTTAAACCTCCACGCGCACGAGGAATTTTGTTTTCGGCTTAATTTTATCACAAAATTTCACGCTTGTCAACATTTTTTTTCAAATTTTTTCAATTATTATTTTTTTTATAAAAAATGATTGACATTTTTTAATAGTGTAGGAAAAATGTATCGTAGTGTATTATATGAATACATTTCTATAAAACTCCCTATATTAAAAATCGTATATATAAAAGTTATAGAAAATGTACGATATATAATACACTTTTGTATAAAACATGATTAAAAAATATAAAAAAATATAAA